>Ga0307515_10001441_pt1 | contig 53657 bp, 48 predicted proteins | sample 17_EM_MG_FD_194513 | JGI IMG/M metagenome (GOLD analysis project Ga0307515, IMG submission 194513) | Populus trichocarpa ectomycorrhiza microbial communities from riparian zone in the Pacific Northwest, United States - 17_EM | ecosystem: Host-associated > Plants > Roots > Unclassified | place...
CCTCGCCCTACGCGGGGTCGGACGCGGCCGCCATTCCCGACCGCGGCGTGCTCACCGAACGCGTGGTCGACGGCCGCCGGGTGCGCGGCTTCATGGTCCGCTTCGACAAGCGCTACATCACGCTCGCACCGGTGGCCACCGTGGTGGGCCTGGCCTTCCAGGCCGTCGATGAAAGCCTGCCGGAAGACAAGCAGATGCTTGGCATCACCTGCGCGCTGATCCCGGTGCCCACACCCGGCATGACGATCGGCCGCCGCCACCGGCCGATGGACTCGGCCTTCATGAACGGCCCCATCCACGGCGACGACGTCTTCGTGCCGATGGACTGGATCATCGGCGGCGAAAAACAGGTCGGCCAGGGCTGGCGCATGCTGATGGAAAGCCTGGCCGCCGGCCGCGCGATCTCGCTGCCTGCGCTCGGCTCGGCGATGCAGCAGACCACGCTCTTCGTGCTGAACGGCTACGGGCAGATCCGCGAGCAGTTCGGCTTGCAGATCAGCAAGTTCCACGCGATTGCCGGGCTCATCGCCAACACCTCGGCCCGCCTCTACGCCACCGATGCGGCGCGCCGCTACACCGCAGCCGCGCTCGACGCCGGCGCACGGCCCAGCGTGGCCAGCGCCATCTTGAAGGTGCACCTCACCGAAGCAGGGCGGCGCGCCGTCAACGACGGCATGGACGTGCTTGGCGGCAAGGGCATCATCGCCGGCCCGAAAAACCTGCTGGGCATCTCGTATCGCCACGCGCCGATCGCCATCACCGTCGAAGGCGCGAACCTGCTGACGCGGGCGCTGATCATCTTCGGCCAGGGCGCCATTCGCTGCCACCCGCACGTGCTGAACGAGATGGCGGCCGTGCAGGCCAAGGACCCCGAGAAGCTCGGCAAGGCGCTGCTCGCGCATGCAGCCCACGTGATGCGCAACGTGTGGCGCAGTCTCGTGCACGCGCCGGTGCTGGGCATGCCGCCCGAAGAGCTGTTCAAGGAAGCCGAACTCATCGCCGCACTGTCGGCCAAGTACGCGCTGACGGCCGACCTCGCGATGGGCCTGCTCGGCGGCAAGCTCAAGCGCATGGAACTGCTGTCGGCCCGCCTGGGCGATGTGCTGTCGTGCCTCTACATGGCGTCGGCCAGCGTGTGGCGCTACGAGATGGAAGGCGACCCGAAGATGCTGCCCTTCGCTCGGGCCGCCATCCGCGTGCAGCTCGATCAGGCGGCCTCCACCCTGCGCGAGCTGTATGCCAACCTGCCATCCGCGTTGCTGCGCATGGCCGCGCCGGTGATCCTGAACGGCACGCGCCACCTGGCGCCGCTGCGCGATCTCGACCTGATTGCCTTTGCCGACACGCTGCGCGCCAACCCCGGGCTCATTGCTCGCCTGTGCCCCGACCTGTCACGGCCGAAATCGGGCGGCTTGCTCGACTTGATGCAAGCGCTGGAATACGCGCAGGCTGTGGGCGATGAGCTACCCGAGCTGAACCAGGCCCTGCGGCGCACCCATTCGCTCGAAGCGGTGGCACGCAACGCGCGCAACCCGGCCGCGGCGCTCGCTTACTTGCGCGCAGCCGACCGGGTGATTCAGGTGGATGACTTCGACGACGAAGTCGGTGGCGCCCAGCGAGAACCGGCGGCACCATCGCCGCTGCGTTCGATCGCCTGAAGCAGAAGGCTCAGGGCACGGCGCGCTGGCAGCGCGCGATCAGCCGATCCGTCATGTGCTTGATCTCCTGGCCGCTCACCGTGGGCAGGTAGCCGGTGGTTTCGAAGCACATGTTGGCCAAGGCCTCTTCGAGCACGCCCCACACCACGGCGGGGTGGCCGTCGAAGCTGGCTTCGGGGTAGGTCATCAGCGCGCGGCGCAGCATCTTGGCGTTGACGCGGTAGGTCAGCGGTTGCATGGGCACACGGCCCGATTCGATCGCCTCCAGCTTGTGAGCCAGGCTGTCCACGTAGAGATGACGGCCATCAAGGCGCTGCTTGGGGGTTTTCAATGCACGCTCCAGCGAGTTTGCGGTGTTCAAGCCTGTACGTTACGCAAGCGGGTCAGTCCCCGATCCGCGGATCAGACGGGCCAAACTGCCGTTTTCCGAGCCCTCGCGGCCGGCGGCTACTGGACCGAACCGTTGTCGGTGGACAGCGCCTCGCGGCAGCGATACGGCATCACGATGCCGCGGGCCAAGTCTTCCACGGCCCAGGCACGAATGGCCGGCGCCTGGGAGCGCACGCCGCCGAAGATCGTGGCAAATGCCACATCAGCGGCGTCTCTGCCGGTGCCGAAGCGCACGAAGGCCATCGGGATGGCGGTGCCGGAGGGGTCGAAGATGTACCAGCGGTCACCCAGGTACACCTCCACGTAGGCGTGGAAATCGGGCGGGCCGAGCACCGGGTCGGCGCCGTAGTCGGTGCCGGTCGCAAAGCGCGCGGGGATGTTGACCGCGCGGCACAGCGCGATCATCAAATGCGCGAAATCGCGGCACACGCCCACCTGCTCGATCAGCGTGTCGACCGCCGAGGTGTTGGAGTTGCTGGTGTTCGAGGTGAAGCTCACGTGCCGGCGCACCCACTCCTGGATCGCCTGCACGCGGCTGTGGCCTTGCCAGAGTTGGCCGAACTCGTTGATCGCCATCTTCACCAGCCGGTCGCTCTGGCAGTAGCGGCTCGGGTAGATGTAGCCGATGACCTCGGGCGGCAGGTTGCGAATGGGCACCTCGGCCAGCTGCGTCGGCTCGGCGCGGTGGTGCTCCATGTCGACGGTGGCCATGTACGACAGCTTCAGCTCGCCCGGCAGGCCGCGCAGCCGCATGTAGCGGTTACCGGTAACCGGGTCGGTGTGGATCTGCGGTGTGACCGGCTGGCTCAGCACCAGGCTCTCGGACGAGATGGTCTGCCTTGCCGTGTGGGCCGCGTGGATGTTGAAGACGAAATCGGCACCGCCTTGGTCGATCTCGTAGGTCAGTTCGATGTGAAGTTCGATGCGGATCATGTGCGGCGCTCCTGAGTCGCGCTGCCGGGCTGGCAGCAATGCAATGCGCTCCCTGGAGGCTGTCGCTCACCAGCGGAGTATGCGCGTCCGACCCACGAGCGCCGGCGTTCGGTCCACCGCATGCAAGGGTCGAGCCCGAAAGGTGGTATATCGGGCGATGACCGAACCTTTGTTGCTTGCCGTCACGCAGATTTCCACCTTCGAAGGCACCCGCCTGCTCACGCGTGCGAGCGGGTTTTTCTTTCTGCGCGACGAACGCCTGTTCCTCGTGACCAGCCGCCATGTGGTGATCGACAAGCCGAGCAAGCACTTCCCCGACCGCATCGAGATCGAGCTGCACACCGATGCCGGCAACCTCACACGCTCGACCGGCCTCTCGGTGCTGCTGTACCTGAACGGCAAGAGCATCTGGCACCAAGGCAAGGACCCCTCGGGCGAGATCGACGTCGCGGTGATCGAGCTCGATCGCAGTGCGCTGCCGGCCTCGGTGGCGCTGCACGCGTTCACGCCGCAGCATCTGCAGGCCTCGCTGAGCGAGATCGAGGTGGGCGCGGCGCTGCTGATCGTCGGCTTTCCGCTCGGCTTTCACGACACGCTGCACCACCTGCCCGTCGTGCGGCAAGCCGTCATCGCCTCGTCGTTTGGGCTGCGCTTCCAGGGCCAGGGCTTCTTTCTGACCGATGCGCGCACGCACCGCGGCACCAGCGGTGCGCCGGTGGTGATGCGGGCCCCCGCGTCCGACATGCCCGAGGGCGACCTGCCGTGGAAGCTGCTCGGCGTGCACTCGGCACGCATGGACATGCGCACCCGCGACCGTCAGGAAGACGAGTCGCTCGGCCTCAACTGCGCCTGGTATGCCGACATTTTGATGACGCTCACGGGGCCGACCGATCGGCCGGCGGTGGGGGGTGAGCCGGCGGAGCTGCATGATCAAGATCTGGCCGATGCCAAGGATCAACGTGTGTCATCAGATTGAGCACGCGGTGGTGCTGTAGCACGCGCTGCCGCGCCGCCACCGCGATGTCGTGGCCGGCCTCGACGGTGAGTGAAGCGTCGACCTCGATGTGCGCGTCGACGATCACCATGTCGCCCATCTTGCGTGTGCGCACGTCGTGCACGCCGCTCACGCCCGGCGTGTCGGCCAGCGTGCGGCGAATGGCCTCGACCTCTTGTTCATCGACCGCGCTGTCCACCAGGTCGGAGAGTGAGCTCCAGGCAAAACCCCAGCCCATGCGCATGATCAGAAAGCCGACGATCAGCGCCGAGATCGGGTCGAAGATCGGGTAGCCGGCCAGGTTGCCGACGATGCCGGCGGCCACCACCAGTGACGAGGCCGCATCCGAGCGGGCGTGCCAGGCATTGGCCACCAGCATGCTCGACTTCACTTGCTTGGCCACGCGCAGCATGTAGCGAAAGAGCAGCTCCTTCGCGACCAGTGCGGCCACCGCAACCCACAGTGCGGCCACGTGCACCTGCGGCACCTTGTCGGGCTCTTCGAGCTTGAGGAACGCCGACCACAGCAGGCCCAAGCCCACCGTCAGCAGAAGCAGCCCCAGCACCAGCGAGGCTGCGTTCTCGAAACGCTGGTGGCCATACGGGTGCTCGCGGTCGGCCGCCTTCTTGCTGTGGTGGTTGGCGAAGAGCACAACGAAGTCGGCCACCAGGTCGGACAGCGAATGGATGCCGTCGGCCACCAGCCCTTGCGACTTGGCGAGCACGCCCACTACGATCTGCGTGGTGCTCAGGCACAGGTTGACTGCCACGCTGACCCAGGTGCTGCGCGATGCAGCGGCTGCACGCAGCTCGGGGCTGCGCGCGGGGTCTTCAGGATCGTCGTGTTCGATGAACTTCATACCGGGCTGCCAGGTTGCGTGGCCGCCCAGTGTCGCGCAGTGTTCGGCGTTGGGTTCAGAAGCGCGCACCGTTCCGGGGTAGGACAGCTACTACAGAGATATCGCCCCCACGCTGGCAGGCGCGGAGGCCGTGAAGGCACACCATGGGTGCATCTGATGAGTGACTTGCCTCAGCCGTCCTCCGTTCGGGCTGAGCCTGTCGAAGGGTGCGCCGTGCACCGCGCCGGCTTCGACAGGCTCAGCCCGAACGGAGATGGGGGTCCGGCTGACGCAGATCACCATCAAGTGGACGCAAGTGCATTCCAAGGAGCCTTCAATGACCAAGCCCTTCAAGCAATGGACCGTGTTGCCGCACGGCAAGCTCTCCGAGATCGACGACAACATCCTCACCGTGGTGGGCCAGCTCCACATGCCGCTCACCGACCTGCCGCGCCGCATGACGGTGGTGCGATTGAAGGACGGGCGGCTGGTGATCTTCAGCGCAATCGCGCTCGATGAAGACGAAATGGCGTCGCTGGAGCAGTACGGCCGCCCCGCCTTCCTGATCGTGCCGAGCGACATCCACCGGCTCGACGCCAAGGTCTGGTACGACCGCTACCCGTCGATGGAAGTCGTGACTCCGGAAGGCTCGCGCCACAAGGTCGAAGAGGTGGTGGGCGTCGACTCGACGACACCGAAGTTCGACGACCCGAACGTCATCTTCATCACCGTGCCGGGCACGCGCCAGCGCGAAGCCGCGCTGCTCGTGCGCACCCGCAACGGCACCACGCTCGTGCTCAACGACCTGGTCGGCAACATCCGCAGCGAAGGCGGCTTCGGCAACTGGCTGCTGCGCGTGGCGGGCTTTGCCGGCGACGAAGCGCAGATCCCGCGGGTGGTGAAGATGGCGATGGTCGAAGACAAGAACGCGCTGCGCGCGCAGTTGCTGCAGTGGGCCGACATTCCGTCGCTGCAGCGCATCCTGGTGTCGCACGGCGCGGTGATCGCCGAAGACCCCCGGCAGACCCTGCGCGAACTGGCGGGCTCGCTGCTCTGAGGCCACCGCGGAACACCGCTTGCCCGCAGCGCAGGGCATGCGGACCGACGATCTCGAACGAAAGGCTTTCCTGCTGTTGCTGGCCGGCGTGTCGGTGGCGTTTCTCTGGGTCATCTTCCCGCTGTCCGGCGGCATCTTGTGGGCGGTGACGTTCGCTATCCTGTTCGACCCGTTGAACCAGGCGATGAAGCGCCGCCCCGGTGCGGGCAACAAGCTACCCGCCATCGTCACCACCTTGCTGGTGCTGATCGTCGTGATCCTGCCGGCGGTGATCACGGCCGGCTTCTTCGTGCAAGAAGGCTCGGTGCTGCTGCAGAAGCTGCGCTCCGGCGAGATCGATCTGTCGGCCTACTACCGGCGGCTGATGGGCGCACTGCCCGGCTGGGCCTCCAACGTGCTGGAGAACGCCGGCATGAAGGATCTGCCGGCCGTGCAGGAAAAGCTGCGGCAATCGGCCGCCGAGGGCTCCCAGCCGATCACCCGCCAGCTCTGGACCATGAGCCAGAACACGCTCGACTTCTCGGTCAACTTCCTGGTGATGTTGTACCTGCTGTTCTTTCTGCTGCTCGATGGCGACAAGCTGATGCGCCGCATCCAGCGCGCAGTGCCGCTCGACCCGATGGTGCAGCAGCGGCTGTACCGCAACTTCACCTCGGTCGTGCGCTCCACGGTCAAGGGCAACGTGGTGGTCGCCGCGATCCAGGGCGCGCTCGGCGGCATCGCTTTGGTGGTGCTGGGCATCCCCGGCGCGCTGCTGTGGGGTGTCGTCATGGCCTTGCTCTCGCTGCTGCCCGCCGTCGGCGCCGCGCTGGTGTGGGCGCCCATCTCGATCTACCTGCTGGCCACCGGCAAGGTGGCGCAGGGGCTGGGCCTGATCGCCTGGGGCACGGTCGTGATCGGCCTGGTCGACAACCTGCTGCGGCCCATGCTGGTCGGCAAGGAAACCCGCTTGCCCGACTACGTGGTGCTCATCTCCACCCTCGGCGGCATGAGCCTGTTCGGCATCAGCGGGTTCGTGATCGGCCCGGTGGTGGCCGCGCTCTTCATCGCCGCCTGGGACCTGTCGGCCACCGAGAGCGAGAAGCACGGCGCATAGCGCACCCAACGGGTACGCCGATTGCCGGGTTCAGGTCTCACTTCCAGGAGGTCGAGTCATGGCCAATGCCCTTTTTGCTTTCAATGACCGAAACGCCGGCCAGCGCGCCGCCCACCGATTGATCGAGGAAGGCCTGCAGCCTGCGGCCGTCCGCCTGCGCCCGGAAGAAGGCGCTGCCAACGACTCCCTGCGCCGCCAGGTTGACGAGCAAGTGACCGGCGGCCTCGTCAGCAACCTGGTCGACCTGTTCCAGGGGGTGTTCGACTGGGGCTCGTCGCCGCACGACGCCAGCAGCTACGAAGAGACCGTGATGCGCGGCGGTGCGGTGGTCAGCGTCGACGCGAAGACGGAAGACGAACGCGACACCGCCGATGAGGTGATGCTCGCCGCCGGCTGCAACAAGCACACCGACTGGAGCGAAGCGCCGAGCCGCTGACCCGGGCTCCGCCGGCCTGCCGGGCGGCAACGATCCATTGGTAACGATTGCGTCACGCGCCCTTGGGAGCGGGTGGATAGACTTGCGCGAGTTTTCGCGGACCCACCCTGCATGACCCTCAGAATGACGCTCCGGCAACTTGGTAGCCTGGCCCTTGTCACCTGCTTGATATCGGCCTGCGCCGGCCCTTCGGGCGATGTGTTCAGCCGCATGAAGGCCGCCGACGCACAGGCCGTGCCGGCTGAAAAACTCGTCATCGTCGACTGCCTTACGGTCGGCCAAGTGCGCCGCCTCGGCGCCTTCGGCACCACCATTTCGCCGCGCCGGCCGCTGCGCATCTCGATCGCGGAATGCGAGTCGGCCGGCGGCGAGTACGTCTCGGCAAACACCGACCCGGGCGGCGCGATGAAGATCTGGCTGCCGTTCGCGAACGACGGCGACACCGAGGCACAGGTCAACGTCGGCGAGCTGTATGAACGCGGCGTGGCCGGCGGCCCCGACTACGTGGCCGCCGCGCTCTGGTACGAACGCGCGGTAGCCAAGGAGGATGTGCGCGCGATGGTCAACCTGGCTGCGCTGTACGAGCGCGGCGCCGGCGTGCCGCGCGACGTGCTCCGCGCGCGGGCGCTCTACCGCCGTGCCTCGGGCATCGTGCCGGCGAACGACAGGCCGCGCATCCAGCTGATCGACCCGCCGGCCGTGATCTCCACCCTCGCCCAGCGCAGCAACGAGGTGGTGTACGTGAAGGCCGCGCCCGGCCCCTTCGTGATCAGCGGCCGCGTGAGCGCCGACACCTCGCTGCGCGGGCTCAGCGTGAACAAGCGCGAGCAGACGGTGGCAGCCAACGGCCTGTTCAGCAGCAGCGTGACCTTGGGCGCCAAGCCCACGCGGGTGGAGATCACCGCCACCGACGCACGCGGCAACGTGACGCAGTCGAGCTTCCTGATCGCACTCGAAGGCACCGGCACGCCCACCCCATTGGCCACCGCACCCAGCACGGGCCTGGGTGCGCGCCACGCGCTGGTCATCGCCAACCAGAACTACCGCCACCTGCAGAGCCTGCACACGCCGGTGGCCGACGTGACGGCGATCAAGGGCTTGCTCGAAGAGCGCTTTGGCTTCAGCGTGACGGTGGTGAAGGATGCTTCGCGCCGCGAGCTGCTCGCCGCGATCAACCAACTGCGCTCGCGCGTGACCGAGAACGACCAGGTGCTGATCTACTACGCCGGCCACGGCGAGATCGACAGCGTGACGCAGCGCGGCTACTGGATCCCGGTGGACGGCGAACAGCGCGACGTGGCCAACTGGGTCTCGATCATCGACGTGACCGACCAGCTCGCCGCCATGTCGGCACGCAGCGTGTTCGTGATCGCCGACTCGTGCTACTCGGGCACGCTGACGCGCTCGGCCGTGCCCGAGATCGACAACGCACTCTCCGAAGAAGCGCACCGCACCGCGCTGCGGCAGCTGCAGAAGAACCGCTCGCGCATTGCGATGACCTCGGGCGGCCTGGAGCCGGTGGTCGACGGCGGTGGTGGCGGCCATTCGATCTTTGCGCGCAGCCTGATCGACGTGCTGGGCAACCTGCGCGAGCCGGTGCAGGCGCAACAGCTGTTCAATGCCGTCAATGCGCGCTTTGCGCTGCTGGCGCAGCGGCTGCGGGTGACGCAGCAGCCCGAGTACGCGCCGATCCGCTTTGCGGGCCACGAGTCGGGTGATTTCGTGCTGACGCCGAGCCAGGCTGCACGCAGCCGTTGAACCTCTTCTCTCTCCACCTGAAGCCATGACCCTTCTTCACCTGCCGTTCCCATCGTGTGCTCGCCTGGCCGCCGGCCTGGCACTGATGCTTTCCGCTCACGCGGCCATGGCGCAATCGGTGCTGCCCCCCGGCACGACCATTCGCGTGCTGGCGCCTGACGGGCTGGTGATCGATGGCAACGGCCAGACCAACGGCGGCAGGATCGAGGTCCGCGACTCGAGCGGCCAGCCGCTGGCCAATGCGGGGCTGACCCGCACGCGCATCGACAGCGCCGGCGCGCAGCAAGGCTCGGCCGGTGGGCTAGCCACCAATGCCAGCGGCGTGTTCTCCCAAGGCACCCTCTCGTGGGGCACCACAGAGGAAGACCGCAAGGGCGGCAGCAACCGCTACTGCCTGGCCAACGTGCTGCCGGCCGAGGCAACGCAGGCTTGCGTCGACGTCACCGTGCTCGGCACCGTGATCACCAGTGTGCGGGGCACCAAGGCCTACACGCTGGGCGGTGCCGCGATCGCGGCGCAAGCGCTGGAGGCAGCGCGCGCCAACACCACCACGGCGATGCAGGGTGTGCGCATCCAGCTCGACCACGCCCAGGCCCGCATGCGCGCGCTGCGCCAGGGCAGCCAGGCCGCGTGGGTCAACGACACCACGGTGCAGATCAACGGGCGCAACGTGCCCTTGTCATCCGCGGGCGCGGCGGGCCCGGCCGAATCCGGGCCGGATGCGACACGAAGCGAGGGCTGGGGCGCCTACGTGATGGGCACGCTGGCCGTGCAGGAAGCGAAGACCGGCACTGCGCTGAAGGTGAAGACCGACGGCGTGTCAATCGGCGCGGACTACCGGATGAGCCGGCGCGCGGTGCTGGGCGCGTCGCTCGGGCACGCGCGCTCGAACTCCGACCTGTCGGGCTTGTCGGACGCGCAGACCTCCGACGGAAACAGCCTGACGCTCTACGGCTCGTTCGAACCCGCCGCTGCCTGGTACATCGACGCGGCGTTGTCGCTCGCGCGAAACGACTTCTCGCTGAAGCGCAACACATCGACCGGCGGGCAGACGCAGGCCGACACCCGCGGTACCGGCACCGGCATGAGCCTGACCACCGGCTACCAGCTGCTCGGCCGGGCGACGGTGGTGTCGCCGTATGCCCGCATCGAGACACTGCGCGTGAAGGTCGACGGCTACACCGAGACCGGCGACACGCCGTTTTCGGTGAACGAGCAACGCCTGCGGTCCAACGCCATCGCGCTGGGCACCGAGGCGCAGTTCATCTTCGCCACGCGTTACGCCATCGTCGTGCCGCACGGCCGGGTGGAGCTGCAGCGCCAAAGCGAGCGCAGCGACGGCAACCTGAACGCGACGCTGGTGGGCTCTGATGTGCAACTGGTCGCCGAGCCGAATGCCGAGGCCGACAAGAACTTCGGCCTGTGGAGCCTGGGCCTGTCAGCCCAGTTCAAGCGCGGCGTGGCCGCCTTCATCGACTACGAGCAGCTGTTCGGCAGATCCGACGTGTCGGAGCACCGGGTGAACCTCGGGTTGAAGGTGGAGTTCTAGCAACCTACTTCTTGCCGTCGGGCGACGTCTCCACCTTGCGGATCGCATCCTTGAACTGGTCGACCAGTTCATTCGGCACCGCAAGCGACAGCTGGTAGTGCAGGATCTGCAAACCGCTCGCCGTTCGCTGCACCACACCCGAGGCCTGGCACACGCCCATCTGCGTGTCGAGCTGTTCGTCGAACCAGATGAACTGCTTGTCGGCCGAGAAAGCCACGTGGCGCTTGATTGGCGTGAAGGCCCAGGCCGACGGGCGCTCGAAGTACTTTTTCGACCAGGCCTTCAGCTCATCGCGCGTCCAGCGTTCGGTCTTGTCGGTGCCGATGTAGACGGCGCCCGGCGCCATCTTGTCGAAGAAGCGCGAACGCGCGTGGGCCGCGTCGTCGTGCCATTCGTCGATGAAGGCGTTGACTTGTTGTGTTTCCTTGGCAGAAGCGGCGGCCGACGCATCGGCGGCCGCGGCGTAGCCCGAGACAAGGGCCAGCGCGAGGCCGAGGGTGAGCAGGGCCCGGCGGCGCATCACTTGGTCCCGAACAGCCGGTCGCCCGCATCGCCCAGGCCCGGCACGATGTAGCCGTGCTCGTTGAGCTCGCGGTCGATGGCCGCGGTGTAGACCGGCACGTCGGGGTGGGCTTCGGTGAAGTTCTTCAGCCCCTCGGGCGCAGCGAGCAGGCAGACGAAGCGGATCGACTTGGGCTTGGTCTCCTTCAGTCGGTCGACCGCGGCCACGGCCGAGTTGCCTGTCGCGAGCATCGGGTCGAGCACGATGGCGTCGCGCTCGTGCATGTCGGCCGGCATCTTGAAGTAATACTCCACCGCCACCAGCGTCTTCGGGTCGCGGTACAGCCCGATGTGGCCGATGCGTGCGCCGGGCACCACGTTGAGCATGCCATCGAGAAAGCCGGCACCAGCGCGCAGGATGCTCACGAACACCGTCTTGCGGCCCTCGATCACCGGGGCCTGCATCTTCTCGAGCGGGGTCTCGATCTCGATCAGCTGGGTCGGCATGTCGCGCGTGACTTCGTACGCCATCAGCATGCTGATCTCGTTCAGCAGGCGGCGAAAGCTGTTGGTGCTGCGGTCTTTCTGCCGCATCAGCGTGAGCTTGTGCTGGATCAGCGGGTGGGTGATGTGGTGGACGGGCGCGGTCATGGCAAGGGTCTCCTGGGGGTGATCAGCATATCGGCTTCGGCGCACGATGACGCTGCGCTTTGTGACAGTTCTGGCATTTGCGGCTTCAAGTTTCCCCGGCAGGCGGTCGAAAATGACGATAGGACGGTTCGGCCGATGGTTGGCTCGTCGCTTCTTCGCAATAGGCGTTCCAGCCTGATCGAGGTGTCAGTTCATATGAGCCGGATTCTGTTCACTCGCATGCACGCCCGAGCGTTGCTGCTGGCGACCCTGGCCTGCCTGTCGGTGCACGCCGCGGCCGCAGACGAGCTGCGCATCGTGACGGAAGAACTGCCGCCCTACAACATGACCCAGAACGGGCAGGTCACCGGCCTGAGCACCGAGGTCGTGCAGGCCGTGCTGAAGGAAGTGGGCGTGCAGGGCAACATCCAGTCCATGCCCTGGGCCCGCGCCTACGACATCGCGCTGAACAGCGAGAACGTGATGATCTATTCGATCACCCGCACGGCGCAGCGCGAGAAGCTGTTCAAGTGGGTGGGCGTGATCGCACCGACGCGCATGCTGCTGTTCTCCCGCGCCGATGCGAATCTGCGCATCAAGAACCTCGACGACGCCCGCAAGTACCAGATTGCCACCGTGAACGAAGACGCGGGTGAGCAGTACCTCGTCTCCAAGGGTTTCGTGATCGGCAAGAACCTGCAGTCGAGCAACAAGTACGAGTTCAACTACGAGAAGCTGCGGCTGGGCCGCGTCGACATGTGGGTGTCCAACGAATTGAACGCCTACTACCTGGTGCGCCAGGCCGGCGACAACCCCCACACCGTGCTGTCGCCCGTGCTGCTGCTGGACGACATCAGCCGCGATGGCGGCGGCCTGGACATGGCCTTCAGCCTGAAGACCCCCGATGCCGTGGTCGAGCGCTTCCGCAAGGCGCTGGAGACGATCAAGAAAAACGGCACCTATGAGAGCCTCCAGAAAAAGTGGCTCTGATGTCGCTGAGCCGGCCGCCACTGTGAGCGCCGCCGATGCGGCCGCTGCGGTGAACGCGGCCGACGCTGTGATGGCGGCCGCAGCCGCGGTGAAGGCCGCCGAGGCGCCCACGCGCTCGCTGGGCCGCCGGCTGGTGCTGGGCACGGTCGCCTTCAGCATCGTCTTTACCCTGGCCGCCGTGGCGGTGCGCACCTGGTCGGCCTGGAAGGGCAACCTCACCACGATGACGGCCGAGCTGGCGCTGATCGACAAGGTGTTCCAGCGCACGCTCGCCAAGGCCATCTGGGAGATGGACCGCGACGAGCTGCAGAGCCACATCGACAGCGTGTCGCATGTGAGCCCAGTGGGGCGCGTCGAGCTGCGCATTCCGCGGCCGGGGCGGCCGCCCGAAATCATCGAGCGCCATGAAGAAGGCGGGCCTGCATCGAGCCTTGCGCCTTCGCTGAAACGCCAGCTCACCTATTCGCCGTACGCCGGGTCGACCGAGCTCGTCGGCGAGCTCACGCTGCAGGGCGACGAGCGCGTGCTGTGGGCCCGCCTGCGCAGCGAGCTGGCGGGCATCATCGTCACGCAGGTGATCCAGTCGGTGCTGCTGGCCGGGCTGATCATGTGGCTCTTCAACCGCATGGTCACGGTGCACGTGCAGCGCATCGCGCGCCACCTGAATGCCGTCACCCCCGGCAACCTCGACGAGCTGCTCAAGCTGGAGCGCCGCACCGCGAGCCGAGACGAGCTGAGCCTGCTCGAAGGCGGCGTCAACCAACTGCAGGGCAAGCTGGCCGAGTACCTGGAACGGCAACGCCTCGACGAGCGCGACCTCGCCGCCCACCGCGACCGGCTGGCCGAGCTGGTGGACGAGAAGACCGCCGAGCTGCGTGCCGCCAATGCGAGGCTCGAAGACCTGTCGCGCATCGACCCGCTGACCGGGCTGGCGAACCGCCGCCATTTCGACGAGGTGAAGGACGCCGAGTTCCGCCGCGCACAGCGCCTCAGCCAACCGCTGTCGGTGCTGCTGTGCGATGTCGACTACTTCAAGCGCTACAACGACACCTACGGCCATGCCCAGGGCGACCAGTGCCTGAAGCACGTGGCCGATGTGCTGAAGCACACCTTCGCCCGCGCCGGCGAGCTCACGGCACGCATCGGCGGCGAAGAATTCGCCGTGCTGCTGCCTGGCGTGGATGCAGCTGGAGCCCGCAGCGCGGCCGAGCGCCTGCTCGCCGCGATGGCTGCGCAGGCGCTGCCACACAGCGGATCAGAGGTGGCGCCGCACGTCACGCTCAGCATCGGTGTCGCGGAGTTCGACCCGCAGACCATGGACCGTTTCGAGACCCTTCTTCACCACGCCGACAAGGCCCTGTACCGCGCCAAGGACCAGGGCCGCAACCAGCTTGCCGGCTGAGAGAAACCAACATGTCCGCTCAGCCTCTGACCCCGCCACGGAGAACCCCGATGAAACAACGCTTGTTCACTGCTGCCTTGCTGATGCTGGCCTGCACCTGGGCTGCCGCCGAGCCCATCAAGGTCGTGACCGAGGCGTCGGCGTTCACCTATGCAAAAGACGGCAAGGTGGGCGGCCCGGCCAGCCAGATCGTCGAAACCGTGCTGCAGCGCGCGGGCCTCACCGACTACAGCATCGCGCTCTACCCCTGGGCGCGTGCCTACGACATGGCGCTGCGCGAACCGAACGTGCTGATCTACCTGATCGCCCGCACGCCAGCGCGTGAAGAGCAGTTCAAATGGGCCGGCGAGTTCATGCGCATCGATTACCACCTGTACAAGCTGCGCAGCCAGAAAGACATCGTGGTGCGCAACCTGCAGGACGTCCGGAACTACACCATCGGCGTGATGCGCGACGACGTGCGCCACGAGTACTTGCAGGCGCAGGGCTTCAACAAGCTGGTGGTGTCGTCGCAGAACGCCGACAACTTCAAGAAGCTCGTCAACGGCCAGGTGCAGCTCGTGCCCATGCCCGAGCGCGATGCGATGCTGCTGTGCGAAGAGGCGCATGTCGACTGCAACAGCCTGGAGAAGATCTACCTGCTCGACGCGATGTCGACCGGCATCTACATGGCCTACAGCAAGTCGACGCCCGACGACATCGTGCAACGCACCCGCACCGCGTTTGACAAGCTCAAGGCCGATGGCACGGTGACCCGGCTGATGAACCCGAAACGCTGACAGCCTCGCCCCCGAGGCATACCATCCGGCCTTGCTTTCAATGGAGGCAGGCCATGGACACATCGGCACTGGCGAGCCCATCGTCCTTTCAAGGTGTGGGCGGGCTGAAGATCTTCACCCGCTCCTGGCATTCGGCCACCGAGAAGCCGCGCGCGGTGGTGGTTATCGTCCATGGCTTCAACGCGCACAGCGGCCAGTACGGCTGGGTGGCCGAGCAGCTGGTGGCCAGCGGCTGTGCCGTCTACGCGCTCGACTTGCGCGGCCGCGGCCAGTCGGAAGGTGAACGCTTCTACGTGCAGAACTTCTCCGACTACGTGAACGACGTGGCGAGCTTCGTGCACCAGGCCAAGGCCAAGGAGCCCGGGCTGCCGGTCTTCCTGCTCGGCCACAGCGCCGGCGGCGTCGTCTCGTGCGTGTACGCGCTCGAGCACCAGGCCGAGATCAACGGCCTGATCTGCGAGAGCTTTGCCTACCAGGTGCCGGCGCCCGACGTGGCGCTGGCCATCCTCAAGGGCCTGGCCCACGTGGCGCCACACGCCCACGTGCTCAAGCTGAAGAACGAAGACTTCTCGCGCGACCCGGTAGCGGTGGCGGCGATGAACAACGACCCGCTGATCGCCGACGAGGTGCAGCCCACGCAGACCGTGGCCGAGATGGTGCGTGCCGACGAGCGGCTGAAGAAGGAGTTCCCGCTGATCACGCTGCCGCTGCTCATCTTGCACGGCACGCTCGACAAGGCCACCCGGCCGAGCGGCAGCCAGTTCTTCTACGACACCGCCGGCTCCACCGACAAGACGCTGAAGCTCTACGAGGGCCACTTCCACGACCTGCTGAACGACATCGGCAAGGAAGCCGTGATGGCCGACATCCAGCAGTGGATCGCGAAGCGGCTGCCGGCCTGAATTTGTCGGAACCCGGGCTTCGTCAGAACACCGTGCCGTCGCTCTCTATCTTGAGCGGCGGGCTGCCGCCCTCGCGCAGCGACTTGGCGATCTCGCGGCCGGCCGCCCAGGTGCCGCCTTCGAGCACGCAGGCGAGCGGCATCTCCTCGGCCGATTTGCTCAGGCGCTCGCGCACCAGCGGCGCCACCTCGTCGAGCAGCGCCACGGTGAGTGCGCGCCATTCGATGATGGCCTCGTCGGCCGCGGTGTAGCTGCGCGATGCGAAGGTCGGATCCTTCGGCACGATCACCCGCGCGTCGAGCAGCAGGCCGCCGTTGCGGTATTCGGGTAGGCCGGTGAGGCCATCGATCTCGGTCAGCGTGATGCCCGCCCATTCGAAAGGCTCGAGCAGCGAGTAGGTCAGCCACTGGCTGAGCTTGTGGAAGGGTACCCAGCCGGCCGTGAGCCCGGTGCCGCCGGCCAGCGGGTGCTGCCAGCAGTCACCGAGCGGCGCGCCTTGCAGCTGGTTGCCGGTGAGCCAGATGGGGCTCAGGTGATCGAGCAGCGCCTGCAGCACACGCGGCGCGGGCAGGCGGTCGAGCTGGCCTTGCTGGGTGAGCATGTCGAACAGGCCGCCCGGGCGGCCGTCGACACCGAAGACCTCGGGCTGCGCGCGCAGGCTGCTGCCCAGGCGCTGCAACAAGGCCACGCGGCCATCGAGCCCGACCAGCGGGTTCTCGCTGCGCACCTGGAACACCTCGGCCAGCGTGGCGGCATCGATCTGCTGCAAGGCCCGCGCATCGACGCGCAGCGGATCGCTTGCGTCCGAAGAAAAGCGGCCCTGCATGAAGGCGCGAAAGCTCGCGACTCCCAGGCCTTCGGAGCGACTGAACGGCTGCCCGCTTTCGGCTTCGGCATAACGCCATGTCGGGCCGGCACCGGCGTCGAGCAGCACGCTCATCAGCGTGAGGTCGATGCGTGCACGGGCTTGCGCGGCAGCATCACGGCCGGCCAGTTGCGCGTCGAGCTCCGCCTTGCGGTCGACGCCGCCGGCCTCGAAGTGCCGCCAGCGGCTGTGGTACGGGATGCGCAATTCGGGATAGTTCTGCCGCGTGACGTGCTCGACGCGGCGCGCCACTTCGTCGAGCTGGCTGCGGTTGAGCGTGAAGTGGCGCGAGCGGCCTTCTTCGACGGCGCGCAGGATGTTGCCGCAGCGTTCGCGGACCGTCGCCGTCGAGCGCAGGGGGGCGATCAGATCCGGCCGAGCGCCGGGCCGCCCCAAGCCGGACCGGCTCCCCTCGGGGGGCGACGCCACAGGCGTCTTGGGGCTGTCATCAGGCAAGATCGCGACCCTTGGTGGCGGCGAGCTTCACGTCGTCCGGCACGCTGCCATCGGTGAAGTACCCAGCGGCGATCTTCGCTTCGATCTCGACCTTGGCATCCGCCGGCACCAGATCATCGGGAATCTTCACCCGCTCGACGACCTCGATGCCGCTGCCGGTGATCGCGTCGTACTTGTCGTTGCTCATGCTCACCAGGCGGTGGATCTTCTGGATGCCGAGCCAGTGCAGCACGTCGGGCATCAGCTCCTGGAAGCGCATGTCTTGCACGCCGGCCACGCACTCGGTGCGCAGGAAATACTTGTCGGCGCTGTCGCCACCCACCTGCCGCTTGCGGGCGTTGTAGACCAGAAACTTGGTGACCTCGCCGAGTGCGCGGCCTTCCTTGCGGCTGTACGCGATGAGGCCGACCCCACCGCGCTGCGCACCCAGCACGCACTCTTCGATGGCGTGGGTGAGGTAGGGCCGGCAGGTGCAGATGTCGGAGCCGAACACGTCGGAGCCGTTGCACTCGTCGTGCACGCGCGCGGTGAGCGTGACGCTCGGGTCGGCCAGGTCGCGCGGGTCGCCGAAGATGTAGAGCGTCTGCCCGCCGATCGGCGGCAGGAAGATGCCGATGTCGCTGCGCGTCACCAGCTCGGGGTACATGCCGCCGGTCTCTTCGAACATCACGCGGCGCAGGTCGGCCTCGCTCACGTTGAAGCGTTTGGCCACGCCTTCGATCCACCACACCGGCTCGATGGCGATCTTGGTGACCATGGCCGACGAGTCCTCGAGCAGGTACTTGCCATCGGGCTTCAGGCGCTGGAACGCGATGGCCTGCTTGATCTCGGGCAGGTGCACATGCGCCTGCGTCACCGCGATGGTGGGGCGGATGTCGTAGCCCTGCGCGAGGTAGTCGGCGAAGACCTCGCCGACGGTGGCGCCCCACGGGTCGAGCGAAACGATCTTGTGCGGGTCGCTCCACTGCGGGTAGGGGCCGATCGGCGTGGTGGGCGAGGTATTGGTCAGGTCGGCGCGGTGGCCCTTGGCCAGGTTGCCGGCGGCGACCGCGAGCGCGCGGTAGATGCCGTAGCTGCCGCTGTGCGTGCCGACCACGTTGCGCTGCGAGCGATTGGTCGTCGTGCCCACCACCGGCCCGCGCACCTGCGGGTCGACCGCGCCCCAGTTGATCGTGGGCGTGCCGCTGACCCCTTGCTGACCGGGGTGGGAGGTGAGGCGAATGTGTTTCGTATTCACCTTGGCTTCGCCTGCCTTGTCACTGCTCATCACGTCGCTCCTTGGGTGACAGCCGACTCAAGCGAGCATACGCCGTTGCGTCGCAGCCGATCACTGCGCGAGGCCGAATGCAAACGTCGTGCCGCATGGTCCGGCCACGATACCGCAGGCGCTGCCGTCGCGCGGGATCAACGCCGCCAGCGCAGCGTGAACAAGGTCTCGGTTGCGCGCGTGTCAGGCCGGCGTGGCAAGGCAGTGGCGCGCCCACCAGTCGTCGAGCTCGCGCACCGCATCTTCCAGGCGGCCAACATTGGCGAGCACGAGGTCTGCCGCCGCTTGCGGCACCTGCCTCGCCAGCCGCTGCTCGACGCCTTGTGTGCCTTCTCGCCCGCGTGCCGCCAGCCGCTGGCGGCGTACCGACTCGGGCGCTGTGATCTCGACCACCACGGCAGACGGCGCGCGCCGCCTCAGCTCGGGCAGGTAGGCCCGGGAGCTGTTGACGACCACGCAACGCCCGTGCTTCAGCGGCTCGAGTTCGGACCAGCGCACGCCGTAGCACAGCCCGTGTGCCTGCCAGTCGAAAGCCAGCAAGCCGTCGGCGGCAAGGCGGCGAAACGTCGGTTCGTCGACCGGTTCGTGGGCTTCGGTCTCGGCATGGGCCACTCGCGTGATCACACGTTGTGCGATGCAGGGGCGCAACTCGCTGCGGCTGGAACGAACCCATTCGTTCAGCACCGCGTCTTTCCCCACACCGGACTGGCCGACGACAACCAGCAGCCTGCGCCCCTCGGCCGGAACCCTGCGTGAAGATGATGCATCCATCGATGGCGCTTGATCTGCTTGATCTTCTTGTGCCGCGAAGCCTTCGAGTGTGGAGCCACCGCATGACCCGGCGATGACGCATCATCGCTTCGTTTGACCCTGCAAAGCTCATAGGTGAGCGCTTGGCCATGCACCCCGCATCAAGCCATGATCGAGGCCGCTTTCATCCACCGCGCGCTAAGCGCAAGGAGACACCCGCTTGAAGAAACCACTTCCGTTCGTGATCGCCGGGGTTGCCGCACTGGCCTTGATCGGCGCTGCGGTGTTCCTGCTTCGCCAGAACGCACCGCCCGCGCAACCCGAGCCCGCATCGGCACCGCCCGTGGCACAGCCTGCTGCAGCTGCTCCAGCTGCGTCCGAGCCGGCCGTCAAGTACCCGATCGCAGCGGCGTCGGCCGCGTCGTCGGCCGCGCAGGCGCCCGACCTCGACGGCGCACTCGGCGAGTTGTTCGGCCGCAAGGCCGTGCTGTCGCTGTTCCAGCTCGAAGACTTCACGCGGCGCTTCGTCGCCACGGTCGACAACCTCGGCCGTTCGCAAGCCTCGCCCAAGCTGTGGCCGCTCAACCCGACCGCCGGGCGCTTCGTGGCGCAAACGCAGGCAGGGGCCGAAACCATCGGGCCCGACAACGGCCTGCGCTACACCCCCTACGTGGTGCTGCTCGAGAGCGTTGACCTGCCGCAGGCGGTCGCCGTCTACACGCGCTTCTTCCCACAGTTCCAGGATGCCTACCGCGAGCTGGGCTACCCCAACGGCTACTTCAACGATCGCCTGGTCGAGGTGATCGACCAGCTGCTGGCAGCCCCCGTGCCCGGCGAGGTGATCAAGGTCCACCTGCCTCCAAGCAATGGCCTCGCACCACCGCCACGGCCCTGGGTGCTGTACGAATTCGACGACCCCGCGTTGCAGGCACTCACAGCCGGCCAGAAGCTCCTCGTGCGCATGGGGCCGGTCAACGAGCGCCGGGTCAAGGCGCGGCTCACCGAGCTGCGCCGGTTGCTCACCGCCAGCAGCGCGCTGCCGAAGTAGCGGCGACCCGCCTTCAGCCGAGCGCGAAGCGATGCACCAGGCGGAAGGGCTGGCCAGGTGTGGGTTCGACGAAAAGGCTCAGCGCATCGCAGCCCAGCGGCTGCGACAGCGCGGCCTCGAAGTGCGCGGCGGCAGCGGGCTGCAAGGCGTGGGCATGGCGGTCGGTCAGCGTCATGTGGAAGCGCCAGTGATCCAGCACGTAGGGGTAGCCGTAACGCTGCAGCGCCTCGCGTTCACCGGCGCTCAGCATGAGCGCTTCCCGGCGCTGCAATTCTTCCGGTGAAGGCGGGCCGCGCCAGGCATCGAGTTCGGTCACGCAGACGTTGGCCAGCCGGCGCAGCGGGTGGTCCGGCGGCAAGGGGTCGACCGGCCGCAGGGCCATGAACTCGCCCAGCGGCAGCACCGCCAAGGCTGGCATCTCGAAGCGCGGCGTGCGCCGCGCCAGCGCAGCGATCGCCGTACGCAGGCTGGTTTCGTCGCGGCCGTCTGCGAGCCGCATCGGCGGTTTCAGCGTGGCGTGGAAGCCGTAGCGCCAGGGCTCGTGCACACCCGCGCGCGCCGTCGGCGTGGTGGCAGGCACCGACGGGTCGCGTCCCAGCCATTCGCAGCCCGCGCGCCACAGCGGGTGATCGGGGGGTGGCGTGTAGTAGATGCCGTAGCGGGCGCTCATGTCTGGTCGGGCTCCACGGTGAGCTGGATGGCGTCGGCCGCGAACAGCGTCTGCCCGGCTCCCACCGGCAGCCCGTCCGCATCGACATTCAGGTAGCGCACCACCAGCACCGGCTGAGTGGCAGGCCGGGCCAGCGCATCGGCTTCGGCCGAGCTGGGCAGCCGGCACGAGACCACGCTGCGCGCGCGCGTGTAGTCGGCCACGCCCAGCCGCTTCAGCGCGCCGGTGATGCTGCCGGCTTCGGTGAAGGCCTCGACCATGCCCTCCAACCTGGGCAGCGGATAAGCCGCGGTGGAGATGCCCACCGGCCGGCCACGCACCAGGGCGCGGGTATACATCAACTGCAGCGGTGCACCCGCGGGCAGGCCCAGCTCTCGTGCCCATTCGCCGCCGCGCACCCGCTCGTGCGCGACCAGCTCGCGCTGCGCCGACTCGCCCGCCACCGCCAGGTTCTGCGACAGCCGCGTGCGCCGCTGCAGTGCGTAGTCAAGCACCAGCTCGCGCACGTAGGTGCCGCTGCCATGGGCCACGCGCACGAAGCCGTCGCGCGCCAGCGCCTGCACCGCCTGCCGCAGCGTGTGGCGGTTGACCGCGAAACGCTCGGCCAGCGCGGCCTCATTGGGCAGACGCTCACCGGCCTGCAAGCGGCCGTCGGTGATGTCGCTGCGCAGTTCGGCGGCAATCGCCTCCCAGCGGCGCGGCGCGGGCGTGGTGTCAGGCGCATCGGCCGAAAGGTGGGTCGGGCTCAGGGTCATGTCAAGAATTTGTCATGCGGTGGGTTGATACTGGCAGCCATCCTACAGTCATCTAGATGACATCCGCATGACCAAAACCCTGTTCACGGTGGCAGATCGCCAAGCCTGGCTGGCCGTACTGACCCATGCGCCGCGCGCGGGCCTGGCCGACAAAGCCATGCGCTTCGTCGCGGCGCATCGCTTCGACTGGCTGCGCGAACCCGAGACCGGCCTCGCCCTGGTGCGCGCGCGCATCGCCAACCGCGGCGACCGTTTCAACCTGGGCGAGGTGACGGTCACACGCTGCATCGCCCGCGTCTCGGTGGGTGAGCACACCACCGCCGGCGTCGGCCATGTGCTGGGCCGCGACGAGCAGCGTGCGCGCTGGGTTGCGCAGTTCGATGCCTTGCTGCAGCAGCCCTCGCTGCATGCGGAGTTGCAGGCCGAGGTGATCACGCCGCTGAGCGCCGCGCGTGCAGCGGTGCTGGCGCAGGAGCAGGCGCGCCATGCAGCCAGCCGCGTGTCGTTCTTTACCTTGCAATCGGAGGCCACCGCATGAGCTTGTCTCTTTCGAACGCAGATCTGCTGGCCAGCATGCCACGCGGCTTTGCCGATGCAACGCACGATGCGCAAGCGGTGTTCCGCAACGTGCTAGACGCGCTGTCGCGGCCCGGCCGTTTGCAGACGATGCAATCCAGCGATGGCCTGCAGCCGCCGGCACCGCTGTCGCGCGGTGTCACCGCCTTGTTGCTGACGCTGCTGGACACCGAGACCTCGCTGCACCTGGACGATTCACTCGCAAGTGAGGCCGCGTGGATGTATGCGCGCTTCCACACCGGCGTGCAGCAGGCACTGCTTGAGCAGGCGGATTTCGTGGCAACCCGCGCGGCCGACGCCGCGCTCGATGGCTTGCGCCTGGGCAGCGACGAAGCGCCGCAGCAAGGCGTCACGCTGATCGTCGAGGCGCCGAGCCTCGCGACCGAACGCCACGCGTCATTGCGCCTCGCCGGCCCCGGCATCGAACACGAACAACGCATGGGCCTGTGCGGCCTGTCGCTGGCGTTCTGGCAGCAGCGCATCGCGATGCAACGCCTGTTCCCGCGCGGTGTCGACCTGCTGCTGGTCTGCGGCTCGCAGCTCATCGGCGTGCCGCGCTCCACCCTCATCACGCTGGAAAACTATTGATGAACAACCCCCACGTCGTTTCACTCCGGCCCCCCGAGGGGGTGCAAGCCTCCCTTGGGGCGGCCCGGCAGGAGGCCTGATGTACATCGCCGTCAAAGGCGGAGAAGCCGCCATCGAAGCCTCGCGGGTGCTGCTGGCCGCAGCCCGCCGTGGCGACCCTGCGGTGCGCGAGCTCGAAGTGATGCAGATCCGCGAACAGCTCGGCCTGCTGGTCGACCGCGTGATGGCCGAGGCCTCGCTCTATGACCCGGAGCTCGCCGCCCTGGCGCTGAAGCAGGCACGCGGCGATGCGGTCGAGGCGATCTTCCTGCTCCGCGCCTACCGCACCACGCTGCCGCGCGTGGCCGCCACCGAGCCGATCGACACCGCGCAGATGCGCGTGCGCCGTCGCGTCTCGGCCATCTTCAAGGACTTGCCCGGTGGCCAGCTGCTCGGCCCGACTTACGACTACACGCAGCGGCTGCTCGACTTCTCGCTGCTCGGCCATGGAAACCAGGGCTCGCCCGAACCCGTCCACGCGAACGGTGAGTCGATCAGCAAGATGCCCAACGCACTCGACACGCTGGCCGACGAAGGCCTGATCGAGCCCTCGTTGCCGAGCGATGGCGACCCGCCGCCCCCCGACATCACCCGCGACCCGCCCGTCTACCCACTGCCGCGCAGTGCACGATTGCAGATGCTCGCGCGCGCCGACGAAGGCTGGGTGCTGGGCATGGGCTACGCCACGCAGCGCGGCTACGCCTACACGCACCCGTTCGGCGGCGACATCCGCTTCGGCGCGGTGGCGGTGGAACTCGTGCCCGACGAGCTGGGCTTCTCGATCGAGATCGGCGAGATCGACGTCACCGAGTGCCAGATGATCAACCAGTTCGGTGGCAGCGCCACCGTCGCGCCGCAGTTCACGCGTGGCTACGGCCTCGTCTACGGGCACAGCGAACGTAAAGCGATGGCGATGTCGCTGGTCGACCGCGCATTGCGTGCCGACGAGTTCGACGAAGAAGTCACCGCGCCGGTGCAGCAGCAGGAGTTCGTGCTGCCGCAGGGCGACAACATCGAGGCCTCGGGCTTCGTGCAGCACCTGAAGCTGCCGCACTACGTGACCTTCGAGTCGGAGCTACAGCTGATCCGGCAGTTGCGCGAGAAGCATTTCTCTGAAGAGGAAGGCAAATGATCGACGGCTACAACTTTGCGTACCTCGACGAGCGCACGAAACGGATGATTCGCCGCGCGATCTTGAAGGCCGTCGCCATTCCGGGTCATCAAGTGCCTTTCGGCTCACGCGAGATGCCGCTCGCCTACGGCTGGGGCACCGGCGGCATCCAGGTCACCGCGGCGGTGCTCGGCCAGCACGACGTGCTCAAGATCATCGACCAAGGCAGCGACGACACCACCAACGCCGTCAACATCCGCCAGTTCTTCGCCCGCACCGCCGGCGTTGCGACGACCGAGCGCACGCGCGAGGCCACGCTGATCCAGACGCGCCACCGCATCCCCGAGGCGCCGTTGACAGAAGGCCAGGTGCTGGTCTACCAGGTGCCGCAGCCCGAGGCGCTCTACAAGCTGGAGCCACGCCGCAGCGAGACGCTGAAGCTGCACGCTTGCGAGGAGTACGGCCTCGTCAACGTGAAGCTCTACGAAGACCTGGCGCATTGGGGCCGTGTGGAAACGACCTACGACTACCCGGTGCTGGTGAACGGCCGCTACGTGATGTCGCCCTCGCCGATCCCGAGCTTCGACAACCCGAAGATGCACCGCATGCCGGCACTGCAGCTCTTCGGCGCGGGGCGCGAGAAGCGCATCTACGCCGTGCCACCGTACACCGACGTGAAGAGCCTTGACTTCGAGGACCACCCCTTCCACGTCGAGCCGCAAGGCCATGCCTGCGCGCTGTGCGGTTGCACCACCAGCTACCTCGACGAGATACTGCAAGGCGAGGGCGAACGCCTGTGGACCTGCTCCGACACCGACTGGTGCCGCGAACAACGGGAGGCCGCATGAAGCACCTCTCTGTCGTGGACAGCCCTCTGCTGAGCGTGCGTTCGCTGAGCCACCATTTCAGCAGCCAGCGCTATGCGGTGCGCGATGCGCAGCTCGATCTGTTCCCCGGTGAGGTGGTCGCGATCGTCGGCGAATCGGGCTCGGGCAAAAGCACCTTGCTCAATTGCATTGCCGGCCGCCTGGCCCCAGCGCACGGCGAGGTGCTGTACCGCAGTGCCGACGATCAGTGGCTCGATGTGCACCGCCTCAGCGAGCGCGAGCGCCGCCGGTTCGAGCGCACCGAGTGGGGCTTCGTGCAGCAGAACGCCAGTGACGGCCTGCGCATGAACGTGAGCGCCGGCGCCAACATCGGCGAGCGGCTGATGGGCCGGGGCGAGCGCCATTTCGGCCGCCTGCGCGCCACTGCTGCCGACTGGATGACGCGCGTCGAGCTCGATGCCGAGCGCATCGACGATTCGCCGCGCGCCTTCTCGGGCGGCATGCGCCAGCGCCTGCAGATCGCACGCAACCTGGTCACGCGGCCGCGGTTGGTGCTGATGGACGAGCCGACCTCGGGCCTCGACGTGTCGGTGCAGGCGAAGCTGCTCGACCTGATCCGCCTGCTCGTGGCCCGCCTGCACCTGTCGGCGCTGATCGTCACGCACGACCTCGGCGTGGCGCGCCTGCTCGCCCACCGCACGCTGGTGATGCGCGAAGGCCGCATCGTCGAGCAAGGCCTGACCGACCGCGTGCTCGACGATCCGCAGCATGCGTACACGCAGCTGCTGGTGTCGTCGGTGGTGGCGCCTTGATCAAGAAATCGAGCAGAGAGCCGAGCAAGGAACTGAGCAGAGAGCCGAACATGCTGCACGTCGAATCCCTTTCCAAACACTTCACCCTGCACCTGCGCGGCGGCCTCGAACTGCCCGTGCTGAAAGGCGTCTCGCTCCAGGTGAACGCAGGCGAATGCGTGGCGCTGCTCGGTGCCTCGGGCCAGGGCAAGTCGACGCTGATGAAGTGCCTGTACGGCAGCTACGGCGCCGACAGCGGCGCGATCTGGCTCGAAGCGCAGGATGGCCGTGTCGACATCGCCCAAGCCACGCCGCAGCAGATGCTTGCGCTGCGCCGGCGAGACATCGCCTACGTGAGCCAGTTCCTGCGCGCCGTGCCACGCGTGCCAGCGCTCGACGTGGTGGCCGAGCGCTGGCTGCAGGCGCGGCCGGAGACAGACGCTGACGAAGCACAAGAGCAGGCCCGCGACGAAGCACGCGCCCTGTTCGCGCGCCTCAACCTGCCCAGCAGCCTGTGGGAGCTGCCGCCCGCCACCTTCTCGGGCGGCGAGCAGCAGCGTGTCAACATCGCCCGCGGCTTCATCGAGCCGGCGCGGCTCTTGCTGCTGGACGAACCCACGGCCTCGCTCGATGCGGCCAACCGCCGCGTGGTGATCCAGCTGATCCGCGAGGCGCGCGAGGCCGGTGCCGCGGTGGTCGGCATCTTCCACGACGAAGAAGTGCGCGACGCCGTGGCCAGCCGCTGCGTCCCGATTCAATAGAACGAAAGACCCACGATGAACGAACTGGTGTTGAGCAATGCGCGGCTGGTGCTGGGCCACGAGGTGCTGCTGGGCAGCGTGGTGATCCGCGACGGGCTGATCACCGCCATCGACGGCGGCACCACCGCCGTGCCCGGCGCGCTGGACCTTGATGGCGACTACCTGCTGCCCGGCCTGGTGGAGGTGCACACCGACAACCTCGAACGCCATGTGACACCGCGGCCCAAGGTCAACTTCCCGATGCTGGGCGCCGTGCAGGCGCACGACGCCGAGGTGGCCACCGCCGGCATCACCACCGTGCTCGACGCCATCGGTGTGGGCGACCCGTACGGTGATGGCTTTCGCTCGCGCGACCAGAGCGAGCTGCTCGAAGTGCTGGACACGCTCCAGACCGCCGGCCTGCTGCGCGCCGACCACCTGATCCATGTGCGCTGCGAGCTGCCGGCGTCGAACGCGCAGGCGCTGTTCGAGCCCTTCGCGCGCCACCGCCGGCTGCAGCTCATCTCGCTGATGGACCACACCCCCGGCCAGCGCCAGTGGAGCGACGTCGAACAGGCGCGCATCTACTACACCGGCAAGAAAGGCTGGAGCGACAGCCAGTTCGATGATGAAGTGCGCATCGCACCGCAACGCCAGGCGCAACACGCGCAGCCCAACCGCGCCTGGTTCACCGACTTCGCGCGCACACACGCGGTGGCGCTGGCCACGCACGACGACACCACCGTCGAGCACGTGGACGAAGCGCATGCACTCGGCGCCGGCATGAGCGAGTTCCCGACCACGCTGGCCGCCGCGCGGCGTGCCAAGGCGCTGGGGCTGAGCACGGTGGCCGGCGCGCCGAACGTGATCCGCGGCGGCTCGCACTCGGGCAACGTCTCGGCACTGGAGTTGGCACGCGAAGGCGTGCTGGATGCGCTCTCGTCCGACTACGTGCCCAGCAGCCTGCTGCAATCCGCCTGGCGGCTGGTGCGCGACGGCGGCTTCTCGCTGCCCGAAGCGGTGGCGGTGGTCAGCCGCAACGCGGCGCGGGCCGTGGGCCTGGCAGACCGTGGAGAAATTGCCGCCGGGCTGCGCGGCGATGTCATCCGCGTCAAGGTGCTGGGTGATCACCCCAGGGCGTACCTCAAGGCGCACCCCACGGAGCACCCGGTGGTGCGCGAAGCCTGGGTGGGCGGGCGCCGGGTGGTGTGAGCACCGCCAGGCGCCGCAGAGTGGCGTCACGGTGTCTGCTGCACCGACCTACGCTGTTTACCGTATGGGCTGAAAGCACCTGATCACTGCACACTGGTGGCATGGTTCGCCTCCATTTGCCTGCGACGTGGCACCCGCAACGAGGGCTGGTTGGCATGCCCGTGCGGCGCCCGCGGTGAGCCCGCAGCCGACCCAGCGCATCGTGCCGATCCGGCGCGAATACAACGCGTGGGTGGCCGATGAGACGATCGAAGACTATGCGCTGCGCTACACGCCGCACAGCTTTCGCAAGTGGAGCGAGTTTCGCGTCGCCAACACCGCGCTCGGCGCGATCTCGTTTCTGGCGCTTGAAGCGATCGGCGCGTCCATCGCGCTGGACAACGGCTTCTTCAATGCGTTCTGGGCCATTGCGCTGGTCAGTGTCTTCATCTTCCTGACCGGCATCCCGATCAGCATCTACGCCGCGCGACACGCGGTTGACATCGACCTGCTGACGCGCGGCTCGGGCTTCGGCTACCTGGGGTCGACGTTCAGCTCGCTGGTCTACGCCTCGTTCACCTTCATCTTCTTCTCGCTCGAAGCGTCGATCATGGCCTCGGCGCTGGAGCTCGGGCTGGGGGTGCCGCTGTGGTTGGGCTACCTGATCTGTTCGGTGGTCGTGATCCCGCTGGTGATGTACGGCATCACGATGATCAGCCGTCTGCAGGCGTGGACGCAGCCCTTGTGGCTGGTGCTGCTGGTGCTGCCCTATGCCTTCCTGATCTTCCGCTGGCCCGAGCACCTGCAAGGGTTGATGCACGCGTCGTATGGCATCAACGACGGGCATTTCGACTGGCTGCAGCTGGGCGCCGCGAGCACCGTCGTCGCGTCGATGGTGGCGCAGATCGGCCAGCAGGTCGACTCCTTGCGCTTCATGCCGCGGCCGCGACCGGGCCAGCCGTGGCGCTGGTGGGCCGCGGTGCTGGCCGCAGGGCCCGGCTGGATCGTCATCGGCGGCGCCAAGATGCTCGGTGGCGCCGTGCTGGCCTACCTGGCCGTGCGCCAGAGCGTGCCGCCTTCCGAGGCCATCAAGCCGACGCAGATGTACCTGGTCGGCTTCGCGCAGGTGGTTCACGACCCGACATGGGTCCTCGGCCTGACTTGCCTGTTCGTCACCGTCTCGCAGATCAAGATCAACGTCACGAATGCCTATGCCGGCTCGCTGGCCTGGTCCAATTTTTTTGCGCGCCTGACGCATGCGCACCCGGGCCGGCTGGTGTGGCTGGTGTTCAACGTGCTGATCGGCGTGGCGCTGATCAAGGTCGGCATCTTCGACGTGCTGGAGAGCATGCTCGGCTTCTACGCCAACTTCGCCGTGGCCTGGATCGGCGCGCTGGTGGCCGACCTCGTCATCAACAAGCCGCTGGGCTTGAGCCCCGCGGGCATCGAGTTCAGGCGTGCGTACCTGCACGACATCAACCCCGTCGGCTTCGTCTCGATGGGCCTGGGCACGGTGCTGGCGCTGAGCGCCTTCGTCGGTGTGTTCGGCCCCTTGGCACAGGCCTTCAGCACCGGCATCGGCTTCGCGGTGGCGTTCTGCTGCGCGCCGCTGATGGCGTGGCTGACACGCGGCAAGTACTACATCGCGCGGCCACCTGCCGCACTCGGCCGTGGCGTCTCGCTGACCTGCGGCGTGTGCGAGAAGCCGTACGAGTCCGAAGACATGGCGCACTGCCCCGCCTACGGCTGCAACATCTGCTCGCTGTGCTGTTCGCTCGACGCGCGCTGCGAGGATGTCTGCAAGCCCCGATCGGGTCTCGGCCACCGCTTCGGCCAGGCCCTTCGCCATCTCGCGCCGGGGCTGCTGAAGCTTGCGCGCACGCGCCGCATGCACTACCTGTTGTGCATGCTGGCCTTGGCGCTGGTCCTCGGGGCGATCCTGTCGTTCATCGTCGCTCAAGAGACGCATGTGCTGCGCGAGCTGGCGCCGGGCTCACCGGCCATCTGGCACCTGATGTGGATCAAGATCTGCTGTGCGCTCGTGCTGCTGGTGCTGGCCATCGGCTCGTGCTGGCTGTTGCTGACCTCCGACAGCCGGCGCGTGGCGCAAGACGAGTCGAACCGCCAGGCGCTGCTGCTGCGCGAGGAAATCCAGGCCCACGAAGTGACCGACGGCGAACTGCAGACGGCGCGCCAGGTCGCGGAACAGGCCAACCTGGCGAAGAGCCGCTTCATCACCACCATCAGCCACGAGCTGCGCACGCCGCTCAACAGCATCCTCGGCTATGCGCAGATCCTGGAGCGTGACCTCGGCCTGCCGCCGAACCGCCGCGCGGCGCTGGAAGTCATCCGCAAGAGCGGTGACCATGTGGTCTCGCTGATCGACGGGCTGCTCGACATTGCCCGCATCGAAACCGGCCGCCTGACGCTCGTGAGTTCCGAGATCCGCTTCGCCGACTTCCTGGCGCAGCTGGTCGACATCTTCCAGCTCGAGGCGAAGAACAAGGGGATCGCATTCGACTATCAGCCGGCGCCGCCACTGCCGCTGGCCGTGCGCGGCGACAAGAAGCGGGTGGCGCAGCTGCTCATCAATCTGCTCGGCAACGCGGTGAAGTACACCTCGCGCGGGCAGGTGGTCTTTCGCATCCGCTACGCCAACGAGATCGCCATCTTCGAGATCGAAGACTCCGGCTCCGGCATCGCGGCCGGCGATCTCGAACGGATCTTCCTGCCGTTCGAGCGCGCCGCCGAAGCCGGCAACCCGGCCGCCGGCGGCGTGGGCCTGGGCCTCACGATCTCCAACATGCTGACCGGCCTGATGGGCGGCGACCTGGGCGTGCGCAGCGACGTGGGGGTGGGATCGCGCTTCACGGTGCGCCTGTTCCTGCCGGCCGTCGCCCATCCGCAGCTGCCGGTGGACTCGCCTGCGCCTCGGCACGTCACGGGTTACGCCGGCGAGCCGCGCAAGGTGCTGGTGGTGGACGATGCCGCCGTTGACCGCCAGCTGCTGAGCGACGTGCTGGAGCCGCTGGGCTTCTCGGTGATGCATGCCGCATCGGGCATCGAGGCCTTGCGCGTGGCCAGCCAGTTCGTGCCCGACCTGATCCTGCTCGACATCGACATGCCCGAGCTCGACGGCTGGGAGACGGCGCGGCTGCTGCGTGCCAACCGCATCTCCGAAGCGCCGATCCTCATCGTCTCGGCGAATGCCTTCGACAGCGACTTGCGCAACGAGGTTGGGGTGGGCCGCGAAGACTTTCTCATCAAGCCGCTGCGCATCGACGATCTGCTGGAGCGCGTGCGCGTCAAGCTCGGGATCGTATGGGCGACGAGCACCGAAGCGTTGCCCCTGGACGCCGGCACGGCGTTGCGCGGCCTGCCGAGAGCCAGCCTGACGGTGCTGCAGCAACTCGGCGAGATGGGCTACGTGCGCGGCATCCTGGAGAAGCTCGATGAGCTGGACCGGCTCGACACGGCCTACGCGCCCATCACGCATGCGCTGCGCAGCTGCGTGCAGCGCTTCGACCTGCAAGGCTATGCGCGCGCACTCGAAGAGGTGAAGGGATGACGGTGAGCGCCACAGAGGTTCACGGCGAACAAGGCCCCGGGGTCGTGCTGATCGTCGACGACGCGCCGGAGAACCTGGCGATGCTGCATGAGGCACTCGACGCCGCCGGCTACCGCGTGCTGGTGGCCACCGATGGCGCCACCGCGCTCGACCGCATCGCGCGGCTGTTGCCCGATGTGATTCTGCTCGACGCCATCATGCCGGGCCTGGATGGTTTCGAGACCTGCCGGCGGCTGAAGGCCGACCCGCTGGCCGCCCACATCCCGGTCGTCTTCATGACCGGGTTGTGCGAGACGAACCACATCCTTGCCGGCTTCCAGGCCGGGGGGGTGGACTACCTCACCAAGCCGATCAAGCCGCCCGAGGTGCTGGCCCGCATCGCAGCGCATGTGCGCAACGCGCGGCAGATGGTCAGCGCGCGGCAGGCGGTCGATGCCACCGGCCACGCGATGCTGTCGATCGACGCGCTCGGCCGAGTGCGCTGGCAATCGCCCGCAGCACGCGAGTGGCTGCGTGCCTGGCTGGATGCGGAAGGGCGGCTGCCGCCGGTGGCGACGGCCTGGCTGGCACGGCACGAAGCGGATGCCCTGCCCGTCGTTGCCGACGGCAGGCGCTTGAGTCTGTCGCGACTGGCCAGCGACCGCACCGGCACCACACTGCTGGTGCGCAAGCGCGCAAGCGCACCCGAGCCTCACGAACTGTCGCTCCTGTTCGGGCTGACCAGCCGCGAGGCCGAGGTGCTCTATTGGGTGGCGTGCGGAAAGATCAACCGCGATGTCGGCGAGATTCTCGGCATGAGCCGGCGCACGGTCGACAAGCACCTGCAGCATGTCTTCGAGAAGCTGAACGTCGAGACGCGCACCGCGGCGGCGTCGATGGTGCTCAACCACGCGCCATCGGACAGCTGAACGGCCCCGTTCGCGATCTCGCGTATTTCACCGGCGGGGTGTTCTCGCGACACTGGTTCAACACTTGGAGGAACCCGATGAAACACGAGATCGACACACCCGCATCCCCCACCAACGCCGACCGCCGAGGCCTGTTGAAGGCCGCCGCCGCCGTGGCCGGCACGGCCCTCGCCGGCGTGCCGATCAGCGGCTTCCCGCAGATCATGAAGCGCGACTTCCAGGGCATCACGCTGCGCCACATCGGCGTCTCGTATGCAGTGCAGCGCGAGATCGGCGAGCAGGCCTCGAAAGACCTCGGCTTCAAGGTCGAGATGCAGAACCTCGACACCTCGGCCTCGATCACGCGCTTCGTGACGCAGCCCAACAGCGTCGACATCGCCGACATGGAAGGCTGGCAGGTCAAGGTCGCGATGGCGCGCGGCCTGCTGCAGGGCATCGACTCGAAGAAGATCAAGGAGTTCGACGGCATCCTGCCGATCTTCACGACCGGCGTGTATGAGGGCCGCAAGATTTCGCGCCAGGGCATCTCGCCCTACGAGGTGATGTACACCGACGGCCCCGAGGCCAAGAAGATCGTCGAAGGCCAGCAGCAATGGCTGACCTTCCTGCCGCAGGTCTTCAACGCCGACTCGCTCGGCTACCGCCCCGACAAGGTGGGCCGCGAAGTCACCGAGTGGAAGGACCTGATCGACCCCAAGTTCGCCGGCCGCGCCGCGATCCTCGACATCCCGAACATCGGGATCATGGACGCCGCACAGGCGCTCGAGTCGCGCGGCGACCTGGTCTACGGCAACAAGGGCAACATGACGCGCAAGGAGATCGACATCACGATCAACGCGCTGATCGAGCTGAAGAAGAAGGGCCACTTCCGCGCCTCGTGGAGCACCTTCGAGCAGTCGGTCGAGCTGATGGCCAGCGGCGAGGTGTTCATCCAGTCGATGTGGTCACCGGCGGTGACCGCGGTGCTCGAAAAAGGCATCCCGTGCATCTACGCGCCGGTGGCCATCAAGTCCACCGGCAAGGAAGGCTACCGCGGCTGGTGCAACGGCATGAGCCTGATGAAGCACCTCAGCGGTAAGAAGCTGGAGGCCGCTTACGAATACCTGAACTGGTACTACTCCGGCTGGCAGGGCGCCTATGTGGCACGGCACGGCTACTACAGCCCGGTGCCGCGCACCGCGAAGTCGCAGATGACGCCGGCGGAGTTCGACTACTGGTACCTGGGCAAGCCGGCCGCCGACATCATCAAGAGCGACCACGGCCAGCCCATCGCCGCGGTGGGCTCGGTACGCGACGGCGGCTCGCTGGCCCAGCGCTTCTCCAACATCGCCTGCTGGAACACGGTGATGGACGAGAACCAGTACATGGTCCAGCGCTGGAACGAGTTCAAGGCAGCGTGACTTCAGCGGAGAACGCGCGATGCGCCCGCAATACAAGTCCTGGCTCCAGCTCGCGCCCTTGACGCTGGTGCTGCTGCTGTTCGTCGCAGCGCCCTTGGTCTTCGTCGTGATCGTCAGCTTCTTTCGCAGCGATGGCTTCGACACGATCCCGGCGTTCAGCTTCGAGAACTACGCGGCGGTGCTGGGCTCGGGCCTCACGCTGTCGCTGTACTTGAAGATGATCAAGTACGCGTTGATGACCTGGGCAGCCTCACTGGTCGTGGGCTTCTTCGTCGCGTACTTCCTGGTCTTCCACGTGCGCAACCGCAGCATCGCGATCGGCCTGTTCCTGCTCTGCACGGTGCCGTTCTGGACCTCGAACGTGATCCGCATGATCTCGTGGATGCCGGTGCTGGCCGAGCAAGGCGTGATCAACAGCACCTTGCTCAAGCTCGGCCTCATCGATGCACCGCTGCGCATCCTGCTGTTCTCGGACTTTTCGGTGGTGCTGGCCTATGTGCACCTCTTCACCATCTTCATGATCGTGCCGATCTTCAACTCGATGAGCCGCATCGACCGCAAGCTGTTCGAAGCCGCGCGCGACGCCGGCGCCGGCCGCTTCAAGACGCTGTGGATGGTGGTGCTGCCGCTGACCCAATCGGGCATCGTGATGGGCTCGATCTTCGTCATCACCCTGGTGATGGGCGACTTCTACGTCGTCAAGGTGATGAGCGGCGGCGGCTCGGCCTCGGTCGTCTCGGCCATGTACGACAACGTCTCGACGCTGCTGTTCCCACCGGCCGCGGCGTCGGCGGTGATCCTGCTGCTGATCCTGACGGTGTTGATCGCGATCCTCACGCGCTTCGTCGACGTGCGGCAAGAACTCGTGCAGCGGAGCTGAGCCCATGTCTGCCCTCACCCTCACACCAGCACCCACGCCGATCGCCGGTGACGCTCCTGTGCGCCCGTGGACCTTCTACGTCCTCGCCCTCTTCTTCGCGGCCTATGTGCTGTTCTTGTACGGGCCCATGCTGTGCATGTACGTGCTGTCGTTCCAGGGCGAACAGGGTGCCCTGTCGTTCCCGATGCGCGGCGCCAGCCTGCACTGGTTCCACCAGCTCTGGGAAGGCCGCAGCGCCGACATCGCCGGCGCGGTAGCGCGCTCGATCCCGCTCGCGCTGGCGGTGATGGTGATCACCGTCGTCGTCTCGGTCGCCGCCGGCCTGGGCTTTCGGCGCCGGGTGCGCGGCAGCAGCGTGCTGTTCTACGCGGTGATCGTCAGCCTCACGGCGCCGGGCTACATCCTGGGCATCGGCACCGGCCTGATGTTCAGCCTGTTCGGCTGGCAGACGAGCTGGTACACCTCGGCGCTCGGCTCGCACCTGTCGTGGACGCTGCCCTTCGGCGTGCTGATCACCTTCGCCGTGTTCGGCCGCTTCGACAGCGCCTTCGAGGAGGCCGCGCGCGACCTGGGCGCGAACTCCGCGCAGACGCTGCGCCTGGTGGTGTTGCCCATCCTCGCGCCCGGGATCATCGCGATCGCGCTGTTCGGCTTCACGCTGTCGTACGACGAATTCGCCCGCACGCTGCAGACCACCGGCCCGAACAACACCGTGCCGATCGAGATCTGGAGCATGACGCAGAACGTCACGTCGCCCACGATCTACGCGCTCGGCACCGTCACCACCGCGATCTCGTTCCTGTGCATCGGCGCGGCGATCGTCGCCGTCGCGGTGATCCAGCGGCGCCGCCGCGCGCCGGCCATCTCTTGATAACAGCCCCTCGACAACGCGACCCAGCGCAGCACCCCATGTTCATCGACAACCCGAGCTCTCTTTCCCCGGCCGCTGCGGCGCCCACGCGCCCCGTCGCCAACGGCGGCATCGTGCTCGCCGGCCTGACGAAGCGCTTCGGCGACGGCATGGTCGCCGTCGACAACATCGACCTGCGCATCGAACCCGGGACCTACTGCTGCCTGCTGGGCCCGAGCGGTTGTGGCAAGACGACGATGCTGCGCATGATCGCCGGCCACGAGACGCCCAGCGAGGGCGCCATCCTGATCGACGGCAGCAACGTCATCGGCCGCTCGCCGCGCGAGCGCGGCACCGCGATGATGTTCCAGAACTACGCGCTTTTCCCCCACCTTTCGGTGCGTGACAACGTGGCGTTTGCGCTGCGTGTGCGCGGCGTTGGCAGACAAGAGCGGCTGCGCGAGGCCGACCGCGTGATCGAGCAGGTGCAGCTTAGTGCGCTGGCGAACCGCTTGCCGGGGCAGCTCTCGGGCGGGCAGCAGCAACGCGTGGCGCTCGCCCGCGCCATCATCATGCGGCCCGCCGTGCTGCTGCTCGACGAGCCGCTGTCGGCGCTCGATGAATTCTTGCGCCTGCAGATGAGGGGCGAGCTGCGCAGCATGCAGCGCGAGCTCGGCATCACCTTCGTCCACGTGACGCACACGCAGCTGGAGGCCATCGCGGTGGCCGACCAGGTGGTGGTGATGGACAAGGGCCGCATCGCGCAGTCGGCCCCGCCGCGCGAGATCTACGCGCAGCCGCGCACCGAGTACGTGGCGGCGTTCATCGGTGGCCAGAACGTGCTGCACGGGCAGGTCACCGGCGTGACCGGATCGAGCGTCACGCTCAGCGGCGCGCAAGGCGCGTGCTATCTGCTGCCGCACGACGGCACGCCGCTCGCAACGGGCCAGACAGTCTCGTTCGCGGTGCGCCGCGACCGCATGAACGTTACCGGCGAACACGAGGCGCTGGCACTCGCACCCAACACGCTGCGCGGCCGTGTGCGCGAGCTGGAATACCAGGGCATCTACATGAAGGTCAGCCTCGCGACCGACGATCCCGCCGCACCCGGCTGCGTGGTCTACGTCGAAGAGAGCCGCTTCTTCAAGGACCCGGTCAGCGTTGGCCAACGTGTGCGCTGCCACTGGGCCGCCGACGCGGCACACGGCTTGGCCGCGGCCTGAACCCCTCACTCAACCCACCGACGCAGGAAGCTCCATGAAAGACTACGAACTGTTCGACCTCGGCGATGTCGTTCTGCAGTGCCGCAAGACGCTGCGCGGCGCCCAACTCGCCTACAAGACCTACGGCACGCTGAACGCCGCCAAGGACAACGCGATCGTCTACCCGACCTGGTACTCGGGCCAGCACTACGAGAACGAGTGGCTGATCGGCAACGGCAAGGCGCTGGACCCGGACAAGTACTTCATCATCATCCCGAACATGCTGGGCAACGGCCTGTCGACCTCGGCCAGCAACCACCCGGCGCCGTACAACAAGTCGCGCTTTCCGAACATCACCGCCTACGACAACGTGCGCCAGCAGCACCGACTCGTCACCGAGAAGTTCGGCATCAGCAAGCTCAAGCTCGTGACCGGCTGGTCGATGGGCGCGCTGCAGACCTACCACTGGGGCGCGCTGTACCCCGACATGGTCGAACGCATCCTGCCGTTCATGGGCTCGGCCAAGTGCTCGCGCCACAACTACGTGTTCCTGGAAGGCGCCAAGGCGGCGCTGCTCGCCGATGCGGCCTTCAAGGACGGCTGGTACGACACGCCGCCCGAGAAGGGCTTGCGCGCCTTCGGCCGTGTTTATGCCGGCTGGGGCTTCTCGCAGGCCTTCTACCGCCACCAGCTCGATCTCGAGGCGATGGGTTACGCCTCGCTCGAAGACTTTCTGGTGGGCTTCTGGGAGGGCCTGTTCCTGAATCGCGATGCGAACAACCTGCTGACGATGCTGTGGACCTGGCAGCACGGCGACATCAGCGACAACGAGGTGTTCAAGGGCGACTTCGTGAAAGCGCTGGGTGCGATCAAGGCCAAGGCGATCGTGATGCCGGTCTCGACCGACCTCTACTTCCCGCCGGCCGACAACGAGTTCGAGGTCAAGCACATGCCCAACGCCAAGCTGCAGGTGATAACCACCGACTGGGGCCACTTCGCGGGCGGCCCCGGCACCAGCCCGGCCGACATCAAGGTGCTGGACGACGCGCTGAAGGGATTGCTGGCCAGCTGATGGCGTTGCCGAGGAATCGCGTGAGGCAACGAGCGCTGCGCCGACACATGGCAGCTCACCGCAGGCTCAAGGGGTCGACGTGAATCCAGAAGCCTGTCGTCGCACCGCGTGCACGATTTAGATCGGCCGATAGCAAGAACAGGAGGCCGCTTCAAGGCCGGTGCGGTCGAGGATCTTGATCTTGCCGCGGGCATAGCTGATCAAGCCGCGTGACCGCAAAGAGCCGGCTGCCTGCGTGACCGACTCGCGCCTCGCGTTCATGACCGCAGCCAGGTATTCGTGCGTCAGCGGGATCTCCTGCGACCTCGACCGGTCGCTCGTCATCAGGAGCCAACGAGTCAGGCGCTGTTCGAAAAGGTGGGAGCCCATGCAGGCAGCAGTCTGTCTCGCCTGGGCCATCTCCGCATGCGCGCAGCGGTGCAACTCGCGCCGCAATGTCCGCCCGCGCTGGAACTCGTCGATGAAACACGCGGCGGACATTCGGTGGGAGGCCCCCGCGACCTGCACCAAGGCTCGAACCGGCGAGATGTCGACCCCGAGCGCGAGCGACATCCCGACCATGCCCTCGTAGCCGACAAGCCCGGTCTTCACCGCGCGACCATCGTCCGTTTCCGTGAGCAGGCAGATTACGCAATCGACCGGGAAATACACATAGCGGATCGGCGCCCCCTGCTCCTGCAGCACCTCGCCGAACTTGAGGGTGACCGGCTCGAGCTGGGGGAGCAGCCGCTGATACTCCGCGCTCGGCAGGGCGGCGAGCACATGGTTGGCCAGCGTAACCTCATGCACCGCTTTCCGGCTGGCCACAGAGGCTCGGTTCGCTGCGACACGCAGCGCGCGCCGCGCTGCCGGAAACATGATGACGTTGACGCTGCCGTAGTCGATGACGGCGTCGATCTCGCCGGCCTCGACGGCTTGCCGTTCGAGCCCGCCCTCGGGCAGCTGTCGAAGCGCCTTCTGCAGAGCAGACCTCGGCCCGGCGGGGACGCTCACCAGGTTGCTGTCATTCAACATGTGGCTTCAACCCGAGTGCGAGCAAGACCCGCGTCTTGTCGCTGAGGTTTCCGATCACCTGTGCCGCCGGTTGCGGCGACAGCTTGTTGAGGCTGGGCGTGACCAGCACGCCTTCGGCCATGGCGCGCCGTGGGTTCTGGAGCACGTCGACGACCTCCAACCGGTGCCCGTCCTTCAGGTATTCGGCGCAAATGGCTTCGAGGTTGGCAATGGCCTGCATCGAATTGGGCGCGCCCCCGGCGACATACAGGCGCAGCACCACAACCGTGGTGAACTCCGCGGCCGCGGGCTTGGACTTGCCCGTGCGCCGATTCATTTGGCAGCCCCATTTGCGCTCTTGCGCACCGCCACCCCGACCGGGTCGGCACCGCGCAGTTGACGCAACTCGCGCTCGCGCTGGCTCGAGGAGGCCGTGCGCCCCTCATCTTCTCCAGAGTACAAGGTCAGTTCAGCGCGTTGCCGCTCCAGATCCAGTTGCAGCGCCTTGATCTGGGCACTCGTGCTGGCCTCGGCAAATTGAAGCTCGCGCCGCTTTTGGTCGGACTCGACGCGTTGCCGAATCTTCTTGGCGCTCTCTTCGGCTTCCTTCTCCCAGCGCAGCGTTCCCATCAACACCTCGCCCCCGGCGGTGTAGACGTCGGACAGCGACGGGCCGGAATCGCTCAAGATGAGTTCGCGCACCTGGTTGGAATGCGCCGTTCCACGCGACTTGACGATCGTGAGGGCGCGATTGCGTTCGCCGCTTCGCACCAGGTACGACAGATGAATCCAGGTGTCCGCGATGGTCGATATCTGCAGGTCGGTGGCCTCGCCTTCCGGCCCGTCGGTTTCACTCAGGGCGGTCACCATCAAGGTGATGGCCTCGTCCTTGACCATGTAGATGAGCCGGTTCGCGACCGTGCGAGCAGCACCCAGGGCGCCCGTTTTGGCGATGGCGGTCAGCGGGTCGATCACCATGCATTGCGGCTGGTACTCGCGGATCAGCGCGCTGATCTTCAGCAGGTGTTCTTCTGCACTGACGCCTTCGGTGCGGGCCGAATACATGCGCAGCAGGCCCGACTTGATGTGCGCTTTGAGCTCAATGGCGACCGACGAAAGATTGCGCATGATCTGGTCGGCGCTCTCGTCGAAGCTCACGAACAGTGCACGCTCGCCGCGCCGGCAGGCGGCTTCGATGAACTTGCCGGTCAGGGTGGTCTTGGACGTCCCCGGCACCCCCGTGATCAGCGTGCTGCTGCCGCGAAAGATGCCGCCGCCGAGCATCACGTCGAGCCGGTCGAAGCCGGCGCTCAGGCGTTCGGTCGAAGCCTTGTGCCCGATGCCCGGGGGCTTGGTGGCGCCCACCTCGATGCCGGACGGCCCGAAGCTCACCGGGAACTCAGCGGCCGCGTAACCCGACCCACGGTACTTCGTGATCTGCAGGGTCTGCACCGAAATGCGATCTTCCTGGCGGCGTTCGAGCCGCACCACGCAGTCGACCATGAACTGCAGAAAGTCGTAGTGCATGGCCTCGGTGGATCGACTGCCCGTCTTCGCGGTCAGGATGGCGGTCAACGCGTTGTCGGCAAGCCAATCTCGCAGGCGATAGAGCTCGCGCATCTCTGCCGCCGGGTCCTGGAGCAAGCTCAGCAAGACGTCGATGCCGTCGAACACGATCCACTGCGCGCCCATCTCCTGCTTCTTGGCCGCGAGCATGGCCAGCATGCCGACCAGATCGAAGTCGCCTGCCTTCACCAGCGTGGGCGACAAATGAGCGTCCATGAAGAACAGCTTCTTTGCCGACAGGCTTGTCAGCCCCCAATCGAAGGTGGCGCCATTGGCGATGATCTGGCGAGGGCTCTCCTCGAATGCGACAAATATCCCCAGCGCCCGATGCTGTCGCGCGGCATTGACGAGGCATTGCAGCGCGAACACGGTTTTGCCCGCGCCCGGGCCACCGATGAGCAAGCTCGTGCGGTGGCGCGGGAATCCACCGTGGCTCAGCTGATCGAATCCCTCGATGCCGGTGGGTAGTTTGGCCAGCGGGTGTGGCGGTGTTCTTGCGGTTCCGATGTTGAGCCTCGCTTTCGAGGGGATCGCAGTCAGCCACAAGCTCCAGACTGGCACCAGCGCGAGCTGCGCCCCCAAGCTAAGGTATACACACGCGGTCGGGTCTTGTATGTCTGCTAACGCACATAGCAATGCGAGGGCAGGAGACGGGCGCATCGCCTGCCGAGGGGCAACGGTCTTTCAGGACGGGGTCGTCCTCCGGATGCTCTGTCGGCTACGACATCACCACCAGCACCTCGGCATCGCCCGGCCCCGTCGACAGATAGATGTGCCCGATGCCGCTGTCGAAGTACGCCGTCTCCAGGCGCTTGAGCTCCACCCGCTCGCCCGTCTCGAAGCAGATGCGCACGCGGCCCTTCAGCACGATGACGAACTCCTGGCCCGGGTGGCGCACGTAGTCGGCGAACTCGTCGGTCCGGCGGGCGACGATCCGGCCGTGCAGCGGCGTCATGCGCTTGCCCGCAAAGCTTGTGGCCAGCATGCGGTAGTCGTAGTTGTTGTTGTCGTAGCGCGGCGATTCCTCGATCGTCGAGCGGACCACCCGCGGCGCAGCGCCCGGGGCCATTGCAGCCCGTGGGTCGAACAGCTCACCGATGTCGGCGCCCAGCGCGCGTGCCGTTGCGGCCAGCTTCTCGTAGCTGACCGAGATCTGCCCCAGCTCGATCTTCGACAAGGTGCTCAAGGCCACGCCCGAGTGCTCGGACAAGTCCTTGAGCGTCAGCCGCTTCTGCTTGCGCAAGAGTCGCAGGCGCTCCCCGAGGCGTTGGCGATCGGGCGCCGCGTCGGGTCGCGCACCAAGGGGTTTCACGGGCATGGGCACGATTCTCGCATGCGAGAATTCTCGTATGAGAGAATTTGATGTCGCCATCGTCGGCGCCGGCATTGCCGGTGCATCGCTCGCCTTCCGGTTGGCCGGGCAGCGCAGCGTGGTGCTGCTGGAAGCAGAAACGCAGCCCGGCTACCACGCCACCGGCCGCTCGGCCGCCATGTTCATGGAGAGCTACGGCGCACCCGGCGTGCGAGCCCTGACGCGCGCGAGCCGGGCCTTCTACGAAGCACCGCCGGACGGCTTCACCGAAGGCGCGCTGCTGGCGCCGCGCGGCGCGCTCTACGTCGCCACGCACGAGCACGCGAGCCTGCTGCCGCAGATGCAGCGCTCGCTCGCCGAGAGCGGCGGCCAAGTCGAGCGGCTGGATGCCGAGGCCGCGCTGGCCCTCGTGCCTTGCCTGCGGCCCGACGTGATTCATAGCGCATTGCTGGAGCGCGATGCGCAAGACATCGACGTCCATGCACTGCACCAGGGCTTCTTGCGAGGCATGCGCCGCAGCGGCGGCACATTGCAAACGCAGGTGCGGGTGGCCAGCGCCCACCGCGACGCCGAAGGCTGGGAACTGCGCCTGGACAACGGCGAGGCCCTGCGTGCGCACGTGGTGGTGAATGCCGCCGGGGCCTGGGCCGACACGCTGGCCGCGGCCTGCGGTGCGCGGCCCATCGGCGTGGAACCGCGCCGCCGCAGCGCGTTCACCTTCCCGGTGCCGCAGGGCATGCAGGTCGCCGATTGGCCGGCGGTCGCGGGTATCGACGAGAGCTGGTACTTCAAGCCCGATGCCGGCCGGCTGCTGGGGTCACCCGCGAATGCCGACCCGACCTTCGCGCACGACGTCGTGCCCGAGGAGCTGGACATCGCCATCGGCATCCACCACATCGAATCGGTGAGCACGCTGCAGATCCGCCGCCCCGCCAGCACCTGGGCCGGGCTGCGCAGCTTCGCGCCCGATGGCGAACTGGTGATCGGCTGGGACGACGCCTGCCCCGCTTTCTTCTGGCTCGCGGCGCAAGGCGGCTACGGCATCCAGACTGCTGCCGGTGCCTCTGCCCTGGCAGCGGCTCTGCTGTTGGGCCAGCCGCTGCCCGAGGCGCTGCTGCGCCATGGCGTGGACCCCGCCACCACCGATCCGCGTCGCTTGCGCTGAGCGCGCGCCCCCGCGCTCCTTCACCCCGAGAGGACCCGACCATGAAACAAGCCTTCGTTGCCGCGTGGCTGGCCACAGCATCGCTGATCGCCGCCGCCGCACCCGCCTATCCCGACAAGCCGGTGACGCTGGTCGTGCCCTTTCCGCCCGGGGGTGCCACCGACACGCTGGGCCGCATCCTCGCGCGCGGCCTCGGCGAACGGCTGGGCCAATCAGTCGTCATCGACAACCGGGCTGGTGCCGGCACCGTGATCGGTGCCACGGCGGTGGCGCGGGCCGCGGCCGATGGCTATACGCTGCTGATCAGCTCCAACACCACCTTCACGGTGAACCCGGCGCTGCGCGAACGGCTGTCCTATGACCCGCAGCAGAATTTCGAGGGGATCGGCGTGGTCGGCACGGCGCCGCTGGTGATCCTGGCCAACAAGGCGCTGCCGGTGCAGAACGTGAAGGAACTGGTGGCCCTGGCGCGCAGCAAGCCGGGCCAGATCTCCTACGGTTCGTTCGGGAACGGCACCACCTCGCACCTGGCCGGTGAAATGCTCAAGCTGATTACCGGCATCGACCTGCTGCACGTGCCCTACAAGGGCAGTGCACCGGCCATGACCGATCTGATCGGCGGGCAGGTCCAGCTGACCATCGACACCAACGTCGCGGCCTTGCCGATGCTGCAGGCCGGCAAGGTCAAGGCCCTGGCCGTCACCACGTCGAAACGCTCGCCGTCGATGCCGGACGTACCCACCGTGGCCGAGGCCGGCTATCCTGATTACGAGATGGTGCCGTGGATCGCGATCGTGGCCCCGCGCGGGCTGCCGGCACCGGTGCGCGAAGCGCTGACCAAGGCACTGGCCGACACCGTGGCCGACGCCGGCATCCGCGCAGAACTGAAGAAGACCGGGCTCGATGTCGCCTACGAGCCCGCCAGCGCCTACGGCCGGCGCGTGGCCAAGGAGCTGCCCTTGTTGCGTGCTTACGTGCACAAGGCCAACATTCAACCGGAGTGAGCATGCGTCCCGACACCGAACTGCCCGAGCGCTCTGCCGTCGAACTGAGGAGCCTGATCGGCCGCCGCGAGGTCTCGCCGGTCGAGTTGATGCAGGCCTGCATCGCCCGCATCGAGCGCTTCAACCCGGCCATCAACGCCATCGCCGCCACCGACTTCGAGCGCGCGCTGGCGCAGGCCCGCGAGGCCGAAACGCAGGTGATGAAGGGTGCGCCGCTGGGGCCGCTGCACGGTCTGCCCTTGGGCGTGAAGGACCTGCAAGACACCGCCGGCCTGCTCACCACGCATGGCAACGTCGCCCTGCGCGGCAACGTGCCGTCGGCCGACAACACGCTGGTCGCCCGCCTGCGCGCCGCAGGCGCCATCGTCACCGCCAAGACCAACGTGCCCGACATGGGCGCCGGCGCCAACACGCGCAACCCCGTGTGGGGCGCCACCGGAAACCCGTTCGACCCCACGCTCAATGCGGGCGGCTCATCGGGCGGTTCGGCCGCGGCCCTGGCCACCGACCTGCTGCCGATCTGCACCGGCTCCGACACCGGCGGCTCGCTGCGCATCCCGGCGGCGCTGTGCGGCGTGGTCGGCTTGCGGCCCTCGCCGGGTCTGGTCGCCAACACGGCGCGGCCGCTCGGCTGGTCGGTGCTGTCGGTGCTGGGGCCGATGGGCCGCAACGTGGCCGACACGGCGCTGCAGCTGTCGGCCAGCGTCGGCTTCGATGCGCATGACCCGCTGTCGATCCCGGCCTCTTCCGATGCGCTGTGGCCGTTGCCGCCGGTCGATCTGTCGACGCTGCGCATCGGCTACACCGAAGACTTCGGCGTGTGCATCGTCGACCCGGACATCCGGCGTGTGTTCCGCAGCCGCATTGAAGCGATCCGCCCCTGGGTGGCCCGCTGCGAGCCGATCGCCTGGCAACTGGGCGACCCGGACCGCGCCTTCGATATCCTGCGCGCGGAAAGCTTTGTCGCTGCCTTCGCCGACACCTACCGTCTGGCGCCCGAGACGCTGGGCCCCAACGTGCGCGCCAATGTCGAGATGGCGTCGGCCATCACACTCGCCGACCGCGCCTGGGCCCACCTGGAACAGACCCGCATCGCACGCCGCTTTGCCACGGCCTTCGAGCAGTTCGACCTGGTGCTCGTGCCGACCACGCCGCTGACGCCCTTCCCGTGGACCGAGCTGTACGCCGGCCGCATCGATGGCCAGGCCATGCGCAACTACTACCAGTGGCTGGGCCTCACCTACGTGGTGACGTTAGCCACGAACCCGGCCTTGTCCTTGCCCTGCGGCCGCGACGAGCGTGGCATGCCCTTCGGCCTGCAGGTGGTGGGGCGGCTGCGAGGCGATGCCGCGCTGCTGGGTGCGGCCGCGGCGCTCGAGCAGGCCTTCGAGGGCGACGATGCGCTGCGCCGGCCGCGGCCCGAGTTCGGCGCGCTGCAAGCAGCGCAGCCGGCGCTGAAGTCGATCGTCACGCACCCGCCCTTGCAGGGTGTTTTCAGCACCACCGCACCGGGCGCGACCGCCGTGTAGCAGTTCACCTCTGTGTTCTGTGGTTCGGGCGCACGGCCCGACCGCAGAGCATGCGAAGAGATTGCCGATTCCAGCATAGGCGGCCACAGCCGTTGCTCGGGCGCGAGCATCAAATCAACGAGTTGGCGTCACCACGCCACCCGACGCATCAGCTTCACGCATGAGTTGATGCGACTAGCCTCCCACGGCGCCACATTCTTGCCCTTCCACCCAAGCGGCATGCCACCAAGCCGCCGCTCGTGTGTACCGGCAGCCGGCCAGGAACTGGCATTCGCGAACGGCTGCTCTGCTACGCGCCAACGAATGCTGAAGCGCGAGCTTGTGTATCACCACGCCTGCAGGGTAGACGTCGATTGTTGCCCGGTCACTGCGCGGCGGGTTGTTCCGCCTGGCTTCGTTGCACCAGACCGAATACCTGGCGGCGCGCCAGGTTAATCGCCTGGTTGCGGTCACCGCTGGCCTGTGAGATGTCGGAGCTCACCGCCACGACGAGATCCAGCGCTTGATGCACCCACACGATCTGCCCACCAAAGCCGCTGGCGATGAAAGTCCTCCGACCCGGCGCGCTCGCCGGCGAAATCCACCACAGGAAGCCGTAGGCCAGGCCCATCGGCGGCCCGCCAGCGTTCTGTCGGTCGGTGGCGGCCAACGCAAAATCCTTGGGGACGATTTGTTTGCCCGCCCAGACGCCGTCTTGCATGAACAATTGCCCGAGCTTGGCGATGTCGCGAGTGCTCAGGCTCAGTCCCGTATGGCCAAGGTTGTGGCCTCGCTCGTCGACTCGCCAGTCGCTGCGTTCGATGGCGAGCGGCCCGAACAAATGCCGCTGCGCATACGCGGCCGGCTTTTCGTCGATTGCTTTCTCGAGCACCGCCGACAGCAGATCGGATGCCCAGTTGTCGTACCTGAAGGCCTCGCCAGGTGCCGACTCGAAGGCGCGGCTCATCGCAAACTGCGCATGCTCCTTCGGGTCGAAGAAGCGGCGCTCGCTGTCTTTGAAGCCGGCCGTCATCGTCAGCAAGTGGCGCACCGTCAGCTGTTGTGCACGCGGGTCGGTATTGACGCTCGCCAGTTCCGGCATCAAGGCGACGACGGGTTGGTCGAGGTTCGTGATGCGGCCTTGTGCGTGCGCGATGCCCACCAGCGCCGACAGCACGCTCTTCGTCACCGACTCGACGCTATGCAGCGTGTCCTGCTTGTAACCGCCTCGGTGGTACTCGAACGCGACACGCCCGCGCCGAATGACGACCACGCTGCGGATGTCGGTCAGCTCGGCGATGCTTCTATCGAGTCCGGCAAATGTCTTCGCGTCGAAAGCCTGCTCGGCCGTCGTTGCCGCGGGCCAATCCGGCCCGGGCTCCGACCCGCCCTGTGCATGGGCAGCGGCCATCGCGGCCAACACAATACCGGCAAGCAGACGGGTGAAGCAGTGGCGACGCATCGGATCTCCTTCGTTGCATTTGAGCCTTGTTCACCGCATTCTGGTTGGGCCAAGCTTTGGCGAAGCCAAAGACAAGCCATTGCACAATTCGCCGGTGCATATCCTCCTGATCGAAGACGACCTCGACCTCGGCCGCGCCTTGCAGGCCGCGTTGAAGGTGGATGGCCTCAGCAGCGAGTGGCGCCGCCGTGCGGCCGACGCGCCACGCGTGCTCCACGGAACCGCCTTCGATTGTGTGTTGCTCGATCTGTCGCTGCCCGACGGCAGCGGCCTCGAGCTGCTGACGCGTTGGCGGCGCGAAGGCTGCAGCCTGCCAGTGATCGTCATCACCGCACGCTCGGCAGTGGAAGACCGCCTTGCCGGGCTCGATGGAGGGGCCGATGATTTCGTCATCAAACCGTTCGCGACGGCCGAGTTGATATCGCGCATTCGTGCCGTACTGCGCCGTTCGGCGCGCCAGGCCAGTGAAGTCTGGACCTTCGGTGCACTTGCCATCGAGCCGCGACGCCACGCGGCGTCGCTGCATGGCCAAGCGCTGGATTTGTCGCCGCGCGAGTTTCGCCTGCTGCTCGAGCTGGCGCGCGAACCAGGGGCGGTGGTGGCGAAGGGCGTGCTGGCCCAGAAACTCGAACCCCTCGGCGAGCCGGTTGACTTCGCCGCGATCGAGGTCCATGTGTCCAACCTGCGGCGCAAGATCGGCAGTGCGAGTGTGCGCACCGTGCGGGGTGTCGGCTACATGCTCGATACATGATGGAGTTGCTGCGACCGACCCTGGTGCGGCGTGTCTTTCTCGCGTTGTTGGCGGCGTTTGTCATCGTCTGGATCGCGCTGGTCGCCTACAACCATTACAAGTTCCGACAGGCCATCGCGGTCGACCAGGGTTTGAAGAAGCTCGGCCGCGGCCTCACGGCGGCCCTGGTCGATCTCGATGACGACGAGCAAGCGCGCGTCGTGATGAACGCCACCGCGACGCTGTACAAGACCTTGCGCATTAGCGGCAATCGGCCAGGCAGCGTGCTGATGCAATTGCGCAACCGGCAGGGTCACACCGTCTACGCCTCGCCAGCGCTGCGCGGCCTGGCGTTGTCCGGGTCGGCGATGCAGGTGGTCAACCAGCAGGTCAATGGCGACACCTTCTGGGTCTACCAAAGCGAGGCGGGGCCATGGTCTTTGCATGTCGCGGAGCCGCAAGTCACCGATGCGCAGATCCTCGAATTCAACGCGCGTCGCGTGCTGCCGTCCTTGCTGCTGGCCTTTCCTTTCGTGCTGCTGCCGGTGTGGCTTGCGGTGAAGCACGGCCTGCGACCCTTGCAGCGGCTTGCCGACCGCCTCACGCAGCGCGGCACGACCGACCTCTCGCCAATCGGATTCGACCCCAAGTACGCCGAGCTCAAGCCGCTGGTGGCAGCGCTCGAAGGCATGCTGCGGCAGTTGCGCGGCAAGATCGAGCGCGAGCGGGCATTCGTGCACGATGCAGCCCACGAGCTGCGAACCCCGATGGCAGTGATCGCGGCACAGGCGCATGCGCTGTCGGGCGCCGGCAGCAGGGAAGACCGCTCGCGCGCACAAACCCATCTCGAACAGGCAATAGCGCGTGCGTCCCACCTGACTCAACAGCTGCTGGAGCTCGCGTTACTCGACGAGGCGCAACCGGCAACGCCCAAGCAGGTCGACGTCGCCCAGCTGGTGCGCCAGATCCTGGCCCAGGCCGCACCCCGCGCGATGGCACGCGGCATCGACCTCGACTTCGACGCACCCGACAGCCTGACGGCGCGGATCGACGTGCCGGCGTTTCAGTCGATTCTCGAGAACCTGCTCAACAACGCACTGCGCTACGTGCAAGACGGTGCGCGGGTGGCGGTGACGCTGAGCGGCGACGAGAGCCGCCTGGCACTCTCGGTTGAAGACGACGGACCCGGCATCGCCGCATCAGAGCGCGAGCGGGTGTTCGAGCGCTTTTATCGCGGCGCCGGCCATGAAGCGCCTGGCTCCGGGCTGGGACTGTCGATCGTCAAGCAAGCCGTCGAGAGAACCGGCGGCCAGGTCGTGATCGTCGACGGCCTGGCACAGCGCGGCGTTGGCTTCCACGTCACCTTTCCTGCGCGACGCCGTCCGGCCTGAAGCCCGACGCCTTCGCTATGACACCATCACTTCTTCGCACATGACCCCACGCGTCGCGAACGATGCGGCGCAGCCAGGTCGCAATGGCGCCCTGGCCGGCGCATTGCGGAGAGGCTGACCGAAGTTCACGCGCGGCTGCACACCGAGTCCGTCGGCCATCGGCGCCATCAGCCATCAGGTAGCCATTGAGTGCAGGTTCCGAAGCGGCATCGGGCGCCTCGATGACCAATGGCGAAGACGACCTCTGAGAGAAGGCTGTCTTGTCATGCAAATCGGGTGAGATCAGCGTGAGCGACTACTTTGCGGCGATCAACTCGGCTCAGTGAATGTCGCTGATGGGTCGCTAGCGGGTTCTCTACGGGACGATCGAACGTCTCGGAAGCAGTCACAGCCGGAGCCGGCTGCCGGCACGTTAGAGGACACGCGCCCCGACGCCGCTTGGTCAAGCGCGGCCCGTGCTACGGCGCATCAGGCTGACCTTCTACCGGTCGTATGCCAGTCGCAGCATCTTTGGCAGCCAGTTGCATTTGAGTGGCGCCCGTCGCAAATAACTCGGCGTACTGCGTCCAGGCTTGACGCGCGCCTTTGCGCAGTGCAACAATTTCGGATTGCAATTTTTGGAGCGCCTTGCGTGGACAGTGCCAGTTGGATCAGTGAAGTGAAGCGTGCCCTGGTGGGCGCGGCACACTCGGCACCGTAACCCAGGTCTCCTGGCTGCGCCGAGTTGGTCGCAGCCACAGCTTGTCTCTCGACAAGCTCTCCCCACAGGTTCTCTCCCTCCCTGACGCCTGCATCGGTGTGTGCGCCCGGTCTTGTTGACCGGAGCGCCGCAAATCGATCAGGCTCAGCTGCGCGATCCATGCATCGGGCGCCTTCGCCACGAAGGAGTTCCGCCATGTGCCCTCGCGACATGAACACCCACCCACCGCTGACAGCTCCGGTTCAGCGCGAACCCGCACGCAGCACCGACAAGCTCCTGGACGAAGTCCGCGCCTTCGACAGCATCGCGCTGTGGTCGACTCGGCGCATTCGGACCTGTCTGCACTCGAAGCTGCCCGCCACGACACCGCGTCGTTAAGGCGCCCTTCATCACCCTTCAACGGAGGCAGCATGGATCCCGACCCTAGATGGCGCCTGGTCGCGCCGCCCCCACACACACTGAAATCGACACACGCGTCACAACCGCGTAGGCGACTCTCGACATGATGGCGTGAGGGCGCCTGCCGGCGGACGCCTGAAGGAGCCCTCATGACCCACAGAAGAAGAACTCTTCATCCATTGGCATGCGCGTGTGCGCTGCACGCGGCCCACCGCCACCGCCTTGCTCTCGGCGCACTGGCCGCCTTGATCGCCAACGCCTCACCCGTCCGGGCTGCGGGCGGACACCATGCCGTCGACGATGCGGCGATGCTCGACCCCGGCCAGTGCCAGATCGAGACGTGGTTCGACCATCAAAGCGGCAACACACGCACGCTGCTGCATGCCGGCCCGGCCTGCCGCATCGGTGGCGTCGAGCTCGGCCTGAGTGTCGACCGCGTGCGCCTCGACGGCACGGGCACGACGACCGTCGGCGGGGCACAACTCAAATGGGCGCGTGAGATCGGCAACGGCTGGAGCACCGGTGTCGCGTTGGCCGTCGCCGGGCAAGACCGCTTGCCACACGACCTCGGCAGCACCGTCGTCGTCCCGATCACCTGGAAGGCCAGCGAGACCTCGCTCATCCACTTGAACGCCGGGCGAGATTTTCGGCAGCACCAGCCCGACACCAGCCACGCCGGTGCGGCACTGGAGTGGGCGCCACTGTCCGCCTGGTCGTTCGTCGCCGAACGCTTCAGGGAAAGCGGCGCGAACTTCTGGCGCACCGGTGCGCGCTGGGCCCTGACGCCATCGACGAGCGTCGACTTGAGTCGCGCGCGCGGCCTGAACCTCAGCGCCCCTGCCTGGTGGACGCTCGGGCTGACCCGGGTCTTCGACCGCTGAGCGGTCGCTGCTCTCAACGCATTCCACATCGAGGCGCCGGCGCGCCGGCGGCCATGCGGTGCCGTTCGTTCGGCACCCGCCAACCACAAAGAGAACAACATGGAACTCAGCTTCGTCAAGGAACTCTTCGCGGGTTTTCTTCGCACTCGCCATTTCGGCCGGCACTTCCGCCGCCTGGCCCTGTTCGAGAGCCTGGCCGGCACGCAGGTCAGCCGCGACCTGCCGCCCAGCCTGGCGCAGGAACTGGTCGCCGCTGCGACCAGCGATGCCGACGCGCTGCTGGCCCGCCTGGAATCACATGCCGACGGCCTGAGCGAAACGCGCGCTGAACAGGTGCGCGACCGCGTCGGCCTCAACGAGGTCGAGCACGAGAAGCCGCTGTCCTGGTGGGTGCACCTGTGGCACTGCTACAAGACCCCGTTCGACCTGTTGCTCACGCTGCTGGCGGCCATCTCGTACCTGACCGATGACCTGAAGGCGACGATCGTGATCGGCGCCATGGTCGTGCTGTCGGTTGCGATCCGCTTCTGGCAGGAGCGCAAGTCCAACCAGGCCGCCGACAAGCTCAAGGCGATGGTCAGCAACACCGCCACGGTGATGCGCCGCGACCCTGCGGCCGAGGCGGCCGAAGAAGCACTGCGCCATTTCGACGCCCGCCTCCACCCCAAGGCTGCGCAGCGCATCGAGCTGGCGATCAAGATGCTGGTGCCTGGCGACGTGATTCAGCTCTCGGCCGGCGACATGATCCCGGCCGACTGCCGCGTGCTGTCGGCGCGCGACCTGTTCATGAACCAGTCTGCGATGACGGGCGAGTCGCTGCCGGTCGAGAAGTACGCGCTGCAGCGCAGTGCTGCGACCAGCAACCCGCTGGAGCTGGAGAACATCCTCTTCATGGGCACGAACGTGGTGTCCGGCTCGGCCCGGGCCCTGGTGCTGACGACGGGCGCCCAGACCTATTTCGGCGCACTGGCGCAGCGCGTGAGCAGCAGCGACCGCGGCCCGACGCAGTTCCAGGCCGGCGTCAACAAGGTTGCGTGGCTGCTGATCCGCTTCATGTTCGTGATGTCGCCGCTGGTGCTCTTCATCAACGGCCTGACCAAGCACGACTGGCTGGAAGCCTTCTTGTTCGCGCTGTCGATCGCGGTGGGCCTGACGCCCGAGATGCTGCCGATGATCGTGACCTCGACGCTGGCCAAGGGCGCGGTGCTGTTGTCGCGCCGCAAGGTCATCGTCAAGCGGCTGGACGCGATCCAGAACTTCGGCGCGATGGACGTGCTGTGCACCGACAAGACCGGCACGCTGACGCAGGACAAGATTTTCCTGTCACGCCACACCGACGTCTGGGGCGAGACCTCGGACGATGTGCTCGAGTACGCCTACCTCAACAGCTACTACCAGACCGGGCTGAAGAACCTGCTCGATGTGGCCGTGCTCGAGCATGCCGAGGTGCGCAGCGAGCTGGAGGTGGCCACCGCCTTCCGCCTCATCGACGAGATCCCGTTCGACTTCCAGCGCCGGCGCATGTCGGTGGTGGTGGCCAGGCACGACGCACACCACCTGCTGGTCTGCAAAGGCGCGGTGGAAGAGATGCTCAGCGTCTGCACCCGCGTGCGCCACGGCGAGCTTGATGAGCCGATGACGGACGAGTTGCTGGCGCGCATCCTCGCCGTCACGGGTGAACTCAACCAGGACGGCCTGCGCGTCGTGGCCGTGGCCGTGAAGGAGCTGCCGCCGGCCAAGGCCGACTACCGCGTTCCCGACGAGGCCGCGCTGACGCTGATCGGCTATGTCGCGTTCCTTGATCCGCCGAAAGAGACGGCGGCCGTCGCGCTGAAGGCGCTGGCCGCGCATGGTGTCAAGGTCAAGGTGCTGACCGGCGACAACGAGCTGGTGACGAAGAAGGTTTGCCGCGAGGTTGGCCTCGATGTGAATGGCGTGCTGCTCGGCGGCGACGTCGAACGCATGGACGATGCCGCGCTCAGCTTCGCGCTGAAAGAGCACAACGTGTTCGCCAAGCTGACCCCGGCGCACAAGGAGCGCATCGTGCGGCGCCTGAAGGCCGACGGGCATGTCGTCGGCTTCATGGGCGACGGCATCAACGACGCGCCGGCGCTGCGCACGGCCGACATCGGCATCTCGGTGGACACGGCCGTCGACATTGCCAAGGAAGCGGCCGACATCATCCTGCTGGAAAAGAGCCTGATGGTGCTGGAAGAAGGCGTGATCGAAGGCCGCAAGACCTTCGCCAACATGCTCAAGTACATCAAGATGACGGCGAGCTCGAACTTCGGCAACGTCTTCTCGGTGCTGGTGGCGAGCGCCTTCATCCCCTTCCTGCCGATGCTGCCGATGCACCTGCTGGTGCAGAACCTTCTTTACGACATCTCGCAGATCGCCATTCCCTTCGACAACGTCGACGAGGAGCTGCTGCGCGATCCGCAGCGCTGGGATCCGGCCAGCATCGGCCGCTTCATGGTGTTCTTCGGGCCGATCAGCTCGATCTTCGACATCACGACCTTCTGCGTGATGTGGTTCGTCTTCAAGGCGAACACGCCGGCGCAACAGACGCTGTTCCAGTCGGGCTGGTTCGTCGTTGGGCTGCTGACGCAGACGCTGATCGTGCACATGATCCGCACGCAGAAGATCCCGTTCATCCAGAGCCGTGCCGCGACGCCGCTGCTGGTGACAACGGGCGCGATCATGGCCTTTGGAATCTTCCTGCCGATGGGGCCGTTTGCGCACTACTTCAAACTGCAGGCGCTGCCGCTCGCCTACTTCCCGATCCTGGTGGTGATCTTGATCGGCTACATGTCGCTGACGCAGCTGATGAAGAGCTACTACACGCGCCGCTTCGGCTGGCAGTGAGCAGCATCTTTCGTCGGCGGCTCAGAAGGTGTGCGCCTTCTCAGAGCGTGTTTACGATCTCCTGAGCAACAGCGCCAAGAATGCCAGGTGGACAAACTGCAGGCTGGTGTTGAGCAGCCGCTCGCAGTTCTTCCACAGCCGCCTGTTCTTTTCCAGCCACGCAAAGCTGCGCTCAACGATCCAGCGTTTGGGCATGACCTTGAAGGTATGCAGC
>Ga0307515_10001442_pt1 | contig 53613 bp, 60 predicted proteins | sample 17_EM_MG_FD_194513 | JGI IMG/M metagenome (GOLD analysis project Ga0307515, IMG submission 194513) | Populus trichocarpa ectomycorrhiza microbial communities from riparian zone in the Pacific Northwest, United States - 17_EM | ecosystem: Host-associated > Plants > Roots > Unclassified | place...
GGGGTAAGGTGTTCTCAGAAACGTCACTTCTCTTTGGTCTCTTGTTCATTTGATTGGATCTTCTGCACCAGGCTAAGACGAGGTTGGACTCCCGTCTTCCCGCAATCCTGTTCCGGGTTAGGTCGCTGTCAAAGAACACAACCCACCGTGCCCTTATGGAAGCTCAGAAACATGTCTTCAAGTCTAGAAAGTCCAGGCCTTGCGCAGGAGGTTTGGGGCACGCGTTCCATTCGATCAGAAAAATCGAGTTTAATTTGGTCGCACCAGGGACCAAACAGGAGAAGTAAAATCCTTTATTTATTTATTTTACTTTATTTCTCGCCGTTCGGTGGCGCCTACGCGGAGCGCCTGAAAGCGGAAGCTCCGGTTTCCGAGGTCGACGAACCTCGGAATACAATGGTGGTTCCCGAAGTGATGGAGGAGAATCATATACATATGTGTGGTGCATGAGCATATGCAAGGCTTTGCGGGCGGAACGTCTCGATTTTGATTTTCCGAAGTTGCATGTGGTCTGCATGGTTGCAACCCGGCCGGTTGTCGTGTGGCCAAGTCGGAGAGTGTGCAGTCAGTTCGGATCTCCGCAGACTTTGTAAGGTTCAGCCTGCCTGGCTTTCAAGCCTAAAATAATTCACCGGAACATCCCCATGTTTGAACGGTCCGAGTGTCCCCGTTTCCCGGGGCGTTGGCCGCGTTGACTGTCGACGTCAACCACCACAATCCCACACGAGGCTTACCCGAAGATAAATGAGTTTTGGGCGTCTAATGCAAAAGCCACGATGGTTTTGGGCGCTTCACACAAACCTCTGCTTGGCGTTGCCGTGTTTCGGGTCACCCGCCGCAGCGCCGCCGGCGATCGTCGCTGTTCATTCCAGAACTCGAATCCCTCCTTTTGGCGTCAATATTACCACAAAAGCAGATATATCACTTGGGCACGAGGAGGACAAAGGACGCGCAAGGAGAGGTGGGAAACTAGATTGGTTTTGTATTACATAATGGAATTAGGAATAAAGGCTAGGTAACGAATTACTGGTGATCTAAGATTCTGCGGAAATATAGGGAGAGTAAGTGATACGCATAGAATTAAGGAAGGACGACTTTAGTAGGGGGGGAGATACAACAAGAGAGCAATGGGGGTGCGGACTTAACAACAGGGCACAAAACTATTAGAGCGAATTGAGGGGACACAACATGCGATGACAAGAAATGATTAATGATTAGATGTGGGTGGTGTTTGCAGGTGGTGGTGACGTAGATGGAGACAAGAATGGGATAATGAGCGGTCAGAATGGGAATCGCATGTTCGCCTTTACTGGTCCAGACTGAGACGATGCAGGCCTAACATGATCTTCGGTGCTGCAAACCAATCAGGACCAAGCACTGATTTCAATCCTACCACAGACGACACTCACTCTGAATGTTCATCGGGTCGATAGAACTTATCTTCCCGTGCGCATGGACGACGACTTGACAATGGGGAGAACTCCTGCGATGTGTCTGGCTTGGCCAAAGGTTCGGCAGATTTTGAACGGATTAAGGGAGGCAGAGTGGGCTTTGCAAGCAATGTGGACGGGTCTCTCCCTTCCATAAGTTCGTTTAATAACTTGGGATCCATGATGGGACGACCGACAAGATCGGCCTGTCAACTGAGATCAGCACACTGCCCTCCAACAGACGGGGGGAGGGGGGGGGGATTGAATGTACCTTCGAGACCGGGGATGCATCGCTGGTGCTCTCGGCCGGCGAGGAAGTGGAAGAACGGGTCGTGCGAGCGTTCGTAGCAGAAGAGGTATCGAGGGCATGAAGAGATGTTTGCGAACTGGAAGCCTCTGAACTGGACCCGGAGAAGAACGAAGGGGTCACTTTCCTGTGGAAGCGAGTGAAGTTCATGGAAGGGAACCCTCGGAGGGTCTTGGACTTTTGGGCGGGAGTAGAGGGAGTTGAGTTAGAATGGATCATGGCCTCGACTGAGCGCGGGGGGGAGGAGGGGGTGAGAGGGAGCATGGAGGACACTTGTCGATCCTTATATATAGTCTCCTAATCGCATTGAGCCTGTGTGTGTGTGATCATGACGGCGAGACACGACAGACAGGAAACCACCGACGCGTTTCATCAACCCGTCATCCCGACGCCCCTAAAAGACGCTCGTAAACGTTGAAACATGAAAATAATTAAATAAAATAATTTCACGGAACGACAAATCTCACCGACGGATTTTCCTTCGACCGCGGGCTTGTCAATACTCGAGTCGACTCGGACGAAGTGTTTGTTGTGTGCAGATCCAGGGTTACCCGGGCCCGTTGCCATGATCGATGGTGGACGTTTCCCCTATCCGCCGTCACTTTACGTCGGTGGCGGCCTTTGTATTTGGCATGAGTGGATCCTCCCGGGTCGTTTAGGGTCTTCCGGGAGATGTCGGCGTGACACATACGCGTGATCGTATTGTGACACTGACCGATCCCCAAGCAGTTCCGGTCGCGGTCGTATCTCCCCAACCCATTCCTCATCCCCCCTCCAATACCCAATGGCTTCTCTGGCTACTCTGTCGCGTCGTGCTCCTCGCCTCCTCGTCAGTACCATTTGCCTCGCTTTATTTTATTTTTTCCCTTGAGCCAACGACTGACCTTACCTCAGCGATCCTTAACCCGCTCTCTTCAGACGGCGACGGACAGTACTCAGCCAACAGAGACTCCGACCGCCTCCAAGCCATTCACCGTCAGGCTTCACGACGACACCTTCCATGGGTACAAGACCGAAACCCCATCTCTTGACGTCGAAGTCAACAAAGATATGCTGATCGACATGTACCAGAAAATGACCCTCATGCGTCGGATGGAAATGGCCGCAGACGCCCTCTACAGGCAAAAACTCATCCGCGGTTTCTGTCACTTGGCTACCGGCCAGGTCCGTATCTCCGTTTTCAAACCTCGCTTTGTCCATCCCGAAACGCTGATCACGCCTTTGGACGCGTCACAACAGGAAGCAGTGTCCGTCGGAATGGAATCGGCTATGACCCCCGAAGATCGTGTGATTACTTCATACCGATGCCACCCCTTTGCGGTGCTGCGCGGAGGAACCGTAAAGGGTGTCCTGGCTGAGCTCCTTGGTCGCCAGGACGGCATGTCCAATGGGAAGGGTGGATCCATGCACATCTTCACTCCTTCCTTCTTCGGAGGAAACGGTATCGTCGGCGCCCAGGTTCCTCTCGGAGCCGGTCTTGCTCTCGCTCAGCAATACACCGGCAAAACCGACGTTGCCACCTTCACTCTCTATGGTGACGGTGCTAGCAACCAGGGTCAAGTCTTCGAAGCATTCAACATAGCCAAGCTTTGGAACTTGCCTTGCATCTTCGTTTGCGAGAACAACAAGTACGGTATGGGTACCTCGGCCGAGCGATCTTCGGCCAACACCGCCTACTACACCCGCGGTGATTCAATCCCTGGTATCCAGGTATGAGTGATTTCCGACATTTTGGTTGGTGTAGGAGCCGACGAACTTGGTTAGGTCAATGCCATGGATATCATCGCTGTCCACCAGGGTGTCAAGTTTGCGAAACAATGGGTTTCCGAAGGCAAGGGCCCTCTTCTTATGGAATTCGTCACCTACCGTTACGGTGGCCACTCGTGAGTTCCCCACCCACAATTGTTCTCCTTGACCGGCGCCCTGATATCGTTTAAAGCATGTCCGATCCCGGTACCACCTACCGTACCCGTGACGAGGTCCAGAAAATGCGTAGCACTCAGGACCCTATCCGTGGTCTCCAAAAATACATCGAGGACTGGGGTCTTGCTACTGAGGATGAACTCAAGGCCATCGACAAGGAGTCCAAGACCGAGGTCGATAAGGCCGTTGAGGAGGCCAAGGCTTCTCCCGAACCCGACATGAATGACTTCTGGTCGGATATCTACTACAAGGGTACCGAACCATCATCCATGCGAGGACGAGAGAGGGAGGAGGTGAGTTCTGTTTGACCCTCGCCGCTCCCCCCCCATTTTTCCGAATCCTTACTGACCAACGAATCCTGCAGGTCCACCACTTTTAGATATCGTTAATTATCGTTTCTGTTTTCTCGCGCTTAGATTAACCCTTCATTCGGTGTAATATAGCCGTCCTGCAGCATGATTAAAGATTCTCATTTGAATAAGAGTCGATTCCCGCCCGTAAGGGTGTGGACGGTTCGGAACATACCAACTACTTCTCCCATTGATTGACGGGTGAAACCTACAAAGTTCTAGGGCTACGGCGGTCCTTCCGGCGGGCCTCCGCCAGCTCACCTCGTATCCCATGAGCCGTCGTATTTGAGACCGACGGTCTCCATTGCACCCCGTCCTTTGCACCCCAGAGGACTCGTATCTCTCGCGACCGCCTTTAACAGATCGGGTTCAAGAAATTTTACCTCCGATCTTCGAGTCACAGACTAACCCTTGGAAAAAGCGACGGCTTTCCCACAACCCAGAATGTCGACCGAGGGCACGGTTACCGTCGTGCTCGGGACCCAATGGGGGGACGAAGGGAAAGGAAAGCTCGTGGATATTTTGGCCGCTGATGCAGATGTTTGTGCGAGGTGCGCTGGAGGGAACAATGCTGGACATACGATTGTCGTTCCTGTCCCGACTGGGAATGGAGATGAGAAGGTCGAGAAAACCTTTGCGTTCCATTTGTTGCCTAGCGGTGAGCTTTTTTTTCTTCTTGACGGTCTTTATCGCCTCCCCGAATCTTTGGTTCCTCGTGCGTTGTTATCTGATTATCACCTTGTTGATAATTTCACTTTTTCTTCAACTCTCTTTGTTTCCGTTTCGAGATGTGGTGTTTACCCCTTATGCCTTCCCATAGGTTTGGCGAACCCCAAATGTGTCGGCCTAATCGGAAACGGCGTCGTCGTCCACCTCCCATCGTTCTTCAAGGAACTCGACGCATTGCAATCCCAAGGTCTCGATTGCGCAAACAGACTGTTCATCTCCGACAGAGCACAACTCGTTTTCGACTTTCACCAGATCGTGGATGGAATCAAGGAGGTTGAGCTTGGTGGATCGAGGTAGGGATCTGTATTTTACTGTGCGTGTTTTGCGGGAGCTGAAGTGGGATTTTTCTTTTGTGGACAGTATTGGAACTACGAAGAAGGGTATTGGCCCCGCATACTCTGGAAAGGCCTCTCGGTCCGGTCTTCGAGTTCACCACCTCTTCGACCATGGAACGTTTGCAGTCAAATTCCGCAAGTTGGTTGATGGCCGATACAAACGATACGGGCATTTCGAGTACGATACCGAGGGGGAAATACATCGATACCAGGTTGGTTCAACGTACTCCACGATGTCCCTTTCATACCAACGGGGCTCTTTTCCCAATTAGGAATTGGCGACGAGGTTGAAGCCATTCGTCGTTGACAGCGTCACGTATATCCACACAGCTCTGAAGGTCGGGAAGCGTGTCCTCGTCGAGGGAGCCAACGCGTTGATGTTGGATATTGATTTTGGGACATACCCGTACGTCACTTCGTCTTCGACGACTATTGGAGGGGTTTGCACCGGGTTGGGAATCCCGCCAAAGTTGATTGGGACGACGATTGGTGTGATCAAGGCGTATACCACTCGGGTTGGTGGTGGGCCGTTCCCCACTGAGCAATTGAATGTGAGCACTGTTGAGGTGGTTCCGTTTGTGAAGTCTCATGAGGGCTACAGGATATCGGTGTGTATTTGCAAGAAGTGGGTCGAGAATACGGCACGACGACGGGCAGACGAAGGCGATGTGGATGGCTCGACTTGGTTGTGATGAAGCATTCGTGCTTGATCAACGGTTATGACTCGTTGAACCTGACCAAGTTGGACGTTCTCGACGATCTCGAAGAGATCAAGGTCGGGGTGAAGTACCTGGTGAACGAACAGGAGTTGCCGGGTTTCCCAGGTATAAACAACCAAGATGACAATCGAGTACGAATTGTTGATCGTTTGTTCTTATAGCCGACTTGGATGTTCTCGCACAAGTCGAAGTGGTCTATGTTGTGCTGCCTGGATGGAAGAAGTCGATCTCTTCGGTCAAGTCGTTTGGGGAGTTGCCAGAGGATTGTCAGAAATATGTCTCGTTTATTGAAGGGTTTTTGGGAGTTCCGGTAGGGTGGATTGGGGTTGGGCCTGGACGAGAGAGCATGGTGAAAAAGTAGATTGGCCCACATTGTGATCCGAGGTATTTCCCGAAAAGGATACAAGGAAGGTTTTGTTCCGTTACCGTCACGACGTTACTTTCTGTTACTCTGCCCGCCTCTCGCCTCTGGTCCGTTCGTCACACAAGAGGCATAACGCTCACGCTTACAGCCATCATTATCAGAAAAATACACTTTTGCCCACCGTATGAACCAGGCTCCCAATTTACACCCCAGCAACCTCGCCGCCCCAGTTACCCCTGCGTCTAGGAAGAGAATGCGCGAGAACGAAACCCCCAGCCAAAGAACGAAGAGAGAGAAGGCCGCAGAGAGACAACGCCGAAAGCGCGAACGCGACAGACAGGCCGGCCTCAATCCGTCCACCATCCAGACAGGAGACCAACAAGCCCCTATCTCGACCGTCTCTGCTCCCGATCTCCACCAGCAGGATATGTCCCCTGAAGAGATTTCACGCAGGGATCGCGTACGTGCCGCCGCTAGAGAGAGGCAGCGGAAACATCGTGCGCTCGTCAAACAACGCAAGATGCGCGAACTCGGATTGGATCCTATGGGGAACGAGTTGATCCCAGGTATGGAGGAAGTTCAGTACCGCGTTCACCCAGACGGACAGTATGCTATTCTACCACCCGAACTCCAACATGCGCCTCCCCCTCCGCCTCATGGGATGCCCGAACCACCTTTCCCACAAGGACAGATACAGGGTGGCCGGGCCTTTGCCTCTACCCTCTTATTATCCTTCTCCTGTACACCGCTCCTCAAACAACATCTCTTACGTACTCTTTCAATGACGAACGAAGAGCTCACTTCATTGGAACCTATCATTGCCCAGGCTTGGGATCATTGGGACCAACAGGTATGTGCCACTACCCCTCTATCTCGCGGGGACGCGTCATTGCTGACCTCTTTTTGTTTTTGAATGTGACTCGTAATGTCTGCAGCGCCGAATGCACTTTGCCCAACATGCGGGGAAGCCAGATGGAACGGATCCATCTGCCCCTTTCCCCCCGCCACCCGTTGATGCGGTTTATGGGGCAGAACCAGGGCAAGATTTCCGTGCCAGGTTCCATCGTTCACTCGTGGCACCCACTCCGTTCCGAACTTTCCCAACCGACGCTCGTCATGGACTTCAAGGTCCGCCACCGAACGGCCCTGGACCAGGGGCCACGGGGGAACCTATAGATCCTCATCTTGTGGTTATCCAACAACCCGCTGACGGGAACAAACTTGGAGCTCAGAATATTGACCCCGCTCTCGGCCGAGCCAGAGCCGAGGCGGCTGGTCGGTTGGAGCAGAGGTGAATGCGTGATTGTCCCGTCATTCCGAACTTCTTCCCGTCTCTATCTCACTGCTTGTTTTGCTACCCCTCCCCTCTCGTCATCTCCATCTCCCCCATTTTCGTTGTCTGTAGTCTCTCAAGTACCATGTCGTTTCGCAGTTCTCGACCTAGTCTTATGATGCATGTGTTCTTCGCTCCTCGTCCGTTCCCCATCTCTCTGAGCCCCCTCTCATACGATCACCCTTTCGTGTTTTCTGTTTGGCCCTCCCTCTACATTACACCACAGGACTTCACGTCGTTTGCGTCGAATCTTTTGTCTCGACTTTTCCATCAGCTTTTATAGTGTTCCATACGTATTCATGGCCATATGGCCATTTCAAGCATCGTAAATCTACTTATATCATGTAGTCATTTTGTAGTGAAATTCCACGGGTTGGTGGTATCCATCAAGGTACCCTCCCCCGTAGCATGCGATCCTACAGTGAGGAGGAGCGATCGTGAGAAAACTCGCGGATCCTATTCCAAAAGTTCCGTGAGTTCCCCGCTCACCGCTTAGTCCCCCCCGTATCACGATGTCGTCCACCAAACCTTTAGATGTCGTGATACTCTCGAACGATCAGGATCGTAGCATCGGGGGTCATGGGGAACCATATCGAGAGTACGAGGTGAAGACGAAAATGCCAACCAACGATTGGTGGTGTTACATCGTCGCTGAGGAAGGCAAGGTGAAGCATTATTATCAGCGCCTAATTGTGTACCCCTCACTTACCAGTTTTCAATCCAGTTGTTCTCGGTCCGGTGTACCAACACAACGGAGAAACTCCTTGTGGTTCGTATCTGTGCTGATTCGTGTTATATCCAACAATACCTCCTCCGTCCGAGGGGCGAGGCAGGAGACTCTGTTACATGCGATGGGACAGGATCCCATTCTATGGGGTTTCATTTGGTTTCTGGTATGAGCCTACGGAGATCCCTTGCTCAAGTTCGGCGGCCCGCTCACATCGGATGACCCATCATAGGTTTGACTCGAATCGGCGGGAACAGGCACTCACGTCTTGCATCTGAAACAGGATGCATTAACGTTACGGTTTACCAATCATCTGGAAATGGAACTGGACTCCCTACCCCCGAGAAACCGACAGAACGCTTGGAGTTGCCGCTTAATATGGACGGTACATTCACGAAGCTCTGTGTGAAGTACGCCTCCGCTCTCCGTTGACGCGTTTACCGTACTGAACCGTTTTGTAGGCTCGCTGGTAGCGAATTTGTGTTCGGAGAACCTTCCCCTCACGCGGCGGAGATCAATAAATTGGGTTGGAAGCTGTTTGCGAGCTTGAATTTTGGTTATCGCACCGAAGGTGGGGGTCCTTGTGATTCATTTTACCTGCTCCCGGCTGACCATGGAAAGTAGGTGAACTGTCAAGTAATCGAATCAGGGGAATCGAGAAACCCATGAAACAGGAGTCTCTGGTTGATACGAACACTACTTCTTCCACGGGGAAGCGGAAACGCGAGTCGATGGGCGACGGTACTCCTAGGAGGCGACAAGTGACATTCCTGTCGTCCTCTTGGAAGGTGGACGTGCCCACCACGAAGGCCAATAACCCTACCTCGAGTACCACAAACCCACCAGAAATCATTACAAGCACAGTTCACGGGGTCCGGACAAGGCCCATCATACCCGCTTCTGTGCTGTTGGCATGTTCTGGGGAGATCTTGCCGTTTGGGGAGAGTTCTCCCACGTCCGTACTCTCTGATATTGGACCGGTATCAAAGGGTCTGGAAAAATCTCCGTTCATATCTTGGCCGCTGGATCGTGCTCTCCGGGCCGATTCGGATATGTCCGACAGTCCTCTCCAGGAACCCACCGGTCAACCTTCGATGGAATTGTCTTCCAATCCTCCCGCCGTCCGCACGGCTGAACCAGCGACAGAGGTGGTTGGCTCCATTCCCATACGGCTGCCACAACCGCAACCAACACCGCTGGTACTGTCCTCTGTGGCCGTACCCACCATCACCCCATCCTCTACTCTCCACGACAGACCAGAGCTGGAAAAACATACACTCACGAGTACCAGCGGAAGCGACCGTGTGGTCCCCACTCTTACCACCTTCCTGCACGAAGCGTCCCCATTCAGACCTCTGGATTTTTTGGCGAAGGACCTCCAGGAGGAAGGTATTTCGACACTCGCAGAGCTCAAGGTCATCGCTCGTAAACCTGAAGCATTCCGAACGAAAATAGCTGTTCTAGCCAACCTCCGTGAACGCGATGAATATTTGTGGTTTATGTTTCGGAAGGGGCTGAGAAAACTACTGGAGGAGGATAACAGGGAGCAATCTGCTGACGACCCGATTCACGAAAGAGACCCTATCAGGAAGTTCGTACGTTCCCTGGGTGGAGGAGAATGCATCGACTTGGAAGCGTTTGCAAGTGGCCTTCGGGGAGCGGGGATTTCATCCGAACGTGACCTACTGGTTCTCTCTCGCAATCTGGAAAAATATACGAAAAATATTCCGTTCCTCCGGGAGTTCGCCGCATCCAAAAAACTAGGCTGGACGATCTTCCAGATTGGGATTGAAGGTCTACCGGGTCGGGAAACCGTTCAGATTAGGGGTCTCTGGGCCAGCAATGGAGGTCGTGTATATGTCAAACGGTTCCTGGATACCATCGACTTTGATAAGCCGCTTGGGCACCTCACTGACGGTTTCATCAAAGCGGGCCTCAACGATCGCCTCCCACTGATTCATATCGCGGATGACATCGAATACGCTGTGGATGTTATGCCATTCCTTCAGGATTTGGCTTCAGGGGATCAGTTGGTCTGGGCGATGATTTTGGTCGGGTTGGAAGATCTCGTTAAATCTGTGTAGCTTTTTTTTTTTGCGTTTGCTTTGAGTGTGTGTTTGTGTTTTCGTCTTTTCTTGCTTTCTTGTGAAATTTGTTGTGTGTATATTAATTGCTGTACATGCTTTGGTGCTTTTGTGTATTATTAGCCACTGGATATATCGAACGTGCCCTTGACGAAGATTGTCGAGGGAACTCCCTTATGGGAGCGGTTTCCATACTTGGGAAGCGGATTGCCAAATGGACATATGGTGGCCATGGGCGCCGGGACCGACCCTCGTTATGCCCGACAAACTCAAACGGGATCGCGCCCCTTGTTTATGCGGCTGTGGATCCAGAAGTGATTCATCGGTGTCGAAGCACAGGAAGGAAAATCGACCTCGAAACGTACACCTTCGAGAGTTCCCTCCATCACCTTCCACCACGGAGGCCAGTATACCTGAGTCAACCCGTTCAGAACCCGCAAATGTTAACAGGTAACGCCGCCGTCCCGAAAGATCCAATAGTACGAGTTGTCGGTCGAGCAGAAAGCCACGATTGCTGAGAACAATTCCTCCTCTGTACCCCAGACCTCTTCCTCACGCGCGGGTCAACGGATCTCAACGTACAAAGTGCTTTAAATCGTAAACTACTATCAAAATATATCAGATCATCCACAAAACCTGCCCAAGATCGCTCGAACTCTAAAGAGTGAACTCCCCGTACTCAAGCAAGGCCAGCGCCTCCCTCGCCTTCTCCTTGACCCCTGGATCGTCCTCTACGCCCATCTGGTGGCTCAACGGCCCAGGACTACCACTGATCATACCTCCTCCGAAATCGCACATATGTCTCAGCGTCGAATCGAATCCCACATCCCGCAACACCTTCTGACACCTCGTATTCTTCGCCAACTGAAGCACGCACGACGCAGCCGGTCTCCTCACGTCAACGTTCGAGTCGACCAGACAAGATCGAACGGAAGCCATGATACGTCTATCGGACGTGATGCTGACTTGCCGTTGGGATGAACCATTCGCGAGGTTCGCGAGGAGACATGTAGCTTGGAGGAGGACGTCCCCGTTGTCTGTTTCTAAAGCTGGAGCGATCAAGTTGAGAAGAGGTTCGGTACCGAGTTCGTTGAAGAGCGTTTCCACTTCTTCTTCCGATTCGGCGAGGTGCCGAGAGATGTGGAATCCTTGTTCTTGTAGGCCCGAGTCTGGGTTAACCAGAAGACTGCGAGGGAATGAATCACACAATGAGTTGAGGTAGGGGGAGATGTGGTACCTAGAGAGGGTGTCCCATCCGAGAGCGGTCATAATTGTTTGTTTTTGCGCCGAAGAACTCTTGTGTAACAGGTTCTTAAACGCCCAAAGAGCGTTGAGCCTTAACCCTCGGTCGTCAGACTTTGTGAGGTCAACCAGCCGTGCAACCAGGCCTTTCTCGACCATCACCTACTCGAATTTAGTTCCTCGAAAAGGAGAGATCTGGAGGGCCACCCACCGGTCGCAACGGTGAAAAGTCATTGACTAGGTTGCAAATAACCGAACTCGCAGCGAACATGACTCTCCTGTCTTCGTCATCGTTCAGGAACACACCATACACCTTCATCCCAAGCCCACTATCCACAAGACTTGTACGAACCACAGCGACCAAGCGCGAGAGAGCTCGAACGCATTGACAGGCGGCAAATCGGACGCCTGTGTGTGGATGAGAGAGGGATGCACGGATAATTGCGATTAGGGAGTAATTTTCAGCAACCTCCCGACGGATTTCATTAATCCACAGTGATAGGGCTGCGATCGCACTGAGAGCCGCCTATTATTGCCCAGTGAGGAAGTCACACGATTGTTCCTGACACCAAAACTCACCTCTCTCAAGGAAGAGATGTGTTCGGATTCCTCTTCTTCCCAAGCCGGTGGTCTGTCAGTAGGCGTGATGGAGTTGACGACCTGACTTAGTTTTGTCAGGCTCCCACGTTCGTATGCGAGTGTGCACAAGTCTTTATCGTCAGTCACGAAGTAGTCTATGAGTTTTCGTAAGGAAGGTTCCGAACGTGACGAAACCCGAGGAGACTGCTTACACAGTGTGAAGCAAGCTTTCTTCCTCGTCTGATGGCTCTCGGCTTCATTGCCTATCACTCGGTTCAAGATATGGAGTACAGCGAGGGACGCGGCATGGTCGCCGCTGACCGGGTAGTGGTTGTTCGAGACGCCGGACCGAATGATAAATGTCGCGCTGGAAAAGTCCAATCAATCACAACCCGCAGAGGATTGATTGGATTTGGGATTTTCCTACCATAAGCAAGCAGCTAACGAGACGTCGGTCGTACGTGATTTAGAGAGGTTGAGTACAGTTTGGAGGGTGGTGGTCAGTGAACCTGGCTTGTCCTTGTCGAGCGAGGGCCTTGCTAATGTCAACGCGACGACAGGGTTGTCCTGTGCCAGGGAGCCAAGAGCCCCGAGAGCAGCTTCTTGGACCTGTACTCATGTCATCATTGACCGTCGGGTCATTTGATGACAGAAATCGCACCTTTGCATCTTTGCTTTGGAGTAGAAGAGTGGATAGCCTCTTCGCGACCCATCCCCCTCCCTGTTTTGTCCTCAGGTCAATCAGGTTCGGCCTCTCCCACCCACGCTTCCCCTTGGTTTCTTTAGCCCGCTCTGCTGGTGGGAGCCATTCGGTGACTTTGGTCCGATATATTTGTGTGCAGAGAGTAGACGCGAGCATCAAGGCGATAGAGATTACAATTTGCGGAGATTTGTCTTCTAATAGAGGGAGATAGACGTCCAAAACCTCTGTCTATGGATGTGAGATGATAGATTAGCACATATGATATAGTGAGACGGCCACGATAAGGGAGACCTTGAACAGAGTTTCTAACGCAAACTTTGCCTCATGCCGCACTTGAGATGATTCTGGTTTGAGACCCCATTGTGAAGGACCGACACACTCTGCAAACGCTACAGCGAGAACGCGAAGCCCACGGGTAAAAGCGGCCTTGAAGGCACTTGATTCCCCTAGGGTAAAATTTGAGAGTGCGTATAAGAACGCCTGGTGAGCGTTGGCTCGCAGTAGTGACCCTAGACTCTCATGTACACCGGAGGCGGTCCCTTCGTCTGGAATTGGTATGACTGAGCGTAGGAAGGGATCCCAGTCGACTCACCGTAGGCAAGAGACGAGATAACATGCGCGGCCTCGATACGAACGGCCTCCGTGGATGTCCCAGGTTCGCGTTCAGCATACAGTTCGGGTTCGTTCAGACAACCAACAAGACTGGTGTAAGTGCGCTGAGATCGTCAACTTTCTTGACCAGGGGTTGTTTCAAAGGATTGAGCACGGACACACGAACGAAGGTTTCGTCTTGCGCGAGGGACGCTTTGGCTGAGGGGTTGCCTATGACGGAGTTCTTGAGGGTCCGGAGAGACTTGACGTTGATTGGGGAGCCAACTGCCATAGCCATTGGTAGCGGTGGAAGGGGCGTGTGGTGAGAGGGAAATGGTCAGGGTCATCCCGATCGCAAAGCAGACGGCTAGATTCTCTTCACTTTGCTTCAACTTGAGAGCAGCAAGGAAAACGTTTCGGAAAATGACGATGAGGTTGGATGCGCGCATGAAATTGTAGACCAAAATACTTGTACAGCTAGCTGGAAATTCGATTATTCTACATCTATGTCTTTCCGGCTGCGGTTATGTTTATAAATGCCTGCTGGTTGCCCCACATCATCCCCATCTTAAGCGGTTTATTTCGAGACCCATCGAGGAGGTTGGGTGGGGAGGAACCCATCCAACGATGACGGAACGCCGATCGCAAACATGCAAGGACACAACACCTTACTCCTCAGGCGACAACCACGATGTCCGAAGGTTATGACAATGTTGTAGACCTCATCCAGAAGGCCACCGTCGGATTTGATCATCTCTTCTCGGATGAAACCACAGACGCAAAGTCCATCTTCGAGAGACATGATTCCCCATTCCACCTCCTAGGTCTTGGTGTGTGCTCCTTTCTCGAGGCATCGCTCGGGATGGAGGTTCGTCTTTGGAAGCCACAGCCAAACTTCTATTATCGCTCACATTAGTATCAAGTCTGCGATGATGACCGAAGCGACTACTGCGTTGAACAACGCGGAGGCACAAGCTAGGAAGCAACTCAAGTCCGCATCGAGGACCAACAATGATACCCACAGGTTCCCCCCCGGCACTCTGTGGGAACTTATGCACGCCGATTGTATCATTCTTGTTGGCTTGACTCAGGCTTTGAGGTGAACCATCCCCGCTCGATTAGACTGTGGAGCACCAACTCAGGGTTATGATCGCTAGCGAATCGTACATGGGATATCTTCAATGCTTGTGAGTCTCATCTGCTCAACATGGTCTTTGTCTCCGCACTGAGCTCGTTCGACTCCAGATATTCGATTAATACGTGAGATATATGCTTTCGTCATCATAACTTGTGACTGACTGTAGCGCCAGGGCCCACTCGAAGTATACAAAGTGTGTCATTTTAGCCTGACATAACCTTACACACACTGAGCACATTTACAGGCTGTATAAGGTCGTGTTTCCGGGTGGTTTGGATGATTATCATACGCCGTCAGCATCGTTACCCCCTTCCCGATCTTCCACACCAAGCATCGCACCCAGCACAAACTCCAGCACCGCACCGAAGCCAAGCCTTTTTGGGCGCTTCCTTGGGCACGGTTCAAGCTTGACCGTCCCGTCTAGAACTCCGAGTCCGTCACCCCGCCTAGACGGACCACCTGAAGAAATGGCCATCTCTGGGACTGCCTTTGGTGGGCTTATTGAGGATCAATTCGTGAGGTCCTTCGAGCTAACTAACGCCCAGGATACGGACTATTCAACCTGGTTTTGTCATTATTGCCGGGGAAAGTGAAGTACATATACTTCATGGCCACTTCACTATGCATCATTCATGAGATACACTTGCTATAGGACCGTCGTGGGTTTCTTCGGTTATGACTATGACCGTAGGATTGCGTTGCAAGCCTTGGCCGTATCTGCTGCCAAGTCAGATGTGCATTCCATCTTTGCAGGGTGCGCTGTCAGACCTCTACACACTCCCCATTGAACCTACGACAGACGGCTAAATTATAGGTTTCTTGCAGACTCACCTTGATGTCCTACTACGGCGTCGTACTCTTGCTCGCGGGGTATCAAGCGGACGAAACGCACATTTTGAAACAATACAGAGCCATTGTTGAAAAGGTCGCGGGTCGGTTCCCGCTTGGTTCGCTGTGGATCCTCAATAGGGTGAGAACGCCGCAGAATGTTCTTGGGGTTATTTTGACGTCGTTCCAGGCAAAGATCTTGCGGATGTCATACGACGCGGATGGTGCGATCCAGGTTTTACAGGATGGATTGAAAATGGAGAAGAATAACAGATTCAAACAGGCCGATTCTCTGGTTATTTCCCTTCCATCATCTGCCTTTTGAATTGTGATTTACAGCTTTCGACAGTTGGTGTTTGAACTGGCATGGACATTATTGAGCCAACGGAGGTATCAGGAATCGGCTGACATGTTCATGAAGATGATTGAACTCAACTCATGGTGCGCCAGTGAGAAGACGGGGGTACAATTTTCTGACGGGCGCTGTAGGAGCCATGCCACCTACTACTTCATCGCCGCAGGTGAGACCCACAGCCGGACTCTTGTATCTCAACCCGTCTCACCGTACTACAGGATGTTATACCCATATGGGAAATCATAAGAAGGCTCAGGAACTTTTGGACGCCTGCCCTTCCCTGATGGAAAGGCGGAAGCTGGGAGCGACCAAGTATGTGCCGACGGAGATCTTCATTTTGAGGAAGTGTAAGTCACTCTTTCCGAATGCTATCATTGCAGTCCCAACGTTGTGGAATGCGCCTCGGTGTAGTGGAATTCTATAAGGAAAAACAACGACGGAGGACGGGTTCAGATGATAACTATGCTGAGAGTATTAGAATCAGCACTGCGGAAGGTGAGCTGGGAACTCCCTCTCTACTCTGTTCGCTCTGACGTGACGAACCTCATAGAAATGGCAATTTGTATGTTCTCACTCACCCGACAGCACCAAATACATGCAAGAAGCTAACCCCCCTCAGTCTGGAATACGCATGCCAGGATCTCTCAGGATATCGCTCGGTCCCACGTTGAGGATATGATCAAGTTCACTCCCCCCGTCTCTATCTCAGGCCAATATATCCCTACCTCCTCACTTCCAGCTTCATCGACAAAGGGTACCCTTGCTGACTTGGACACCCCTGACGAGGAGGCTATCCGATCGCTCATCTTGGGAACCGTTCATCGCACTCTCGGGGACTTTACCACCTCTCGCGTATTCCTCGAGGACGCCGTTAAGAACTACCCTCAGGTCAAATGCAGTACCTGGGTCGGTGGTGTCACTTTGTTCGAGCTGGCCGTGCTGGACCTTGTAGAGGTTGAGGCTGACGAAAGAGCCGGAAAGCTCTCTTCGGAAACGGATAAAGGCGAAGTGTCATCGGCGGGTGTGAAGAGGTGGGAAGAGGCGATCAAGAACGCCACGGCCAAGTTGGACAAGGCGATGGGTATCTCTGGGAAGGAGGTGGATTTGAGCTCGAGGCTGGATAGCAGGATTATGATGTTGAAGGGCGAGATGACGTTGAAGAGGGAGATGTTGATGAGCTCCACTACAGCGAGGTTGCGCTGAGCACGATGGGACTTTGCAACCACAATTCCTTTTGCAGCACTCGCCATCTCCTTGCCCCGTTCACGGAAGATTTCCCCGCCCTCTTTTCGGACTCATTGTTGTCACCTTTCCTTCCTTTAATCCGGTTTGATTTTGTTAGAGGTATAACGCCATTACTTTTCACCGCACTCTCGTCCGTAAGTTACATGCATACGCGATATACGTAGACACGTATTAGACGCACTTCAAATGAGTCTCATCCTCACGTTCGCAGCCATTCCCCATTTGGGAACTCCGATCTTGGACGATGCTTGGTACGTCCATGACGTCCTCATCCAGCAGAATACCCACATGCAACAGGAACTCTAATCCGGATGCACTGCAGTCGTTGGCCTCACAGGTGGTATAGCAACCGGAAAATCTACCGTTTCCTCTCTCCTTAAAGCCCGTGGATACCCGGTCGTCGATGCGGACCTGCTCGCACGAGAAGCGGTTCTGCCCGGTACGTCCGCTTATACCGCCATCGTCAAGTTTTTCGGTGAGGATATACTCCAACCGGGCGGATACCTGGATAGGAAGAAACTCGGGAGCGTGATATTCAATGACGAGGGGAAGAGGAAGCAGTTGAATGGGATTGTGCATCCTGCTGTGAGGAACGCGATGGTTTGGAAGGTTGCCAGGGCTTGGGCCAGTGGAGAGAAGGTTTGTATCGTGGACGTGCCATTGTTGATTGAGGCGGGCATGTGGAAGTGGGTTGGGAAGGTCGTTGTTGTGTATACGCAAGTATCTTCCTCGTTCGTATCCTGCCTGGACCTCACCCCATGCATGAATATGGATGCGTCACTTCTTTAGGTCGGCCGAGATCCAACTCCAACGATTAGTGAAACGGGACGGGACCACTCGCGAGGAGGCCTCCTCCCGACTCACTTCTCAACTTCCCATCACGGCGAAACTACGTTACGCTGACCACGTCGTTGAGAACTCGGGTACCCTCATGGAGCTCGAGACGGAGACCCAATTGCTCATCAACAAACTCAATCGCCAGTCTGGAGGATTATCATGGCTCGTTTGTTGGCTGATACTACCCGTTGGAATTCTCTTTGGGATGAAATCTTTGGCGTGGAAGTGGTTCAAGAGAGATAGGAGGAGAGCCTCTAAGAAGCGGGACGAATTTTGAGATGGGGGATGGGACTACGGTGTATATTGTAGTATGCCAGATCCGACGAACGTATGCGCGTTATTGACGAAGAGTAATTTAGTATATGATACACCAAATTAAGGCGTTGGGTCGCGACGGAGTCCAACAACTACGACGGGGCTAGTGGGATTGAGGGTTGTGTGATTGGGATGTTGACGATTTGGCCGTCGTCTCTGATGATTCGGAAACGGACTGTGGGATTGGAATCACATGTGAGTTTGGGAAACAGGGAAGCAGAGTGAAAGAACCGTACGGATTGTGAAAGGTTCGCCTTTGGCTCGTCGGATACTGGTGAAATATACTGTGCCAGAACCTAAGGGGAGGGGGTGAGCTGACTCACAAATCGTGAGCAAGGCATTTTTCCGACCTTTGTGACCCTTCACTCGGAACGTGAGGTCCACGTTCCCCTGTGGCATGCTTATCTACACCCAAAGTATGAGAACGTCGAACAAGCACGGCACTGTGGGAGAATGGACGTACAACGCCATCTACCCATGGGTCCCCGTTGAGATACCAAACTGGTTCAGGTCGGATGGCATCCCCCAACAGCTCGTTAACCTCAGGGCTGTCCCTGAGGTTCTGGAGGATCTGCTGTGTAATGGAGCTGGTCAACCTCTCCTGGTTATTCGCGTACTTTATGAACGCGACCCAAGCGGCGACTCCAAATGTCCCAAGGATAACCAACGCAGGCCATCTGCGCTACCAAACGGTAAAATGCAACACCATCATCGAAATCGTCAGCTGACCCCTTGTACGACGGATGGCAGTGGAATTGAAGGAGGGGGGAGATTCACCTCGACGGCAGGTAGGTCCCGCTTTGGTACGGGTCTGGCGTAGTATTGACGAGGTTTTGAGGGTGAGGAGAAAGTTTCGGCGGGGGGTTGTTCGGATGGGGCTGGTCGGTAAGGTGGTCGAACCCAAGGAACTTCTGTCGCATATAACCTCGCCTGGAAGCATGCAGGTGTCCGTACCAGAGCCTGTTCCCTGAAGAGCCTCTGGGCTTTCTGGGAGAGCGAAGTCCTCAGCATCTTCCAGTCGGAATTCGGATTAACCTCCCCACAACCGGTCCCCGCAGACGCGCCTCCGATGTCCCGATTTTCCCACGAGTGCTTCCGCCAACCATACGCACGGTCGGCCATCCGCATTACTGGGGTAGAACCCAAGGCATTGTATCCGCTACCCGTTGTCACAGGCAACGCCTCGGAGATACCGGATGTAGGACTTTGACCACGGTAACATACCTCTGAATCGTGGTACTTATTTCCTCGGATCTCGGAATGAGCCTGACTGGGCTTGGACGGCGCGGGGTCGGGGTGGGCTAACGTTCTTGAGATCATCAAAAGCCCTCCCTTTGCCTACCCGACACAGTCGATCGGTAACACCCGTGTCTGCTCGACCTGACCCCCGACCCCGCCGTTGATCCAAATATTTGATATCATCGCAATTCTACCAGAGAGATACCGTCCATCCCCACCAAATTTCAACAACGATCTCCGCCGATATACTTTGACGAGTCCGATGGTAGTGGTGTGTTGCACGCCGACCATTCTCGCGGCTTTCCGCTCGCGATGCCCAAATGATACAGGCTCTCGATTTTGCATGCGGTGATGGGCTACCCCCTCGGTCTTTATGCGAGGATTGTGCACTATTTGGAAGCTTTTCTGTTGTCTGGCTCGGGTAACCTCCTGTTCCTTTCGATCTCTGGAAAGCCCAAATGAACCCCGGACATCACGCATTACGAATTATTCACTGCCCTGCTGGACTTATTCAACGGCGGGTATTTCTCCCCAAGCCTGGGCAACGAAACTAAACTCGGAAAATTTCCTTCTGTACCGGTGACACCGAAACGGCCCAACCGAATCGAGATGATACTCGCGCGGTCGGGAGAAAACCGCCTCAGCTCTCTCGTAAAGGCTTCGGAGATAATTCAAATGCAAGAATGCGGGGGTTCTCAGTGAAGGAGAAGACAAAGGAATCGGATAGACCGGGTGCGGGTTCAATGAAAAGCACCTCGAAGGAAAGATAACAGAGGGAATAATGCGGTTGCTCGCTTGAGACAAACTCTTACGTTAGTGAGAGAGAATGAACGAAGTTCTGGGAAGGGTCGCTCTAGAATGAGGAACTTCCATTTGGTTCCATCAAGCTGATAGTCCTCAAGAGGATTGGTATTTCTCCAAAGCAGGGGACGGTAGGTTTAGTGCGCCATGGAAACGCTGGGCAGGAGCCCATTCAACCCCACGTCTTCGGGGTTCATTTTCAAGAGAATTCTCCAAGCAATCCGGTAGGACTTCAGAAGGCCAACGAATCGGATCTTTTGTTCTGTAAGGAACGTGTTGAGATGGATTCACAGAGGAGCTGCTTTGGTGCGTTCCGGACCCAACACTGCTAAACCAATCCAGTCACCAGATACCGGCGTCCAAATCCTTGGGATCGAAATGTGGATTTGCGCCAGTACTTGCACAAGGGAGCCTGGAATAACCGGTCTCACGTTTACGGATTCGTCGTACTGGACGCACCTAGCGATACAATAGGCAATCCCGACACTCACCGGCCGCATCACGATCCGCGGGGAGGGGAAAAACTTCAGGATATCGCGTCCTCAAGTTTCGAGAAAGTCCGATCCAAAGACAGCGTTCGTTTCATAGCACAATACGCTGTTGGCACTGGGTCGTGGTGAACCTACCCCGGTTCTCAATGAGGTGGTCGGAACTCTGCGAGGGGATTCCTCGTACCCGGGTGCGTTTGAGGCCGAGGCTTTAGTTCAAAATACAGGGGAGTTCTGGGATGGTGAGGCCGCGAGCAGCTTTCGAGAACATGACGCAGATCGTGCTGGTGAGCACGTTGACCACACGAAGGTCGAGGCAGACCACCCTAAGCAAAAGGTACGTCCACAGGTCGGGAGTCAGTCGTCCCAAGCGGATCGTGAAGAGATCAGTCAAACCTGGCCGCCGATCGACTCCCTCAGATCCACTTCCAAAAACCTCATCTGAATCACTCAGATCAGGACTCAACGCTACACTCGGTTATCGTTATCTACCCAGATATTCTAATCCACGATCCAGTCTTCACACCTCCGTACTCAGAAACTGCCAGGGATCTACTCACTCTCTCGGAGAAAGAAGGAAAATGGGTTGGCAAACGACATTCACGCTTTCGAGACGAGCGAAAGGCTGTCATCTCGTGACAGATGAAGTCGTGAGCCACATCCGAGATGGTTTGAAGGATGTCAAGGTGCTTTGCTTCGCGTTTATCCGTCAAACTTCGTATGGATCTAAGCGTTCTTGCACAATGATGCCTAAATCTTCCAGGCGGGGATGTTATTCCTCTTCATGTTCGGTGTTCATCCGGTTCTGTGAGGCACAAAGTGCAGTTTGACTTACTGGAAGCTAGTCAGCACACGTCGGCTGCGTTGACTATCAACGAGAACTACGATCCAGGTGAGATATCGCTCGTTTGCCATCACTCTACCGCCAGTAGCCCACTGAGCATGGCGAACCACTTTTCAGACGTTCGAAAAGGTACGCGGTATCCCACTCTTCCCTTTGTTCCAGCCTTACTCATCGCCCCGACGCAGATATGGATATGGCGTTGGACAAGATCGTACCCGAAGATCTCAACTGGTTACATACAGACGAAGGTCCAGAGTGCGCACCCCCCTCCCGGTTTGCTAGTTACTTCCCAGTACCTGATTGCTTTCAATTTAGTGACTCGTAAGTGACGCGGTGGCATCCACCGTGTTCAGAGGCTCAGGTAATGGTCACGATAGCGTCTCGCACACGAAAGCTTCTCTCCTGGGTTCGACGGTCTCTGTCCCAATCACCAACGGGCAGCTTAACCTCGGTACATGGCAAGGTTGGTGTTGCTACCCTTTCACTCTTCCATGTTCGAACCCGCAACCACGGCTTTGCGAATCTACCATCCACCTCTGCCGTGCCGATGGTCGTTACTCAAGTGCATATCCAGGTATTTACCTGACGGAATTTAGGCACATGCCCCACTCTCGCAGAATCGTAGCAACAATCATGTGCGTTCTTTCCCCCTCCCGACAGCCCTACTATGCATGGAGGCAAATCAATTTCACTGACTTACTTCCACTTTCGAAGATCGTAACCCCATAGCGATCCTTTCCCGATCAAAGGCCACTGAGAAATTTCATCCTTGGATCTCGGGTTTGATTCCTTTACCGTCACGACGTCTGTGGACGCGGGTGCACTCAATATGTTATATATATGCCACTCCAAATTCAGTATGTAACGGGAACCCAGAAGCCAACAATATAAATACCCAAAGCACGTCTGATGTCGCACAGAAAAATGTTACTACGTACGTATATATTCGTAAAGTGTCCCAAAGCCCAAGCCGATGTAAAACGGTAGGGGAGGTATGGCCGAACGGCGTACTAAGCAGGGTTGAGAGTATATCGTAGAGATAAAAACTGGAGAGGGAGCGTCTGTAGGATGGATTCGCGCGGAAAACGGCATTGGTGATGGAGGAAGGAACGGAGCGAGTGAGGAGATGGCAAGACGAGCAACAGTAACTTAATTAATGACAATGAATGAATGCAGGGGGGTGAGCAACAGCGTAATGCGATGGAACAGATGATGGATTGGCTAAAGGGATATCAGCTCATTCGGATGTCAAGGAGTCGTGGATGAGTCAACCGCCGAAGATGCTGGCTGAACGTTACTCAAAACCAGTAAGCGAACAGGGAAACAGCGGCCGTCAGAAACATCGCAGATGATATTTTGAACGAAGCCGCAACTGCAGAAAGGGGGAATAATTTCGTCAATACCGGTCGTGCTGGAGTGGAATAGATCAGTTTACTCACTGCCATTGCCAGCGTTGTTGTTTCCATTTCCGGTTCCGGTTGGAGTGCCTGTGGGACGGCGGGAGGTCGAAGAGAGGGTAACGACAGGTGGGGAACCTTAATCAGTTGAAAATTTCTGCTGTGGGGCACACATTTCCCGATAAAAGGAACAGGCCAGATTACGACACTTACCCGAAGATCCACCCGCGGCATCACTCAATTCAGCAAAGCCAATGGCGGCAGGTTGGGAACGGAAGATGGAATAGACATTCTTGAGGAAAGTGGCTCCAACAACCCAGCTGGGGTTTCCACCACCCTGGCCAATATTTGAACCGGCATTCAAATCGAAGATACCTCCGGCACAAATGGGCGCGCCGGTGCTGACCCGTCCGAGATTCATATCCTGGGCATTGATGGGCCAAGATTTTCCGCCGAAAGCCATTGAGACCTGAACCGTGGTGTCACAAGCTAAGAAAATAGAATGTCAACAAGAGACTTGGCTAATACGAAAACGAACGCACGGAATCCGTAAAAGCCAGCGAGGTTACCAGACAACGGCTGTGAGCCAGGAATCTGGGCGTAGACTGCTGCAACGGCGGCGGCGGGGCCGCCGATGAGGGTCGTACCGGTATCGATAGCAGCGAGGCCGCCAGTTGGCAAGTCGACGGTCTTCGTGTTGACAGTGATCCCTATAATCAATACGGGGGCATGAGAAAAGCCACGGTGCGAGACAAAGGCTAAATCGGTACGCACCCGAGACGGTGAGGAGCCAGTAAGTCTGCCGTCCAGAGCTAGTAACGAGTGGAAGAAACTCGACGTCGCCTTTATACAAAGTCTGATTCTGACCGCCGAGAGTGAAGATACCACCAAACTCTTCCCCCTCGGGACTTTGAACATTTGTGGATCGGGTAAACCAGAAACCCATTTCTGGAGTCGTCAATTGACCACCTTGAGCAAGGGTCTGCCAAAATGGAGTAGCCCCGGTGTTGGCGATGGTGGCGAACGCAAGGCCCATGATACCGGCGTTGGATCCGTCAAGAAGGTTAGTTGAGGTCTGATCGACCATCAGCCAAGGTTGTCGCTGAACCTGGAAACCACCCATGGCCACGGTGTCTTGGACAAGATCACCAGCGACAGAACCGGAACCATAAGTGATCGTTACTCGGGCTGGTTGACCGGTGCTACTCTGGCTGACTTGGAAGGTAGTTGAGGCGTTGGGGTTGAACTTTGGGGTACTCTGGGTGCAAGTGCCACACCCTGAATCAGTGACCCACAAGTCCGAAGAGCCCGTGTCTAGGACAACATTGAACGATTGGGGACTGTTGAGATTTGAGTTTGGAGCGCGGAGATTTTGAATTGATCAGGGGTGTTAAACGTACGGTGTTCCAATCTGGACGACACCCAGGTAACTAGTGTCGCCGTTCTGTAGGTCGTTGTTGATGCTAAGTGGGGATTTTCAGGGAGGAGTGAGGACAGACCTGGTTTATAACTGGGATGGCAGCAGTACTCTGACGTTTCGAAGTGGAGGAGTGTGTGTAGCCGTATTTATACCTCAGGGAATCCGCAGCACTAGCATATTCGTCGATTGTGTGGGGGGTACGCCTCCTTACGAGGGGTACATGGAAAGGCTCCGCGCCAGCAAAGCTGAGAAATGACAAGGCCACCAGGGACAGGTAGAGGGAGATCATAATGAGGGGAAACCGGGCAAGATGGAGGGGAAGATGAAAGGGAAGGGTTGTGTGAGAAACTGTGGTGTGTGTTGTCGTCGATCGTCGCCCCACTGCGTTTTGTCAAACTAAGCCTACCGCCTCATTTTTCTCCCGTGTTCTCTATTTACTTGTCCATCACCACGGCTGTGTCTGTAAAGCCTCTTGGATATGAAATCAGTCCGTCTGAGAGCGTTTTCAGCTGTTGAATCCACTGTCCACGCCCACTCGGCGTTCGCTTGGCCTGTCGACTGTAGCGAACTTGGCAACCCGCAGCGGTCAGGACAGCCAATCCCAGAACGGGTCACTCCTCCAACTCCCCTCCGCAACCACCGGCCGAACCGCCCTCCTCGCGCCCACTCCTCCTTCATCCCGCCCGTGTCTTGCTAGGTAGTAAATCTCCGTGATGCCCGACATCTCAAGATAGTCGGCCAATCGGTCATAGTTCACTCCAACCGCGTGTTTCCCGTGACTGTCGTCCGAGAGTCCGAACTTGCCCCCGTGTTTGACGATCATCTGAGCGGACCGGTATCAGATACCGCCCAACTCTGAGCTTTGGCTGACCGCCTTACCTCGAGCACATCTTTCCCGGGGTATGCCGTGTCCCATCCTTTTCGGAAGGCAGCCGCGCTGACCTCGAAGAGCGCTCCATAATCCGCAGCGAGCCTTATGTTTCTCTCCAGCTTCTCTTCAGCTCTTGGGTAGTCCGAGAATAGCAGATGGGGGTTATACAATCGGCACAGGTCGATGTGGCCAACAACCTCCGGGCGGAAACGTTCCAGCACCTCGTGTTGGGCATCAAAGTACGCACACAGAAAATCCTCCATCCTCTCGTATTCATTCTCTCCATGGGAGATCCCGAGACAGGATTGGAAGGTGGTGAGGTCAAAGTCGATTGGGATGCCCCGAACGTGGTGCACGGATCCAACCATGTACTCTATCTTCTCTCCAACCCGCTCCAGTAGTTTCTCCAGGTTATCGAGGTCCAACGACGTAATGTACTCCGTTTCGAGCCCCACGAGCAGGGTTATTTCGTCCCGATAAGCCAGTTTGAGTCGATGAGCTTCCTCGATGTATCCTTCGAACTGTTTCATGAGATCTTCCGGCGTGAGGTCATTCTAAAGGCTCGTTATCGCACATCTGCAAGTAGAGACAACACTCCGTTTCTCCTACCTCCTCCGGGTATAGATCTGAGGTCCTGTAACGCGGGACGTGCTCCGATAAGCCAAAAACTCGAAAACCTCGCCTGATCGCCTCCATCACCACGTCCTCCAAAGTGCCCACCGCGTGCTTGCAGAATTGGCCAGAATGCGAGTGGTGACTGTAAGGCATCCCCTTTGAAAATATCTTGCTGAGGGAGGTTGTTTGGTTCAGAGGCTTTTGCCAAACAATCCGGTGGCAAATTTGCGTCACCGCTTGCGTTCGCCGAAAACTCGGAAACCGACGTCTCCGCTGGGAAAGTTGTCCCGCGTGAAGATGGGATTTTGGCCAGTTTCACCCCACTTGGATGGTCTGCAACGACTTGTGCCTTCCTGGTTCAAACCACAAAATACCACGAATGTCCGGTTCTTGGTCTACGGGATCCTTCTCGGCTTTTCCTTCTCCCTCACCGCGACTTCCTTCGTTCTCTACTTCCGCGACAAAAGACAACGCGAGATCGTGTCCAGGTTCAGGCCTCGTCCGATTGAGCTCAGGAGCAACGAAATTCTTCCGGGCGTGACTGGCTTGATTGGTGGACTAATTTGTACTTGGTGACTTTACGCATGGACTGACCCGTTTCCTTAGGTAACACGCCTTTGATAAGGATAACCTCCCTGAGTGATGCCCTGGGTGTGAACATTCTTGGAAAGGCAGAGGTTGTGATTGAAGGGTACATCCTGACCGTGCAAGCCCTGACACCCTCTCAAACTAGTTCTTAAATCCGGGAGGAAGTGTCAAAGACCGCGTCGCTTTGAGAAGTTGGTCAAGCTGCGGGGTTCTTGAGGTCGTTAACTCACGCTTTCCCAGTTATCGAGGACGCGGAACAGCAAGGCCTCATCCACCCGCATACTGGATCTCGTATTTTCGAGGGAACCGTCGGATCCACTGGGATTTCCATCGCCACGATAGCCAAGGCACGGTACGTTCGTTAATTCACCGCTCAAACGTATACACGTTCACGAACCTTGCAGTGGGTATGATGCTAGTGCGTGCAATTGAATGCCTGGATAACTCCACTCCCTGAGCAACCGCATATGGATAGCAATCATCATGCCAGACGATGTCGCGCTCGAGAAAGTGAATGCTTTGAGGTGTTTAGGCGCAACAGTCGAGCGCGTTCGCCCCGCAAGTATCGTTGACACCAAACACGTACGTTCCCCCTCTCGGGCAGTTCCGCCTCTGAGTCCGCCCGAGAAGATGTCGTGCTGAATTTCGCACCCTTTTTCTTTTTAGTATGTGGTACGACGTCTGTTCCCGAGACCCTGGACGCGGACGGAGCTGACCTTCGCAATCACGCACAACAGAATATCGCACGTCAATACGCCGCAAACTTTGGCAAACACGGTACGAAAGATCCGCTGAACCATCATCTCATCCAGAACACAGAGTCTGTATTGGTTACGACAACGGTGGACCTGGACCCTCCACGAGGAGATTGGGTAGTCCATTCAGGCAACAATGTTAAGGTGGAGGTTGAGCCGCGGGGTTTCTTCGCTGATCAATTCGAGGTGGGTTTTTTCTCCCACAATCTGTTCTTTTCCCCCTCATGCTCCGCCCGCACATTCTCGTGGGTCTTCTGTTGGCCTGTTTTACGTCTTACGACTTGGAGCATGCCCATGACCCCGCGGCGGCAATCGTTCCAAACGGCCGAAAATGGTAGCATGAATCATCCCTCAATTCATTCACTCCCTGACCACCATACATTGTGCTCTCGGTTTCTCCCGCCCGTGGACGATTTTTACGTCCGAGGGTGTGCTGCCTTCTTACGGGGAGTTTTTTTTTCCTTTTTCACAGACAAGGTACAGAACCTCCGTACATGTTTTTTTTTTCCTGTGATGCCCCCGTTATACGCGCCATCCCCTGATTTGACGCCCGTTCGCCGGCCATTGTCTGTGGACCGGTGGTTTTCGGTGAATTACGAAGGTTTTTTACGTTCACCGGGAGGGTTTGCAACCGGTGTTCAAATGCGATGGGGGGGTTTACGAGATGTTGTCAGGGCCTGGGTCGGCAATGATGCCCACGGGACGTCTGGTGGATGCCGTGGGCGCTCCGGTCAAAGTTACCTTTTGTTCCTGGCCTCCGGGACTCTTCCCCAAAAGGCAAGCTTCTATCAGATGTCGCTTTACGCGGGTCTCCTACATGACGTAAACCCGACGCCGAGCCGAAAACCCCCACGCTTTGCTTTTCCAGGTTGGCGACCCGTGATTTAGAACCTCGGGACATGCGATGTTAAATTCTGTTGCACGTCGATTCTTCTCACATCTACCCGCAGAATCGAAGCAATTTCGATGCACATTTTGAAGGAACAGGACCTGAAATCTGGCGTCAGACGAACGGGGCGGTCGATGCGTTTATCGCTGGGGCAGGTGGGTTTTGAAACTGTTGTTCGTCTCGATTCTTTTTTGCACGGCAGGTGTCCGATGCCACGACCTGCCAATGGTGCGGGAAACGTGTGGTCATGGATCTCGGTTGTCTGGATGATGATCTAGGCGAGGTGAGGTCAGCGGTACGTGTGACCGACCCACACGAACAAACGCCCTCCATTCCAAAAGTTCCCTGCTTCATGCCATCCTTTTTGTCCCATGGAATATCTGCATGCACCGGCAATCCCACACATGTCGTTCGGTTTCCACCTGTTCGTCGAACATGAACTAACGGAAACAAAACAATTTGATCTCTCGGATCTTGGTAGGCACCGGCGGAACTATCTCTGGGATCGGACAATTCCTAAAGTCCGTGAAAGAGGACGTCCAGGTAGTGTTGGCCGACCCTGAGGGAAGTGGGCTGTATAACAAGGTGAGCTCGATTGCGTGTGAATCAGCTCGTGTCACCGCCGAGTACCCCCATTGATCCTCTTACTGTTCTGGGACCTTTCCATGATCATGGGGGGGAGTTCCGAGTCGGACGTAACGTTTCGCACTTATCTTTTCCTTTCACGCATCCCTGATCATTGTTTCTTCACTCACCACCAACCCGGCCCAAATGGCGCCTCGCTTTGTCTCCTTCTGGGTTTGGATTGTGTGGTCGGTTACGTATTTCCAATTTTCCTTCCGAGATTTTCGCCCGGATGCTGGTCGAAATTTTTCTTGCGAATCTGACTTTGGCGTTGGATGTGTGTGTGTGGACAGGTTAAGCATGGCGTCATGTTTGATCGACGAGAGGCGGAAGGAACGAAGAGGAGACACCAGGTTGATACTGTCGTTGAAGGAATGTGAGTAGGGGACGTACCATTTCTCCTCTCGGTCCCCGCTCATTCCCTTGATCACAGCGGGATCAATAGAGTCGTAAAGAATTTCCAACTCGCTCTCCCCATCATTGACGATGCCTTTCGGTGAGTTGACATTTAAATCCAGATAAATACCATCATTTTTTTTTCCGAGTCTCTGCACTGCACACAAACATTTCCGACGTAGCCCAATTCGTTCATTCCAGATGGGATTCACCGCCGGTGACGCCGAGATACAATGGCACAGACTGAGCCGTGAACGCTGAATGCTGGGTGGCTCCCTCTCTCATTCATTTCCCGATTGAATTCGATTCGATCCCCTTACCCTCCCTCCACCCCCTCTCCCTTCCCCATCCCGGCACCGGAGATAAAAACTGAATGGGGAATGATTGACGCTAATGATTTTGTTTTCCCCCCTTGGGTTGGGCCTTGTGTGTTAGGGTAACCGACGCTGAGGCGGTCAGTATGGCTAGGTTCCTCGTTGAGAGGGATGGTTTGTTTGTGGGTTCGAGCAGTGCTTGTAATTTGGTCGCGGCCGTTAGGTACGTTAAGAAGATGGGGTGGAAGGACGGCCAGACGGTCGTTACGATCTTGTGGGTGCTCACGTCACCGCCCGTGCGGTCGGGTGTACGTTAACTGTTGACTCCTTTTTTCTCAGGTGCGACTCTGGGAACAGACACTACTCAAAGGTATTACGTCCTCCAGCAGACAGCGTGGGTTGAAACTGATGGAGGGTGCGTAGTTTTGGAATGACGAATACCTCCGTAACGCGGGCATCCCGAACGACACCGATATTATCCAGGACTTGCTTCGAGAACCGATCTTCAAGACTCGGTCCGCATCAAAGGAGCAGGAAAGTCGGTGAGACCGGTCAGGGTCCATGTGATCAAGGGGGGGAAGTATTAGAAGTACAGATCGCAGTCGAGGCAGCATAAACCTTCTAACTTATCTACGACGAGAAATGGGAAAAAGAGTACGTATTGCGTGTGCGAGTGGGTCAGGATCATTGACCGTTGTTGACCGGTAAAGTGTAAGCGAATGAATCAATGTTGTCGAAACCCCAAATGCAATGTGCAATACGTAAAAACATGTTATAAGATAACCCGCGCCAGCATAAGCGAGCGAGTGAGAAACAGATGGGGGGTGCGACTTGAAGCTTGACCGGTGAACCAAAGCCGCTGTCGGAGATGCGTTGTGTGTGTAATAGGACATGAAAGGACGATGGAAGGCAGGACGAATCGAAACCAGCCAAACGGTGTATTGAATATTGAAAGATCAATCGATCACTACCGAGGTGGTGGTGTCTGCATGGACGTAGACGGGGACGACGATGACTGCATTGCGAGAGACGAGATCGTCGATGCCGAAACCGAAGGAACAGTGAGGTTCGGCGGCCTCGGCGAGCTCTTCGCTCCTGAAGATCTAACAAGCACGAAAGAAAGAAAGATCAGAAAATGGCATCCAAAAATAATGTCCAGATGAAGGATGATGGAAATGGCAGTCAGAGAAATATCCGTTTGAGCGTTCGCGGCAACGCGTGGTTGAGAGATCGAAAAAAAAAAAGATGTTATGGGGGAAGGAGAAGCGGAGAAAGAAACCCACAAAGCGGGCGGAAGCAGTTTTCGGAAAGAGGGGCGGAGGCAATTGAATTAAATCTTTGATGATGATGACGCCTTCAATTGAGCTCGATTGGCATAACGGCGGGATCCCTTTTTTTTTATACCCCCCGCGGAGATGTGTCCCAGGAAGGAAAAGAAGGGCAAACCCGACGACAAACAATTGGTTCAAAGCGAAACTGGAAAATGGAAAGGCAGCGGGAGGAATAGAGTAAAGGGAAGTCACCCTTGAACAATTCTAGGCCCTCGCCTAGGTAACCATGGAATGCAGATGCGTGCGTGGATGCGGACCGCGAGATGAACGGGAAAAAGGTGATAATCCGCTGACCGCTGCAAAGGGAAGTGCTGGGGTTCTCGGTCGGGGGTACCACGGGGGGCAGGGAGTTTTGCAAAATTGGAAAGGAAGGAGAATCAATACAATCAAGCAGTGGAAATGATTGGTTGCATTTTGTTCCCGGGTGTCGGTGGTTATAACGAAGCCACATGGAGAGAAAAAAACGACAGGAAATCCGGAACCGTTGGGAAAAAAAATAGCGGGAAAAGGGATTAGAAAACCCGGCCGAGTTTCGTACACGATGGGAAGAAGCGAAGAGGAGGGCGAGGCGACGAAATACGAAATATCTGGATATCAGCTCACTCACCCTGACGGCTGTCCAGCGTTCACCGGGTTGTTAGAGTTAGCGTTCGCGTTCGCTGTCAAATCTGGCGCGATCTTTAGGAACCCTGTCTGGACCAAAAAGTCCCACACGCGACTCGTCTTGTTAACGTCAATCTTGACCAAATCTCGAGCTTCACGTCGGCGGAGCTTGCCACCTCTCCTGGCGTATTCCCTTACGAGCGTTTCCTTAATCACGAGGTAAGGTTTCGGCAGGATCCGCAAAGACGAACACAAGGCCTGTTCGTCGGGTCGGAGGAGGTGAAGCATGGGACTGTTTGCCAGGTTTAGGGGTGCCGCTATAATGTGAGAAGAAACAGAATGAAACGTGTCAGACGAAAATCTCGTATCTCCGGGTAAAAGGGGGGGCGGTCGGATTTTTATTTTTTGCGAGGTAGACGCACCGGGTTTGCGGGCGGGGGCACCACTCATTTGTCCGCCCGGTTTTGGAGTTGATTCAGGTCCTTCCGATCCTCTGGGGTCCGTGACGGAAGATTGACGTGCCGATCCATTCCGTTGGATCCGCTCCGAGGTATACCAGTCTCGAGTCACAGTTGCCCTCGCGTGCGCCTTGGGAAAGAGTTCAGGCAAATCAAACCTGCTGAAGATCGGAACCAAACTCACCCTTTTGGCGAGGTCCGCATCGTATTTTTCGATATCCCCAGCGGACCGCAGACCGAGCCTTCTATACGTCTGGAGCTCTTGAATGCGCTTTCGCAACATGGCCTCATCTTGACGTTTGAATTGAGACAAGGTTGCACTTTGGGGATAGTATTACATACGACTTACAAACAATATCGGCACAAAACACCTCGTAATCCGCTGCCGATTGCAATTTGGAAAAAGGGCGGAGGCGGTGGACGATATCTTTTTCTTCTTTCGGACGTTTCTTATCCGCTGCTTGCACCTGTGGAGGGTGGATTAGGTAAACCGATAGCTCCACGTGGCGGACAACCCGCCTTCTTGTACTCGAGTAGGCCACGCTCGAACATGATGGCTTTGCTCTCACGTCGTTTCTCGACGCGGCTCGCGTAGACATCCAAGAGAGAGAGCTTGAAGGCAATGGAGTCGTCAGTCTCGATAGGAGGCGGCATCATGTTCTCCTCTGCTTCGGCATCCTCGTCGTCATCCGCCGATTTATCCACAGGGCCGGATCTCTGCTTGCCAGCGTTTCCATTAACCAAAACCGTGTGTCCATTGATGCCGCCATTAATGACGCCCTGGGACTTCTTGATCGAATCGAGAGCGGAGCCAGAACCTGAAGCGGCTGGATCCGACTTCTCACTCAGCGGTGGAGGGGGGGCGGTATCGTCGAAGGGAATGGAATCGCCACCGTATTGGATAACGATGCCAAATTCTAGGTCCTTTACGAGGTCTTCGGCCTCGTTGTCAATTTCATGTTCAAATTCGAGGCGCCCTGGAAGGAACGTGGCGATCTCGTGGACGGCAGGAGCTGATGTCGGAGCAACTTTTGGCATAGGGGCCGGGGTGGTATTCATGTTGGATATTCGCCTCCGCTTCCGCTCCTGAAACTCGGAGGCGTCTACCTCGAAAGGTAGATCCATTCGCTGGCGTTTGTCGTCAGACCGATTCATATGGGGGAAACAAAAGACGTAACGTACTGGTAATGGCCAGTCCGAAGAATTGATGTATACTGATTTGTAATGTTCCTCGACTTCATCCTTGGTTCGGGTTCCGATGTGCTCAGCGATAGCCTGCCAGTTTCCCAAACCCTGTAAAGAGACGCCCTCGAGCAGCAAGAGTTCCCTTGAGGGAAAGCGATAAGAATACAATAGATGTACGTCAAAATGACGAGGGTCACGTACTCGTCGGCGCCCCAGTCCTCCGTGAGAATGGCGTACGAGTGCAACTCCTGTGGGTGGGGGGGTTGAGAGGGGGCAGAAACGGATCACGAGTGGCTTTCATACCACTACGCGATAGGCGTGGTCGCGTTTGTGCCTCGCGAATTCTTTTCCTCTGCAGAAGCATGAAGGACAGATGTCAACGCCGTCGCCAGGTTCGCAAACGGGGTCTGCGCATTTGATTCTGACGGAGTGGGTGAGATCACAGCGACAGTTGTCGCATTCGATCTGAAGACCGGGTTCAGTTACGGCTGTTGTTGTTCGGAATGTTAGTGGCGGAAATAAAAGAAAAGACAAGGGGCCAACTCTGGATCTCTTCAGGCGGCTGGGGTTGCCTCTTCCTGTGAGTGATGGTCATTGGATGAGTCCGGAAAAGGAAGGGGTGGTGATCGAATCCAGATCGCCGTTTCTCAATCTTCCACGCGTTGACCGCCCGAGAGAAGGGGTTTGTCCGGTGGAGGGCGAGGATGAAAAAATTTAAGAATTTATCAAGAAAAATAATTTCAAAAATCTCGGCAAGTCTTCTGTTGTCTGACGCCCACTCCCCAGTATTAAATCTCAATGTCACCCCTCTGACGTCCAGGGCAGACACACACCTTAAAGCCCTCTCCTCCTTTCCCCGCCCTTCATTATCCCCCTCCTCCCTCATGCACGATATCCCCCACCACGGTCCAGAACGCAAGACTTGCATGCCATGTCGGTCAGTCCTTTCCCCTCCCTCCGTCCCCTCTATGTTTCTCACCCTGACCACCCAACCAGTAAACGAAAAGTCGTGCGTGATCGCATCCAATGTTCACCCTCATTGTCCTCCCGAACTCACCGATTCACCAGAAATGCGATGGCCGTTCACCTAAATGCGGTCCATGCTCCACGGCCAAACGCGAGTTGGACTGCGTCTTCCCCTCGAGACCGGAGAACCGTGACAAGAGGAACGCTCTGCCCAAGGGGAAAGCTTGTCTGTCATGCAGGTTCGTGACGCAGATTCTCTCGATCTCCTTTTCCGGGGGTCCCCCCTTCTGATCCCCGCTCCCGTCCACCACTCCAGGGGTAAGAAAAAGGTCCGTCGTCGATACGAGTCTCTCCCACCCCGCCTCATCTCATCCCGTTCGCTCCATTGTTCTAGAAATGTGATGGTTTCCGCCCGATCTGCAGCACCTGTTCCCGCTCCCGCGACGGTCTACCGTGCATTTACGATGAGGGTGGCGGCGCTTCCCGCGGCAGTTCAGAAAATGATACCGATAGGGGCTCTCCCATACCAACCCCATACGACCCCAAAGCACCCAGTGGATCCGGTCAACATGACCCTGTCCCCGTGTCCCCACGACAAGCCCTTATGCCCTCATCGTCTGATAGCCCAACGTCTCCAAGGGTATTGTCCTTATCAACGCCTCCGTCCCCTCACCCTATGCCGCTCCTCCGCGCCGTGGACGAACGTCAATTGGGTTATTTGTTAGTCATTCTTTACGTCATTCCTTCACCCCTATCCTCACCTTCCCCTCAAGCCGTGCCCTGACCTTTTCCAATTCGTTGCGTCTGGGTATATGCTTCACCCCTTTGAAGGAGAGGTTCATTCGCGACGGGGACCTGTCCGGTTCTGTTGTTTACCCTTGGTTCACCTGGTGGATGGCCGTGATGGGAATACATCTGTACCAAGAAAGCCGGCACCAATGGGTGCAGCTATACACCCAGGGCGCGCTTACCCAAATCCTCCTCACAATGGTCTTGAAGATGCAAGAGACCGAGCCTCCCTTCGATGTCTTCCAGGCCTTTTATCTTATGACCATGTCCTGCACCTACACCCACACCATCGTCCCCGCCCAAAGATACCTCGAGAGGTGTCAGGAAATGATCAGGACGGAAGGGTTCAGTTTGGTTGACCCGACTTGGGTCGACGCTTCTTCGCGAGGATCACCCTCCCCGGTCGACGACGATCGCCCATCTGAATACACCGAGGAGAAACATGAGCTGGTTTCGATATTGGTCAATCTCATGTACATTCAGTGCATGCACTGCATGTTGTACGACAAATGCCACGGTATGTTCGCCGACCTTGAAGCCCAGTTGCCTGATTTTGAGGTAGGTTTTCCTCCTCCGTGATTACATTTTGGGCACGATACTGAAGTATCATTTGATAGCGGGCTTATCCGGAAGTTTTCGAACTCTCTTCGAGTGTGCTCAGAGCCCGCACTGTTCTTTTGGTTCGGGATGTGTATCTACACATCGAGCTGCTCGAGGAAGAAGGTTTGTGCACCTTCCCCAAAGAGCATCGCTGTCGTCAGAGCTTACCCATGGTCTAGATCTCTCGCAAAAAGAGTGGCTCAGTCACGCCGTGAACCTCATGTCCCGACTCAAGGAGATCCTTGAGGTGCTCGATAATGCCGTCAATCGGATAAACGATCCAGGGCGGATGTCACCACAGGAGAATCACGAAAAGCGGCAGACATACCTTCTCATGGCATCATGCAAACTGTTTTGCATGACCGCCCAGGCCCGGATATATATGGAGACGTCGAAACTACCCATCGTTCCGAAAGATCAAACGGGCACGTTCCGCGATCTGGCGAGGGACGCCGTACAAGATTTCTTCGTGATATACAAGACGTTCGACCAGGAAGACGATCTTTACCATCTTGATTACTTTACCACCGTAAGTCGAACCGGCACCATCTCCCCCTCAAGGTTTTCGATGTCACTGACGATCATGCAGGCGTGCTGGGAGAAGATCCGCGAGTTGTACATGGTCCTTTATCCGGGCGACCTCGAATGGTACCCGTTCACGGAGGTCTCTCGGCAGATTATCCTGTTGGAGGGCACGTTAAGAGTTACTCCTGCAGGTAAGGACATGTCTGTGATGCATTCCCTTGCGAACCTAGAGAATCGCGAACAGTCACCGGGTGGGCCGAACTTCCTCAGGGAGGAGGACCGACTGAAGTATGGACTTTAGCGGCCAGGGCGAACGCATCATGTCCACCTTTCGTTTTCTCGGTGGTTTGATTGCCCCCTTCCCCCCGAGGCTGCATTTAGCTTACTGGTACGCTAAACCTTCGGGGGTCGATGGTTTTTTTCGTTCTTAGAGTATGGGGTTGGAGGAGACATGATGCATGATACCGGGCTCTCTCTGTGGGTCCGATGACTTTGTTTCTTTTTTTTTTGTTTCACGAAGGCATGTACGATGGATTTTCTTTTTATGAGTTTTATGTATCTACATTAGGATCACCCACATTGTTTTCCCCTGCTTTCGAGGAATGTATGCCTGCGTTGAGAGTACAACAGACGATCTTGAAACAAAGCTAGTCGACGCTCGAGGTGGTTCGCTCGTGAGAAACTTTGGGTTTTCCTCCTATCTCTCGCCTCCATCAACCGCGCGTCTTGTGATAGACACTCGAGAGCCATGTTCGAACCCATTCGTGGTGGGACCCGAGGTGGTCAAGCTGAATTCAAGTGGTCCGATGTCTCGGCGGACAAAGACCGAGAGGTTCGTCTATCCCTCCAAAACTCGCCGCGGCCGCGTCGTGTTTAACCACGGGATGCGTAGAACTACCTCGGTCACAGTATCAACGCGCCGACGGGTCGTTGGCAGAAGAACAAGGATGTCCATTGGTACTCTAGGGATAAGGACCAAACTGCCGACGAGAGGAAGGAGGAAATGAGGAAGGTCAAGGAAGCTGAGGCTGAAGCTCTTGCAGCTGCTTTGTATGTCCTCCCCCACCCTGCTTGTTCGTTTCACGGGTCTTTTGTGATTGACTGACATGACTTTCTTGCAGGGGATTTGGCCCTTCGAAACCTGGCCTCCCAGGCAGCTCCACGTCCACTTCGACCGGTGCGTCCGGATCGAATTCGATCCCCGTCCCTGCACGAGGCAAACCCGAAAACCCCGTCGAAACGGAAGAAGAAAAAGAGGAACGAAGGTTACGAAAGGTCGAGAAGAAGGTCAAGAAGGAAGAGAGGCGGGTTAGGAGGGCTGAGAGGGCCGAGAGACGCGCTAGGCGCGGATACAGGGATAGGGACGGTGATGAGGATAGGTCGAGGTCGAGAGATCGGTCGTCGCGGTCGCGTTCTCCGGTGAGGAGGGGAGATGAGAGGGAATATAGGTCAAGGAGACCCAGGAGCCGTTCGGGAACTCCACCTCATTATCATTATGGGGAACGGGAGCGGGGGAGGGATCGTAGGAGGTGGGATGAGAACCCAAGGAGATGATATTCTGTCCGCACTCTTGCTTCCCTGTAATGTACACCTGAGATTATCGCTTTCACAACTCCTACGCACAGAACGAAGAGCGCATTCTAGGAACTCTGGAAATAGCAGAACCTCCAAGTCACATGACTCGCAGCCCCTTCGACGCCGTCGTTGACCACCTCAATATGTCCGGATCCAACGTCCTATTCGTCCTCGTCATCGTTGCCGCCCTCATGGTCACTTCTTGGGTGTTCACACCTAAAGGACCAAACCAAACGTGAATGAATCCCCCCCGCGCTTTACGTTTCACGAGGTTGCAGAACTGAAACCAGAGGTTTTGGGTTTTAGGTTGATCAGGACGAGCGCGTTACTCGCTCTCGTTTGTTGCTACCTTATGTGGATGGTGACTTATATGGCTCAGCTGCATCCGCTGATTGGTGCGTACAATCTTCCGTCGAAAAAGTAACGTGGTCGAACGCGTTGGTTGCAGTGCCGGTCATCGCCGTTGGGCACGAATGAACCGTTTTCCGCATTGGATTTGATTCGTTTACACCACGTAAGTCGGTCAACCCATTTCCCAGTTTCACCTGGCTAAGACTAGAGCTTTCAAGGTTTTTATTATCTGTATCACCCTTGACTTTTTATAATGCAATGCGAGGTCCATCTATGCTGTCCATGAATTTTCCCTGCCCTCTCTCTCCCAGTCGCCGTCGCCAGTACTGCGATCAACTACGCCCCACCCATCATGAGAACTCTCATACACCCGAGATCCCCAACCACCGCTGCGTTCTGCCCATGCGTCCCATCCTGAGGAGGCGGCCATCTCATCGGACTCTGTGGTGAAACCTGCACCGGAATCTTCGTTCTCCCATTCAACGTCCTCCAACTCCTCCAGTCGGTCTACTGTTTCCTCGTCCGACATTTCGTCGTATATCTCGACAGACTCGTTCTGCCGCTCCTCCCACAGGTTCTCCTTCCTCCGTTTCGAGCTGCCAATCAACTCCACCACCCAGTCTTCCTTAGCTCCCGGATCCGTGACATGCAACCGCAAGACGTTCTCAGCCGCCTTTATGGCGTCTATCAACACGCCTATCCGGCCAGAACAAACACAACAGATGTCCTCCTCGATCCAGAGGTAGCGAAGCAGAATCTTGTTTTCTTCACCTCTGTCAATCTCCGCTTTGATCAATTCGAGGATGGTTTCATTTGATTGGTGTGGAGATGTAGCCACTGGGTGGGGTGTGTGTAAGTGCTTGGCAAGTGGCTCCGCACCTTGTTGCGAGACCTGCAGGTATCCCTGTGCGTTATCAGCTCTTGACCGTTCGTACTTCTTTCCATCCAATCTAGTGAACACCGCGGTCTGGGTTGCGTAACCAAGCTCAGAGTCTCTTCCCCATTCATCCTCTTCCATGGGTTTTCCGATGCCACTCGTGTGAACCGTGTACCCCCATTTTTGTGCTGTGGTTGTGCACCAGTCCTCGAATTCGCGGATGGTCCATTCGAATTTATGGTCTGAATGGCGGAACACTCGTGAGGTTCTGCGAGTTGGGTCGAGGAACCCCCCATCCCTCACTCTTGAGTCCTCGTCGGAAGGCGTGGATTGCGCGCCGTCCGCAGGTGCGGTGAAACGGGCGTTGAAGGTATATGAGGGGGTCGTTATGAGCAGCAAGCGGGGATGATAGACCCCAAGCAAGATCGGAGCGAACTTGGAAAGTTCTTCGTCATGAAGGTGTTCGATCCTAGCATCCAAAGTTAAGATAATTCGGGTGGCGCGACCGAGGGTTGTGATCCCGCGAGGGGGTCTACAAGATTCCAATGAACGTACACTTCTGTCGAAACGATGGATTCTATTCCGATGAACGGTTCATTGACAGATGCTAGACTGCCTTTCCAGATATCCACTTGAAGCGGTTCCCATCGGGTGGCTCTCGAGTAGTAGGCGGATTCGCTTGATGATTCGGAGGTGGGTGATGTGGAGTTGATAGTGTTTTGCAGATCTTGGTCGGAGATGTCGAGGCCGTGGAGGTGGCTTATGCGGAGGATTTTGAAGCGTTCGGTAGAGTCTTGATCCGGAGTGGCGAGCCAGGGAGCGGGGTTGCATAATGCGGTGAGAAGCGAGCCTTCACCACAACCTACGTCCAGCACCTGATATACGGACCGTGTCGTGTGACAGAGTAGGTGGAAAGTTATGTATGCGAGATGCCAGAGTTGCAGACAATGATTGCGATCAGAAGTTTCCAGAGATTTCTAGAAAGAAGTATCTCTCACAGCTTTGACGTTCTCTCTCCTCAGAACATCCAGCACCCACATCTGCCGTTGCTCAAAGAGCGGAGGGAAGAATGTGACGGACATTGTGGGATTGGGCCGAGGGTGGGCGATCGAAAGACGGGCGGCATTTCCCGTAGCGAGCTTTGCCAAATGAATCCAAAGGATCGCTGATGCCCACTCCCAACTGAGATTGTCTCAAGCAGCTAGAGGGCGGACCATACGCTAAGTCGATAGTAGCGCTCTATGTATTTTTAGACAGACAGGAGGATGTTTTGATATGGGAAAATCCAAGGCGGGGTGACCGAGAAATATTTGTTTTTCCCCTGATTCCGACAGGAGGTGACGAAGCGTTGCCCGCCTCCCCCAAACCAACCGGCACCGCTCCGATCCGACCGACCCGATTGACACGCGACTCACGCGGAAAAGACCGTCATGGAAAAAAAAAAATGGTACCACGATCATGTAAAGGTCTTTTTAATCTTTCATTCGGTTGTGCATGTGGTGTGCGCTGCAGCAGGCAGATACAGTTAATCGGCTTCACTTTGGGCGCGTTGTTATGCAAGCCGCCTACTAGCTTTCTTCCAAGTAAAGGAATTCTTCTCGTACTTGCGCCTCCCCCCTCTCAATGTCCGGTCGAATATTCCCAAAGGTCCCCACCGAACAAAGGCACTTTGTGCAAAAGATCAATTGACTAATGAGCTGACGCCATCTTTTACCCCAGGTTTCTCGAGACGCGCATTCGATGCTGCCGGTAATTGATACCGTTCATCCGCCAATATGCCCATTGGGTGCATTGAGTCTGTGACCGCACCCCGGCCGCTATGGTTGCGTACCAGTTGGGACCTTCGTGGAGCAATCGGGGATGCTACCTGAGCCATGAAGCCTGGCGAGGGTCTGGAAACATACCGTTGACCAGCACCTCGAGGGACGTTGTACATGAGTGCTAGTGTTTGAGTCAAGGACTCCGGGGTGGGCACCCAGCCCTCCGGAAAGGTCACATACCTTGTGCTTTGATGATGTGTTTTGGTATGTTCGCGCCGGGTCCCAGCACCAGATCAATACCAAGCATACGACATCCCGGGTGAGTCGATCCTGTGACAAATATCTCCCCCAGTCACCGGGTGCTAATAATGCCAATACCTCGTTGTGTTCCTGCAGATAGTCTCTATCCACGTACGTAGACGCCTGCTCCAAGAATTTCAAGATTTCATACAGATCGAGGAACGTGCGTATGTCCAGTGTTTTAGTAACGGCCACCAGGTGTTATCAACGCGCACCTGGCCTATCGTAACCCACTGTGTTCCATAGAACGACTTGCGATCGTGAGAGTGGACACGAATTCAGCGGTTGCTGTCCTCCCAACGCATCTCCAGCGGTGCGCATGGCCGCTTGAGCGCTTTGTTTGGTTAGCCCATATCCATTACTCTCGTCTCCAGCCTTTGCAGGAACCTGTGACAGGGATCAGGATTCGTCATTCTATCTTTAGCACCCTACACGTTCGGTGTTCTTCACGGCCCCACTGTACTTAGGACGACGCGCGTCGTCCTACGTACTCAGCATCAGACATCCTGGCATTTGAGTCAGCACTTCAGTCATGGATTGGGCGAACTCAATTGGGCTAAAATCGTTTCTTCAGATCTCAGTTGATATGGGCTACCGTCCTTATCGCGCTCGGGCTAGTTATCTTGGTCATGTATTCGCGCGTGTGAACGGGCAGTCGTCGCAGTAGCTCATTGAACTCGGGGTCGGGTTCCGTCCCCTTGAAAGAATTGGTCATCCACCACGAAAACCATTCCGTGAACGAGCGGATGAATCATCAGAACCCCTGGGGCGATCGGCGTCGGATGGAATGGGTGTTTCCTCGAGGGAGCTTCGCTGACGATAAAAAGCCCACCCCCCGTTCCCTCACCGAACTCATCCCCCAGATCTCCAAAACTCACTCACCTACACTCGCACTTATCCAAAACTTATCAAAGTAAGAAAAAATGCCAGTCATCGCCCCAGGAAGTAAAGTCCTCGTCACCGGAGCGAACGGATTCGCCGCCATCCACATCGTCGACGTCCTCCTCAAGAAAGGCTACTCCGTCCGAGCCACCATCAGGTCGGAACCGAAGGGAACCCACCTCAAGAAAGTTTTTGGGAAATATGGAGACAAGCTCGAGCTCGTCATCGTGCCTGATATTACCAAGGTTGGGCTGACCCGAGGCCTTGCGGTTGGACATTAAGAATTGATGGATCGGATTTTAGGACGACGCTTTCGATGGTGTTCTTGGCGGACTCGATGCCATTCTGCATACTGCCTCTCCTTTCTACCTTGATGTCGGGGATCCAGAGGGTACGCAGAAGGAGTGACGATCAATCATACTGATTCACCTTCGGCTGATTGCTGCAAATAGAACTCATCCGTCCCGCTGTCAATGGAACTCTCAGCGTTTTGAAATCTGCCATCAAGGCCCCGTAAGTCCGCCCCCTACGACCCACCGGTCACTAGATTCTTACACCACTTTCCTCGATATCATCAAGCGGAAACATCAAGCGTATCGTCCTTTTCTCCTCTGCCGTTGCTATCGGTCTCACCAGGACAAGTTCCGAGTACACTGAAGAGGAATGGAACGATGAGGCCATTGATGATGTCAAGGTGAAAGGCAAGGAGGCGAGTGGACTTAATAAGTATAATGCTTCCAAGACTCTTGCTGAGCGAGGTGCGATGATCTCCTTACTGAATGTTCTCGTTCCGTGTGCTTACCTGGGGTTATACCGTAGCTGCTTGGGAGCTCTATCGTAAACATAAGGCTACTTTGCCATGGGACATGGCCGCCATCAACCCACCCTACGTGAGTTACCTTACGCCCTTTCCATTGCCCAGAATTGGGCACTAAACACAATGGACTCTATACAGATCTTCGGTCCCAACTTGCACGAGGTCGACAAACCCGAACACCTCAACACATCCTCGTTGGTGTTGTTCAACAGGTTCTTCAAGCCAACCTCCACCGAACAAGAACTCTTATTCGGGATCAGCTGGGCAGACGTCCGAGACGTCGCCGAAGCTCACGTCGCCGCTCTCGAGAAGGAAGAGGCGGGTGACGAACGGATCGTAGTCTCCGCACCGGCCATTCCGAATCAAGAGTTCATCGAGGCCGCCAAGAGGGCCGCAGGTCCACTCGGGATCAAGAGCGTTCAGATTGGTATCCGGAATTACGCCCCTGCGAGAACGACAACTGCTATCAGGTTTAGCACGGCGAAGATGGATAGGATTTTGGGGATCAAGATTACCTCTGTGGATGATTCCATCAGGGATACCGTTGCGGATTTCAAGGAGAGGGGTTGGGTCCCTGCTTAAATCTCTCCGTTGAGGAGAAGTCTTTCAATATTGAAAATTGCGGACAGTGTGTGTACTGATTTGCTGTACCGAATGAATCAGTTTCAGTTTTCAAAATCTTATCTCGATTCTTGGATATTGAATGCCGGCGAATTTCATTTCACCGTGCATTGATGCCAAGATAAAGGTAAATATGGACGGGGATGGGGTTCTTGGATCTTGTGTGCCTTACGGCTCCAGGTTTGGAATTTCGATGTGTCTCGACCCTCGACGATGAGTGCCTTGATGTGATGATGGTGCTGCGCACGATATAACGAGGGTATTTGGGCACTGTCGTTTTCCCGCCCATTGTGTAAGGTAAAGCACCCAAGATACAGTTGTTTGGATGAGATCATATCTCTTGGCCAGCCACGTCGGGCCTTGGGCTGATCTGACCATCACCTTTGACCAATACGGCGAATTTCAGGGTGGGGGTGCACTTTGTAGATCGGTATGATGTCTACTATAAAAGTCGGAGGCTACGCGGCGGGGATATGGAGGTGCGAGTAGATGGTACACAAGAGGGTGTCCGTATTGATTTCTATAGCGCGGTCAGTGTGCTGAGGGTGTTAGAGAAAATGCAATCGTGAATGCGTAAATGGTGATGTGCTCTTGAAGCATCATCTTCATGAAGTGGTCGTTACCCGGTTTAATACCAGGAAATGTTTTTGTCGGATCCTGCGGTAGATGTGACCGTCACGAGGAAATCAAGCCTTCTTGACGTACCCTCCCTCAGCCTTGGAATCTCTCTCGTCTTTCCCATCCTTGGTCCCATCTTCACTCTCGTTCAACCCCTTCTCGAGATCGCTCGCAGATCCCCTACGTTCTTCTTCGATTGTTTGTGGCTTCTCTGGGGACCCACTACTGGCCTCTTGAGTAACCGGCGTTGCGGTACCTGATGGTGTCCCGCCGTCGCTGATTCTCCTACCTTCTTTGACGATGATACGTTTTATACTGTAATTCCTGATAAAGAGGGCTACAAGGGCGCGGATGGAACTCGAATTAGCCTTCGTGTTCAGTGATATAGCTGCGAATTTGGTTGCGCGTACCAAGAATAAAAGCGACACCGCACAGAGGGGCCAGTACGATCCAGACCGTACTTATCGCCTTCGAGAACGCGTGAATGACGGCTTGGCGCACGACAGGATCCTGGTTACAAATGAGTGGTCAAATTCCCTCCGTTGGCATGGTTGTAGGCCGGTCGAATCAGCTCACCGGAATATCCTTCAGGTGTGAAACGTCCTGAGCGAGAGCAGCGGGGGAGATGTCGCCATTGATTTCAGGGATATCCGCCAGCTTTTGGCGTAAGGTCTGCAGCGGCAGAATTAATCTGAGAATCCCACAAGCCACGTTGGTCGAGTGAACTGCCCACCGAAGAGATGATCGCTTGGGAGACCGAGATTCCGATTGCACCACCGATAGTTCTAGAATTTCCACTGAGCGAAACATCCATTGCTGACCGACCAAGTAAACACACCTGATGAACATGAAGGCGCCGGTACTCACGGCCATATCCTTCAAAGGCATGGCAGCTTGGAGTGCGATGATTGGCGTCTGCGGATTCGATGTCAAGACACAGCCCAAACCTCCTGAGACTGTAAGCTTGCCTGGAATAGGGGACCGGTTCCAAGAGCACCAAGAAGCAAGAATATAACCTTCTCGGCCCTGACGAAATGAAACAATTCAGTATATGCGTGACGCTAAAACGAAAGGAACCGCCTTACTGGCCAGAGCGGTCATCCAACATAATCATCAACCCGGTTGACAGCACCATAAAGAACCACGCTCCCCAGATCTGCTCACGGTATCTGCCGGTCTTTGTGACAATCTGCCCGGAGATGGTGGCCACCAGCGCACTTCCGAGTGAGTACGGAATTTGACGAACACCAGCACCCGTGGCGGAGTGTCCAAGTATTTGGAAATAGAGCGGGATGTAATAGGAAATGGAGAAGAATGCCAGGGCGTGGACGCCACCCATACCAAGGAGTATGGCAGTGGTCCTTGTCTACGGGAAATCTCAAGTTATTGCGACGAAACTGCAGCGGTTCACGGGGTTACCCTACCTTGAACAACCGGGGCGGGAGAATGGGTGACCGCGTCGTAACGGTCTCGTAAACGCCGGCGACGACAAGGAGGACACCACCGACGGCGACCAAGGTGATGGTCTTGGCAGCTGACCCTAAAGGAAGTGTTTCAGTGTACCGCAGGCGCGGACCAGTTTGTCCTTACGCACATGATCGTTCGCTGAAGTTGAAGCCGATCAAGAGACAAACGACACCGGCGACCATGAGGCTCAGTCCGATGAAGTCAAATTCACGAAGGTGTTCTCGGAAGCTCTTCCCCTGGTGAGGATTGAGGTTGAGGAAGAAGAACAAAAGGAGACCGGCAATCCCGGCGGTTGGCCTGGGGTACGGTCAACGAATACACGAGTGAATACAAAGCAAAGAACGTACAGGTTGACGAAGAAACACCATCTCCAAGATACGTGATCAGCGAAGACCTGCGGGGGAATGAGTCATGTATGGCGTAACCGAAAAAGATCTCCTCACACCACCCAACAACGGACCGACGACACTTGCAACACCCCAGGTTGCGCCGATGAAACCCACGTATTTGCCACGGTTCTCGAGGGAGACGATGTCCGAAATGGTAATCTGCACGAGCTGAAGAATGCCTCCACCGCCGATACCTTGAATTGCCCTCGCGACCACGAGCCAGACCATACTTTGCGCAGCTCCACATAGCGCGGAACCAATCTACATCGCCGCATAAACCCAACTGGGAGGAAATGGGATCAACGTTTGGGGCTCACCAGGAAAATTACAATGCATCCGTACAGAATTGGCTTACGTCCTAAGAGGTGCGGTTATTGAGATCACTTGATTTCAAGTGTTGGGGGGACTAACCTGTAATGTCGGACAGCTTGCCGTACAATGGGGATAATGCAGCGGAAGCCAGAAGATATGCGCTAGATTACGATAAGATGATTAATACTGCTCAGACACATCAGGTACGTGACATACCTGCCAACCCAGCTGTAGTCAGAGCCTCCCTTCAGTTCACGAACGATCGTTGGCAATGCGGTCGCGACGATCGTCTAACCGAGCACCGTGCCCAGATCAGTACAGGTCCGGAAAATTATGTTGAGCGCGGGATGGACACTCACTTGGTCCAACGCGGCCAAGAAGGTGCAGAACATGAAGGCGGAAAATACGATGGGGAGGTTGTTTTGGGGCAGGACATGGGTCTCGCCGTCTTTCCAAGCGGCGCCAGGTTTTGCTTTCTTTTCCCCTGCATGAGCGGGAGGGGCGAGGGTGGACTGGGGTAGTTCTTCGGTGCCGGTCATGTTCCTGTGCCCACGAAGAACGACGGCGGGAGGGGGATGGGGAGCTGCTCATGGGACATGACAAGTGACCTTATAAATATTCTTGGACCTTCCCACTCCCCAATGAGAGCTCTCCTCGGCTGCAAGGGCAATTAATCGTTCCGCTAATGTTCCCACGACTAATCCTCCGGCAGAGACATTCTTACGTGTACTTATGTGCGCCTGGAGACATCAAGTTCTTCCAATTCTGTGTTTCTGGCTGAAGGGGGCTCTTCGAATTGACTGGACTGGCGGAAGGATCTCGGATTCGTGCGAGAGTCATCCATTGGCGGGATGTGGGTCAATAGTGACTGCGTGGGAGCAAAGCGTGCGCAGTCCACTGGGATAATCTGTTCTCCCACTTCCAGATAAAGATGGGGCTTTCATCGGCACGGGATGCTTAAATCCTTCGGCATCCACCTCACGAGATCCTCTCCTCGTAAGCAACAACGTCCGAGCGTCATGCTGTTCGGTATTTCGGATCCTTTCGCCGACAGCACAAACAGTCTCAAGCAACTCCACTTCCGTTTGCATCCGCAAGGGAAATTACCCGTTTAGGCAAATCGTACCCACGCTGTCAACACCCTGCCCGTTCGTCGTCGAGCGGGGTTATCAAACCCTTTTCCATCCCACTCACCTTACCCCACACTCACATACTTTTATCCTTATACTGATACTCTCTTCGGTTTTCTGATTCCTCGTCTATTTCTTTCCTACCGAGAAAGAAATGCCTTCCACTCCTTACGCTCCACTTCCAACTCAGCCAACCCAGGAGGATGCTGACAGAGACTTAGAAGACGCTTTCGGGGAGGACGACGACGAAGAGGGCGTTCTCGAATCCACTCGTCTCATTAACCGTCAGCCAAACGGCACCACTCCGTTCCACGGGAATAGGCCACAACCCATCCAGATTCCGGGGACCTATGATTTCGAGAGGGACTACGATTACACAATGCCTCCCCCTGGCTCACCCCCTCGGCCCTCCGCAATTGCTCTTCCGAACGATTACGGAAACTCAAACGGTCTCGTCCCCACTACCCCTGCAATCACCCCCCTCAGGTCTGGTCAAAGCAGCGGCAGATTTAGCCTATTCTTCCGAAAGGCCGTTGGTTCAATCCTCCCCACCCATTACCAGACCCTTCCTACCGAATCTCCGAGTCTACGGGCGGTCGGCGGGGGAACCCAGAATGACGGTGTTTTTGCTAATGTTACGGCAAAACCTGTTCGCTCTGCCAGAACCGTCGCCGACGACGGTAGTATCTTCCTTGCTCCAGAGACAACTCAATCCCAGGCACCCCCTGTATGTGTATATCCGCAAATACTCCTCTTTAGACCCCCCTTTGGGATAAGTGGCTGATCTGAGGATCACAGAGTTACGCCGAAGCCCAAACCGATGCCGTTCCGCCATACTGGGAGACAACAGTCGTCGCCCCCTCAGAGCCGGGAGAAATGATCGTCGACGACCTTCCAACAGGCAGCATCCTCGTATTCACTTTCAACCTCTTCACTTCATTTTTCTTCCAGTTCCTTGGATTCCTCTTCACTTATTTCCTCTCAACAACGCACGCCGCTCGGTACGGTGCTCGCGCTGGGCTCGGCCTCACCTTCATCCAGTACGGTGCGTATTGGCGGGCGGCTCAGAATGCGGGGGCTGGCACACCAAGAGCGGGACAGCAGGAAACAACTTGGCGGAACGAAACCATGGCAGCTGGTTCAAGTCCGAATTCGGTCAACTCGACCATGTTATTGGAGTCTATGGCGAACCAGAACGGTACGGATACCGGAGAAATTTACTACGGCGACATCGGGTTTGGTGGAAAGGACTGGTTCGCCCTTTTCTTCATGACCTTCGGTAAGGGCGCTCGGGCTGTGCAACCCCTTTGACTCTCGCTGAATCGTTTCCGTTCCCTTTTTTCCCCCCCGTAAATATAGGTTGGGTCCTGCTCTTCACTTCGGTCGTCGGGTTCTGGCGAGTGAAACGGTGGGAGATGTCGATCAGGGCGTCTTCGCGCCCCCAGCCACCGATGACCGCCGGCGACCTCGCTCGAGAAGTACAAGTTCGAAGGAACATCGAGGCTATATTCGGATTCGGTGATGATCAGGAGCTGGAGGCGGACCCAGATTCTCAAACAGAGGCTGAGGTGCGGTTGGCGAGACATCTGAGAGCGGCGGGCCTCATATAATCTCTCTCTCTCTCTCCACTTCAGAGGGTGGAAGTAGTTTATTTTTCATCGTATATCGTTTTTTTCTCGTTTTACCTCCCCCCCCATTTCGTGCGTTGTGTACCATCTATTTTTGCGGTCGTCGTCACCCATCACGGGGGTGTCTGCAGTGTCTGTTCCCGTGTGAGGCGATCTCTTTTTCGACACGACGGACTCTAGGATTGTAGGCTTGAGCCTTTTTCAAGTTTCAGAATTCGGACTCTTGAGTTTTCCACCATTCTCGACGTTTAACTCCCTACATTGTGAGGGAAGTCGTACGAGCACAGGTAGCCTTGATATCTATATTGAATAGGTCTATCTCATATCGAAGGGGTTTGTCACGTTGATTGAATTGCAATGCAAAGGTAATAAAGTCGATTAAAAGACATGAGCGAGCAATGCGTGGGGGAACAGATGCGTCGTGGAGTAGGTCTACGGGTTGGAATGCCGAACGGTGCGGTGATAAAGGGAGGAACAGATAGCGAAGAAATGACTTGGGGGAAGGGGTGGCTTCAAGACTTTTTCAGCCTCTCGTCCTTCGACATCCGCGTCAGCACACCCTGCTCCATCGTCAATTCCCAGAGTTGCACCTTCGACTTGCCAATATCCGTCAACAGCTGCCTCTTTAAATCCCTCGCTTCCTGGATCGCATCCTCTCTGCGTTTCTTTGCAACAGCCAGAGTCGCAGCTGCTTTTCCTTTTGAGGGCGGGATGGCTGGGGCTGGGCGGTTGGGGACCGGCCGTTGGCGTTGGAGAGACGTAGTCGTGGGAACGGCTAGTTGGGCGTTCGAGGATGAGAGAAGGTCTTGTTGCGGAGTGGAAAATGCAGGGATATCTGACGCTCCTTGCAAGAGCATAAAAGGGGGTAGTGGTGTGCCGGGCGCCCGCGTGTTAACTGACAGTACAGCTTGGTCAGGTATCGCGAAGCCTTGTGAAAACAGCTCTGCATCGGGGAATGTCGGGAACCCCATCCTCGGAGTGTCGCAAAAGTGTGGCGGTTGTTTCGCCACATTCGATCCACGCTGCGCATCCTCCTCAGCTCCAAACACACGGCTAAAATCATCATCTACGTCCATACCCAGTTCCATCTCTGTGAACATCCCGCGCCTCGTCAGATCTTCGTATAGCGATTCACCTTGAATGAAATACGCACCGCCTTGTGGTTCCAAGTGTGGCGCTGGCCCAAAAATTTCTACCCGATCTCGCTGACTTGTCACCGAAGCCAAAGGGGAAGTAGTGCACATGACGAACGAAGGATCGAAATTTGGCGTCACTGGACTTGGCCCAGAAGCAATGGATTGCGAAGGGTCGGGGGAGTACGATAATGCTGGAGTTGAGGTTTCCTCGGAAGAAGGGGTAGGACTTCCTATTCCACTCGATCCTTCCTGAGATGGGCCGGTTCCCATTAGACCCAACAGCAACGGGTCAATATCGAACCCTAGGGGTAAGGGATCCATGGATGGGTCGAACGTGTTCACGTTGGGCAGATGGCTGTGCTGGGGATGCATGACAGCGCCAAACATTGACGCCAACAGGTCTACACTCGGATCCGGTGACTGGGTCGTCGTGGGAGTCGGTGGGGGCGCCGCATGGCAATGTGGTAGTGTTGGTCGGAGGTATGCGTCGAGCGGTAATGGCACGTAGCTGGAAGAAGGCGAACAACGGTTACCATTCGTGGGGGGAACAGACCACCTGGTGGAAGTGGAATGGGACTGCGCAGATGATCGGGGGGCGGGCTGTGAGGTGGCTCTTTGAGCAGACTCCCGAGCGGCCGCTTTGTTTGCCCCTTCTCGTAACAGGGTGATAAAGTCTGATATGAGACGTTCGCATCTTTCGTTCGTCCACTCCTCTTTGTAGTTCGGAGGTCCTTCACCAGGCGGAAACGGGAATGGGACGTCCCAGTCAGTGGCACCGGCGGGGACCCGAGAAAGTTTCCGCCGCTTTGGTGGTGGTTGTGGAGAGTTCGGAGGGGGTTGGATTGACGGATCGACACCACGAAGAATGTTGAGCAATTGTTCCAACACGGGGAATAACTCCTTTTGGCCGGAAAGAGTGGTCAAGAGTTGGGCGGGGGTTGGCGCAGTGGGATTTCCAAACCGAGGAAGTGTCACTCCTTCGTCCTCTACCACGATCGGGTTGTTAAGATCGTTGCCCCGGTCATACCTACGCGTGGAGAGGGACGCGGGGTTTATATTCGCAACCAGACCGGCTATTCCAAGGAGCGCTTGATGATTGCGCAAAAAGTTGGGGGGGACTGGTGCATCAGCGGGGGGCAGCTCGATCGAAGGGCCAGGGGTCGGGGTCGAGGCGGTGTTGGATGACTTTTTGGTGCGTTTCCGCTTTTTCTGAGCTCCGTTGGTCGATGATCGTAATGGTTGGGATCCAGTGTCGGGGCTGGTCACCGCTGGGGTGGACGAGGTAGTGCGGCTAGTTGTCGTCTGCGCAGGAGTGGTGACACAAGAGGGCTGGGTCTCAAAGGGATGATGGCGAGCATCTAAGAGACAAACTGCCGAATTGATGGGAAGTTTAGAAGGATTATGGGAGCCAGGAAGTGCAATGGTCCCCACGTTTTGTTCAGAGTCTAACCCTCCACTGGGAAGAGCCAGCGACAACGACCTCCCCGTACCTGGGGAAGGTGGGGGAGAACCGAAGAGGGACTCATCATCACTTTGATCGTCGCGCTCATCAAAAATGTGGACTCCATCCAAGGGCATCCTCTGCGTCGGATTTGCAACCGTAAACCGAGAGTTCACGAAGGAGATGATTGAAGTCGCGTACCCTTTGGTGTACCCCGGACGTGGAGACCCAAGATGACTGGGGCTGATGGTGGTGGTAGGAGAAAAACAAGATTGTTGATCGTGTGAAACGGTCACCGCGGTGGACTTCATCTCACACACTCTCGTGTTATGGATGGCTTTGAGGTCCATATCCAGTTCCTCGACCATTTAAAGCGGCTGAACGCGTAAGTTGGTGTGGAAAATGTCTATTCGCCGCTTACGCGCTTTCCTATGCAGTACACAACAGTCCATCCAAAAAGCGGTCGGGTTTGCGCTAAAATATTTCGCCAATTGTGCGGAGGACCTCTGGGGTTGTATCGTGGAAGAATGTCAGAAGGTTCCTTACCAGTTGCCATATATTCTCTTTTCGTCGCCGTGTTGAACGTATACGCTAGGGTACGATTAACAACCGGATCAACATCCTCTACTTCCTGGATTCCCTGTGTGAGGCATCCCTACTGGCCAAGTCACATCCAGACGCAGGGGAGGTCCTCCGTAGTGGCCCGGGCACCACCTCGTTCTATGTTGATTATGTTGCGCGAGACCTGGGGAAGATCGTTGAGTTGGTGGTGCCTGAGGGTAGGCAAGGGCTACCGAACCTGTTGAGCACTACCCAGGTGTGGAAAGAAATATCGTGCATCCCTGTGTACAATGATAATTGACCCCCCTTCCCTAGATACTGGAAAGCTGGCGTAGCAAACGCATCATCGATCCTCATATTGTGGACGACGCACTTGCCCAGTTAGTCAACCGTCAAAACACCCTCGTTGCAGCAGACGAGGAGCCTCGCCCCACACCACCTCCGTCACGACTATCCCGCAACGAAGTTATCAAACGGATCGAAGAAGACCGTGAACGACACAAACGATTACGAGAACGCCGCTGGGTCCAACCCGTCTCACATACACCCACCTCCCAACTACCTGTGCTCGCCTCGTTTCTCCCACTCCACGAGAGCACGAGCGACCAAAACAGCGACCAGCCAGACATGCCTCTGGATATCGAATTCGAGAACGAATGGGAGACTACGAGTGACTGGAACGAGGACGACGACGAGGCGACGACTCAGGAAACGAATCTTTGTTTTGGAAAACCGGTTCTTCAGCCTGGTTGAACGCGATCTTTACCTTTTGTTGTAACATCGTGGACAGTGTAGAATACACGCTAATACTCTTGCCCTTGAGTGAGGTAAAGTATCGCACGTGCCGGTGGAATCGACGGTATATGCGGCAGTTTTAGTTTTATCTTTGTACAATTTGATGTTTTCTCGTCCATCTCTCCTGGATAGACTCCATAATGCAGTCGGACATCTACAACCCTCGAAGACACGTCGGCATCCACGCTGAACACATCTCAGACGTGTCCAGCAGAGATTTTCCTGGACATTACTCTGGCGAAGATAATTCTTGGAATCTTGACCTTTTTCGTAAAGTCTGAAATCGATCCCTCTCTCGTCGACTTTATCCCACAAACTCACGGATCGCCCTCACAGAAACTACACATAAAGGTCAACAGGCTGTCACAGCGGTCTATCCAATTTGACCTTGTCGGTGTCGATGCATCCATTGCAAATGCTTTCCGGAGGATACTCATCGCTGAGGTACGGTACGTTCGCTCCGCTTCTCCCTCTGGAAAAAATTCATTTCCTCGTCACACACCAGGTGCCAACGATTGCCATCGAACATGTATACGTCTGGAACAACACTTCCGTGGTCCAAGACGAAGTTCTCGCTCATCGTATCGGTTTGGTTCCACTGAACGTTGATCCTTCGTACTTCGAATTCAAATCGGATGCACGAGACCAAGCCACCGACCGTAACACCCTTGTGTTCAAGCTGGACGTCACATGTACACGGAAACCTAAAACTACAGCCGTTCGTGGAACGAAGAAGGCTGAACCGGAGCCAGAGGAGATCTACAACCACTCCATCGTCACCTCGGGAGACTTGACCTGGGAACCTCAGGGTGAACAGAGCGAATTACTTGCATCTAAACCACCTCGTCCAACGAATGAAGATATTGTGCTTGCCAAGTTACGACCGGGACAGGAGATTTCCATGGACCTGCATGCGATCAAGGGTGTTGGGAAAGAGCACGCAAAGTGGAGTCCAGTCGGTCAGTGTCTGCTACACCTCTCCATGATGCGTCGTTCACAGTCGTGTTAGCTACCGCCACGTACCGCCTCCTTCCCTTAGTGGTACTTAACCCCGAAAAACCCGTCCCTCCCCAGCATGCAGAGGAATTCCAGAAGTGTTTCTCGCCAGGCGTCATCGCCGT
>Ga0307515_10001445_pt1 | contig 53382 bp, 45 predicted proteins | sample 17_EM_MG_FD_194513 | JGI IMG/M metagenome (GOLD analysis project Ga0307515, IMG submission 194513) | Populus trichocarpa ectomycorrhiza microbial communities from riparian zone in the Pacific Northwest, United States - 17_EM | ecosystem: Host-associated > Plants > Roots > Unclassified | place...
TTAATTCACCCGGAGCCTTAAATTCAGTTAAGTGATAGTACCCTGTAGTCTTTTTTTGAATAGGGTACGCTAATTTTCTCAAACCCCAATTATCCTCCTGGACAATTTCGGCTCCGCCATCAGTTAAGATTTTGCTGAACTTGGCGTTAGCCTCGGCAGCAACTTCCACTGATAACAACGGGGTTAGAACGATCACGATTTCGTACTGTTGCATTATTATACTTTGATTTTTAATTAATTACCCGCTATTACGGGGCTGCAAATGTAGTGATAATATTTTTACCATTCAAATATTTTCAGCTTGAAAATTAGCATATTTACCATCTAAAAATAAATTGTCAATTTATTTTTGCGACAAACAAAAACATGAAAAAACATCTACTCGTTTTCACGGCTATTCTTACATTAATTATTACGACCGCTAAATCCCAAACGGTTGCTCCCGGCCCAGTAGAAAGAAGACTTGCTGACAATATCTGCAGTAGCCTTTCCAAGCTCGACCTCTCAAAAATTACTACCAAGAGTGAGGCTGTTAAAGCTTATACAAGTTGCGTGATGGCGCATGCCGATATGTTGCCGGATTTGGCAGCTGAAAAGAAAGTGGACATGACTGATCAGGCGGCTATGCGCCTTGTTGGTATTGAATTAGGCAAAGACCTGATGAAGCAAAACTGCAAGTACTTTTTACAGCTATCTACAGCAATGGCAAAAAAAGAGGACAGTGAGGAGGCCGCTACCAGTTCAACACTCGGCACATTTAAAAGGATTGACTTGAAAGGGTTTAATTATATCGTGATAAAAGATGATCAGGATACCGAAAAATCTTTTTTATGGTTCGGCAATTTCCCGGGTTCTGAAAAATTCATAAAAACACCCGCTTTACTTTTAAATAAAAAACTCAAAATAACCTGGGCCCCAAAAGAAGTTTATATGCCCGAAGCAAAGGGGTATTATACTATTAAAGAGATTTTAAGAGTCGATTTTCTTTAATCTGTTATTTGGCAACAAACATACCCTTCTTACTTCTTGTTACTTATCATATAAAACATAATCTAAATATGGCCATATCTTTAATGCGTTCGGCAAACATTGAGCCGGAAAGTTTTTTAGCTAAAATGAACACCAATGTATTGTCTTTCGGCGGCGGGGATGACGACGACATTGAAGGCGATTGGGAAGATGAGGACGACGAAGATTTTGACGACCAACTGGATGCCGAAAGCGACCTGCATGATATGCAGACAGGCAATGATATTGACGACCCCGACCCTGACGATGATGACCACCTGCCGGATGACGATTTGCAATAGTGTTGGCTGGTTTTATCCGGTAAGTTAAAAAAAAGTGTTAGTTATTGGTTACGGCAAATAGCTCGTCCAAATTCAATATAAAACCAGGTAATATGGGGGTGCTTAATTTGTCGCCGGTGGTGAGCAGCCTTGATGCCTGGTAGCTGTTGTCAATTAAAGTATATTTGAGAAATGTTTTTTCGGATGGATGGATGATCCAATATTCAAGAACACCATTTTCTTCATAAACTTCATATTTATTTTGAAGTTCTTTTTTATTGTTTCCTGGCGATAAAATTTCAACAACGATGTCTGGCGCTCCCAGGCACCCTTTTTCATCAATTTTAAGAGGGTCGCAAACTACCACAATATCCGGCTGTACTACAGTTAAAATGTCTTTGTTGTCTTTTTTTGATCTCGTAGTCAATCGTACATCAAAAGGAGGGTGGATTACCTTGCAGGGTTTGCCTTTGAGATAGTTATAAAGCTCATTAAAAATAGCGCCCGAGATTAGTTGATGAGCAGATCCCGGGGCAGGGCTCATTTTAAAGATTTTGCCTTTAATTAACTCCAATCGTTCATCAAAAGCCCATTTTAAATAGTCGGCGTAAGTGTATGATTTAGTAATATCAAGGTCTGATAACTGCATGGTATTTGAACTTTAATCAAAAATACGCATTTAATTCATTTGGTTAACGCTATACTCCTTCCAAAATTTTACCAACATCAGCTTTAAACAAACCTAATTTCTCATTAACTTAGCGGCTGTGGATAATTTCATTGTTTCGGCCCGTAAGTATCGCCCGGCTACTTTTGAAACCGTTGTTGGTCAGCAGCATATAACCAATACGCTCAAAAACGCTATTAAAAACAACCAGCTGGCACAGGCATTTTTGTTCTGTGGGCCGCGTGGTGTGGGCAAAACTACGTGCGCACGTATCCTGGCTAAAACCATTAACTGTACTAATCTGCAGCCAAATGGAGAAGCTTGTGGCGAATGCCCAAGCTGCAAGGCATTTGAAAACGGCAACTCCTTTAACGTACATGAGTTGGATGCCGCGTCCAATAATTCGGTTGATGATATCCGGAGCCTTATTGAGCAGGTACGCATACCGCCACAGGCTGCCCGCTATAAGGTTTATATTATTGATGAGGTGCACATGCTGTCGCAGGCGGCTTTTAACGCTTTCCTGAAAACACTGGAAGAGCCGCCTCATTATGCCATATTTATATTGGCTACTACCGAGAAACACAAAATACTGCCCACCATATTATCCCGCTGCCAGATTTTTGATTTTAACCGAATCAGGGTTGATGATATGGCCGGCCACCTGGCTTCTATCGCAGGCAAAGAAAATATCAGTTATGAACCCGATGGCCTGCACATTATAGCCCAAAAGGCCGATGGCGGCTTACGGGACGCGCTTTCGATGTTTGACCAGATAGTGAGTTTCTCGGGCGGTAAGGTCACCTATCGTTCGGTTATTGACAATCTGAACATACTTGATTACGATTACTACTTTAATATAACAGAAAGTCTACTCAAAGAAGACACGGCCAAAGTACTATTGTTTTTTGACGAGATATTGTCGCGCGGTTTTGATGGAGCGCATTTTATTGCCGGCTTAAGCGAACACTTCCGTAACCTGCTGGTAAGTAAAGATCAAACCACTTTAAAGTTATTGGAAGTAAGCGAGGGCATCAAAAATAAATACCTGCAGCAATCGCAGGCAGGCTCGGTATCGTTCCTGTTATCGGCCATGAATATTGCCAACCAATGCGACATCAGCTATAAGCTAAGTAAAAACCAACGGTTACAGGTAGAGCTGGCGCTGCTCAAAATGTGCCACCTGCCTTCGGCCTTTAATATGGCAACCACGCCACTTAACGCAACGCCCATCGCAGATGGGGGATTAAAAAAAAAACCTGATACCCCAGCAATAACCCCTCCGCCGGCAGTTAATTTAGCCAATGAAGCGCCGGTTTTAAGCGCTGCGCAGGCTATCAACAAAACAGTTCCCGCAACTAATGTACAGCCCGCCCCGGCAAATCAAGTTGTACAGGTAAAAGAAGCTGCTGCCGAAAAGCCTAAAATTATTATGCCGCTTAGGAGTACGCTAACTCCGTCGTTAACAGATACCGCTAAAACAGAAGAGGAAATACTTGAAGAAGAAGACCCGTATATAAAAGGCGATTCCCGGGATGATTTTACAATGGATAGTTTTTTAAAATACTGGAGTGATTTTGCCGCTAAAGTTAAAGCCGACGGTAAAAAAAACCTGGTTACCATTTTTACATCAAACGCGCCGCGGATGATAAGGCCGTACGAATTTGAAATTTTGGTGGGCAATAAAGTGCAGGAAAATTTATTCAGAGAAGAGCGGCCAGAGATGCATAATTTTTTGCGAAGTAAGCTAAACAACTTCACTATCGAAGTAAATGCACGCGTTGATGAACAGGAAGTTGTACGCAAGCCCTACACCTCAATAGAAAAATTTCAGTATATGGCATCCCGCAACCCCGAACTAATGGATTTGCGCAATCGCTTTAATCTCGATTTTGATTAATCAAGTTGTGAGTTTTAAGTAATGAGTTTTGAGTTGTTTTTTAACTTACCACTCAAAACTCATCCCTCAAAACTTAAATATTCTTAGGATACCCCTCTTCGTCCAGGTCGTCCCTGTCATCTTCTGGTGTATGGGCGAGGGCGGCATCGGCGGCGTCCACCTCAACAATGTCGCCATCGTCAATATGCATCCCCAGGTCATCAACATCTGTTTCAATAGATCTTTTACTGGCGTATTCACCGTCTGCCGTATCATAGGGATTGGCTTCATCATACGTGGAGTTCATGTCCTCGCCATTTTTTACTGATGTTTTATACGGATCCGGGTGGTCATAATCCGGGTCGTCGCTTTTTACATCGTATTCAAAGCTGTCCTCTTCCTCGTTATAACTCAGGTCTTCCTTGTCAATACTTTCGCCAAGTTCATCTTTCAGCGTCAGGTCGCGGTCGCTGGCATTATCGGTTAATGCATCGTCATCTTCATCGCCGGGGTTGATATTTTGAATGCTCATAGGTTTTGTAATTTGTAATTAAAGATACAGTAAAAACCTTGCCAAAAAAAACAGCGAGTATAATATCGGGTACCGGCAGTAATGCAAAAATTAAGTGCTTACCTGCTGTATCAATAATGAATTTGCTTACGGTACGAAGTAACGCCGCCAATAGCAAATTTTACCCCTATGGTAAATTGGGCATACGCATCGTTATTAGCTGTGCTCGAGTTGTAACCATCCAGGTTATCGCTAAATACAAAGTTATATTGGTAACCCAAGTCAATTCTTACACTGGGTTGGCTATATTGATTATAGAGTTTAAATTCGTATCCTATCCTTACGGGTAAAAAGGGTACCTGGGCATTGTAGTCGCCGGGTATAATATATCCACGCTTATCATCACTCCTGTATACAATATGGTTCACTATATAGCCAATTCCTGCCGAGGCATACCAGTTTTTCATCACATTCATGAACGGACTTGATGAGTAATCCAAAAACTCACCAGCTTGTAACTGTCCTCTGAATGAAAAGGCTGTAAAGTGGTTTTCAAATTTCCTGCCCGACGATGATTCCAGCGTTCCACCTTCTAAACGGCCAACCTGTAACTCAAATACATAATTAACAAACGGGCTTTGGTTATAATTAAAATTAAAGTGAACTGATGGAGTAACAGTAAATGAATTTACATCGGCCATAGCGGCAATGTTAACCCCTACCGCGGTACCAATATCATATTGGGCATAGTCATACCCAACCTGAGCTTTAGCTAAAAAGGAAATTGTTGAAAGGGTTATTATCAGAACGGTTTTAGCGATGAATTTTATCATAATACAAATAACAGGGCTTTGATTTAGCTGCCCGTTGGTGTAGTAACGTTTAATTTTATAAAAATAGCATCAAAGTTTATAAAAACAATAAACTGTTTCAATAAATCGTCATTAAACAGCCATCAATTATTTTCATGTGTTATTTAGTTAGTTTGATAAACTCAAATTAATATATTTGAAGCCATTAAAATAAAGAAACAACGTCAGCTATGTCAAAAATTAAAGTAGAAAATCCGGTAGTTGAGCTGGATGGCGATGAAATGACCCGGATCATCTGGAAATTCATCAAAGACAAATTGATAATCCCTTATCTTGACCTGGATATTAAGTATTATGATTTGGGTATTGAGTATCGCGATGAAACTAACGATCAGGTAACTGTTGATGCCGCAAATGCTATTTTAAAATATGGTGTAGGTATTAAATGTGCAACCATCACTCCTGATGAAGCACGTGTTGAAGAATTTGGCTTAAAACAAATGTGGCGTTCGCCAAATGGTACTATCCGTAACATTTTGGATGGTACTGTTTTTCGTGAGCCTATTGTTATGGCAAACGTGCCACGCCTGGTGCCAAACTGGACAGCCCCTATTTGTATTGGCCGCCACGCTTTTGGCGATCAGTACCGTGCTACCGATTTTGTTACCAAAGGAAAAGGTAAATTAACCATCACTTTTACTCCTGAAGACGGTAGCGCCGAGCAATCATTTGAAGTATTTAACTTTAAAGGCGACGGCGTGGCGTTGGCTATGTATAACACCGACGAATCTATCAAAGGATTTGCACACGCTTGTTTTAACCAGGCTTTAATGAAAGGCTGGCCTTTGTACTTATCAACCAAAAACACCATCCTTAAAAAATACGATGGCCGTTTTAAAGATATTTTTGAAGAGATCTATCAAAACGATTACAAAACAAAATTTGCCGAAGCAGGCATTACTTACGAGCACCGTTTAATTGACGACATGGTTGCATCGGCCTTAAAATGGAACGGCAATTTTGTTTGGGCTTGTAAAAACTACGATGGCGACGTACAGTCGGATACCGTAGCCCAAGGTTTTGGTTCATTAGGTTTAATGACATCAACACTTGTTACACCCGATGGTACTGTAATGGAAGCCGAAGCTGCGCATGGTACAGTAACCCGCCACTACCGCGAGCACCAGGCCGGCAAGCCAACATCAACCAACCCTATTGCATCTATTTTTGCATGGACAAGAGGATTGGAGTTCCGTGGTATATTAGATAAAAACCAGGAGCTGATAGATTTCTGTAAAGCTTTGGAAGAAGTTTGTATTGAAACTGTTGAAAGTGGCAAAATGACCAAAGATTTAGCCATCACCATTAAACCAAAAGTTGAACACGGCACAGATTATTTATATACCGAAGAATTTTTGGCCGCAATTGACGAAAATTTGAAAGCTAAATTGGGTAAGTAACCTTTTAGCAATTGATATTAAAGCCCGTTCTTTAAAAGAGCGGGCTTTTTGTTTGTTATGGCACCAGTTGATAAAAGTTCAAGATCAGCTCCGTTGATTTGAATTTATTTACGCCTTTTTATATTTAACTTTTAACTTAGCGTTTCAAAAAACAACACTACTATGTCGGCATTATATCCCTTAAAATTTAAAACCATATTTAAAGATAAGATCTGGGGAGGTCAAAAAATCAGTACCTATCTGCATAAAGATTTTGGCGATTTGCCAAACTGTGGCGAAACCTGGGAACTTTCAGGCGTAAAATCCGACGTATCTGTAGTAAACGGCGGTGCACTGGACGGCGAATCATTGGCTGATTTGCTGGAGCAATATAAAGACGAGCTTGTTGGTAAAAAAGTTTACACCCATTTTGGTAATATTTTCCCTTTACTGATCAAGTTTATTGATGCTAATGACGATCTTTCTGTTCAAGTGCATCCGGATGACGAATTGGCCAAAAAACGCCATAACTCATTCGGCAAAACCGAAATGTGGTATGTAATTGAAGCCGATCCGGGTTCCACGCTGATAGCTGGCTTTAACCAGGAGATGACCGAGCAAAAGTATATAGACGCGCTAAACAGTGGCCATATCATGGATATCCTGAACAAAGAGGATGTTACTGCGGGCGATGTTTTCTTTTTACCGGCAGGCCGTGTGCATACAATCGGCAAAGGATTGTTAATTGCCGAAATTCAGCAAACATCTGATATCACTTACCGTATTTATGATTTTGACAGGGTTGATGATAAAGGCAACAAACGCGAACTGCATACCCAGGAGGCATTGGCTGCAATTGACTATAAACACTACCCGGAGTATAAAACCATATATCAACCTCAAAAAGACGAAACGGTTCATTTAGTAACCTGCCCGTACTTTACCACCAACATACTTGATTTTGACAAAAGCACCGCAAAAGATTACTCGGCGCTTGACTCGTTTGTGGTACATGTTTGCGTTGAAGGAGCTTATAATGTAACCTATAACGGCGAAACCTACCCTGTAAAAATGGGCGAGTGCATCCTGCTGCCAAAAAGCATTGATAAAATTGAGTTGGAAACCAACAGTGGATTTAAAATTTTGGAAAGTTATATCGAATAATGTTATCTTTATGGTGATATAACCTAAATCATGAAGAAAATATTTTTACTTGGTGTGGTAGTATTGCTGGCGTTTGATAGTTGTAAAAAAGATAGTGCCGGTAATACAGCAGATACAACAATTAAGATTAATGCAACAGGTACTTACAGCCTTGTATCAGTAGTTAATACTAACCTTACAAGTACCGGATCTGAAACTTTTACCAGTTTACTTACGCCTTGCCTTGCCAATAACAAAACAACATTTAAAGGTGACGGTACTTCAAGTTCGGTATACAGTGGAACCGATAGTTGTTATGTTAAAAAGGCCGCCTTTTCGTCTTTAATCATCGGGATAAAAGGGCAATCCACAACGAGTGCATGGTTGCAAAAAGGCAACCTGATAAAGTTGAACGTGCTGACACCATATACAGCTACCTCCTACGGACAAATAAGTGATGTAGGAGGCAGTATCCAGATAGTATTCAAAGACACTATCAAATCAATTGGAAGTGTAGCAATATCAACATACGTAAAACAATAGAACACTTTTAAACGGGGCTCAATTAGTCTCGTTTTTAAACCTTCGGTTGTCAATTTGATGGCGTATATAATCAAATATGCTGTTAAGCTGGTGTTCATTGATAGGCTTAAAAATATAATCCTCAACATCAGCAATATTTTTTGACCGATAAATATCGTTCAGGTAAATAGATGAACTGAGCATATAAATTGTGATTTTTTTGCCCAGCTGGGATTTTATTTCCGCAAATTCATGCAGAAATTCCCAGCCGTCCATATTAGGCATATTAATATCAAGGAATATTACATCGGGTAAATTTTGACCGTTCAACGGGTTACTTAGCCAGTTAATAGCCTGGTATCCGTCGCCAAAATTAATTACCTGGCTATTAATCCCCTTTAAACTAATCATTTTTTTGAACCCGAAAGTATAAACCTGGTCGTCGTCAATTAAGCACACCCTCACGGTATCCTGCTCTGCTATCATCTGCTTTATATTAAATTGGTAATATTTATACCAGCCTAATAGTAAATTTTGTGCCAATATTTACGGTACTGTCTACTTTAATGGTGCCGCCCAGTGCTTCTATCTGGTTACGGGTAATAAATAGCCCAATACCTTTTGCATCGGGGTTTTGATGAAAGGTTTTGTACATGCCAAATATTTTATCGCCAAACCGCTCCATATCAATACCAACCCCATTATCTTCAAAAATCAGGTAAATACGGGTGCGCTCTTTTAAGGTATAGCATTTTATAACCGGCTTCCTATCTGGCGAACTGTATTTGAGCGAATTGGTAAGCAGATTTTGCAAAATACTATCCATATAAGCCGGAATATAATTTACCTGCGGACACCTGCTAAAATCATACTCTATGGTGGCATCAAGCGCTTCAATATTGCTTTTTAGTGCCGATATGATATTTTTAAAGCGCGTTTCAAAGTCAATCTCCGTGCGTTCATTTGTAATTTCAGTATGAATCTGAACTATCTCGTTTAAATGCTCAATTGTTGAACTGAGACTATCACTAATGGATTTAATGTGCGACAAAATTTCGGCCCTGTCATCGGGCAATTCTGTTTCATCGTACAACTTTACCATAAATTGCAAATTGCCCGTGTGCGACCGAAGGTTATGTGATACAATGTAAGCGAAATTTTGAAGACGACGATTTTGATCGGTCAATAAATTTAACGACGATTCCAATGCCAGGTTTTTTCGCTTTTTATTGTCAATATCTTGTATAATACCCCTTATGGTAATACATTTTCCAAAATCGTCAATAACAGGTATCCCCTTTGCCTTTACCCATTTTACATTGTTTTTTGCCGTTCTGAAAAGCAATTCCAGCTCATAAGGCTGACAATAATATCTGGCATTATCAATAGCGTTTTTGATTACCGGGCGATATGGTGGCTCAAAAAAGCTAATAGCTTCATCAAGCGAAAGTATTACATGATTTTGCAGCTCATAAATATCATACACTTGCTTTGATAAAGTTAGAACCATGGTACTTGTATTTAGCTCCCACCCTCCCAATTTGGCAATTTTAAGGGTCTCGTTATAAAACAGGTCATCATGCGCAGCCTTAATCTGGGCCTGCTTATATTTGTTAACATTAATGATTGACCCGTAAATTATTTGCCCGGTTTCATCGTTGTATCTTTTTACTGTACTCTCAAACCAATGATAACCAGATGCTTTGGTAAGCAACCTTATATATAGGGGCGCGACAGCGTTTGACGGCTGGCCATTCAGGGCGGCCAAAAAAGCAGTTTTATCAGCGTGATATAGTATGTGTTCGAAAAATACGTGGTTGGAGCATTCTATTTCGTCGGGCTCATACCCCAAAACGGTATAAAAGCCAACAGACCATTTAATATTTTTACTTGTAACGTTATATTCCCAAATACCGGCGTTTATATTATCGATGATTTGAGCAAGATGTTGCTTGCTATCGTCAGAAAATTTGTGCCCTTCAGAAAAACTCATACCTTAAATAACCTCATTTACTTAGCTAAATGCCTTATGCTCTTAGTAAAATATGTGCCACAATTACAAAATCAATTAAATTACAACCTCTGGTTGTTTATGTTTAAACTAAACTTGTTATTTTTTTATTAATTATGGGATTCCAAATATAATGTTTGGAATGATATAAACCACTCTAATACTGACAATTACAAAAAAATAAATTACCGACTTGTAATTCAGGCGTTTATTAAAAAATCTTAATAAATAATGCCAATTGCTATGAGTTAAAATCTGATTTTTAAAGCTTTATACAAAAAAAGGGCACTGAAATAATACTTTTAAGGATTGTACATTTAAATAAGTAGCAAAAAACCTTTAAAATGACAAAAAAGTACTTTTTTATGACTGATAAGTTTTTTTTTAGAGCGTTTTACGATTTTAAAAGGAGTTTTTATGGCTTGCCAACTCGGTCAATGCATTAGAGGCAATCCATTTAGCCGATTTGTAATTTTGCGTTAAAATACGGTTGGCAGTTGCAATCGCTTCCATTTTCAGGGTGCTGTTTCGCTTACCTATCTGTCGTAATGCCCAATTTACCGCCTTTTTTACAAAATTGCGGTTATCCCAGGCCTCACGTTCCATCAAGGCAAAAAACGGGATAAAAATATCGTCGGCAGCCACTTTGTTGTGTATCGCGTATTCGGCCATTAAAACAAACCCTGCACGCTTAACATATTCTTCGCCCCGCGCACTAAATTCAATGGCGTTGGTTATGGCAAAGGGGGTACGGTCAAAAAGATTACCACATACCTGGTCGCATAGGTCCCATGAGTAAAAGTCGTTTGTCCAGCTATCTATTTGCTGCTCGGTAACCATCATAGGATCGTCAACCAACGATGCCATAATTCGGGCTTCGTGGATACCCGTATCCCAAAGTTGCTGTGCCAGCAGGTGATCTTTTTTTATGCTTTTGGCTAGTTTACGCAAATCCGGGAGTTTAACGCCAAGCGCTCTGGAGTTATTAATGCCGAAACGCTGCATGCCGGCCAAATAAGAGGGACTGGCCTGTTGCCTAAGCAGGTCTATAACCAGGTTAACCTCCATCGCCTTAATCAGAAAAACTTTCGCTCTCAAGTGTGTGGTGAATTTTCACCACCTCCATTAATGCGGCCGAGCAATAAAAGGGGTGCAATTCCATTATTAACGAACCTGCTTTTATGGCCGGATCGGTTTCGGTAAGCTTTTTTGCTTCTTCAATGGTTTCTACATTGAAAATGAAAATGCCTTTAACGGGCTGGTCATCTAAAAACGGGCCGGCAACAACCAACTTGCCTTCATCGGCCAGTTTTGAGATATTTTTTAAGTGGGCCATTTGCAATTGCATACGCGCTGCCGAATCTGTAAGGCGGGTAGGCCCTTCCTTTAAAAAAGCCATTACATACTTTTTCATCCCATATTTATCGGCACCCAATTTTTTGGCAAGGGCGGCATCGTAAGCAGGCTTTGTTGTTTTTTGGGCAAAGCAGTTGAAACTTAATGCAGCAATTGCTGCTACTAAAAGGATGAGCTTTTTCATATATGGGTATGGGGGTATTGGTGTATCAAATATACAAGGATGAATGAAACCTTCCGTCGCACCATTAAATTTATGCACAAAAGTGCTGTGGCTATTGTACAAATTGCAAGTTCCCTGCTGGGTAATTGAAGTTTAATGGCTGATTTGGATTTACAAATTCAGCTTTACGTTTTTAAAAAGCGAAGAATATCTGCAACATTCGAAACTACATAAAGCTTTTAAATTAGCGGCTCGAGCGTGGAGGTAAACCAATTATAAGTTGTTTATTTCGCAATCTTCATCCATTGAAACTCCATGCCCAGGTTGCCTGACAGCTATTTAATAACTTTTTTAAAGTAGCCGATGGATGGATTGGCTATAAAATTTTCCATCTCTATAAAAGGATAAAAATCCCCGTAAGCGTTATAGCCTGTAATGATAGGTTGGCCGTATCCATCTGGAAAACTCTCTTCATCATCGGATATACTCCAAGTGCCATTGAACGTTCTTTTAACGGTTTCGCCAATATAATAGGCGGCTTCGAGTAACAGATCGCTATCCTCTTCAAAAGATGGGTTTAAATGCATTAGCAACAGCTCAACGTACTTTAGCCCTTCCAGTGAATAATCGGCTTTATACTCCACCGTTTTTTTTAAAAGAGCTTTAAAATCTTTCAACCGGTTGTCAATATCAGTTACATCTTCAAGCAGCTTAGCATATTCACCGGCTATGTATTCACTGCTAAATTTGCCTGTATTTGATTTCGCATCCATAATGGTTTTTATATGATCACAAGTTTCGGTTAAAATCTACAAAATCCTTTGGATAAAAAAGTTTGTCCCTGAATAATGTGTCATCAATATTTAATAAGCAAACTACAGCAGCCACCTCAAAACTCCAATAACCATTAAAGGCGCATTCGTTTTCGGTATTTTTATGCGAATTGTACCAGGGAGCTTTACTCATGCTTTTATACCAGCCCGACAGGTATTCTGCAATAATATCGGGCTGTTGCTCACTTTTCGCATCAAAAACAGCATACAGTTTCTCGAATGATTTTGGCCAAAGCAGTTTACTGCTCATTTTTCTTCCGGGTATCACGTATGATATCATCCTGTCTGTCAGTTTATCGCTTCCTAAAGTATCGCAAACCGCTGCCAGTTTTTCCATCAGGCCGCGGCCGCTTTTAACAAGTATATTTAACGATAAGATTGTCAGGTATTCCTGGTACACCAAAAATAAATCTTTCATCGAAGTATCGTCTTCGGGCGGGTAATTTTGATAGGTAATATAATTTTCAGTCGCTTCTGTTACCAACGGCACCAGTTCTGTTATACTGTTCCCCGCCGAGTATTTATAAATTGCGTAGTTCAACTGTGCATCATAAAGAAACGCGTAAACCGTATCCCAGCTTTTTATCTCCGGTGGCCTGGTAGCAATCTGCTCTTTATTCTCATTAATTTCGCTTTCAAACTCAGTACAACAGCTTTTCAGGTGTTCCAGGTTTAGCAATGGCTCTCGTTTCATCATGGTGCAATTGGTACTAATGTCACTATTCCCCGTTCATCAACTTTTACAAGCAGTTTTCCAAGCGTTTTATTTTTCATAGCGGCCTTAATTTCATCCCTTGTTGCCTTATCCAATGTTTCAAGATAACCTCTTATCCATTTATCCGACATTTGGCCAGGCTTTAACTGTGCAGTTCCATATTTGGTTTCTGTTACATAAATCTTGCCATTTTTCTTCCATACACCATCTAACCCTTTTCCCTGCGGTGGCTTATTATAATCTATCAGTTTACCTCCGTTGTTTAATTTTTCGAAACCCGCATTTTTTAAATGCAAATCTGCCTGGTACTCTCCCAATCTTCCCTTTAACGTGTTTTTAAAGCCGCCTTTCCTTAACTTTGTTTTGTTGTTATACTTACCATCGAACCAATTGTTAAAATTACGTGGTTTTTGCCCAGCTGCCTTCTTTTTAGCTTTGTATTCGTCATAAAACTTTTTAATTTTTTTGGGGTTACCCAGTAAATTTTTCTGAACTTTTGCAAAGTTTTCCGCTTCTTTCAACTTTGCTTCAAGGGTCTTCAACTCTTTTAGGGCAGCTTTGCTTTTCGGACTTTTCTTCAGCTTAGCTTTTACCTTTTTCAACTCAGCCTTTAAATCAGGATTATCCTTAAGCGCTTTTTTGTATTTAACCTCAAGGGCTGCGCAGGTTGTACATTTGGCCGCGTTCCCATCTTTGTCAACTTTTAAATCGTGGCCGTCTTCGGTTTTATCCTTGGCTACCACGCCTTCATCATTCTGGGCCTTCTCAGCAAATTCCTGTGCATTTTTTTCTTCGGCAGTATCCGCAGTTGGTGTTTCGGTGGGCTCTTCAACCGGTAGTTCTGAGGGCTCCTTAGTAGCCTCCTCTGGGATTTTTTCGGATGATACTTCCCCAATTTCTTCCGGTGAAACTTCAGTTACTTCCTCAGGAAATGTTTCCGGCAGTTCTTCGGGCGATTTTCCGGGCACTTCGTTCGTATCGCCTTCTATACCGGTTTTTACTTCTGCTGGTTCATCAACTACAGTAGCTCCTTTGCCTGTATTTTCGGGTGTTACGGTCTCGTGGGTTACCTTCCGCTCGCCTGAAGGATTTTCGGAAATTTTAGCTGGATTTGACGGTTTAGCAGCGGTGCCGCCAGATGGTGCAGGCAATTCAGAACCAGCAGGGCCCATATCAATCCCATGATTATTCTTCATCCAATCGTGGTATTCCTGCAAAGTGCTAAACTCCAGTTTTTCCCTCTTCATACTAACAGGGTCCGGATAGTCTATCTTATATGGTTTTTCAACCCCCGGTTCATAGGAGAATAGGGTAAATTCATTCCCTCGTGGTGTTTTGAAATCAATTTTTGAGGTCACTGGTTTATTGCCCGCGCCTACGGATTGATCCCTTATTAAACCAAAATCTCCTGCCGAGCCACTTGGCAGCCTGTCCTGGGGCATTACAAAGCCATTTTCGCCAACGGGGTGGTAATGGGATACCAGCTCAAACTTATCTTTGGATTGATCATCAAGAATTTCCTTCCATTTTTGAGCCCGGCCAGGTGTAGGCCCTTCTATTTCGCCGGCCGGCCCTTTAACGTGTACGTTATCCTCATTCCCCTGGATCACCACAAATTCTCCGGTTTCGGTATTGCGATAAATCCCTACTTCCCGGCCAGGAGTTTCGTTTATTGAGCTTCTATACATCTTGGCAGCATCCACTTCTGATGTTGCATCTCCAGCCATCATCACATCGCCAGGCTCAAATTCATAAAATTCGCCCTCTGGATCGGGTACACGGTTACCCGACTCGCGTTCGCCAGGCGTTTTTGCAGTTTTAGCAGCTTCCGGATTTTCAGTATTCCCTACTTTTTCTACCGGTTTTTCGTTTTCTACCGCTTGCTCCCTTGTTTTTGGTGTTTCATTCTCGGGATGCTGCGTTACCCCTTCTTTTGTTTCTTCAACCTTTGTTCCGGTATTTTCTCCCGGTTTTTCGGTTCCTTTTTCAACAACAGGTTTTTCCGGCTCGCCCAATCCTATTTTTCTTTTCGCCGCGTTAATCTTCTTCTTCATTCCGGCCCTGCCTTCATTAAAGGAGGTTTTGGCTTCACTAAGTTTTTGACCTGTTTTACTTTCCTTTATACCCTTTAATGCGCTATCAATTGCCTGTACGGGCTTGCTTTCTTTTACGCCTTTTGCAAGGCTTTTCATTGATTCGGTAAGCTCAGGCATCGCTTCGGATAATATGCCGCCAAGTTTCTTTAAGCCGGCCGACAATGCTTCGGCAATTTTTCCGCCTATAGCGCCCAGCAAGAACAACGCGAGCATAATGCCCAGCGTTAAGCCGCTGTTGGCAATGCGTTGATAAGCAAATAGTATCCTGTCTCGCCCGGTTTTAACCTGCGAGGCGGTGTACATACGCGGGCCTTGTTTTTCGGCACCTTCGCCTGATGGTGGCGCCTCATTCCTGGTTTCAGAATCACTGGGGGGTTCAACCTTTTTCGGCTCAGGTGGCGGCGCGGGCGATTCTTTTCCGTCATCATCGGTTACCGATAGATCATAAACAGCCTTGGTGATGACCAGGGTTTCAGTTGCTACCATTGAAGCCATAATACCTTCGCCAATGGCCACACCGACTTCAAAACCTGCACCGGCACCCGGAATAGCGCCTACACCACCTCCAAATATGGCACCCAATATCGCGCCTACTACAGCACCGCCTATGGCTATCCAGCCGGCAAATGCACCAACTGTATTGTTCAGCGCCTGCATCCATTCCAGGCCTTCGTCGGTAACTTTACTATACTCTCCGGCTTTAAAGTCCGTCCACATTTGTGGTATCAGGTGCCACAATTTAGGTCCGTCCTCATAAAGCGGACTACCTTTTGCAAACGGCCAGATCAGGAACCAGATCATGTTTTTAGCCTGTCCCCACCAATCAGCTACCAAAGCGTTTACAGTTGGGGTAAGGTATTTCATGATACCGGTAAGGTGCTTAGCGGCCGACAAACCGGCTACTGCAAGCGCTTTTTCAACTGCGCCCTGGGCGCTGCCTGGTATTTCCTGTATGTGAGGTTGTAAAAACTCTTTGGCCTTATCTTCTAATATTTGCGGATTATTCCATATCAACATAAAGCCGTCAATCATGGCCTTGAAAAGTTTATATTGCTTTTCAATATCTAATAGGAAGTCCAGTATCTTCAACGATGCCACCACAACTGCTTCTGTAATCGTTAAGGTGATATCCCAGGCCTTTTGCACAATGGCCAGCGCTGTATCAACAATGGCGGCATAAGTATCAATTATTGCAGCTACTACCTCTTTAAAAATATCAAATGCCTGGTTGGCAAAGGATACTGCATCATTAACCGCTGCATCAATTTTCGCGTTTAATTCGTCGCGTATTTCAGGGAATGCGGCAAATACAACGTCGACAAAGCCTTTCAATATTTCGCCAAACTCCTTAATAAGGCCTACTACCACCTTGCGGGCCAGCTCAATTGCCGCCATGGCGAGTTCCTTGGCCTTCTCAAAAGCCCATTTAACTGCAGCGCGTAGCTTATCAAAAATAAAGTTAACCGCTTTCTTTAAACCGTCTATCAAGGCCGAGGCTTTATCAGCAAGCCAGCCTAAAAATCCTTTACTTTCATTTCGGGCTTCGTTCTTTTTATCGTCGGCTTCTTTTTTTGCCTCGGCCTTCTTTTTAGCTACTTCGTCATTAGCATCGTCGTAATGCTTTTTGGCTTCATCATTTCCTTTTTTCGATTCTGTATTTACCTTGTCGATATGGCCTTGCGCTGCCTCGCCGGCCTTGGTTTGAAAAGTTAGTTCCGTTTCATCAAGCCGTTTTTGCCATTCAATGCGCGAGGCTCCTACATGGCTTTGAGCATCGTCCTGCGCCTTGTTTTGCAATTGGTTTGATTTGGCGGTCTCGGTATTTATTTGCTTGTCCGCATCCGTTTTACCCGCGCTTATTTTATTGCGGTATAAAATTTCTTCCTGCGCGTATTTCTGTGTTTGTTCGCCAATTTTTGTATTGATGTGGCCGGCTGCCGATGCATCGATCTTGTCTTTAAGCTCAGCCGGTACCGCGTTGCCGCCGTTCAAGGTAGAGCCCCTGCCTGCACTGACCTTAAATGTGCGTTTGGTTTTTATGTTATTGGCCGATGGTTTTGGTATTACATTATTTTCGCCGAAATCATTGTTTATCTCCATGGCTGCTGCAGCCTTCTTTGTAGCTACTTCGTCTGCCTGCGCCTTAGTTTCATCGTTAATGTTATTGGCGTCGGCTTCGCCGGTTAACGGCACAACCGGGGCATTGTCCAGTTTGTCAGGTATTGCGCTGTCGTCAAATGATACGCCGTCGAGTGCATTTTCGGCGCTGGCAGGATCAACCTGGTTAGGCTCTTCCGTAGTAGGTTGCGTTTGCAGTTTCGACGGAACAAATGCCGGCACAGGAGGAACGGCAACCTCCGTTTTGGCCGGCGGGCTCCATCCTCCCTTACCCTCGTAAGTATTTTTTGCAGATGCGGATTCCTTGCTTATCGAATATTTCTTTTTACTGCCATTTTTCCCACCATAGGGACTGCCGTTCGCTTCCGGAACTATTGGTATTTGTTTTACCGAATCATCCTTTTGCATCTCCTCACTTTGCGCTCCTGCATCCTTAGCCGTGTTAAATGCCTGGGCAATTTCGGTAACCGGAGTTTTTTGCAATGCTTCAAGTACATCGGCAGGATTGCCGGTGGCCGTTATCGGCGGAGCTTCCATTTTACCGGGTTTATCAGCGCCATTTGTTTTTGCATTTGGCGCACCGGCAGCGTTTGAAGCTGTTGCCGCAGGTACCGACGCTTTTAAAGGTGATGCTTTAACTGTGTTTTGCGGCGCAGCGGTTGCCGTACCTGGTACTACAGAAGCTCCGCTATTATTAGCCGGAGCGGCCGGAGCCGACGCAGGGTTATTATTGGCGCTTTGCGGCGCAACAGGTGTTGCCTGTCCGTTTGTATCACGCTGAATAACCGTTGTACCTGTTTTATCAAACTTATTATTTACTCCCTCATCCGTTTCGCGCTTTAATTGTACAGAACCGTTTTGCTGCACTACATGCGTTAGTTCATGCGCCAGCAAATGTTTGCCGGTATCCGTTTCTGGCTGATAATGCCCATTGTTGAAGTAAATATTATTTTTTATGGTAAACGCCTTCGCATTTAAAGCCTTGCTCATCTGAGCCGATTCGTCGCCGTTATGAATCTTAACATCTCCAAAATCGGTTCCGAAACGATTTTCCATAAAAGCTCTTGTACCGGCCTCCATTGGTTTGCCGGCGCCCATACTTGATGTTATCCGGTTGGACAGCGTATCATCAACTGTGCCCGACCCATCACTTTTTTTGCTGACCGCGGGTTGGGTTTGCGGAGCGGATTCCTCTTTAAGACGCACATGTTCATCGTCATAACCGCCACATCCGCATCGTTGTATAAACGGCGTAATTTGGCTGGATAATGGTTTAAGCTGAATGCGCTCATCTTCATCATCGTCAACTACATCAGGTCCTGTGGATTTATGATAGCCAAATGGCGCAATGGGCTCTATTGGTTTAAGCCGCACATGTTCATCATCATAATCGCCACAGGAACCGCAGCGTTGTATAAATGGTGTTATTGGGGTTGATAGTGGTTTAAGCTGAACGTGCTCATCGTCATAATCATCAACACAGGATGGCATTGATTTATGATAGCCAAATGGCACAACCGGGGGTATTGGCTTAAGCTGCACATGCTCATCATCGTGACTGCTGCACGAATTGCATCGTTGCAGAAAGGGTGTTACCTGGTCAGCCAGCGGTTTAAGGCTTAGCTGGTCGTCATCAAAAGTGTCCGCAGCATCTGCTGGTTTACGCTGTACGTCCCGGCTTTCGGGCATCCGCATAACTTTATCGGCCATTTCATCGGCCTCGTGCTCAAACGGATCATTTGGCGCACCAACAGAAAGTTTTAGCTGAATAGGATACCTATCAATAAGCAGTTCTTCTTTTTCAAAGTGTTGCTCCTTTACCGGGGCAACTTCAACGGCCGAAGCAGCCGGGCTGCTTTGCGGTTGATGAGCTATTGAAGCGGTTTCGTGCATATCGTTTAAATTATCCTGTTATTAATTTTATTGGGCTTTCATTTTTAAAATGGGAATTGATCTTTTTTTGACCTTGAGCTTCGGGGAAATGTAGGCACAACAGTTGTATTGCCCTGATCATTTTCCAGCCCATGTATTTTTGCTACGATAGCTTTCTGATCCTCGTCTGAAAAATTTTCGGAGTTTTTTTCTCCGATAATAAACGCGCTGTCTTTACCCAGTCCCGTTTCGGAATGCGAGCCTCCGATATATTCGTGCCTTGCTTCATGAGCTATGGCCCTGCCAAGCGCCGGGCCCAGCATATCTAAAGGGTTCCAGCTTGTTGTTCCTTTTTTGGATGTTACGGTAGCCGGCCATTTAGCAATGTCGGTTCCGTTACCAGGGAGTTTGATGATTTGATCGGCCAAAAGCGAATCAATGTTTTCTAAAAACGATTTCACCACTTCGCGCATGTCAACGGCACCTGCCATTTGTGGTATGGCAAATGAATTTGCACCTTCTTTGATTATATGTTTTGACTGGCCGCCCCGTCCTATCAATTCGGGCGATCGCGCTTCGCGGGATTGGCTGGCCGCTTTGCCAACGGGTACTTTTTGAGTGGTGAGCCAATCGTCAATTTGTTTTTGCTGCAGTGCAAAAGCATTGTCGAGATACGCGCCCACATCTTCCTGAATTACCGAAACGATTGATTCCGAAAAGTCGAATTGTTCGGGAAGTTGATCGGAGCTCAAAATTTTAATGCTAAAAGGTTTTTCGCCTGCCGTTTTTCCAACAAAAGCAAACACCCTGTTCAATTCATTTTCGGCACCCGTTCTGACTGCAGCGGGCAAGCTTCTCCATACGTCATTTTGAACTACATATAAAGTTCTGTTCAGCCCGGTTTGTTTAGGTGGCGCCGTGGGCGTGTTGTTGGTAGTTGCCTGGGAGTTTGTTTTAGCGGGCTTGCGTTTAATAGCTGTGCCTTGTTGCAAAGTATGTGTTAGCTCATGAGCCAGCAAGTGTTTGCCCTCAGGAGTTTCCGGCCTGTATTGGCCATCATTAAAGTATATGTTATTGCCTACGGTAAATGCTTTGGCGTTCAGGGTCTGGCTTAACTGGGCCGGTTCGGCTCCGTTGTGTATTTTCACATCGTTGAAACCAGTGCCAAAACGGCTTTCCATAAAACTTTTCGTGCTGCTGTCCATTGATTTACCGCCGTCATGGGTGGCTTGAATACCGTTTGCAACGGCAGGGCTGGCAACCACACCGCCACCATCGCCTTTTGCCTGGATAAAAGGAGTTATTTGGCCAGATAACGGCTTGCGTTTGATATCTTCATCATCCATATCATCGGTCTGACGCTGAACCAACGGTCTTTCGGGCGTGCGCATTATTTTATCGGCCATATCATCTGCCTCATGCTCCATTGGGTCGTTTGTTTCGCCAACTGTAAGCTTACGCTGTATATTTACCGCACCGGAAGATGCGATTGCCCGGTTGCCGCCTGATGACCTGTGTCTGTACCGTTTCATCGTTTAGTCGTTTTCTGTTCTTATTAAAAAATCAGGGGTATTCTTCCATATTGAAATTCAACTTCTGCATTGTCTCAAATAGTTTTTCCCTCTTTTTTGAATTCTTTTTTTATTCCCTGCAAAATGTCGTCGACTGCAATTATTTTATCGCCCCTGTTTAAAGCCATCAACGACGAGTAATGAACAACATTCATGATGGAACCGCCCGAAAGTTCATGCTGCCGTGCTATTTGTTCCAAATGATTTTCATCGGGCGGTGTGCATACCTTACTAAAGGCGTTTTTCCAGATCATGTGCCTTTCCCGGCTTTGCGGTTTCTGAAAATGAATAATTGAATTTAAGCGGCGCGTAAAAGCTTCATCTACGTTGTTGCGCATATTGCTGGCCAATATCACCAGGCCCGGATAATCCTCCAGTCGCTGTAGAAGGTAGGCTACTTCCTGGTTGGCGTATTTGTCGTTCGAGTCGGATATCGAAGTTCTTTTACTAAACAGCGAATCGGCTTCATCAAAAAACAATATCCAGTTTTTATTCTCGGCTTTTTTAAAAACCTTCTCCAGGTTTTTCTCGGTTTCACCAATGTATTTCGATACCACCATGGATAGATCAATCCGGTACACATCCAAGCCAAATAGTTTACCTAAGAGCATAGCAGTTAGCGTTTTGCCTGTACCAGGCGAGCCATGAAACAACGCTTTGTAACCAGGCTTCAGCTTTTTGTTCATTCCCCATTCGGTTTGCAGGATTGATCCGTATTGAAGCCAGATGCGTATCTCGTCCAACTGCTGCATCGTGTACTCATCAACCACCAGGTCGCTCCATTCCATCCCTGTTGTCAATCTTTTTGCCGGAAAATCGGGGCTAAACTGGGGCTTACGCAAGTTACCCGAGGTAAAAAAATCAACATATTCGTCAGTAACGGTTATGGTGCTACTGTAAAAAGGTTCAGAACTGCTGCCCTGATCCAGTTGCAATATATTGTGGGCCAGCAAAACGTGATCAGTCTCAAACAAACGGCTCAGTTTAAAACGATGCGCCAAGTCATTCCCGGCCAATAAAAACATGGCTGTTTCAATGGTAGGTATAAAGCCGCTGTGGCGACTGCCTTTTACGCCGCCAAATTCGGTATAACCACGCCCGAGCGCTTTGTTTACCGAAAAAAAGGGATCCAGAAAATTGGGTTGCACATACGGAATAAGTGCCAGTATCAGCAACAGCCTTTCGTCGGTATTTAATTTATAGTAATTTACAAAATCGGCATAAACGGAGTGGTCGTTGGTAAGATCAGGAACCGGGGCATCAGCTAAAATATAGCCCGCACCGGCTATGGGGTCTTGCGAGCTTTCGCCCGCTTTGTCGCGCGGAAAAAATTCCTGGAGCCTTTTGTTCACCAGATTTGCAAACCAGGTAATTTCGCGCGTGAGCGTGTCGGCGTTACGGTTAAGCATGCTTACTTCGGGCTTTGCCTGTTCGGCTTCAGCGGGTGTTGGCTCAATATTTTTTTTTGTCTTCGCCATATCATTATATTACCATTCAACAAAAATCAACTCGCGGGTCCATACTAAACTTATGGTCGAAAAGCCCCAGGGTATACTGTCCAGCAGTACATCAAGCGTTTTTCTTTCTACCTGTAAAAGCCAGCCATTTTCCTTTCGGGTCAGCAATCCGTCGCGTTTTATAAAACTTTCGCGCAGGCCATCAGTACTCGTGTTTTTGAGTACGTTCCAATGGGTTATTACCGCTTTTAAAAGTGATTCCGATTCGGCTATCTCTTCATCAGTTAAAATTACGTCAAGGGGTACGGGCATATCTGCCGGCAAACCGCATAGTATTTTTTCGAATACAAGAGCGTATTCCGGCACTTTCTTTTGCCCGGTAGCCAGAAATTTCAACAGGTGCACCGCCCTGAATGCCGATTCTGTGCTCTTCCATTCCTTGCCGTCGAGCAAATTTAATTGAGTAAAAAATGGCTTAAAAAAAGGAGCAAGCAATACAATGCCTGCGTATTTAACTGAATATTTTTGAACATCATCTGCCGCGGCTCCGGTCGAAGAGGATGCTATTACAGGATCGTCTTGTGTAGGCCGTTTAGCTTCTGCCAAAACTCCGATCTCGGGCTGGCTAATGCCGGTAATAACGGATAGCTCGGCTGTGGCCTCATCTGCAAGGGCCTGATTTGCCTTAAAAACTTCGTCTATGTGCGATTGAAATACCTGCTGCAAAACATTAATACTACCGCTGTAGATAAATATAGCCGGTGCATTTTTGATGATGATAGCATTTATATCGCTAAATTCTTTTTGTATATCTATACCGGCAAAATCAACCGTGGAACTGCCGGGAGCGTTTAGCTTATTTACAATTTGTTTTACCCAGTTTAAAAATACCTCCTGAGTCTTTTTTAGTTCGGCTGATAAACTTATAATTACTTCTTTTGATGATGCATTAAATTGCCATGCCAGCCTTTTCCAGATGTTTTCGTTTGATTTTACATGTGCAAAAAAGCTTTTTAGCACTTCAGCGTGATTAAGGGCCACGTTGCTGAATATTTCGTCGAGCTTGATGGCACCTTCGTCTGCAAACCAGGGCAGGGAGCCGTTGGACAGGAAATACAAAAGCATTTCGGTATCCGATAGTAATCGCGAAATCTGCCTGCTTTGCGGGGGAATGGCTGCCAGTTGTTTGGCCAATTCGGACCGCAGTTTCTGGCGAAACACGGTTCTGAAATCAGTTCCGAATGTATGCCGGCTGAAAGAACCCATGTCCAACTCTATCCTGTCAATTTTTATCGATTCATCCTCTCCCACACTTTCAGAACACACTTCGTCAATAATCTGTGCGATCTCCTGCTGAACCGTTTGCGCAAAATTTTGACGCAGGTTTAGCGATAGCTCTTCATCAGAACATACTACCTCAAATTGCAGCCGGTTAACTACATGTGTCATTTATCAGCATTTACATTAGGCACATTTTCGTGCGTGCAGTCGTCGGCACAAACGCCGCAGGGCACCAATGAATTAAGCACATCAACCAAGGGGTTTACCACATCGTATTCGGGCACTTCTGTTTGTGCCATCTCAACCAGCCAGGCGGCGTAAGCTTTTTCAAAACGCTGCATTTCTTCAATACCTATCCACATCACGCGTGTAATAACATGCGCGGGCGATTCGGATATGATGGTTTTTTCGACCAGGTTCCTGAACGATGGATTGCGGAGGCGCTTTGGCCAGCAAGGCAAAACAACGGTAGTATGGAATGAATACGGATCGGTTGAGGCATCGCAGGGATAGGAATTGCAATACAGGTAAAGCCGGTAGCCAAAATACGCCATCAATACAGCAATCTCCTTTTCAATATCAAAGGTATCGGGGGTATCGGTGCTTTTGTTGAACAGGTAAAGGCTTTGTGCCAAAGCCACCCCGTTTGCACCATTGATGATAAACCCATATTTGGCCGGGTTTCCATTATCGGTAACTATCTGATAATTTATCCGTTCTGAACCAAATTCATTCAAATCCTTGATGCGCTGAACCATATCTTCGTATTTCCTGAATTTCAGCAGCATCGGGTTGGTGCCGTCCAGGTAAACTTTCTGATAAAGTATAGATCTGGCAGGCAGGTCTTCGCCCGGCTGTGTAACATTGTCCTCGGCAGCCGACCTTACATATTGCAATACCCATGGCATATTATCGTAACATTTTGCGGCAGGGACCCGGGTTATTTTTTTGATGTAAGGCGGCTCGGTAATTTGTTCATCATCGCTTGCGTTTAAATCGCAGCTATTGAGGCAAATATCCAAAAGACTAACTGCCTGGTCGCTTCCGGTTTCATCAACTACCTCATCTAATTTAGGGCGCAGCAAAATATGCTCAATCATGTGCATCCCTTCGTTGGCGTTAATGTGCTTCATTAACTTCTCCAGTTTGGTAAAGGCCTCGTCGCGGTCGCTTTTTTTCGAAAACATTTCGCTGGTGCCCAGCAGTACTGCGGTTGCAGGGTCGGTACTGTCATACAATTCGAACCAGAATTTACCTACCAACCCGGCAGATCTGCGGCTGCGTGTTTTTACCTCGTCGCTGAATTTAAAATAGGCACGGTCATCGGCATGCTCCAAAATATCTTCCATCAACAATTCGGTACAGCAGCCCTGCATTACTTCAACACTTGTAAAAATTACGGTTTCATTTTCCAGCGGATCGACTATTTTAATAACATTTAATGGCACTCCCGTTTTTGTTAGTTTTTGTTTAGGCGGCGACGAAGGATCGTCCTGCACCAACAGCGCTTCGCTCATCAGGAATGAAGGAACAAGCGAGCGGCGTTTTACATTTTCGAAACCCAAAAGCCGCCCTATGCGGCGCTCGGCGCCCGATACATTGCCCGAATCCCAGGTATTAGGGAGTGCATAATTATATGCCTGGGCCCTATCGCTGCTGATGCGTTCATACTCTCCTTGTTTGAGTATGCGGGTTTTATCGCCAATTAACCTCGCAGCTGCATTTTTCGGATCCATCCATTTCATCAGGGCCTCATAGTCGGTCAGGTCTTCGCTAAAACGGGCCAGCATATGATCAAGGAAACCGTTGCGGCGATTGCGGAATAAATCGTGGTTTTCGGTAAGGCCTTTAATCACTTTTTCAAAATCCTTTACTACCAAGTCGAAGTTTTGAGGGCCGTGGTTGTTTTTATCAATCAGCAACTGGTTTAAATTCTCAATTTCGGTAAGCGCGGTAGTAAAATAGGTGTGCCGTGGTTCGTCGTCAAACCTAAACAGCTCGCGCAGGTGGTTTAGTTGCACCAGGTAATCTTTTAATACCTGTTCAAAAAAAAGCAGGTAGCCGCCAAGTTGCAGCGCCTGTGCGGTGCGACCAGCATCGGCGTTGGCCGGAAGACCGCCACGCTCGCTGACACCGTAAGTAACCGGCAACGAGTAAGTAACCGGGTAATAGTCTTCAAGGTTCACGTATTCGCCGTTAGGTACAGCAAAATCCAGTTCGGCGCCTATCAGTTTATATTTACGTTCAACGGCTTTCATATTGGTAAAAAGCCGAAGCATTTTATCGGGTTTGCGGTCGCTGTTGCTACCTGCGTAGTAGGTAATAAACTGGCGTTCTTTGCAAAACAATACCTGGGATTTGGCAGGTTGGATACGTGCAATTTTACGTTCGCTTTGCAGGTTATCAACCCAGGCATCAAAATACAGATTGCCGGATGTATCGGTATCGGCCGCGCCGGTAAATGGCAGGTGCAGATAAGTAATTCCCTTAATGCCCGGAATATTGGCGATATCGGATATTAATTCAGATAACATAATATTGCGGAACAAGTCTGTTTTCTCCAAATCCGTCGAATCAATAAATCCGTGTTCCAATGCAGGCCCCTCAAATATTTCATCCACCTCGTAATTTTTGTCCAGCATTTGCTGTATGGTGTGAAAAGGCACCGAGGGCGTAAAATATTTATAAATGGTAAAAAACATCTGCGCCAAAACCAGGTCCGGGTCGGCATTTTCTTCCAGCACTATTGAGGCTCCTATCCCAAAATCTTCGTATTCCACCGCGTCGATGCTTAAAAAGTCTTCGCACAAGTTGCGGTTTGCAGCCAGTTTGTCAATAACCAATTGCCGTACCTCTTCGCGTTTGCCGGCATCAATAACATCTTCCTCATATTCAACCATTACATTGTACAAGCCTTCCATTTCCAAAATTTCGGGACGTACAAACGTTGGATTTTTTGCATCGGCTATTTCCTCCAGCAAAATGTTTCTTTCGTCGGTTAACCGGGCTATTTCGGCTGTTAATTTATCTAAAGCTATATAGTCCGTATCAGGCGGCGGGGGCAAGGCATTCAGCGCGGCGGTTTTTTTATCCAAATTTGCCAGTAGTTTAGTCAAGATAGCTTCCAGCTGTGTTAATTTTGCCTCGCGTGCGGTTTTTGCGGCTGGAACGGTTACCTGGCTAAGGCCCAGCTTTCCGTAGCAAACCTCCTCTTCCTTGTCTTCACAATCGCAATCATAATTCACCCTTTTTTCAAAACTGTTATAGTCAATCCAAATAGGCACCTCGTAATCTTTGCTCATAGTAAGCCATGCATTGCGCACACCTTCAATATCAATGATTAGTTTACGATAATCATTAATTGTAAGCGCGCTGTTGTGCAAAATATGCTTGGCGGTATAAAAAATCTCTTTCCAGGTATTGTTGGTCAATTGCTCCGGAGCCAGCAGGTCTTTAATATCAAAGTCAGTCCGATATGATAGGTCGGTTATAGCGTAGCATACAGCTTCCAAAATGGTGATACCCGGATCCGAATAGTTATAGTTTGTCCAGATATCGCTGCCCAATTGTTCAATCAGTTTAATCCCCTGTGAACGCAATGCCTGGTAATCTTCGGCAGGAAGAAGCTGATTTGCCTTTATTAATGAAACTGGAGTAAGCATAGGAATAGATTTTATATAGATGATTACGGATCGATTGGTTATTATTTTAACTTGTTACTATTTGAAGATTGATCATCTGCCGGAGGCAACGCTTTAGTGTCTGACGCCGGATCAATTTGCTCCGGGCCCGAAGATTTACCCTTAACCACGTTTTTAATAAAATCTTCTGCTTTCTTAACCGCCGCCTTGCCCTTTTCGGCAATGTTTTTGGTTTGGGCACCCAAGGCCTTATCAAAATTTTCAATGGTTTCTTCTACCACATTGTGTTTTTCTACTGCAACAGCGGCTTCCTGCGGAGCAAGCTCTTTTATTTCACCGGCGTTACGCTTATTCTCCAGGTCGGTTGCTGCCGGTTTTACCTCTTTAGTTGCAGGGGCCGGTGCGGGCGTTTGTTCGACTGGGGTTTCAACAACAACCGGAGTTGGAAAATGAACTGGCAGCGGTACTGCCTTTTGCAGCTTTTCGCAAACGGTTAATTCCTTCGGGGCTTCATAAAGCAGGATAATATGTTTTGGCGCAGATACCAGCAGCGATCTCTGGGTTGACGGCTCTGCAATTACATCGCCGATAAAATAACCCTGGTTTTTCAAAAATGCTTCAATATCGTTACAACCCGATACCTGGTTTAAGGCAGTCACAAAGTTTTCTGCGGTAACCGTGGTTGTATCCGGCGTTTCGGGTACGCAGCATTCGTCGCGGCAAACGCCCATTAAAAAGTCGGTGATAAAATCAACGTAGCTGCGTTGCTGTATAAAGTTGATTATAGACGACGCGTATATTTTTTTGCCAAAATCAGCTTCAATTTCAGCATTAAATGCCCAGGGCGTAAGGTATTGAACAATTTCTTCGTTCAGCTTTTGCAGATGATATCCCTTGTCTATCCCGCTTAAAAATTTCACCCTGAAAAACACAATCACCTGCTCATAAACCGGATTTTTAGCATGCACCGTTACAAATGGTGAAGTTAAGGGGGTTAAATAGTTTACTATCTCGATGAGGGTTAACCGGCTTGTTTTAGGCTGAAGCGGGTTTTCGGCGTTATTGTTCTTAAGATTAGGAACAGGCACAATTAAAACGTTGCCGGATGATTTAACCGGTCCGCAGCATTTGGGGCTTTTCAGCAGGTTAGTATCCCGCGTTTCCAATAAAGATGGAGGATCCGGGCACAGGCATCCGGGGTCGACGTTAGTGATACATTTCACTTTAAACACTTCAGGAAACTGTTCCAACACCAGGCGCTCATAATCCCATGGGGTAACTGCACGCCTTTTGTGCCTCAGCCTTTCGCTTACGCGGGTATAATATTCTTTTCCTTCCTCTTTGTGTTTACCATCAAAAGAGGCGTACGGCTGTGTTACACCCTTTACCTGCGAAACTGCAACTGATAATTTACTGATACTGCCGGCAGGCAGTGCATTATTATAATGCGAAGGACTGTTCCCCTGGTCATAAAAAACAACTTCGGTAGCCTGTGCAATTATATCGATCAGTTCCGGAATGCGATCCGACTCGCTGGTTACACTTGCACAAAACCAGTACAAGCCATTAGTAACTATCGTATGGCTGTCGTTGGCGTCGGCCGGAACGCTCAGCTTAACGATGCCCGTGGTCTGGAAGCCATAGGTACTATCTGATATTAGGCACTCGGCCTCAAGCGGCCGCCATTCGTTATATATCAGATACGACCAATTGATGATTGGCGGATCGTCATCTTCATTTATGGCGCTTCCCGGTGCAAATTCAAAAAGTAAGGAGAGCGTTTGCAGCGGTTGTAATTTTTCCACACCGATAAATAGCAACCCTTCTTCCTGTACGGTGTCGGAATATTGATTATTACAACCTTTAATTATTCTGTTTAAACCACTGGCGTCATAGATTAGCTTGTCGAGTATCTCGTCGCCTGAATATTTGGCCGATTTAATGAGTAGCTCTGTATGTATCTTTGAACCCTTACGCGACATAACGTCTTTGTAAACCGCTGTGGGGTTTAAAAAGGTAAACTGTGGCAAAAGGATGTTTTTTGCATCAACCATCAACGGTTTTTGCTGCAATATCAATTGTTTGTTTACAGTTTCGGTACCTGGAGGAGTAATATAAGTTTCAACAGTACCAAATGGATAAATATGAAAAAACTGATCGATTTTAGGGTCGAGCGCGGTTAATACCGATTGGTAGCTCAGCGAGAGCCCCTGTATCTGGAATTTAGGCGCATCCCGTATTAATGATTGAATATCATCATCAAAGTTGGCCTGGTTATCAATCCTGATAAAATTTTTATAGGCACTTATATCATAACCGGTATAATATTCAATTGGCGAACGGTTAAGGCTTATCGGAAAATGATAAGCGGTGCTTGCCGCCTCGTTAATTACTCCAGTAAATTCAACAACCTGGCCGGCGTCTGATTGGTTAGCCACGTTTAATATATTAAACGTGAGGCTATAGGTCGAGAAATCGCCACCCCTATAATCAATTAATTGTTTCCAATTATTTCGGGCGAGTACACTCACATTATATGGAAATGAGTAATCGGAATCCTTCTCCTCGGGAATAGACTTGGTTATATTTACTGACAGCTGCCCCAGCGGCTTATTAAACACTTCATCGCTTTCAATATAAAACGACATGCCCTGGTAAGGTACTTTAGTAAACGGATCAAACGGTTTACCAGGCGTTACCAGGCCGCTATCGGTTTGAATGTTAACCTTCTTTAAGCCATCATTATTAATATCCTGGCTCTTATTTTTTATGTCATTAATGGACCCCACCTGCACAGCTATCGACAGGCTGTCAACCTTTAGGCCGTGGAAAAAGCTTGCCGGGAAACCAAGCCCCGACCCCATTAAAATCTGCATAACAGGATAGGCCGTTTGGTAGTTGCCGGTGTGCGTTTTGGCATTAAACGGCACAATACCTTGTTCGGATATCGGCATAAAAATGTACAATACACCCGTTACTGGTTTGCCGTTAGTATCATCTTCCTGGGCAAGGAAAAAGCCGCTTTCTGAAAGGAAGCGGTTGGTTGGATCGGGAGCAGGAAATAAACCGAAGTCCATTACCTGTTTAATAGCTTCAGCCTCTTTCTTGTCCATTTGCCGGCTGATGTTTAGCCAACTCTTTTCGCCGGTTAATACTACCTGCAAATTAAGGCTCTTCAACATGTTCGCATTCACCGGGAATTTGGAAAAATCAAACGGCATGCTGCATTTTATAAGCCGCGTACCTCCCTGCAATACCAACTGGGGCGATGCGACGGCGAAACCTATTTCGGTATTATTTGGCGGGGTTAGCGCGGCCTGCTTTTGGCTGATATATTCGCAAATATTTTTGGGGGCAGTTCGCATAACGCCTCCCGACCCGAAGGTTGGCCATTTTGAATTTGGAATGGCGAATTTTGCACCTTCACCATCCATTGAATTTGCTACCGGATTGGCATAAACTGCGGCAACTGTTTTGTTGGCTTCATCGGCAGTAACAGGTGTTTTTTGTATGAATATATTTTTAAGCTCCCTTACATTGGCCTGGTTAATAACAAAATCGGCTTCTGTCTGGTAAACCTGGTCTACGCCGGATGCATCTTTTCCTGCAGATAACGATGTGCCCTGTGGCAAATCATATTCGGCAACGTTTTGGGCCAATTGAAATATTACAAATACTTTATCGGGCACTGCTGCTTTTGGGGCAAGGCGCAATACATCACGGTAATAAAAATCGAGCATGCGGCCGGTGAGTCGGTTCATCTGCTCCTGCGCAAGGGCAAATAATTGCAGAAATGCAATATACAGCGCCATATAAGGCTGGTGCGAAGGATATTGCGTAATGGCAAAAGTAAGGTAGCCTGGTGCGTCATCAACAATGTTATTGATAACACTAAAAAATGCCTGGAAAATATCATCAACATATGGCACCGCATTTAATATCCGGGCTTCGGGTGTTGTGCCCAGGTAAATATCAAACTCAGGGTTAACAGCAGCATTTAAACCCCACTCCTCCTTATTTTGCAGTTTTGAAAAATCAATATTTAAAACGGTTTTTGAATCAACTACAATGAAGCCTTCCTCGTAAGCAATTAATTTTTTTAGCTGTGCACTCAAAGATGATTTAACTGCCAGGTCAATATCGGTGTGTAAGAAATTTTGAGGAATAGCAGCAGTATACCATTGGTCAATTTGCGCGGCAATGGTTACTATTTGGTTAAGCAAATCGGTATATAACTCAGCCGAAGGGTCAAGCAATATCCGTTCGCTGATGCTTTCGTAATCGTTCTTGATTTTATCAAGATTAACGGATGCAACCGATGCTGCAATTACAGCCATATCTCTTTTAAAAAATTCAGCCCAGCTAACTTTTGCTGCCGGCGTTGTATCATTTACCTCATCGCCGGGCATATCATAAAACCTGATCTGATCAGCATAAGCAGCGGCAAATGATAGTAAATCCTCAAAGCTCCTGCCATCAATCGACACATAGGATGGGTCGAGGGCTTCGAGATAACGCTCCAACTGGCCCGAACCCTTTAGTATTATTTCGGTATGGCAATTACAGTTTTCCATTTTTAAAAGTATTTTGATGTCCTGGCTTTAAAGGCCATTGGTGTAAAAAATCTATTTTATTGGTAGATAGGTATTATGTAGCAATATTGGTGGCCTCGTTAATGTAAAATGGATACACATAGTTATACCGCGTATTGGTTGTTATGATGCTATACTGCACATTAATGTTCAATACGCCATTTACCTCGTCGGGCGTTGCTATAACACTTTCCACGATGATCCTTGGTTCGTTGTAAACCAGTGCATCGTTTACTATTTTTTGTATCATGGCGATGGTGGGTACATTCATAACATCGAAAACGTGGGGTTGCAAATTGCATCCAAAATTGGGCAGCATCACCCGCTCGCCATTTATGGTTGATATTATGATCTGGATGCTGCTTTGCACGTCAGCTTCATTAGTCAGCATATCTACGGTTGCCGTTTCCCTGCGAAATGTTGGCGGAAAGCTCCACCCTGTTCCTAAAAAAGTTTGGTTTGTAATAGCCATTTTTCAATTTTTTTTTTAATCAACCCCCAATTAGTACGGTGGGGCAACCTAAAACTATGGTGCCGCCGTGCGCCGTTGAATCGCCCAGTCGCGCGGCCGGCGTACCGCCTATAAGCACTGTTGATGATCCCATTATAATGCTGTCGGGCGGCCCGGTACATGTGCACATGTTGCCAACCGTTGCGGCCGGCGTACCGCCAATTAATACGGTGGGCGCACCGGGCGGCAGTATCGGCCCGCCTACGTGGGGCACACCGCCGGGATTTACCATGGGGCAAACATGATTGTCAGAAACGCGGGCAGCTGGTGGCATATTGATATTGTTTATTGTTAAGCTTTAATTAATCATTACGGTAGTACCTTTGATGATAACATTGCCGGTACCTGCTTGTATGGTAATGCCGCTCGGGTCCATTTTAATACTATTTTGATTTTCATCAGTCATTGCAAAAGCGCCCGAAGAATCATTAAGGATGATGGATTTTTGCCCCATTGGCGTGGTTACCGACAGTGTAAGCCGGCTATTGGTATCGTCGAAGATGAGCTTTATGCCCTGTTTGCTTACAAAGCCATATTGCTCGGCGCCGCTATCTACCGGTAAGGGCGATTTTTTTGAACTGCTGCTGTGCAGGTATCCCAGTATAACAGGCTCACGCGGATCGTCGTTTAAAAAACCCAGGATCACCTCGTCGGTAGCCTGCGGACGAAAATAAGTTCCGCGATTGGCACCTGCATCAAGCGTGGCCACCCTGGCCCAAATGCCGTCGCTGCCCGAAGTAATGGTTGGCACCTGTACCTTCACGCGGTATTGGCTTTGATCGGTGTCGTTAACATCCAGCACGGTGCCGATAAGCAAGCCATTAACTCCGGGTAATAATCCGGAGGTAGGCTTGTTCATCACATCTTCTTTTTTATAAAACCAGTCTTCACTCCAGCCAAACTGAACGTCGGTTGACCAAAAGCCGTCAAAAACGTGCATAATGCCGCTTACAAACACGTTGCCGTTAAAACGGTCGCCAACACCGGCAAGGGTTATCATGGTGCCTGGTTTTACCTTGGCATTTCCCTGGATGCGCACACGGCCAACATTTTTAGAAAGATGGTTCCGCATCTCGTACGAATCGGACCAGTTTTGCAACTGCGACTGGGTTAAATGTCCCGAGTGGTTCAGTTGCACCTGAGCGTTCAACACCGTAGCAAGGTCAGAAACCTGAATATTGCCATTGTCGCCGAATGAAGTGCTACCAGGGCCTGATTTTTCAAGCTGTTGCTGTGTATAATCCCATGAAATACTCGAAACTGAAGAAAACTGGCGACGAGCGTCCATTTCGGCCTCAAACTCAAAAATACTTTGCCCATAAGTTGCGGTTAATACCGGCGGGCCGCTTGTGGTTGGTTTTTTAACAACCAGCTTGCCATCGTCGGCAAGTACCAGCATGCCATTGGCTTCGGCGCGGGTTAGTATAAAATCCCAGTTGGTGGCGTCAAACTGTACCAGTTGGGGTTGGGTTACTCCGGTGTCGTCAATATCGGTATCCAGGTTGCCGGCCAGCGTGGTGATTACATCACTGTCTTTTTGATTAATGTAGTACGCGCTGTTTCGGTTTGCCGTTAGTGTTATTGCCTTATCCTTTGCTTCAATGGTAAGCAACGAAGCGCCGTTTTGCTTTGCCTTAATAGCATGTTTTACAATAATCCCCTTAAATACAGTGTCGGTTTGCCCGTGATAGCCTAATTGTATTTCCACCGTATTGCCCGGCTTGTAGGTATCGTCATCGCTAAGCGGGAAGTCGGCATCAGAGGCCGATCCATCCAAAAACACAATTTTAGCGTATGAAACTTTATTAAAAGTTTTATTTACCAAAATCCGCGAAAGCAAAACACTGGTGCTCAATGCAGTCCCGTTTATAAGAACCTTTTGGGTAACCAAATCTGTTGCATGTGCAGCACCCGGTGGTAAACTATCTAACATAACTTAGCTGATTAAATTGGGGTTTTTATTTGTTTGAAATCGGCGGAAAAATGAGCGAACTGCCTGCCGTGAGCTTCCTGAAATTTTTAAGCTTGTTAACCTTTGCTACCTGCAAATAATAGCTTTGATTTTTATATATCCGGTAGGTTAACAAAGGCAGCAGGTCCCACTGCTTTACCTGTACGGTATGCGTAAGATCGGGCGACGACAGCATGCTTAATATGCCGCCCAATGCCTGTGGCGTCCGTTCGGTAAAGGTGGCGCTTATTTTTGCCCGTATTGGCAAACCGAACATATCAAACATGGTATAAGTAACCGTTGATGATTTTAAAGAACAATTGCAGATAAACAACCCATACTGAATCAGTAAGTAATTAGGTTTATGAATTAAGCCATTAACAGTGGTTGTAGCCGCCCGGAAGAGAAGCACCTGCGCTGTAACCGGAATTTTTACACCGTTGGTATTTACCCCGGTTCCGTCAAGAGTCAGGTCAATGGTAAAGGTGCGGGGTTGTATGCCAATAAAAGTTGGGTCGGTGCCTGCCTGGCCTACCGGCTTCTTTTCATTCCAGTCAATGGTTTCATTAATGGCTATGTTTTCAGGATTAAACATGGCCAAAAAGGGCACGCCTAAACTGGGTATACCATTCTCATCGGTCGATATTATCTTAAGGTTAAAGGGCAACATTGCCGCGCTTTGCGTATCCATCAGCGTTCGTTTTTTTCTTTAATTATTTCAAGTACTTTTTCAATTGCTTCGTATTCCGAGCTATTGTTATTTGTAGCCGGCGCCGGCTGACTTCCTTGGCCTACCGGCGCTGTATCAACTATCGTCCGGATGATTACTTCGTTTATCTGTACAGGCATAGCTTTTTACATTTTTCGTTCAAAATATTGATAAGCGAGCTCTATCGTTTCCACAACAACCGAGTTATCTGTTGCTTTGAAATCGGAAGTAGACCACTTTAGCGGATACGCCTGCACCACGTTCCAGACGGCATAGGGCTGGCCTGCTTCGTCCATCAGTGTTATCAGCATATCAGCCGGTTTAAAGTCATAAACAACCACTGTAAAATAGGTGTTCATGGCGGAGTGAAACCAATCAAGTAATTTGGTGCCTTTTAACAATCCCCTTTTTAAAACAAGGTTTGGATACTTGGCCCGTTTTGGGAATTTGTAAACAAATCTGTTCTCGCCTCCTTCGCGCAACTCCTCCACTTCAACTTCGACCGTCAAACCGCTAACTTCCTGGAAACGTTGTTCGGTATCGCTATCGGCACCGCTTACCCCAACAAATTCCACTTTAAAGTAAAAGCCACCCGGTGGATAATAGGTTGCCATTTTAAATTGCTGCTACTACTATTCCTTCGTGCACTATTTCAATCGATTCGATTGCTATTTCGTTACCGGTTGCTTTTAAACCGGGGCCTTCAATTTTTACCGGCCATGCCTGTGTTACACTCCAAACAAAAACCGGGTTGTTTTCGTCGTTCAACAGGGTAATTGTCAGGTCGCGACGATCAACGCCAGGATTACCACTGTTGTTGAGCCAGTTATAAAAATTGTTATCTTTTTCAATGTATCCTTTTTTCAAAGTGATATTGCTTGCTTTTTTAAGGCCCGGTCTTTTAAGCGGCAAGGTGGTGTATGACATTAAGCCATCACGGTAATCTATTGCCTGTACCTCTTGCGTAAGCCCGCTTACTTCTGAAAAACCGATAGGTGCTCCGCCCCCCAATGAAACACTGAAATGGAAGACTGGAATTGGGTAATTTGCCATTTTATATTGTTGTTGATGTTTTTATAATACAGTTAAATACTTGTTTTTTGCGATTAGTGCTAAGTCAATAGTACTAAGTCGTAAGTCTAAAGTTGATTTTTTTCATTTTTTGGCTTAGAACTTAAGGCTTTAGGCTAAAGACTATTCGTCAATCTATCGTTGACACGACATTAAGATGTTTGCAGCATTTGTTCGAAACGAAGCACTACAAACTCGGCAGGCCGCGCTACAGCCATTCCAATTTCAATAATCATTCGTCCTTCAAGGATATCAAGCGATGTCATGGTGCTGCCCAAACCTACGTTTACAAAATAGGCCTGGTCGGGTTTAGCTCCGGCAAGTGCACCATCGCGCCATTTTAAAAACAGGTAATTTGATATCATTGCCTGTACCTTAACCCAGGTTGTTGAAGTATTAGGTTCGAATACAAATGATGCAGTGGAATTTTTAATAGACTGTTCAACAGTTATAAAAAAGCGGCGAACGTTAATATATTTCCATTCATTATCGTTTCCGTCCAGGGTGCGGGCGCCCATAACCAATGTGCCAAAATTAGGTGAGTTCAAAATCGCGTTAACCGATTTTCCACTTTGATCGTTTATGTTCAGCAGATCCTGTTCGCCGCGCGTTACCGATACTACGGCCTTGTTTACCGCGTTTAAAGAAATATTTGCGGGCGCTTTCCAAACACCCCTGGTTGCATCTACATTGCAATAAACACCTGCTATTGCTGCCGAAGGAGGCAGTGTAATAAAATAGCCCTGGTATTGAGCAAGAATAGCGTTGTATAATAACGAAACGGTAGTTTTAAGTGATCCAAGCGCTACACCGGCGTTGGGGCTTGTAGGGTTTGGCACTGCTCCGTTAACGGTGTAAGTGGTTATGGTAAGTGCATCAAAATTAAAATTATGATTATAAGATGTTTGCAGGAATGGATAATACACTGCTCCGTATGAACTTTCGGGTTGCCCGGCTGGTAAAGGAGTAATGGTAGCGCTGGTATCCGAGGCTACCGAACTTGTACTTTTAGGTACAGTTGTTATCGCGGTATCAATAATGGCAAACCTATCGCCCAGGGTTGATGCCTGTAAAAGCATAGCCTGGTTAAAGGTGTTGGGCGTAGCCGATGATATAGCCTCGGGGCACAATAAAATGGTAGGCCCTTCTGTTGTGCCCAAAGTTGTAAGGCCCGCTTCCAGATCGGTCTCCGAAATGCTTCCACTGTATTTCCCGACTGAAACGATATAGCAGCGTGTACCTCCGTTTGCAAAATAAAGTTTTACCGCATGGTACAAAATATGCTTGCTCATGCCCGAGTTAGCAAACGTCAGTTTAGCGGTGTAACCAGTTGTTTTGCCTCCTGATTGCTGCTCGTCAACCGCTATTGCCAGGTTTGATGCGCTTTCAACATCCGCCCCCCCAAAAAGTTGAATATAATCGGCCATGCTGTTGATGGGCGTGGGCACCCCGGCCAGATCGTCTGTTGCCAGGTTAGTAGCTATCTGTGTATAGCCTATAAAAGCGGGTACAGCAGATTCTACTTCTGCAATTGAAGGTGGTAAGGTGGATATTTCTTCTACATATACACCTGGAGATCTGTAATTTGCCATTTTTATTGTTTTTTAAAGTGTTTTTTAAAGTGATATAAATATGTCTGAATAAATAGCTGGAGGGCTGCTTGCATTGATGACGCCTGTTGACGGGTACGCCAGGTTTGATTTTATCTCGGTTTTGTTGGTTGTAATGTGTTTGTATAGTGTAAAAACGAGCGGGGCACCGGTGGCGCTTGACGAGAGGATATACTTTTCCTGCAGTGGAATATTAGCCAGCGATACAAACACAAAACTCAGATCGGTATTTGAAGCCAGCTTGAATTTGATACTGGCATCATTACAGGTAATACTGAGCTGATTGATATAGTCTGTTTTTTGTGCTGGAGTTAACTTAGCCATCTCCAGGTAAATAGGACTGGTAGTTTGCAGTTGAATATTGTAACGCCAAAAGGTTGGCCGGTTTTTAAACAAAACAGTATAGTTGGGCCGTGCGGGCAGTAACGATTGGTCGGCTTCAATTATCCTATAATTGGCAGCTAATGTTGCGGCGAGGATAAGTTCGATAATGCCGAACACAGGCTGACTGGCCATAGTACCCAAAAAATAAAATGAATCGGTAAGCACATTGCTGATTAGTAACTGGCAGCGACCCGACGGCAATGCTGAAAGGTTAAACGATAACATTGAGTTTGTACCTTGCACAATAACCGATGTGGCATTAACGGTTACGCCCGTTAAAAGGTGTTTAACTACTGCCTGGGCAGTTGTTACAACACCTGCAAAGATGTACTTGTAATTGGCATCCGCTTTTTTTACCTGGTCGTTGTTTCCATCAACGCCAAGTTTATTTTTTGATAAATGCAGATTGGTACGCAAGGCAGCATTATCAACTACCTGGTTGCTGAAGTAATAAATATTGCCGGCCGTCAGTTGCGTTGGCAGCAAATTAAAACTTACCGCGTTAGGATTATTCAGCAGCATAAAAAAAGTAAGTTTATCTGCATTGGTAACCCTGTTTTTCAAAAGGGGATTGCCTGAAAGATTGGTACCCTGGGTACGTGCCATGATGGTAAAACCACCGGTGGTATCAGTATTTTTAAATACCATATTTTTTGCTTTCAAAAAAGTAAGGCATTCATCAGTTGGCACTATAGTGAAATCCAATTTGGGGGCAGTGGTGTACGCCGCGCAAATGCCGTTTCTATAAAACTGTTGCATTACCGACAAGGTGAGCAGTTGCGAATATTTTACTGTTAGCGTTGCCATAATTTTAATTAGTTTTCAACAAAATCAAGTTCACTAACCGAAGTAACCACATCATTGCCCTTGGTTTCAAACGCGGTAAGGAGCTTAACCCGGTAAACCGCACTTGGCATATATTTTGAACTTAACATGCCCCAAAGGTTATTTTGCTGCTCAAACGTCAGGCTAACCAATTTGAAACTCAGCCTGTCTATCAGTTGCCAGGGTTTATTAACGGCATCGGTTACCGAGGCGTTAAGAGAAGGGTAACCCTGGCTGTCAAACACGGAATGTGATTGAAAAAAGCCAATAACATCCGATAGATCACGCAATGCGGTTGGGTAGTCGGAATTATTTGCAACAAACAGCAGAAACAAATCAATTTCAACCGGAGGATTAAGCCTTAAATACTTTTTATCGGGTGTTGGTAAATAGTAGGCTTGCTTACCTTCCCTGCGTTCCTCCTCAATATTCACCAGCATAATAGTAACATGCGTCGAATCTGTAATATTGACATTACCATTAGGTAAAACAATGGGTTTCAAATCAACCACGTTGCCTGTTTTATAGCTGCCGGGATCATTCTCCCGGTTAACCATGTAGGCTTCAAGTTCGCTTTGTATAAATTGAAGTGCGGTACGGATCATATAATAAGGCAGATAAAGGTTTTTATTAGTTCAGGAACTTTTTAATATTTGCACAATAGTATTTTGTTACTTATTACAATAAGCATTCAATATCTATTAGTTAACAAATGTTTAATCTTTAGAATAATTGGGGCGAGATATCGGGAACGTACGGATCAGGGGCCGTGTTATTTTCCGAATACCTATGAGGGTAAAATTATCTGCTAATACACTGTATAACAATAGGGTTTGTACGTGTTCAGGAACGTATTTTTACGCAAGCTATGCGGTGGAAAACCGAATCAAATAAAAAATAAAATTAGAAATTATGCTTATTTTTAATTTAAAAGAAATAACAATCAAAAGTCATTAATTAATTATATTTATTAGATAATAGATATTCCCCACAACATTTCGGGAAAATTCTGCCAGGTAAAATTATTTTGATTTTCGTAGAAGATTCAGTGTTGCAAAGCCTCCGATTCATTCAGAAGTTTTTGATTTGTAGTATCAGCAGAGATCGAACCAGCAACAAAAGAACTTTCACTCCTCTACTGTACCAGTTTAAAATGTGTTTTAAGAAGGAAAGCACAAGGCCATACGAAAATTATTTTATCTTGCTAATTATGAAGCCTTACCTATTCCCGGAAACAGTTAGCATCAAAAAAGTACTGCTATATCATCTTTACATTCTGATAATAGCTTTATCCCCGATATTGATATCGATGTTGGCCGGTTTTATAGGCTACTGTTTGGGTTGTCAAATCAACGAAGCAGGAACCGACGATTGCGTGAGGGCGGGAATTGCCTTTGGAAAAATATTTAATCCTATTGGATCTCTTTTCTGGCTATCTATAATTACTATACCATTTGGGGGGATAGCAATCATAGTGTTGATTATAGTTGCTGTTCATGACACCGTATATCATAATAGAAGATAATCAGGGAAGTAAGCGTCCTTTATTTATTACGCTCGTCTTTGCACCTGATTGCTATAAGCGCGGGGGGGGGGGCGTAATACGTCCATTCACTTCATCCAAACACATAATGAAACAAGTTTTAAGAATCCCGTAAAAATGCGGTTAAGATTTCTCCAAAAAAAGCCTCTTAGAATTAACTAAGAAGCTTTTGAATTGTGGTATCAGCTGGGATCGAACCAGCGACACAAGGATTTTCAGTCCTTTGCTCTACCGACTGAGCTATGATACCTCCTTTTGGGGAGTGCAAATGTAGCTTTTTTTTTGTGTTTGGAAATTATTTTTTAAAAATAGTTTTTAAAAAGCATCCAACACACTGTAATAAAGGCCATTATTTTTACCATAACCCATTTAAACTGCCCCCCTTGGACCGCCGTACCTTTCTATTTATTCTCTATCCTGCGATACAAAAAATTGTTACACAAAACCTATATCACTTAGCGCGCGTAATATAGGTTTTGTATATTTAGGCGCTCTATCTATTTATGACCCTGGCAACCAAATACTTAAAACCAATGTTATGACAACAACCAAACCAGCCTCTATCGACGATTACATTGCAGGCTTTCCTGAGGATGTTCAACAAATATTACAACAGGTACGCGCTACCATCAGGCAGGCGGCCCCGGAAGCGGAAGAAAAAATAAGTTATGCCATGCCTGCTTTTACTTTGCATGGTAACCTAATTTACTTTGCAGGTTATAAAAGCCACATTGGGCTTTACCCAACGCCAGCGGGGATAGACGAGTTTAAAGATGACCTTGCCAAATACAAAGGTGCAAAAGGGTCTGTTCAGTTTCCCATTGATCAACCTATGCCATTGGACCTGATAGGCAGGATCACGAAATTCCTGGTAAAGCGAAACCTGGAAAAAGCAAAAAAATAAAGTATAACCGCGTCAATCAGATTAACGGTTAATCGTCACTTTTTAAGTGTGATGATCCTGGCATACCAACCTTCGGGAGTTAAACCGCCAGCGCTTAAAATGGCCGTGTGGCTATCGGGACGGGTAACATCATAAATGGTTTCGGAACCGCGAATAGTAGCACTCCCGGCGTGCACAACAGAATAATCAATTACCACTTTACCGTCGCCACGAAAACTATAGGTAGCCGAATCTACCAGGCTTTTTACATGGGCAACCAGCCGGCCATTTGCTGTAAATTCATAAGTATCTGCAGCTTCGCCAATGTATTTACTACCACCGCCTTTAAAGGGGCCTCCACCGGCTAATGAAGATGAATCGCTAAGCAGCTGCCACTTGCCTGTAACACCAACGTTTTGGTTGTCGTTTTTTCCGCAGGCTGATAAGCCTATAACTATTAAAGCTAAAAGACTGATAGGGTAAAGGTATTTTATCATGGTTTAGTAAGTATTGGATAATATGACTATACGTGAAGGTTAACGCAAATGCTACATCATCCTATATTTATACTAACCTATATATTTATATAGCAATGGATTAAAGCCATTGCCGCCCATCAACCCTAAACCCTGTTAATGGAGTATGCAGAACATTTTAAAAGTATTGCCTGATGTTAAATTAGCTGCTTTTCAAAGCAAAATGCGCAATTACTTTAAAATTTGCAGCCACCACCGCAAGGCAAAAAACAAACCACAGTGTAATTAGTAAAGGCGTACCAGGCATCAATACCATGTTTAATACTCCTTTCTGGAGGATTCTGTTTAGCAGTATCAATATAACCACGGTATCCAAAATCAGCGGTGCAATAAGGAAGCTTATGAAAACCAATAACTTTCGTTTATTGGCGATAGCTTTGCCTGCAGTTATAAGTGGTGGTAAACAAATAACCAAAACAGCTAAAAACCCAATTATCTTTATCAGCAAGGCATTGGAATGGTCGTGGTTTAAAAATACCTGACGAAGCCCCCACTGCTCATCTCCAGAACCCACAGCGGCCATGTACATGCGCCCAAACTGCATATTTCCTAAAATCAGCACCAATCCTAACGACTGATGTTGTGCTGATTGACCAAACTTTACCAGGTATCGGCCCAGCCAAAGCATTATAAATGTAAAAACCGGACCAGCAAAAGTAGCGAGTATAGCTGCCGGATGTTGCTCCAGGCAGTTGGAGCATACATCCCAAACGTTAAAATCTCTTTTGCCCCAGCAACCACAAATAAGCCTGCCTGTAATAATATGAGCCTGCTCATGCAGTTCATGCATCGCAAAGAAAAAAAATACAAATACCAGCAGATTTTTAAAGGTAAGCCGAATAAATAATTGCGGTTTAGGCTTCATAATAACGGTTTGCCGGATATGACCCGTGTTATGCAATCAAGGTTACACCTTATATAAAAGTAAATTTACCTAAGAGCCCTTCTGTCTCAGTGGGCATACTTATTCAGTAATTGCAGGTTGTTTAAAGCATCGCCCATGGTATTGTTAAAATACGCGTAAACTGTTTTACCCTCTGCCTCCCATTCTTTTATGTATTGCGCATACTCATATAAAAAGTCATCGGCATAGCTGCCACGGTATCCGCCATCGGGCCCATGGAACCGCAGATAAACTATATCATCGTTAACCGCAATTAACGGGCTGGCTGATGCAGGCATATCATGCAGTACCATACCCATATTATATTGCCTTAGTAGCTCATAAACATCATCATGGTACCAGCTCCGGTGCCTAAACTCAACCGCTACTGCCCATTTATTACCCGGGTCATTCAGGCGAATAATGCTAATCAGTTGCTCAAATGCGTGCAAGTTGCTCACCTGTATACTGGCCGGAAACTGCACCAGCAGGCAGCCTTTTTTATTGGAGGCGTTGTTTATAGCTTGCATAAAGCGCTCAACATCCTCTGGTTTAAAAGCCAGGTTTTTATTGTGTGTTATCTCCCGCCATAATTTATAAGTAAACCTGAAATTATCCGGCACCTCGGCAGCCCATTTGGCAACGGTTTTACCTATGGGTAATTTATAAAACGAGCTATTAATCTCGATAGAATTGAACAACGTTGCGTAAAAACCTAACCGGCTTAAATGTTGAAATTTTGCCGGAAAATCGCGCTTGGGTATGGGAATTTGTAAACCACTTGTACCTGCGTAAAATAAATTATAGTTGTCCACCCAAGTATAATAAAACAACAGGCCCGATTGTTTTATATCGAAACGATCATTCCGATATAAAACCAAGCCCCTTTTTGACTTTTGACTTAGCCCAACTGCTGCAATTGCCTGATATCTTCGGGCGTTGTTTTACAACAGCCGCCAATAATTTTGGCGCCCGCTAAATACCAGCTTTTTGCACCATCATAAAAATGGCTATCACCGGCATTGGCCGGTAGCCAGCATTTATTTGCCGCATCCCAAACCTCGCCTTTATTGGGATAAACCAGGATGTACTTATCTGTATTTTCGGCAGCTATTTTTACCAGCGATGCGATGTGCTGCAGGGCCGTACAATTAATCCCAACAGCCACAACCTGTGCCGATTGATTTAATAGTTTTACAGCTTCGGCAAAATCTTCGCCGCTGCTCAGCTGAGTTGCATCTTTACAGCTAAAACTTATCCAGGCTTGTACACCTGGAAATTCCGCCAGTAATTCCTTCAAAGCTACGGCCTCATCTATGCAAGGGATGGTTTCGCAGGCCAGTACATCCGCCCCGGTTTCAATCAGCACCTGCATCCGGCGGCGGTGGAATGTTTTCAAATCCTGGATACTTACCCCATAATTGCCCCTGTACTCAGATCCATCGGCCAATGAAGCCCCATAAGGACCAACAGAGGCCGCTACAACAGGCTTTTCGCGTCCGGGGAACGTTTTCATAAACTCATCACGCGCGTCAAAAGCCAACTGTACGCTCAGTTGCATCAGGGCAAAGGCTTCGTCGTCGGTATATCCGTGTTTTGCAAAACCTTCAAAGCTGGCCTGGTAGCTGGCTGTTGTTATAACATCGGCACCGGCCACTAAATAGTCATAGTGCACCTGCTTAATCAGTTCCGGATTTTCGCTCAGCAACTTTGCCGACCATAAACTATGATTAAGGTTAGCGCCCCTTGCTTCCAGCTCAGTTGCCATTGCTCCATCAAGTACAACGAAACCCTTTTTTTGAATAAAATTATCGAAGATGTTTTTCATGCGTGAAATTCCTGCCCGCAAGGTAGCAATTGTATAATTTACGGATTACACCTTACAATTTAAATTTTGAAGAATGTACCCTGCGACGACACAACAATTCCTCTCTCAAAGGATCACATTTAACAATTGTATCTTATAAACATCCCTATCGCCGTTTATTTAAATGCTTTAAGGTTACCAGTTTGGTGCCTCTCGTAAAATCGATATCATCACGGAATTTTATTCTGATTTTATTATTGGCTACTTTTTGTACAAGTCCGCTAAACGCTTTTAGCTCGTGTTCTATCCTCCGGTTGAGGGTATCGTTTTTTATATTGACTTTCTTATCCAGCCCAAATAAACCATATTGACTTACTGTTGTTGGCAATGGCGGCAATTGCCACTCCCAAATCGGGAACGAATACAGCTGCTGCCATTTATGACCTTTGAAAGTCATTATAGTATATGAGTTTAGGCTCGACCAATCAGCATTGTCTATTACAAAAGATATCTCATCGGTGCCATCGCCATTTAAATCGCCTTCATTTTTTAAGAAAGTCAATCCAAAATTATCTTTCGACGCAAATTGTAATTTGCTTATATTCTTGTTATTACACATTAAGACTGATATTGGTTTCTTCCTGATAACCGAATCAACCATACCATCATAATCTACATTGTCATAAAACTTATTGGTTTCTTTATGATCTATGCCGCTAATAAAATGTTCGGTAAGGGTGTCTTTTTTGTCATCTCCATCAAAATCGCCGGTGATTACAAAACGGTAACCCCAAACGGGCTTCGGAGGTTTTACGTTACCCGTTTTATCTTTTAATTGCTCATTTTTTAAAGAAACAATCCTAACCGGCTGCGTACTGGCTGGCTTTTTTTGAGCGTTTGAGCAGGCGTAAGTCAGCAGGCAAATAAAAATAAGGCTCGTAAAAAGGCGGGACATGCTAAAAGAAATATTGCCTTAATTTAAGCAATAATTATCAGTGTTATTGTAAGCCTGCAAAATATAAAAGTTGTTAAATTTTGCAGGCTTAAATACCTGTATCCAGGGAAACAAGATATTAATACAGCTACCTTACACCAGTACCGCCCCCCCGTCAATTACCAGGCTCCGGCCTGTTCCGTATTGTTGTTTCATCAGGTAAATAAAGCCTAAGGCTACATCGTCTGCCTCCCCTACTCTTTTCAGTAGCAGGCTATTTTGCAGGTATTGATACATACCACCGCGCTGCTCGTCGGTCATGGAATCCCAAAGGTTGGTTTTAATAACACCGGGCACCACGCAATTTACACGGATAGGCGCCAGCTCGACAGCCATGGCCCTTACAAAGCCTTCCATGGCACCACAAATAGCCGATGCAACAGACCAGCCGGCGCCCGGCCTTTGGCTTGCAGTGCCGCTGGTAAGCGATACAGAGCCACCCTCGTTAATGTAAGGCGCGCCATACTTCACAGCGGCAAACGCGCTCCAGAAACGGAGGTTAAAAAAACCTATGGCTTCATTAACAACTGTATTACTGATACTGTTGAGGTTAAGGTTTTCGCCGGCGGTATACACCAGGTGATCAAACCGGCCCGCTTTTTCAAAAAAGGCTTTAATATTTTCTTCTATACTTAAATCTACAGCATAACCTTCGCTGCCCGGGGGTAGGTGCTCCAAAGCTTTATCAACGCGTTGCCGGTTGCCAGATACTATAACCACTTTAGCACCCTCTGTTGCTGCCGCTATAGCTGTCGCCAGGCCCAAGCCACTGCTGGCGCCCAATAATATTACTCTTTTATTTACTAATGATTGATTGTTCATCGTTTTTAAATTTTGATGATGCAAAATTCGGCACGATGACGACCTATCCACTTAACAAATGGTAAAAAACAAATCTTGATTAAAAATAGTTTCTTCAGCTCATCCGCTCGCGTGCCTCAAACTGTTTAATAATGCCGCGTCTTTCCATAGGGTTTTGTCTCGGGAGCTCTGCCATTCGTACACGGTATACCATATGCGGAAACTGCCTGCCGCCGATGGTAGTCCACAGGTTACTGGTTTCATCAAAACCGGGCGAGTAATTTTCGACCGTGAGCCTAAACCTCTCTGTACCAGTTTCCGTCCCGGTCTTGGCGGGCCAGGTAAAGACGTTGTTGCTGTCAAAAAAGTTTATGATGTGCGAAAGATTTAATAACGACTGATCGTACGAATGGTAAACGCACGACGATATCAGCACATAAAGGCTCAGATGGCGGGATGCCACCCGGCCAATATTGTGTGTATTATCCGGAAAGTGCTTTACAGGATTATCTTCAGATGCAATTACCAGGGTAATAAGCACGTTGTTTAGCCTGTTAATTTCTTCGCCCGTTAAATGCGCAACGTTGCGCAGCTGAACAAAATCATCGGGCAGGCCGGCATCGCCGGCTTCTGTTTTCAGGTTATTGTTTAATTGCTGGGCCAAAAGTTTTACTGCCTGGTAAATCATAGCTTTAATTTTAATGCTTTGCTGCAGTAAAATTGGCTATAAACAACTTTTTTTCTATGAGTGCCCCTACTAATATTGGCGCGTATAATTACGCGATTGTGTTACGTATACCTACTGTGGCAGGCTATAATTTTTAGCGTACCAAATTATTTTACCACCTTAATTTTAGTAACTATGATATAATTGTATGTAGCAAAAATGCCAGTATCTTTTTTGTAATTTAAATTAACGTTTATTGGGAATCGGGTATTTTCATTAATCCCCAATTGGGCCAGCGAGGAGTTGATATGATAATAGGAAGGTGGATTTTTTGCAGTATCGTTTTTAATGGTAATGAGCAGGCCGCCACATAAAAGCGAAGGGCACATACGAAGGTCATAGCCTGTTAAAACCCCATCGCTTTGATACGGGGTTTCGTTATTCTTTTTACAGGATGCAAATAGCAACACTAAACAAAAGGCGATAGCAAGCAATTTCATGATTAGTTTTATTATCAATACGGTTGCACCACCCGCGGCGATACAGGCGATTAAAAATAATTCAAAACCAGCACTTTATCTGCAATTAAATGCAAATACCAACGAAATAACTTATATTGGTTTTTGCTTTTGATTTAGTACAACATCAACCTTATTACCTGTAAATGACACCTACCCAAACCAATGCACCATGGCCAATATGGAGGCTGATAGCCTTCCGATTTTTTTTTATTTACCTTACGTTGCAAATAGCCCCGCTGGCCTGGCTGGGCGAAATCCCCGGAGTCGGTAAATTATTGTCTTTTTACTATTCCTTTGTTGATTGGGCTGTAAACACATCCAACAAGCTATTTTTTCATGTTCGCGAAGTATTGGTGCATCCAAACGGCAGCGGCGATACATCATGGGCCTGGGCGCAACTGTGGGCAATGTTGTCTGTAGCGCTCATTGGCTGCCTGCTATGGTCGGTACTTGACCGTAAGCGGACCAGCTACACCCACCTTAACTACTGGCTTTGCCTGGCAGCCCGTTATTACCTCGCCTTTTTTGCCTTCAGTTATGGCATACTTAAAATATATGCTTTGCAAATGCCCTTTCCTAACCTGCATCAGCTGGCCACCCCGTTAGGCGATTTATTGCCCATGCGTTTATCGTGGATGTTTATTGGTTACTCCAAAACCTACCAGGTATTTTCGGGCATTATGGAAACATTGGTAGGCCTGCTGCTGATTAACCGTCGTACGGCTACACTCGGCATATTTATGGCGGCAGGCGTATTTGCCAATGTAATGATGCTTAACCTGAGTTATGATATCCCCGTTAAGCTATTTGCTATCGAGCTTACTTTTTTAAGTTTGTTTTTACTGGCTAACGAAGCCAGCCGGCTCTATTATTTTTTTGTACTCAATAAGCCTGCGCCTATTGCCGAAACTTATCATTTTAAATATACCCAAAAATGGATGCGCATTGGCCGCATTGTAGTCAAATGCGTATTTATAATACTGGCAGTGTTTATGGAAATTATAAACAACTGGCAATACTACCAGGAAACAAATGCAGCGCCAGCTAAGCAATATCTCAAAAATGGGATGTATGAAGTTGCCATTTACTCGGTAAATAAAAAAGACATCCCCTTGTCTGTTGCAGATACTTTACGATGGCACGACTTGATTTTGGAAAACGGCGCAGGCAGTATCAAAACCGCCGACACCGCTTTCAGGCAACGCTATAAACGGGGGTATTTTGCCTATACAACCGATGAGGCTAAACATATTTTCAAAATAAAAAAACTGGCCGATGATAGCCTATGGATGGCTAGTTTCAGGTATGAACAGCCGGATAGCACAACCATAAAGTTATGGGGCAAATTGCGTAACGATAGCCTGTATGTAGTACTGAAACGGACAAACCGCCACTTCCAGCTGGCCGAACGGCAGTTTCACTGGCTAAGTGAGCGCAACAGGTAATTGTGATATCTGTGGTGTGAGATCTGAGGTGAGTAGCCTATAGTGTGAGCCGGACTTTTACCTTCGAGTACTTCAGACCTCAGTCCTCACCCCCCAGAACACAGAAGCCAGACCACAGACTCCAATTGTAACAACTTTACTGTTTAAATCTGTAGCTATCAAACAATTAATCACATCGGTGCTTTTTAGATAAAATAGTTAGCAATGCCTAAGTGGATTAAAATAATATCGAGAGTATTCGTGGCTTTAATAGGTGTTGTAATCATCGCCTTTGCGGGTATTTTCATGTATATCATTTTCAATAAAGAGAAAGTGCTGAAAATGATGACGGCCGAATTGAATAAAAACCTAAACGGTACAATAACCATAGCCAAACTCGATCCCACGTTTTTCAAAGGCTTTCCCGGTGTTTCGGTAAGCCTTAAGGATGTGGTTATAAAAGATAAGCAATGGCCGGTTCATCATCATACCCTGCTGGAGGCCAAAAACTTTGATGTATCGGTAAATGCTGCCGCATTACTGCATGGCAGCGTGGAGATTAACAAAATAGATATCAGCGATGCCGCAATTGACCTGTTTACCGATAGCAGTGGTTATAGCAACACCTCCGTTTTTAAAAGCAAGCCAAAAGATTCTGTTAAGGTTGAGAAAAACACCAACCCATCTACCCAGCTCAAACGCTTTGGGCTAAGCAATGTAAACTTTACTGTTGATGACCGCAAGGCTTATAAGCTTTTTAAGTTTGAAGTACAGGACGTTGATGGACGCATGCAATGGCCATCAACCGGCTGGCATGCCAATATTAGCCTAAAAACGATGGTTAAAAGTTTTTCCTTTAATACCAGGCAAGGCAGCTTCATGAAAGAGAAATTGCTCGATGGCGATTTTGACATCACTTATAATGAGCCATCAAAACTAATTACTGTAGCCCCTAAAGTTTTGAATATCGGCGGCGAAGCGTTTACCATAGGCGGCAAGTTTGACCTGGGCAAACCCAATGTTAATTTTGTATTGAACATTGTGAACGATAAAATTTTGTGGGTAAACGCATCAAATCTATTGTCGCCAAATATTACCAAAAGCCTCAGGATGTTCAACATTGATGAACCGATAGCCGTAACCTGCGATATTGCCGGAGCGTTTGGCGGTGGTGGCGACCCATCAATATTTGTTACCGCCAAAGTGATGGATAACGTGGTTACCACCCCTGGTGTAAAAATTGAAAACTGCACTTTTAATGGTGTGTTTTCAAATAACTATATTAATGGCAAAGGCTATAATGATGCAAACTCCGTTATCAAACTCTACCATTTTAATGGTACCTATAAAAAAGTGCCGTTTACTATCGATACCGCTTTCATCAACAACCTGAATACCCCGGTGGCAACGGGAATATTTAAATCGAGTTTTGATATTGCCAAACTTAACGGCGCCATTGGCGATGACGACCTGCGTTTTACCAAAGGTTATGCCGACGTTAAGCTTGCTTACAAAGCCGACCTGGTAAATTACAGAATCTCGAAACCTCAGCTTGGTGGCACTATCAACATCAAAAACGCCGATGTAAGTTACGTACCGCGCGACCTTAATTTTAAAAACAGCGCAATCACCATCAAATTTGCCGGTAACGATTTATTACTGAACAACATTCGCATGCAATCGGGTCGCAGCATTGTTTATATGGATGGCCGGGTAAATAACTTTTTAAACCTGTACTATACAGCGCCCGAAAAAATAATATTAAAGTGGCAGGTACATAGCCCGCAATTGCATTTGGCCGAGTTCCTGGGCTTTTTAAATAGTACCCAACCCGTTGAAGAGGTGAAAACCAAAGGCAAAAAAACCAATATTAATGACGCTTTAAGTACCGCTTTTCAGAAAGGCAAGGCCGAAATTCATTTAAAGGTTGATAAGGTATACTACAAAAACTTTTTGGCCACCGATGCCACTGCCGACTTTTTAATGGCCGATAATAGCATCAGGGTTAACAATGTAAGCGTTAAACATGCAGGTGGTTCACTAAAGCTAAACGGCAACTTTGTACAAAGCGGCAAGCTGAATGATTTTACCGTAAATACTAAAGTTGATAACGTAAATACCAGCGCCTTTTTTGCTGCGTTTAATAATTTTGGGATGGATAGTTTTACATCTAAAAACCTAAGTGGTTTTTTATCGGCTCAGGCCCACCTTACGGGCAAAATTAACGGTGCCGGCAATATTGTACCCGGCAGTTTAAAGGGCTTAACAACTGTTGATTTAAAAGAGGGTGCATTGCTAAACTTTAAACCCATTACAAGCGTAGGTAAATTCGCTTTTCCGTTCAGGGATTTAAAGAATATCCGCTTTCAAACGCTTAATATGAAGTTTGATATTGATGGCGATAAAATAAACATCAGCCCGATGCAAATTAATTCAAGCGCCATTAACATGAATGTAGCCGGCGTTTACTCCTTATCAAGGGGCACAAATATAGCGTTGGATATACCTTTACGTAACCCAAAAGGCGATACTGCAATAATTGACGCAACCGAACGTAATAAAAAGCGTATGAAGGGAATAGTATTGCACATTTTGGCCGCCGATGGCGATGATGGCAAAATAAAAATCAAGTGGAACAAAAACCACGATAAAGACAAAAAAGATGACAAAAAAACAGAAAACACCGATGAAAAAACGGGCTACTGACAATTATAAAAACGGCACGATATGTGCCTCATTTATAACAAATAAAATAGATGTATTTTTGACACAATAATAGCAATTGAATGCGTATCTTTGTGCATCCATTAAAGAGAGATCACGTTTGATTAAACACTTACCGGTAACTGCAACATATTTCAATACGGTAAACACCGCGCATCCTACTGCAATAGTATCAAAAAGTCAACCCCTGCATCATCAGTATCCCGGGTTCAGAAAAAAATTAGGAGCACCGTTAAATGATCATATTTTTTGTAAAGCAGGTTAAACCAACCGTGTAAATTCTTATCGGACATATAATTAGCTGAAATAAATCTATTCAATAAAATGAGACAACTCAAAATATCCCAATCCATTACCAATCGTGAATCTCAATCACTTGAAAAATACCTTCACGAGATAGGTAAAGTAGATTTAATATCTGCCCAGGAAGAAGTGATCCTGGCGCAAAAGATCCGTGAGGGCGACCAGGCCGCATTAGAGCGTTTGACAAAAACAAACCTTCGTTTTGTGGTATCTGTGGCAAAGCAATACCAAAACCAGGGTTTAACCCTTGGCGATTTAATTAACGAAGGTAACTTAGGTTTAATTAAAGCGGCTAAACGTTTTGACGAAACAAAAGGCTTTAAATTCATTTCATACGCAGTATGGTGGATTCGCCAGTCTATATTATCTGCCGTTGCCGAGCAGTCACGTATTGTGCGTTTACCTTTGAACCAAATTGGTTCATTAAGCAAAATTCATAAAGCAGCTTCAAAATTAGAGCAGGAATTTGAAAGACAACCAACCCCAGAAGAACTGGCCGAGGATCTTGAAATATCTGTTGATAAAATTGCCGATTCATTAAGCAATGCAGGCCGCCAGGTATCTATGGACGCTCCGTTTATACAGGGCGAAGAAAATACCTTGCTTGATGTTTTGCAAAGCACCGATGCAGCAACCGATACCGAACTGATGATGGATTCATTGTCACAAGAGATCAAGCGCTCATTAGGTATCCTTGCCGAACGCGACCGTGAGGTTATTATTCTTTTCTTTGGTTTAGGTGGTTATGCTGCCCATTCGTTAGAAGAAATTGGCGAGAAATTTAACCTTACCCGCGAGCGTGTACGCCAGTTAAAAGATAAAGCGTTGATGCGTTTACGCCACAACTCAAAATCAAATCTTTTACAATCGTATTTGAACTAAGAAACGATCTTACAGATTATAAGAAACGCGGATGATGAAAATTATTCGCGTTTTTTTGTGCCACAATTCCCCCTCCTGTCATGCTGAGGAACGAAGCATCTGCACGCCGTGCAATATTGGTCTGGCACAGTTCGCGAATAGATGCTTCGTTCCTCAGCATGACAGCCTTTTTTTTGATACAAAACTTTACCCCACAAAAAAAGCATCTGCCCTTTAAGAACAGATGCTTGTACGATTATAATAATAGTTTATTTATTAACCTACTTTTACATTTACCGCATTTAAGCCTTTTTTACCTTGTTCTACATCGTAGGTAACGCTATCGTTTTCACGGATAGTGTCGATAAGGCCTGAGGCATGTACAAAAACTTCGGCACCACCATTT
>Ga0307515_10001446_pt1 | contig 53332 bp, 45 predicted proteins | sample 17_EM_MG_FD_194513 | JGI IMG/M metagenome (GOLD analysis project Ga0307515, IMG submission 194513) | Populus trichocarpa ectomycorrhiza microbial communities from riparian zone in the Pacific Northwest, United States - 17_EM | ecosystem: Host-associated > Plants > Roots > Unclassified | place...
GTGTGCAGCCGTCGGTCCACGCCCTCGGACACGGCCTGCGAGGACACGACGACGACATGCCCGTGCTGGTCGATCAGGGCCTGCATCTCCGACAGCGCCTGGTCCAGCGGTCGTTGATCGAGGTCCCGCAGGACGACGGCGGGCAGGGTCCGTTCGTCCTGTGCTGGCAGCGCCATGTCGGCGCTGGTCACGACAATGGCAGTTGGCACGCGCAGCTCCCCGTCTCACGCCTGTCGGCCCACCGGCATTACTCCGGCACACCGAGTTGACTTCATTGCGTGACTACCTCAGCACTGTAACCACGCCCCTGTGACCGGAGAACAGCGTTTCTGTAGCTGTGCGGCAACTGTCATCGCACACAACGCGCCAAAACGGGACAGGTCGAGCAACTGGCCGGGTGCGGGCCAGCGTTCCGGCAAGCGCGGATGCACGTCCGACCGCGCACCGGCGCCCGCCCGACCGACCGGCGAATTTGGTCTGGACCTCTTGACAGTGAGATTGGTCTGGACCAACTCTGGAGTCCAGTCGGTGGCCACCGTCGTCACAGTCCCCTCCAAACTCCCCCACCGGAGGCATCAGTGGACCGCGCACCAGGCATGCCCGCACTCAGGAAAAGACGTCTGTGGGCCGGGGTCGCCATGGCCGCCCTCGCCCTCTCCTTCGCCGGCACCGGCCAGGCGTCCGCCGCCGACATCAACAACGCCAAGAACGCCGGCTTCGAGTCGGGCCTGACCAACTGGACCTGTACGGCGGGCAGCGGCACGACCGTCTCGTCCCCGGTCCACAGCGGCGCCTCCGCGCTGAAGGCCACCCCGGCCGGCCAGGACAACGCCCAGTGCAGCGAGTCGGTCGCGGTGAAGCCCAACTCGACGTACACGCTGAGCGCGTGGGTGCAGGGCGGCTACTCCTACCTGGGCGTGACCGGCACGGGCACGACGGACGTCTCGACCTGGACCCCCGACACATCCGCCTGGAAGCAGCTGTCGACGACGTTCACGACGGGCGCCTCGACCACGTCCGTCTCGGTGTACACGCACGGCTGGTACGGCCAGGCCGCGTACTACGCCGACGACATCTCGGTCTACGGCCCGGACGGCGGCGGTGGCAGCGACCCGGCCCCGACGGTCCCGGCGACACCGACGGGGGTGACGGTCCCCTCGACGACGTCTTCCTCGGTCTCCCTCGCGTGGAGCGCGGTGTCGGGAGCGACGGGCTACAACGTCTACCGCAGCGGCACGAAGATCACGGCGGTGACGGGAACGTCCGCGACCGTCACGGGACTTGCGGCCTCCACGTCGTACTCCTTCCAGATCACGGCGACCAACTCGGCCGGTGAGTCGGGCAAGTCGACGGCGGTGACGGGCACGACGACGGCGACGGGCGGCGGCGGAAACGGCACCCTCCCGAAGCACGCGGTGACCGGCTACTGGCAGAACTTCAACAACGGCGCGACCGTCCAGAAGCTCTCGGCGGTCTCCTCCCAGTACGACATCATCGCGGTGGCCTTCGCGGACGCGACCTCGACGCCGGGCGCGGTCTCCTTCACGCTCGACTCGGCCGGCCTCGGCGGCTACACGGTCGACCAGTTCAAGGCGGACATCGCGGCCAAGCACGCGGCCGGCAAGAAGGTCATCATCTCGATCGGCGGCCAGAACGGCACGATCTCGGTGAGCGACTCGACGTCCGCGACGAACTTCGCCAACTCCGTCTACTCCCTGATGCAGACGTACGGCTTCGACGGCGTCGACATCGACCTGGAGAACGGCATCAACTCGACGTACATGACACAGGCGTTGAGGTCCCTCTCCTCGAAGGCGGGCTCGTCCCTCATCATCACGATGGCCCCGCAGACGATCGACATGCAGTCGACGTCGAACGCGTACTTCCAGACGGCCCTGAACATCAAGGACATCCTCACGGTCGTCAACATGCAGTACTACAACAGCGGCACGATGCTGGGCTGCGACGGCAAGGTCTACGGCCAGGGCACAGTCGACTTCCTGACAGCCCTCGCCTGCATCCAGCTCCAGGGCGGCCTCTCCCCCTCCCAGGTGGGCCTGGGCCTCCCGGCCTCGACCAGCGCGGCCGGGAGCGGCTACGTCTCCCCCACCATCGTGAACAACGCCCTCGACTGCCTGACCGCCGGCACCAACTGCGGCACCTTCAAGCCGTCGAAGACGTACCCCGACCTCCGGGGCGCGATGACGTGGTCGACGAACTGGGACGCGGCCGCGGGGAGTTCGTGGTCGAACTCGGTGGGGGCGCATGTGCACGCGCTGCCGTAGCGGCCGTAGCGAACCGTGGTGAGTGAGGAGTGCGACCGAGCTGTCGGGTCGCACTCCTCGGTGCTGGGCCGGTCAGTCCTTGTCGTCCGCGTTCTCGGCGAGCTTCTCCACCAGCCCCCGCGCCTTCTCGACCCCCGTGTCGATCCGCTCGCTGTGCTTGCCGTCCGTCTTCTCGTCGATGAGGTCACCGGCCTTCTCCAGCCCGTCGGTGATCTTGTCACCGTGTTCCTCGGCGATCTCCTCGGCCTTGTCCTTGAGCTTGTCCAGGTCCCGCAGGTTGTCGAACACGACAGTTCCCCTCGCCGCAACGGCCTTGCCCGGTCAGGGACATGGTCCGCACGACGGACCCGGAGAACAAGGTGGCTCCACCCCGAATGCCCCGGCGGGCGGAGGTGCGGGACGGGCGCGTTCGGGGCGTACCCGTCCCGCGTCAGCCTTCCGTGCAGTACGACTCGGCGTCGCTGTACCGGTACGGCGTGTCGGCGAGAGACAGCGCCTCGCCCCAGCGGCCGAACCCACCGTCGGCGACCTCCAGATAGATCCGCTCTCGTCCTCGGTCATACCGACATTCGTAGCAGCCCCCACTGACAGCGAGACCGGCACGAACGGCCGCCCGAACGGCCGTCCCGACTCCCGCATCGCGGCCCGCCAGAGGCCGTCGGCCCGACCGGTCGAACCGACCCGATCGGCCCCGCCGATCGAGCGGACCTGAAACATTTCTGTGAGCCCACCGCATCAGTACAAGTGAGGGCGGTGCCGGAACCGGGACCGCTGGGGGCAGGGGGGATCAGGCGTGAGACGACAGGAACGTGCCGACGCGTACGAGGAGTTCGCCGCCGCGCGTGCCGGGCATCTCTACCGGTCCGCCTGTCTGCTGACCGCCGGGGACACGCATCTCGCCGAGGATCTGGTGCAGGAAACCCTCGGCAAGCTGTACGTCGGCTGGGGACGGCTCTCCCGGGTCGGCAACCCCGCCGGGTACGCCCAGACCGTCCTCACCCGTACCTACCTCGCCCATCAGCGGCGCCGCAGCAGCACCGAGCGCGCCACCGACCTGCTGCCCGATCTGCCCGACCCCGGCGCCCCGGGCGCGGACACGCCGTTGCGGCTGACCCTGCTCCAGGCGCTCTCCCGGCTGCCCGCCAAGGACCGGACCGTGGTCGTCCTGCGGTACTGGGAGGACCGGTCCGTCGAGGAGACCGCCGACGTCATGCAGGTCAGTTCGGCCGCCGTACGCACCCGTTGCGTCCGCGCGCTCGGCCGGCTGCGCGAGCTGCTCGGCGAGAACCTAGACGAATACGCCCGCCCCTGAACACCCCCACTCCTTTCGTCCCTCCCGTCGTCCCTCCCGTCATCCGTCACGTCATCCCTCCTGCCAACTCCCTTACGCGAAACGGTGGTCCGCCATGCCCAACGCCCAACACAGCGACCTCCTCGACCCGTTCGAGGAACGGCTCACCGCCGGCCTGCACGACGCGGGCAACGCCTTCGAGACCGACCGCGCCGCACTCGTCGACGCAGGCGCTCTCAAGGGACGACGGCGCCTGCTGCGACGCCGGAACGCCGCCGTCGTGGGCAGCGCGGCCGGTATCGCCCTCGTCGGCGTCGGCGGTGCGCTGCTCCTGCCGAGCGGAGACCCCGCCAAGGCCCGGGGATCCGCGGCCACTTCCACGCTCGCCTCCGCCTCCGCCCCCACCCCCGTCTCCGCCGAGACCCTGACCGGTACGCTCGAACACGAGCTCGTCGTCGGCAGGGGCGGCACCTACGGCGGGTTCACGAAGATCGAGGCCCGTGGCACGGACGAGGGACTGTCGCCGTACGTCCGACTCGTCTTCGACGACGGCAAGGGCGCGGCGGCCGTCAGCGTCACCATGGACCGGATCCAGCCGGGGAGCGACGACGCGCGGCAGATCACCACATGCCCGGGGAAGGCGTTCACGCACTACGACGCGTGCGGCACGAGCCGGTTGGCGGACGGTTCTGTGGTCATGGTCCTTCAGGGGTACGAGTATCCGGACCGCCGGGTGGACACCAAGTGGTGGAACGCCGAACTCGTCACCCCGCAGGGCCAGCACGTGAGCCTGAACGAGTGGAACGCCGCCGCCGAGAAGGACTCGCCGATCACCAGGCCCCAACCGCCGTTTTCCGCGGCCCAGTTGAGGAAGGTGGCCGCCTCGAAGATCTGGCGGGACGCGATCGATGCCATGCCGGTGAACTCGAACTCACCGACCACACCGTCGAGTTCGAGCACGGGCGCCGCCGTGTCCGTCACCTCCACGCTGCGGACCCTGGTGCCGAAGGGCCTCGCGGTGTCCGAGGCCGGCGACCCCGGCGACACCGGGTTCGGCTATCTCGTCGTCGACGACGGCAAGGGCAAGACCCTCGTACAGGTCAACGTCCAGGCGGACATGGCGGATGTCGAGGGCGAGCTGTTCGGCTCCGACGCCGAGGTCCTGGCCGACGGCACGAAGGTCGCCACGCACCAGGGACCGGGCGAGAAGGGCGGCACGGGTGTCGTGATGTGGACCGTCGACACCATGCGGCCCGACGGAAGCCGGGTCGTCATCAGCGCCTTCAACTCCGGCGCCCAGGACACCGCCGCGACCCGCAAGTCCCCGGCCCTGACCATGAAGCAGCTCCGGGAGATCGCTCTGAGCCCGAAGTGGCGGTAATCCAGCCAGCGACTTTGAACGCCCTTGACCTGACCATGCCAACACATCAACATAGGCGGCACACAGGAATGCTCACGCGAACACCCCACCCGAGCACCTCACGCGAACACCCCACCCGCACGCCGTACTTCACGCACGTCGCACTGAAACACCCCCCACCTCCAGCAAGGAGATTTCATGCGACTCCGAATACGCGGCTCAGGCCCCCGTAGCGGCAGACGCACCGCCGCGCTCGCCGCCCTGATGGCCCTCGCCCTCGCCGCCCCCGTCACGGCGGCCACCGCGTCCAAGGCCACCGCCGACAGCACACACCAGGCCGCTCCGGCCACGGACGACATCCGCCAGTACGAGATCCACGTCGACCACAACACCCCGGTCACGCGGACGGCCATCGCGGCGGCCGGCGTCACCGTGGACGAGTCCGACGAGGAGACGGTGGTCGTCTCCGGCCGCGCGGCCCAGATCGAGAAACTGCGTCAACAGGGCTACGCCGTCTCGCTGTTGGGCTCCGCCCCGGACCGTTCCTCGGCCGTAGACACCGCACGGCTCCTCGACTTCCCCTCGGCCGACGCGAAGTACCACAACTACGCCGAGGCGAACACGGAGATCGACCAGCGGCTCGCCGCCTACCCCGGCATCATGAGCAAGAAAGTCATCGGCAAGTCGTACCAGGGCCGGGACATCGTCGCCATCAAGGTCAGCGACAACGTGGCCACCGACGAGAGCGAACCCGAGGTCATCTTCACGTTCCACCAGCACGCCCGCGAGCACCTCACGGTGGAGATGGCGCTGTACCTGCTGCGCGAGTTGGGCGCGGGCTACGGCACCGACTCCCGCGTCACGAACATCGTGAACAACCGCGAGATCTGGATCGTGCCGGACCTCAACCCGGACGGCGGCGAGTACGACATCGCGACCGGCGCCTACCGGTCCTGGCGCAAGAACCGCCAGCCCAACTCCGGTTCCAGTTACGTCGGTACGGACCTCAACCGGAACTGGAACTACAAGTGGGGCTGCTGCGGCGGCTCTTCGGGCTCGACCTCGTCCGAGACCTACCGGGGCGCGTCCGCCGAGTCGGCACCCGAGGTGAAGGTGGTCGCGGACTTCGTACGCAGCCGGGTCGTCGGCGGGAAGCAGCAGATCACCGCGGGGATCGACTTCCACACGTACAGCGAACTGGTGCTCTGGCCCTTCGGGTACACGTACTCCGACACGGCGACCGGGATGACCGCGGACGACGCCGCCGCGTTCAAGGCGGTCGGGCAGAAGATGGGCGCGAGCAACGGGTACACGGCCGAGCAGTCCAGCGACCTGTACATCACGGACGGTTCGATCGACGACTACCTATGGGGCAGTCAGAAGATCTTCGACTACACCTTCGAGATGTATCCGACGTCCAGTTCCGGGGGTGGGTTCTACCCGCCCGACGAGGTGATCGAGCGGGAGACCTCCCGGAACCGGGACGCGGTGTTCCAACTGCTGGAGAACGCCGACTGCATGTACCGGTCCATCGGCAAAGAGGCCCAGTACTGCGGCTGACCAGCCTTGCGCTGCGGCTAACCAGCCTTGTACTACGGCTGGTTAGCCATTGCCCTGCGGCCGACTAGTCCTCGCGGACCTCTGCCTCCGCCGCGGCGAGCGCCGCCTCGTCCACCTCGGCGGACTCGTCGTCCTCGTCCTCGGCGCCGTCGTCGAAGTACGCGTCGAGGACCGCGTCCAACTGCGTCTCCCACTCAGTGAACCGGCTCCTGGCCGCCGCCTCGATCTCGATCGGGAACCAACGGCGGTCAGGAGTGTGCACCGTGATGGTGAACCGCTTGCCGAAGCGCGGCGTCTCGGTCTCCACCGCGCCGATCTCGTCCCAGCGGAACTCGCACGCCTGGTCGTCCAGGCGCAGTCGTACGCCCTTCTCGTCCGCGACGATCTCCGCACGACGGTCGGACGCCTCGAAGACCGGCCCGTCGGACGCATCCTCGTCGGCCTCGTCATCGGCCTCGGACTCGTCATCGGTGTCCTCGGCAACGGCCTTCTCGGCCTCCGCCTCGGACTCCTCGGCCTTCTGGACCGACGGCTTCCCGCCCTCGGACCCCTCCGGCTCCTCCGGTGTAGCCGGCTCCTCGGCCTTCGCGTCCTCGGGCTCCGCGCCTCGCGGCTTCTTGTCCTCCGGCTTACCGGAGGACACGGCGGGTGCGGTGAGCCCCGGGATGAAGGCCGGGTCGAAACCGGCACCCTTCACGGGCTCGCCCTCCAGGGGCTGGCTGCTCGAACCTATGCGCTGCTCCACAGCGCGAAGTATGGTCGACGATCCTGTGTCGGGCACAGCCAGCCCCAATTTTGTTATCAGACGCCTACAAGCGGCTTACACGAACACACTGAGCACGGCGGCCACCGCGAACCCCGCCACCGACAGCACCGACTCCAGCACGGTCCACGTCTTCAGCGTGTCCCGCTCGCTGATCCCGAAGTACTTCGCGACCATCCAGAAGCCCCCGTCGTTGACGTGCGAGGCGAAGATCGAGCCCGCCGAGATGGCCATGATGACCAGCGCGACGAACGCCTGCGAGTGGTCGCCCTCCGCGAGCAGCGGGGCCACGATGCCCGCCGTCGTCACGATCGCCACCGTCGCCGAACCCTGTGCGACCCGTAGTACCAGCGAGATCAGGTACGACAGCACGAGCACCGGCAGGCCCACGTCGTGGAAGGTGTCCGAGAGCGCCTGCGCGACCCCGCTCGCCTTCAGTACGGCGCCGAAGACCCCGCCCGCGCCGACGACGAGGATGATGTTGCCGACCGGCTTGAGGGACGCGGTGGAGACGGTCTCCAGGGACTTACGGGACCAGCCGCGCCTCAGACCCAGGAGGTAGTACGCGAGGAGGAGAGCGATCGTCAGGGCGACGAAGGGGCTGCCGAAGAACTCCACCACCGAGCGGCCGGTCGACGGGTCGAAGGCGATCGACGAGAAGGTGGCCGCGAGGATCAGGACGAGGGGCGTACCGATGATCGCGAGGACCGTGCCCAACGACACCGGCTTCTCCTGCGGTACGACGCCGGACTCCCGCTGTTCGTCGATGACCGCCTGCTTCGCCTCGGCCGCCGCCTCGACCATGTCCTGCGGTACGGCCACGAAGATCCGCTTGCCGATCCAGGCGGCGTAGGCCCACGCGGCGAGTACGGCGGGGATGCCGACGACGATGCCCATGAGGATGACCCAGCCGAGCTGGACGTGGAGCAGGCCGGCCGCGGCCACCGGGCCGGGGTGCGGCGGCAGGAACGCATGAGTCATCGACAGACCCGCGAGCAGCGGCAGGCAGTAGAGCAGGATCGACTTGCCGCCGCGCTTGGCGGCGGCGTACACGATCGGCGCGAGGACGAAGATGCCGACGTCGAAGAAGACCGGGATGCCGAAGATCAGGCCGGTCAGGCCCATGGCGAGCGGGGCTCGCTTCTCGCCGAAGAGATTCAGCAGCCGGGACGCCAACACCTCGGCGCCGCCGCTGACTTCGAGGATCGCGCCGAGCATCGTGCCCAGGCCGATGATGATCGCGACATGGCCGAGGATGCCGCCCATGCCGGACTCGATGGTGGAGACGGCGTCGGAGCGCTGGACCGTGCCGAAGAGTTCGGTGACCGAGAGACCGGAGAGCAGGCCGACGGTTATGGAGACGGCGAGGAGGGCCACGAAGGGCTGGAGTCTGACCTTGATGATCAGGAAGAGAAGGAGCGCGATCCCGAGGGCGGCGACCGTCAACAGGCCTGCTGTGCCGTCCAGTAGGAGAAGCAGGCCTCCGGTGTGGGGTGGTGTCGCGGGGGCGGTGGCGGCGAGCGGTAGGGACATGGTGGGGGTCCTCGTTGTCGTCGTAAGAACATGGGTCCGGGGGTCTGGGGGATGTCCCCCAGAGGGCACAGCCGGGCAGGGGGGATCGCGGCGCGGCACCCCGAAGGGCGCCGAACCGTCGTACGGTGTGCGGAAGTTGGGGCGGTGTCAGCTCAAAGGGCTGGTCAGCTCAGGACGGCCAGCGCGTCGATCTCGATGAGCAGCCCGGCGGGCAGGCCGACGTAGACCGTCGTGCGCGCGGCGGGGATCTCGACGCGGCTTTCGAAGTACTCGTTGTAGATCGCGTTCATCTCGGCGAAGTGGTCGACGTCCGTCAGATAGACGCGGATCATCATCGCGTCCTCCCAGCTCGCGCCGCCCTCCTCCAGGATCGCCTGGACGTTGGCGAGGGTCTGGAGGGTCTGCTCGCGCAGGGTCGGGCCGGCCGGCGTCGGCGGCTTGCCCTCCTCGGCGGGGAGGAAGCCGACCTGGCCGGCGACCTGGAGGATGTTCCCCTTGCGGACGCCGTGCGAGAACTTCGCGGGCGGGGTGGCGTGGGTCTTGGGCGTGAGCGCGGTCTTGTCCGTCATACGAGGTCCTTCATGCGGGGTCGTTTGTGGGGGGCACTGGGGTCCTGCCCGAGTACTCGCCACTGATGGCGTCCGCCGTGCGACGGACCAGTGGAAGCAGGGTGAGGAGTTCGTCGGCGGTGACGACGACATTGGGCGCGGAGACCGACATCGCGGCGGCCACCCGTCCGTCGGCGCCCCGGATCGGCGCGGCGACACAGTTGATGGACTCTTCGTGGCCGCCGAGGTCGGTGGCCCAGCCCTGTTCCCGCACCTTCTCCAACTCCCTTAGGAAGGCAGGGGCGTTGGGGATGGAGCGGGCGGTGTACATGGGGTATTCGAGCTTGTCGGCGAGTACCCGGCGCTCGCCCTCCGGCAGGTCGGCAAGCAGCAGCTTCGCCACGCCCGCGACGGTGATGGCGACAGGCTTCCCGATCCGCGAGTACATCCGCACCGGGTAGCGGCTCTCCACCTTGTCGATGTAGAGGACCTCGTTCTCCTCGTACACCGCGAGGTGGACGGTATGACCGCACTGCTCGTTCAGCCGTGCGAGATGGGGGTGGGCGATCTCGCGGATGTCGAGGTTCTCCATCGCCTCCTGGGCGAGGGCGATCAGGCGGGCGCCGAGCCGGTAGCGCTGGTCGGACTGGCGGTAGACCAGGCCGTGTTCGTGCAGGGTGCGCAGGAGGCGCAGGGCCGTCGACTTGTGGACGTCGAGGCGCTCGGCGACCTGGCCGAGGTCGGCGGGGCCCTCGGCGAGCAGCGGCAGGATACTGAGCGCGCGGTCGACGGTCTGACTCATGGCGTACATACCTCCTCGTCGGCCCAGTCGGCGGCGTCGGTCCAGCCGGGGCCGAGTCGAAGTCTCCCCCACGCCCGCTCGTCCAGGGCGACCAGCCGGTCGGCGTGGTCACGGACCGGGGGCGTAGCGAGGTCGCCGGGGACGGTGAGGGCGGCGGCGGCCGTGAGATGCCCGTGCCGCAGCCGGTCCCGTACGGGAAGTCCCCGCAGGGTCGCGGAGAGGAACCCGGCGGCGAAGGCGTCCCCGGCGCCCACCTCGGCGACGACGTCGACATGCGGCGCGGGCACGAAGGTGGCGTCGCCCCGGTGGTAGACGGTGGCCCCGCGTCCACCCTGCTTGACGACGAGCGTCTCGGGGTCGGGGAACGCGTCCCGTACGGCATCGGCCCCGACGAGCCCCCAGACCTCGGCGGCCTCGTCCTCACCGACGAACACGAGGTCGGCGCCGCGCGCCAGCTCCAGCAGCACGCTCGGCCCGTCGGCCGAACGCCCCAGCGCCGGGCGGTGGTTGACGTCGAAGGAGATCAACGGGCGATGCGCACGGATCGCGGTCAGCTCACGCACCAGCCCGAGACAGTCCGCGGACAGCATCGGGGTGATCCCCGACAGATGCAGCACCCGCCCGGCCCGTACGGCGGCCAGGTCCACGGTGTCGACGGCCATCGCGGAGGCGGCGGACCCGGCCCGGTAGTACGCCACTTCGTGCGCGTCGGTGGCCCGGTCCCCGGCAGTGCGGAAGTAGATCCCGGTCGGCCGCGCGGGATCACGCCGTACGGCCGACACATCCACCCCGTACCCACCGATGGTCTCGACGAGATGATCACCGAACCCGTCCGCCCCCACCCGGCTGACCCACCGGACGGTGTGCCCGGCGGCGGCCAGCACGCACGCGACATTCGACTCGGCGCCGCCGATGGCGCGATCGAAGGACGGCACGTCGGCGAGGCGGCCCGCCCGGCCGGGTAGGAACGTGACCATGGACTCGCCCAGCGCTACGACGTCCACGACGTCACGGGCGGCGGTGGACTGTCCGTCGGCGGTCACGATGGTGATGGCTCCTCGTCCGGTGCGCCGGGGGCGGCGGCTCCGTTGACCCGGTGTTGGGCGAGATGTTAGACAGCGGTAAGCGATATACGCAATGAAGGTTGCAGAGATTGCAACACTCCAGCTCAGGGAGGCCCCATGGTCCGCGACACCGGTACCGAAGCGCTCGCCCGGCTCGCCGGGGAACGCGTCGACCACCGTTTCAAGGGCCTCCCCCCGGACGCGGACGGCCTCACGGTCACCGAGTTGTCGGCCCAGCGCCGCAACCTCTTCACCGGCGGCTTCACCACCCCCGTCCTCGCCCTCTCCGCCGAGCGCCTGGACCACAACCTCCGCCTCATGGAGACCTACGCGACCCGCCACGGCCTCGCCTTCGCCCCGCACGGCAAGACCTCCATGGCCCCCCAGCTCTTCCACCGCCAACTCGCCCACGGCGCCTGGGGCATCACCCTCGCGGTCCCCCACCAGATGCGCGTGGCAAGGCAGTTCGGCATCGACCGCATCTTCCTCGCGAACGAAGTGGTCGACCCGTCCGCCCTGAAGTGGATCTCGTCGGAGCTGGACACCGACCCCGCCTTCCGCTTCATCTGCTACGTCGACTCCGTGCGCGGGGTCGAGTTGATGGACGCGGCCCTGCGCGGCGCCGCCCGCCCGCTGGACGTCGTCGTCGAACTGGCCGCCGGCGAGGGCGCCCGCACCGGCGTGCGCACGGAGGCGGAGTGCGCGGCGGTCGCGGACGCGGTGGCCGCCGTAGGGACGCTGCGGTTGGTGGGGGTCGCCGGGTACGAGGGGGAGGTGCCGGAGGCGGATCCGCAGCGGGTGCACGCGTGGTTGCGCCGGCTGACCGCGCTCGCCGTGGAGTTCGACAAGGACGGGCGCTTCTCGGCATCCGGGCTCGACGAGATCGTGGTCAGCGCGGGTGGCAGCGCGTGGTTCGACGCGGTGGCCGATGTCTTCGCCGAGCTGCCCGAACTCTCCCTCCCCGCGCTGAAGTTGCTGCGCTCGGGCGCCTACGTCTCGCACGACGACGGCCACTACCGCGAGATCACCCCCTTCACCCGCATCCCCGAAGAGGGCGCCCTGGAGCCCGCGTTCCGGCTCTGGGCGCAGGTCGTCTCCCGCCCCTCCCCCGAGCAGGCCTTCGCCAACGCGGGCAAGCGGGACGCGGCCTACGACCTCGACCTCCCCTTCGCCCAGGTGGTCCGCCGCGACGGCACCGAGCGCCCGGCGACCGGCGTCGAGGTCACGGGTCTTTCCGACCAGCACGCCTGGCTGCGGACGACGCCCGAGGCGGACCTGGAGGTGGGTGACTGGATCGGGATGGGCCTGTCCCACCCCTGCACGTCCTTCGACAAGTGGCAGTTGATCCCGGTGGCGGAGGCGGACGGGACGGTCGTCGACTACATCCGCACGTTCTTCTAGAGGCCGTACAGAGGCTGCACAGAGGCCGTATCGGACCCCCGCTGGAGGCATGGGCATGGAAGAGCTGGTCATCCGGGACGCGGACGTCGTCGACGGCAGCGGCGGCCCCTCGTACCGCGCCGATGTGGTCGTGGACGGCGGCCGGATCGTCTCGATCGTGCAGGAGGCCGCGGCGGCGGGCTGTCAACGCCCCAAGGCGCGCCGGGAGTTGAACGCGGAGGGCCTGGTCCTCTCCCCCGGCTTCATCGACATGCACGCCCACAGCGACCTGGCGCTGCTCCGCGACCCGGACCACAGCGCCAAGGCCGCGCAGGGGGTGACCCTCGAAGTCATCGGCCAGGACGGGCTGTCGTACGCCCCCGTCGACGACCGCACACTCGCGGAGGTCCGGTCGACGATCACCGGGTGGAACGGGTACGGCGACGACATCGACTTCGACTGGCGGTCGGTGGGCGAGTACTTGGACCGGCTGGATCGTGGAGTGGCCGTCAACGCGGCCTACTTGATCCCGCAGGGCACGGTCCGGATGCTCGCCGTCGGCTGGGAGGACCGGGAGGCGACGCCCCAAGAGCTGGACCGGATGCGGCAGTTGGTCGCCGAGGGCATGGAACAGGGCGCGGTCGGCATGTCGTCCGGACTCACCTACACGCCCGGCATGTACGCCAAGGACGCCGAACTCACCGAACTCTGCCGGGTGGTGGCGTCGTACGGCGGCTACTACTGCCCGCACCACCGTTCGTACGGCGCGGGCGCGCTGGAGGCCTACGCGGAGATGGTGGAACTGACGAGGGAAGCAGGCTGCTCCCTCCACCTCGCCCACGCCACCATGAACTTCGGCGTGAACGAGGGCCGGGCACCGGAGCTGCTGACCCTCCTGGACGAGGCGCTGACGGTCGGCGCGGACATCAGCCTGGACACCTACCCCTACACGCCCGGCTGCACAACTCTCGTGGCGATGCTGCCGAGTTGGGCGAGCGAGGGCGGCCCGGACGAGATCCTGCGGCGGCTGGCGGACGACGAGACCGCCGACCGTATCCGCCACCACCTCGAGGTGATCGGCTCGGACGGCTGCCACGGGGTGCCGATGGAGTGGGACACGATCGAGATCTCGGGGGTCACGGATCCGGCGCTGGCGGGGTACGTAGGCCACCGCCTCGACAGCTGGACAACGGCCCGTCACCTGCTCCTCGCCGACCGGCTCGCCCCGTCGATCCTCCAGCACGTGGGCCATGAGGAGAACGTCCGGCAGATCATGCGGCACCGCGTCCACACCGGCGGCTCGGACGGCATCCTCCAGGGCGCGAAGCCGCATCCGCGGGCGTACGGCACGTTCCCGCGCTATCTCGGCCACTACGTACGGGAGTTGGGAATCCTGTCCCTGGAGGAGTGCGTAGCGCATCTCACCTCCCGCCCGGCGGCACGGCTGCGCCTGCCCGACCGGGGCCTGGTCAAGGAGGGCTACCGCGCGGACCTGGTGTTGTTCAACCCCGCGACGGTGGCGGCGGGTTCGACGTTCGAGGAGCCGCGAACGCTCCCGACCGGCATCCCGCACGTGCTGATCGACGGCCGTTTCGTGATCGAGGACGGCCGGCGCACGGACGTACTGGCGGGGCGGTCGGTCCGTCGCAGTCCCGTGCGACGGAACGCCAACTCCCCTGCCTGACTTACGACCTGGGAAAAGCCTCGGCCTTACGGCTTGGGCAGCGTGCAGGTGGACGCGCTGAGGGCGAGCACGTTGGCCGAGGTGAAGCAGGCCGGGATGTTGTAGGTCTCCTCGGCGTAGTTGATGCCCTCGCGGACGGTCACCGTGCCGTTCTCGGAGACCTCGCACGGGTTGTTCTCGGTGCAGGTCTCGCCGTCCTCGTTGCCCGTGTTGTTCACGGCGACGACCTGGCCGGTGCTGGTGTCGATGACCGGGGAGCCGGAGGTGCCGCCGATGGTGTTGCAGGCGGAGGTGTAACGGACCGAGTCCTTCCAGGTCCAGTCACCCTCCTTCAGCCGGTACACGAACCCGTCGATGCTGCAGCTGTAGATCGTCTTCCAGTAGCCGGAGACGACTTTGATGGCGGTGCCGGCGGTCGGGTGCGTGGCGCTCACGGTGAGCGGGCTGATGCCGTACGCGCTCTTGATCGCCGCGTACGTGGTGGTGGTGCGGTAGATCGTCACGTCCGTGTCGGTCATCGTCGAGTAGACGACCTGGTTGGCGCGGAGCGTGGCGACCTTGGTGCCGGCCGAGTTCAGCAGCCCGAAGGTACGGCTGGAGGACTGACCGGTGATGACCTCACCGGGCTCCGGGAATCCGGTCTCCAGGCAGTGGCCGTTGGTCATGACCAGCGCCGGAGCGGTGTCGGTCGAGTTCGGGAAGCGGATGACCGAGCCGGAGCAGTTGCTGAGCGAGACGATGCCGGCGAAGTCGACGGTCACGGCCGCCGCCTGCGGAGCGGCTTGGGGCGCCGCGACCGCGGGTGCCACGCCCGCCCCGGCTATCGCCAGGGTGGAGAGCGCGGCAAGGAGAGGCTTGTTCATGTGGGGGTCCCCTCTTATGACGAGGCGACCGGAGATCTTCCGGCCACCGTCTTTTTGTCATGGGCATTGTGATCGTTGAGGGGGGTGGGGGCAAGGAGCGGTTTCAGGACGGGGGTTGGCGGATTTCCACGCATGCCCTGGCGCGGGCCCCGGGATCGAGGGACAGCTCATGCCAGGGCCGGTCGACCAGCCCGGTCATCCCGAACGGGGAGGCGATCACGGTGAGCGTCGCCGTCCTTGAGCCGCGGCGGCACCCTGATCACCCGCGCACCGTAGAACACGTCGAAGGTCGTGACATCCTGGCGCGGTGCTTTTGATCGATCACGTAAACAGCGTCGAACTCCGCCCCCTGCGCTATCAGTTCGCCGGGACCCGAGGCAACCGCTACGACGACAACTGGCTCGTCATCGGCGGCAAGGTGACCACGTCCGAGGGCGGATGGTCCTTCGCCGACCCGGCTCTGCTGACCCACGAGGCCCGCGAGATCATCGGCTGGCTACGGGGAGTGGCCCAGGGGACAGTGGCCGTCACCCGACCCGACGCCGAGGGCTATATGTCCCCGGACACGTGGTTCAACGAACCGGTCCTGGCCTTCAGCCTCGCCGACCGGAGCAAGGCCGGGGCAGTGATCCGCGTGCACCTCTCCATGGAGGCGGCTCCCCCCTGGCGGCAGGGAGATCACCGAGTGGACATCTACCAGTACTTCGTGAATCTGCGCGTGAACACAGCCGCGCTTCTCCACGCGGCCGACCAGTGGGATCTCGCCCTGGCCTCCTTCCCCACCCGCTGATCGAGGTCAGTCCCACCCGGGCTGCCGAACGACAACCGGCGATAACAGTCGAAATCGGCGCGTCTCATGTGGCGGAAAGCACGAGCCAAGTCTCGTTACCCCGCCGTAAGCTCACCGACATGCAGGTGATCCAGTCGACCAAGCTCTCCAATGTCTGTTACGAGATCCGGGGCCCGGTTCTCGAAGAGGCGATGCGTCTGGAGGCGGCAGGCCACCGCATCCTGAAGCTCAACACGGGCAACCCGGCCGCGTTCGGGTTCGAGTGTCCGCCCGAGATCCTGGAGGACATCCTCCGGAACGTGTCGTCGGCCCACGGGTACGGCGACGCCAAGGGGCTGCTGGCCGCCCGGCGCGCGGTCGTCATGCACAACCAGACCCTGGGCATCGAGACGGACGTGGAACACGTCTTCATCGGCAACGGCGTCTCCGAGCTGATCGTCATGGCGATGCAGGGCCTGCTCGACGACGGCGACGAGGTCCTCGTACCGTCGCCGGACTACCCGCTGTGGACCGCCGCCGTCTCACTCTCCGGCGGCACCGCCGTCCACTACCGCTGCGACGAGCAGTCCGACTGGATGCCCGACCTCGCCGACGTGGAGCGCAAGGTCTCCGACCGCACCAAGGCGATCGTCATCATCAACCCGAACAACCCGACCGGCGCGGTGTACGACGAGGAGATGATCAAGGGCCTCACCGACATCGCCCGCCGCCACAACCTCCTCGTCTGCTCCGACGAGATCTACGACAAGATCCTCTACGACGGCGCCACGCACACCCCGACCGCGAAGGTCGCCCCGGACCTGCTCACCCTCACCTTCAACGGCATGTCGAAGGCGTACCGGGTGGCCGGATACCGGGTGGGCTGGATGTCGATCTCCGGGCCGCGCGCGCACGCCGACTCCTATATCGAGGGTCTGACGATCCTGGCCAATATGCGGCTCTGCGCCAACATGCCCGGGCAGCACGGGGTCGTCGCCGCGCTCAGCGGGCGGCAGACCATCAACGACCTGGTGCTTCCGGGTGGGCGGTTGAAGGAGCAGCGGGATGTCGCGTACGAGCTGCTGACCCAGATCCCGGGCGTGACCTGCGTGAAGCCGAAGGGGGCGCTGTATCTGTTCCCGCGGCTGGATCCGCAGGTCTTCAAGGTCAAGGACGACCGCCAGCTGGTCCTCGATCTGCTGCGCCAGGAGAAGATCATGGTCGTCCACGGCACTGGGTTCAACTGGTCCGAGCCCGATCACTTCCGGGTCGTGACCCTGCCCTCGGTCGGGGATCTGCGGGACGCGGTGACGCGGATCGGGAACTTCCTGGACGGGTACAGCCAGCCGTAAACGGTGCTGGAGCCGCCGTAAACCTCGCGGGGCAGATTTCTTGGGGTTCTTCCGGCCAAATTTTCGGCCAGCACAACTTTAGACGAGATCTAAGCTAGGATGGTTTCCTGTCTGAGCACAGGAGACCATGCCATGTACGAACCGATCCGCAGCAAGTCGGTCCACAGCACGGTGGCCCGCACGTCATCCTCCGACTTTCCTCATCGGTCGCGTGAGGAGGAACTGGATATTCAGCTTGCGGGGCATCTCGCTGCGCTGCTTGCGGTGACCGATGAACTGCGGGCACTGGAGCCTTCCGACGAGCTGGATGTGGCTGCGGAGAGGCTTGCCGGGCAGCTCACGCGGTTGCGTGGGGGTGCCTCGCCCAGCCGTGCGGCTACCGCCTCTTCTACGGCGCGTTTGGATGCCCTGCACCTGAAGGCGCACGCGCTTGCCGGGCGGGCGTTGGTTGTTGCGGCGTCGCGTGCGGATACTGCGGCGGCGATTTTGTCTGCCGAACGGATGGATGCGCATGCGGTGACTGTGGTCGCCTGAGCTGTCGCGCCTTATCGCCGTAGGGGTTCTATTGTCTTGCGAGTGCGCGTCCGCTATGGCTGGTCGCGCCCACGCGGCGGAGCCGCATATCGATACAGCCCCGCGCCCCTAAAAGAAGGGGCATTGCAGTCGACCCGTGTTGATCCGGGACCGCTCCGACACTCTCCGTTCATCCCTTTCCTCGGGGAATGTTGGGTTCCGCGAGCACGCTGCCTCTCGTGAGACGTATCGCGGGAATCGTCCTCGCGGTGTTGCTGATCGGCGGAGTGGTGGCAGCCGTCGTAGCGGGCCGGGACAACGGGGACAAGGGCACGGCAACGAAGACCGTGCGTGGTGTGATCGGTTCGGAGAAGGCGGACTTCTTCGCCGATCCCGATGTGGTGAAGGCCCTCGCCGCCAAGGGCTTCACCGTGAAGACGGAGACCTCCGGGTCCTGGGCCATGGAGGGGCTGGACCTCAAGGGGTACGACTTCGCCTTCCCCTCCAGTCAGGCGCCGGCCGACGCGCTCGCCGCCAAGTACAAGGTCCAACAGCCCTTGCCGCGGCCCTTCTACTCGCCCCTCGTCGTCGTGGCCCACCGCAGCGCCGCCCAGGTCCTCGCGGACAACGGGCTCGCCACGCTGGACAAGAGCCAGGACCGCGGCACGCTGAAGATGGGCGCCTATCTCGATGCGGCCAAGGACGATCGGACGTGGCAGCAGCTCAAGGGGGCCTCGAAGCATGGGGAGTTGACCGGCACCCTCTACATCGCCACCACCGACCCCGAGACCTCCAACTCGGGGGCCTTGTACCTCGCCGCCGCCTCCTACGTCGCCAACGGCGGGCGGGTGGCGGCCAGTAGCGCCGACGTCGACCGCACCGCGCCCCTGATGCACAAGCTGATCAGCGTGCAGGGCGCCCAACAGTCCAGCTCCGACGCGCCGTTCAGGGACTTCATCAGCGGCGCCGGCAATCCGCTGGTCCTCGTCTACGAGTCCCAGGTGGCCTCGCTGCTCCTCGACAAGCAGCCGGTCGGCGACCTCGTCGTGCTCTACCCGGACACCACGGCCAACAGCGACCACACCGTCGTACCGCTCACTCCGGAGGGCCGTGAACTCGGTCAACTCCTCAGCAGCGAGCCGGCGTTGCGCAAGCTCGCCGTACGGCACGGGTTCCGGCCACAGGGGGACACCGCCGAGTTCGTCGCGGCCACCGCCGCCCACTCCAGCTATCTCAACCAGACGCTGACCGGCGTCCGGCAGGCGCCCGTGCCCACCTCGACGGTGCTGCACGACATGGCGCGCCGGGCGCGCGGTTGAACGGGGGGACCAACCAATATGAGCAGCAGCTTCAATACCAGTCAGAACAGCAGTGAGCACACCCTCAGCGGGGACGACGTCTTCACCCTCACCCCGCCGGAGGCCGTGAAGCCCGTTCCGAGGGAGAAGGCCGGCGGGCTCGTGCCCGTCGACGACAACGTCCGTACGGACATGGATCGCAAGGCCGCCGCCTACGTCGAAGGGCTTGCCTCCCTCGATGCCCGGTCGCCCGAATTCGCGGGCAAGGTCGGGGAGATCAGCGCGCTCGGCGCCGGTGAGATGCGTACCGCCACCGCGCAGTCCAACCGGATGCTGGAGCGGACGGTGCGGAGTCTGCCGTCCAAGGGCGGGGACGCACAGTCGCAGGTCGCCGGGTCGCTCGTCGAACTCCGGCGCGTGGTCGAGGACTTGGACCCGCGTGATCTGTCCGCCTCCAAGGGGCGGAAGTTCCTGTCCCGGCTCCCGGGCGGCAACAAGCTGCGCGACCACGTCGCCAAGTACGCCTCCGCGCAGGGGACTCTCAACAAGATCGTGGGCTCACTCCGCGGCAGCCAGGACGAACTCCGGCGCGACAACGCCGCGTTGCAGACCGAGCGGGTCCGCCTCTGGGAGACCATGGGCAAGTTGCAGGAGTACGTCGTCCTCACCCAGGCCCTCGACACGGCCGTCGAGCAGCACATCACCGGCGTCGAGTCGGCCGACCCGAGCCAGGCCGACACCCTGCGTGCGGACGTCCTCTTCCCGGTCCGGCAGAAGCACCAGGACCTGCTGACCCAGCTCGCGGTGTGCGCGCAGGGCTACTTGGCGATGGATGTCGTACGGCGCAACAACGACGAGTTGATCAAGGGGGTGGATCGGGCGGCCACGACCACCGTCTCCGCCCTCCGGATCTCGGTCATGCTCGCCTCCGCGCTCGACAACCAGCGCAAGGTCGTCGACCAGGTCAACGCCCTGCGCGGTACGACCGAGGACCTCATCCGGGGCAACGCCGAGATGCTCTCCACCCAGAGCGGCGAGATCCAGCGCATCGCGGCCGACCCGGCGGTGGGCGCGGAGACCCTCCGCACCGCCTTCCAGCAGATCTACCGCACCCTCGACGCCATCGACACCTACAAGGTCCAGGCGACCGAGGTGATGGCCGCGACCGTCGAGTCCCTGACCTCCGAACTCCAGAACGCCGGCACGTACTTGGAGCGCAGTCGGTCGCAGAGTGCGCTGGAGGGTGGCCTCGGATGAGACGCCTTCTCGCCCTCGCGCTCGGTACCGCCGCCCTGTTGACCGCGTGCACGTCGGCGGCACATGACACGAAGGCCGAAACCGACAACGCCCCCAAGCCCGGAACCCTCCGCGTCCTCGCCTCCAGCGAACTCAGCGACATGACCCCGGTGTTCGAGCAGGTCCGCAAGGACACCGGCATCACCATCCGCCCCACCTACATGGGCACCCTGGATGCCGTGGACCTGTTGGCGAAGGGCAAGGTCGACGGGCAGTACGACGCGCTGTGGCTGTCGTCGAACGACTATCTGCGGCTACGGCCCGACGCGGCGAAGAAGGTCGTGTCCGAGACCCCGATCATGTCCAGTCCGGTCGCGATCGGTGTGAAGACGGCCACCGTCACGGCACTGGGCTGGACGCCCGACGAGGTGACCTGGTCGCAGATCGAACAGGCCGTCCAGGACGGCAAGTTGACCTACGGCATGACGGACCCGGCGCGTTCCAACTCCGGTTTCTCGACCCTCATCTCGGTCGCCTCCGCCCTCTCCGGCGCCCAGTCGGCGCTCACCGACGCGGACGTCACCAAGGCGACTCCCCGGTTGAAGGAGTTCTTCAAGGGGCAGAAGCTGACCTCGGGTTCCTCGGGCTGGCTGGCGACCGCCTATCAACGCCGGGGAAACGTCGACGCGTTGCTCAACTACGAGTCCGTCCTCAAGGGCATCCCGGGCCTGACCGTGATCCGCCCGAGCGACGGAGTCGTCACCGCCGACTACCCCTTGACCTCCCTCGCCTCGACGGACGCCACGACCCGCGAGAACGTCCGGCGCGTGACGGCGGACCTGCGCACGGACGCCGTCCAGCGGCTCATCACCACCCGCGCGCACCGCCGCCCGGTCGTCCCCTCCGTGCCGCCCGCGTCCGGCCTGGACACCAGCCGACGGCGTGAACTCCCGTTCCCCGGCAGCCAGTCCGTCGCCGACGGGCTCCTCGACTCGTACGAGAACAAGCTGCGCCGGCCGTCGCGGACGGTATACGTCCTCGACACCTCGGGCTCGATGGACGGCGACCGGCTGTCCCGGCTGAAGAAGGCCCTCACCGATCTGACCGGCGACTTCCGGCAGCGCGAGGAGGTCACGCTGATGCCGTTCGGGTCGGGGGTGAAGAGCGTGAAGACGCATGTGGTGAGTCCGAGTAACCCGCAGGCCGGGCTCGATGCCATCCGCGCGGACACCAAGGCACTCAGCGCCGACGGGAACACCGCCATCTACACCTCCCTGGAGAAGGCGTACGAGCATCTCGGCACCGGCGGCGACACGTTCACCTCGATCGTGCTGATGACCGACGGCGAGAACACGACCGGCGCCAAGGCGGAGGAGTTCGACGGCTTCTACCGGCAACTCCCCGCCACGCAGCGGGAGATACCCGTCTTCCCCATTCTCTTCGGCGATTCGGACAAGGCGGAGCTCCAGCACATCGCCGAACTGACCGGCGGCCGGCTCTTCGACGCCCAACAGGGCTCGCTGGACGGCGCCTTCGAGGAGATCCGTGGCTACCAGTAGGTTTCTGGGTTACTTGGAGTCCCGCAAGAACCTCAGCGGCAGCGCGTGCGGGCTCCTCGGGCTGGTGCTGACGTTCGTGGGGGTGGCGGGGCCGTACTGGCCGGTCGTGGTCGTGGGGCTGTACGGCGCGGGTGCGCTGATCGCCCCGCCGGAGCGGCCGGCGCTGCCCGACTTCCCGGACCCCTCCGCCCAACTGGAGGAACTGCGCGACGACTTCGAGAAGCTCGGCGGCTATCTGGCGGACGTCGAGCTGCCGCCTGCCGCCGCCGGTCGGCTCACCGAGCTGACCCAACTCCTCGCCGGGCTCCTCGATCCGCAGGTCACGCACGATCTCGCGCAGGACCCGGAGGGCGTGCACATCCTGTCGCGGGCGGTCCGGCAGGACGTACCGGAGGCGGTGGACACGTTCGTACGGACGCGGTGGTGGACGCGGCTGGCGCCCGGTGCCGAACCCCCTGAACGGCACCTGGAACGGCAGTTGACGGTGCTTCAGGAGGAGGCGCGGGGGTTGGCGAGAGGACTTCGCGAGGCCGAGGAGCGGCGGCAGGAGACGCACACCCGGTTCCTGGAGGAGCGCGGGCGTTCTCAGGACAGGTGACCCAGCACGATCAGGACCAGGACGACCAGGAGCAGTACGCCGAGCACTTTCAGGAGGCCGAAGCGGTGCTCCTGCGCCTGTGGGGTTGCGGGAGGCGCCGGGATCGTCGGCCGTACCGGCAGGTTGAACGCGTCGTGTCCCGTCACCGCCGCCCGCGTGCACCACGGGCAGGTCGGGAGGTGGGAACCGTAGGCGTGCAGGGGGCGGGCCCGGCAGAGCTGGACGCGGGAGCGCTCCTGGTCGAGGGCGCGTAGCCAGACTTCCGGGGTGGGGCGGGCGGACGGGGCGTGGACGCCCGCGCCGAACGCCGTGTGGGCCAGGGTGAGGAGGCCCGGCGGGAGGACCGAGGGGTCGACGGTGCCTCGCGGGATGACGACCGCCTCGGGGCGGACGACGTAGGAGACGCTCGCGGCGATGTTGTCCTTGACCGTCGACTCGGGGGTGCTGTCGTGCGGGACGCCACCGAAGGGGTGGTTGCCTGCCGTGAGGAGCTGGTAGATCAGCACCGCCAGCGCGAAGTTGTCGCTCTCCTCGGTGGCCGCGGCGCCCGACTGGCGTTCCGGTGAGGAGTAGTCGGTGGTGTGCATCAGGCACGGGAAGGGCTCGCCGGTGACCGGGTCGGTGAAGGCGATGGAGTCGCAGTCGAGGAACGTGACGAAGCCGTTGGCGTCCACGACGACGTTGCTCGACGAGAAGTCGCCGATGACGAGGTGGTCGTAGTGCATGCGGGCCGTCATGAAGGCGAGGTTCCAGGCGACGCCGAGCAGGAAGCGCCAGTCCGCGCGGTCGTTGAAGAGGCGCAGGCGCTGGGCGCGGGTGAACAGGCCTACCAGCTGGACGTGTTGGGGTTCGCCGAAGCGGCGCATGGCGTAGCCGAGGAACTCGCCCTCGGGGCTGCGGGCCATGGCGGTGGGCCAGGCGAGTTCGGGGGGCTGGTTGGCGTCGGTGGGGCGGGCGGACAGGGGTGACATGGTGAGCATGCGGGTGAGGCGGCGCTCCAAGTCCGGTCCTGGGCGGTCGCGGTAGAGCTTGACGACGATCGTGTCGTCGCCCTCGACGGGGAAGACGGCCGCCTGGCCGCCGCCCTTGAGCGGGAGTTCGGCGAGGGTGACGGGCGTGCCGTCGAGGTGGACCGTGCGGCCGGTCATGGCGTCACCGCGCGCACGGCCCGCAGGAGGGTCTTGTCGTCGGCGTTGAGGCTGGTGAGCCGGTCCGACCTGAGGAGGGCGGCGAGGCTCTCGTGCGCTTTGTCGGTCACCGGGCCCGGGGTGTCGAGGGAGCCCAACACCGCTTCCACGAAAGAGGTGTTGGGCTGGGGCGGCCCGCCGCCGGAGACGGACAGGGCGGCCTGCGCGAGGCCGTCGGTGGACAGCAGGACGCCGTCGACGCGCGGGTCCGCCACGCAGTCGGTGCGCAGTCGGCGGGGTGCGTCGGGCGAGGTGAGGAAGACGGTCTCGTTGCTGTACTCGCTGACGGCGGGCGGCTGCGGGAGCAGGTGGAACTGCCGTTCCCCGTCCTCCGTTCCGGCGCGGACCACGACGAAGCCGTCGCCGACGCTGAGATGGCCGAGCCAGCCGGGCGTGAGGACCACGACGGTGAGGGTCGTCGCGTAGTCGGGGGCCGTGCTGCCGTAGGTGTCCAGGAAGATCTTGCTGACGTCGTCGAAGGCGTCCGCGAGCAGCTCGTGGACCTCCTCGCCCGGCGGGCAGCCGGACGCGGCGGCCGCCCGGCGCCGGAAGTGCTCGGCCGCCAACTCGACGGCGTGCAGGGCCCCTTGGTCGGAGTGCGGGCGGCTGCCCGCGCCGTCCGCGACCGCGAGGACCGACACGGACGCGGACGCCGTGTAGGTGCAGGCGTCCTGGCAGGGCGTGCCGGTACGGCGGTGCCGGTAGCCCTCGACGCTCAGGCCGTGGATGCGCCAGGGCGAGTCGGCCACCGCTCAGCTCTCCCAGGCCGGGCGCTGCGTCTTGAACTGGCTGAAGATCTTCTCGAAGACCTCGTCGCCCGCCCCCTTCTGCTCGGCGTTCGCACTGGCCGACATCATCTGGAGCAGCTCGCGGAACGGGAAGCCCTGGATGCGCGCGTTGAACTTCGGCGCGAAGGCCTGGAGCACCTGCTCGCCGCGGTCCGTGATGCCGCCGACGCCGATCGCGTACAGCCGGAAGCGGCGGGCCTGTTGCTCCTCCGCGAGGACGGGCAGCAACCGGTGCCAGGAGTCGGTCATATGGCCGGTGGCGTCGGTGGGGAGGCCGTCGGTGACCAGGCAGATCTGCGGGCGGTAGTACTGGAGTCCGGAGGCGCGCAGCTCCGCCTTGCGGGCCGCGACGACATGCATGGCCAGTTCCAGCGCCTCCGTCATCAGGGTCACGCCGGACGCGGTGAACCGGGGTGCCTGGAAGGCGTGCGCGGGCACGAAGGGGTTCAACGGGGCGCGCGGGTCGAGGAGTTGGGGTCCGCGCCAGGCACCTACGCCACGGCCCCCGAAGGTGATCACGGCGACCTCGACGCTGTAGCTGAGGGAGACGTCGTCGTGGAGTTCGCGGGTCCACTCGGCGAGCGCGTCGTTCAGCGACCGAATGGGCGCGCCCGCCATGGAACTCGACGTGTCGAGGCACAACACCAGCGGCAGCCGTTGCGCGTTGTTCTCGAACTCGATGTCGGCGTACTCCGCCGGCATCGTGGGCGGATATTCGCTGTGCATGGCGTCTCCTGGTCGACCGAGCGGTACGGGAGTACGGGTGGTGCGGGACTACGGGTAGTACGGGACTACGGGTGGTACGGAGGTCACGAGCTGCCGCGCGCGTGATGCCGGGCGGCGGGCGGGAAGGCGTACAGGACGTCGGAGTCGGGTTCGTGGGCGTCGGTGACCTCGACGTACGCGCCGGGCACGGGCGGCGTCCGGTCCGGTTCGGCCCATACCGCGCGGTACAGGACGTGGTCGAGTTCGACGTAGCCCTGCGGGTGAAGTGCCGTACGGACGACGGCCGTTCGGGACGGGCCGGGGCGGGGGCCGACCTGGCGGCCGTAGGAGACGGGGACCGGTGCGGGAGGGACGGGCCGTAGTCGGGCGGTGGTCTCGGCGCTGGTCTCGGCGCTGGTCTCCTCGGCAGAGATCTCCGTCGCCGGGGTGCGGGAGCGGCGGACGGCGAGGAGGAGGGCCAGGAGCAGGAGGAGGAGTACGCCGGTCAGGGCGAGTTGCAGGACTCGCGTGTGGTCCGTGGACTTGTGTCCGCCGAGTTCGGCGACGCCCACCTTCTTGTCGATCAGTTGGCCGCCGGTGAGCGAGGACTTCTTGAGCGCCTTGCACAAGTCGCCGTCACAGGTGGGGAGTTCGGCCAGTGTCTTGTCGTCCAGCCGGTCGATCCGGGCGTCCCGGTCGACGAGTGCGTGGCCGGCCAGGATCAGCAGCGCGCTGCCGCCCTGCCCGGTGTGGACACCGGCCGGTACCTGGACCCGAAGGTTCTTGAGGTCCCGGCGGACGGCGGCCCGGCCGCCCTTCTGGCCGGCGTCGAAGCCCAGGGGCTTGTTCAGCGTGACCGTGACCACGGCCCCGTCGTCCAGCGCGTCCTGCCAACAGCCCAGCCGCGTCGGAAAGTTCTTGCCGCAGTCCGCGCGCGCCGCGGCCACCGGCCCCGCCGGAATCACCGCGATCAACAAGCCGAACAGCAGGGCAGTGAACAACGTATGTCTCATGACGACCCCCCGTTGGCGCCCATAGTGGAGCCAACAGGCGGGCGGCCGAAAGGGGTTGACTGAGAATGCTCAATTCATTTCTACAGCTGGAAAACCTGATGGCAACGGGTGAACATCTGTCGCGCCCGTTCCACCCAATCACTGGCCAGAACATCGAAGTCGGCCTGGGAGATCCTGCAGGTCAGCGGGAGGTCGCAGACCCCGGCGAGACACGGTCTCGGTCCGCGTACGTCCCACACCGAGAGCATGGGATTCAGCTGTTCGGTGTTCCACGCGTTCGACGCGGCGGCGGCGATCGCCAATTGATCCTTGCGCAGAGAATGACCGTCGGTGACAAAGGCGACAAGGAGTCTTTTCGTGGTCATGAAACGCACGGTGAGCGTACGCCCGGACGCCTCTAGATCGAATTGCAGGGAGAGGGAATCGACCTCGCTCTCGACGTGGTAATTCCGGCGGGCGCCCCAGGTGTGCGTCAACTGCCGCCAGGACGAGCCGATGTCGTAGTCCCGGCCGGGCGGGAGGGAGGCCTCAGGCGTCGCCACGGACCACCGCCCGCGTGACCATGTCGTCGGTGAGGCCCGCGTCCAGCAGCGCCTGCGCGTGCAGCAGCAGACAGGACGGCACCGGCAGGCTGGTGCCGCCCCCGCGCCGGGCCGCCAGTTCACTGCGGCGGACCTCGATCGTGCGGGCCACGGCGGGCGGCGGCCACACCCCGGCACGCGGCTGCGCGAGCAACTCACCGAGCAGCAGATCCAGTTGGGGCCGGTCCTCGGGTCGCTTCGCCAGACAGCGCGCGAGCAGCGGCCGTAGACCCGCTGGTACGCCGTCGAGTTCGGGTGGGCGGTGCACGACCCGCAGGCTCACCGCCTCCCCCGCGCCGAACGGCGGGCGGCCGGTCAGCGCGTACACCAGGACACCGCCGAGGGAGAACACATCGCTGGGCGGGCCGATCTGACCTGCCGTCATCTGCTCCGGGGACATGAAGGGCGGGGTGCCGACCACGATCCCGGCCTGGGTGAGGCTCGGGGCGCCCTCCACACGGGAGATGCCGAAGTCGATGACGCGGGGGCCGTCGGAGGCGAGCAGCACGTTGGCCGGTTTGAGGTCGCGGTGGACCAGGTTGGCCGCGTGGATCGCCTGCAAGGCCTCGACCAGGAACGCGCCGAGCCTGCGCACCTGCGCCTCGGGCAGCGGACCGTCCGATCCGACGGCCTCGGCGAGGGAGGGCCCGGGCACGTACATCGTTGCCAGCCAAGGGAGTTCGGCCTCGGTGTCGGCGTCGACCACGGCCGCCGTATAGGCGCCGCTGACCAGCCGAGCGGCGGCGACCTCGCGGGCGAAGCGCTCGCAGAACTCGGACTCCGCGGCCAGTTCGGGCCGTACGACCTTCACCGCCACCTCACGGCCGGCCGGTGAACGGCCGAGATACACCCAGCCCATCCCGCCGGAGCCGAGCCGCCCGGTGATCCGGTACGGCCCCACGCTCAGGGGATCGCTGACCGGTGTGCGCACCCCGCTCACCTCACTTCGGGGTTCGTTACAGGTTGTCCCGAGTGTCCCCCGAAATCCCTTCTCGGGCAGGGGAGATGCGTGAAATGGGAAGCATGACCACGCCGTGGCGCGCCGGTGGTGCTAGGTCCTGTCGTCACATTCCCGTCGTCGCCCGTCGCGAGGCAGACGGGAATGTGACGACAGGGCCCAGAGCAACGGACAGGTCCCCGCACGCCGTTGTGCGGGGACCTGTCCGTTGTACTGCCACCGCGGCCGGCCTGTGACGACATTGCTGGTCAGGGCACAATCGGCGGCCGGCCGCGGAGTTTTCGGCGGGTTCTCAGCCCAGGCGCTGCACCAGCGCGCGGTACTCGTCCCACAGTTCCTTCGGCGTGTGGTCGCCGAAGGTGTTGAGGTGGTCGGGGACCAGAGCTGCCTCCTCGCGCCACACGTCCTTGTCGACGGTGAGCAGGAAGTCCAGGTCGGACTCGGAGAGTTGGAGCCCCTTGGTGTCGAGGGCGCCCTTGGCCGGCAGCACGCCGATCGGGGTCTCGACGCCCTCGGCCTTGCCGTCGAGGCGTTCCACGATCCACTTCAGGACCCGGCTGTTCTCGCCGAAGCCGGGCCACACGAACTTGCCCGCGTCGTTCTTGCGGAACCAGTTCACGTAGTAGATCTTCGGCAGCGTCGCCTGGTCCCGACCCTTGGCCACATCGACCCAATGGCCCATGTAGTCACCCATGTTGTAGCCGCAGAACGGCAGCATGGCGAAGGGGTCGCGGCGCAGCTCGCCGACCTTGCCCTCGGCGGCGGCGGTCTTCTCGGAGGCCACATTGGCGCCGAGGAAGACACCGTGGTTCCAGTCGAAGGACTCCGTCACCAGCGGTACGGCCGAGGCGCGCCGGCCGCCGAACAGGATCGCCGAGATCGGCACGCCCTTGGGGTCCTCCCACTCGGGCGCGATGATCGGGCACTGCGAAGCGGGCACGGTGAAGCGGGCGTTGGGGTGCGCGGCGGGCGAATCCGACTCAGGCGTCCAGGAGTTGCCCTTCCAGTCCGTGAGGTGGGCCGGAGTCTCCTCCGTCATGCCCTCCCACCAGATGTCGTTGTCGTCGGTCAACGCCACGTTGGTGAAGACGGAGTTGCCCCACAGCGTCTTCATCGCGTTGGCGTTGGTGTGCTCCCCGGTGCCGGGCGCGACGCCGAAGAAACCGGCCTCGGGGTTGATCGCGTAGAGCCGGCCGTCCTCCCCGAACCGCATCCAGGCGATGTCGTCACCGATGGTCTCGACGGTCCAGCCGGAGATGGTGGGCTCCAGCATGGCGAGGTTGGTCTTGCCGCAGGCCGAAGGGAAGGCCGCCGCCACGTACTTGGACTCTCCCTGCGGCGGGGTCAGCTTCAGGATGAGCATGTGCTCGGCGAGCCAGCCCTCGTCCCGCGCCATCACGGAGGCGATGCGCAGGGCGTAGCACTTCTTGCCCAGCAGCGCGTTGCCGCCGTAGCCGGAGCCGTAGGACCAGATCTCGCGGCTCTCGGGGAAGTGCGAGATGTACTTGGTGGAGTTGCACGGCCACGGCACGTCCGCCTCGCCCTCGGCCAGCGGCGCTCCGAGCGTGTGCACAGCACGCACGAAGAATCCGTCGGTACCGAGTTCGTCGAGGACGGGCTGTCCCATGCGGGTCATGGTGCGCATGGAGACGGCGACATAGGCGGAGTCGGTGATCTCGACGCCGATCGCGGAGAGGTCCGAACCGAGGGGGCCCATGCAGAACGGGACGACGTACATCGTCCGGCCCTTCATGGAGCCGCGGAAGATGCCCTTTTCTCCCGCGAAGATGTCCCGCATCTCAGCAGGAGCCTTCCAGTGGTTGGTCGGTCCCGCGTCCTGCTCCTGCTCGGAGCAGATGAACGTCCTGTCCTCGACCCGGGCGACATCGGTCGGGTCGGAGGCGGCGTAGTACGAGTTCGGGCGCTTGATCGGGTCGAGCTTCTTGAAGGTGCCCTTTTGGACGAGCTCCTCGCTGAGCCGCTCGTACTCCGCTTCTGATCCGTCACACCAGACCACGCTGTCCGGCTGGGTCAGTTCTGCGATCTCGTTCACCCACGAGACCAGTTCTTTGTGCTCGGTTGGAATGACGGGGGGAGCCGCGATGTCGCGCGCCACGATTGCTCCTATGGTGAGGGATTTTGTCCTTGTTGCCCCGTGGGGGCCGCGACCCGGATGCTTCACGATGGTCGATCTTGGCGCTCATCCGGTGCCGACCGCACTCATTTGATCATCCGACGGGTCCGCCCATATGTCCAGAGGGCCTCACATACGAGCGACGTGAGGATCGCCACTCATCTGGAACTCGCCGACATGTTTTCCGTGCGTCACCACCGCTTCACCCCGGGTACCCGGGCGTCGGCAACGCATGAGAGAGTGGCCACTTCTGACCCCTCATCTCGCCGCACTGACACGTAACTTACGGTTCCGTAGGTACGATTGAGCGCATGACTGCGTCCGTCCCCGACGCGCCCACGGACACGCCGACAGACGGCCACGGTCCCTCCGCGCTCTCGATTCCCGACCATGTGAAACCGAAGCTGCGCGGCTGGCTGCACCTCGGCATGTTCCCGGCCGTCCTCATCTCGGGCCTGGTGCTCACCGCTCTCGCCGAAACTCCCCGGGCCCGCATCGCCTGCGGGATCTTCGCCCTGACGGCCTGCCTGCTCTTCGGAGTCAGCGCGCTGTACCACCGGGGCGACTGGAGCCCGCGCATGGACGGCGTCCTTCGCAGACTCGACCACGCCAACATCTTCCTGATCATCGCGGGCACGTACACGCCCCTGACGATGCTGTTGCTGCCGGGCGCCAAGGGCGAATGGCTGCTGTGGAGCATCTGGGCCGCGGCGGCGGCGGGCATCGCCTTCCGTGTCTTCTGGGTCGGCGCACCGCGCTGGCTCTACACCCCCTGCTACATCGCGATGGGCTGGGCGGCCGTCTTCTTCCTGCCCGACTTCATGCGCGCGGGCGGCATCGCCGTCCTGGTCCTGGTGGTCGTCGGCGGACTGCTCTACAGCGCGGGCGGTGTGATCTACGGCATCAAGCGGCCAAATCCGTCACCGCGCTGGTTCGGTTTCCACGAGGTCTTCCACTCCCTCACGGTGGCGGCGTTCCTGGTGCACTACGTGGGGATCTCCCTGGTGGCGTACCAGCACGGGTAGCACCTGAGACACCTTCTCCTCATGGCCACGGCTTTCGAGCCGTGGCCATTTTTCGTTTCTGACATTAGATCTCGGTTGACAGCAACCATCTTTTGAGAGCTACTCTCACTTCATGGCTACTGTCACTCAATCCAACGACGTGCGACGCGACCCGCGCCGCTGGTGGGCCCTCGGGGCCCTGGTCGCGAGCATGCTCACGCTCGGCTTCGACACGACGATCCTCAACGTGGCCCTGCCCACGATGGCCGGTGAGCTGGGCGCCACCACCGGTCAGCAGCAGTGGATGGCGGACTCGTACGTCATCGTCTTCGCGGCCCTGATGCTCCCGGCGGGCCTGCTCGGCGACCGCTTCGGACGGCGCCGCATGCTGATCGCGGGGCTCGGCATCTTCCTCGCCGGTTCCGTGGCGGGCTCCCTGGCCGGTGACGTGAACTGGGTCATCGCGGCCCGCACGGTGATGGGCGTCGGCGCGGCCCTGGTCACCCCGCTCGCCCTGTCCGTGCTGCCCTCCCTCTTCGGCCCCGACGAGCGCACCAAAGCCGTGGGCGTCATCTCCGCGGCCTCCTCGCTCGGGCTGCCGCTCGGCCCGATCATCGGCGGCTGGCTGCTCAACCACTTCTGGTGGGGCTCGGTCTTCCTGGTCAACATCCCGATGGCCGCGATCGGCATAGCGGCCTGTGTCTTCCTGCTGCCCGAGACCAAGGACCCCGCCTCCCCCAGGGTCGACACCCTTTCTACGGCGTTCACGGCGGCCGGCCTCGGCGCCCTCATCTACGCGATCATCGAGGCGCCCAGCCGCGGTTGGGGCGACCCGCTGATCGTGGGCATGTTCATCGGATCCGCGCTTCTGCTGACCGCGCTGGTGCTGCGCGAGCGGCGCATGGAACGCCCCATGCTCGACATGACCCTGCTCAGCCACCGCGGCTTCCTGTTCAGCTCGATCGCGGCGACCCTGGTGATGTTCGTCCTGTCCGGCCTGCTGTTCGTGCTGCCGCAGTACCTCCAGGCGGTGCTCGGCAACGACGCGCTCGGCACCGGTGTCCGGCTGCTGCCCATGATGGGCGGCCTGATCATCGCGGCCCGCGCCGCACAGCCGCTCGTCAACAAGTTCGGCTCCCGTGCCGTGGTCTGCGCGGGCCTGGTGGTGCTGGCCTTCGCCGCGCTGCTCGGCAGCCGTACGACGGTGGACTCCGGCTACGGCTTCACCGCGCTGTGGCTGTCCATCACCGGGTTCGGCTTCGGCTTCTCGATCGTCCCCGCGATGGACGGCGCGCTGGGTGCGCTGCCCCGCGACCGGGCCGGCAGCGGCGCCGGGCTTCTGATGACCATGCGCCAGGTCGGCGCCGCGATCGGCATCGCCCTGCTGGGCAGCCTGCTCGCGAGCACCTTCCGCGACCGCCTCGACGTCACCGGCCTGCCCGCGAAGGCGGCCGACACGGCCGGGGAGTCCGTCGTAGCGGCACACATGGTCGCGCAGAAGGCGGGCTCGACGGACCTCATCTCCTCCGCGAACAGCGCCTACGTCCACGGCATGGGCCTGGTCCTGCTGGTGTGCGGCGTCGCGGCCCTCGTCACCGCCCTGCTGTCGGCGGCGTTCCTGCCGAACACACCGGCCGCGCCCACCAAGCAGGAGGAGGCCGAGGAAGACCCGGCCACCGCCGGGGCCATCGCTCTGGCGGATGCCGGACAATGAACACCATGACGGCAACACCCTCCCCCTTCAGCCCCGCCGACCGCCCCCAACTGGGCCTCCGCGAGCGCAAGAAGATCAAGACCCGCGAGGCGATCCGCACCGCGACGTACGCACTGGTCAAGGAACAGGGGTACGACGCGACCACGATCGAGCAGATCGCCGAGCGCGCCGAGGTGTCGCCGTCGACGGTCTTCCGCTACTTCCCCACCAAGGAAGACATCGTCATCACGGACGAGTTCGACCCGATCATCCTGGATGAGCTGCGGGCCCGGCCCGCCGACGAACCGTGGATGGTCACGCTCCGGTACGTGATGCGCAAGGCCATCCAGTTCGGCCTCAAGGAGGACGAGGAGACATCCCGCCTCCGCTCCCACCTCATGGTCCAGGTCCCGGCGGTGCGCTCACGGATGATGGAGAGCATGTCGGTCACCGGCAACATGCTCTGCCAAGCCATCGCCGAACGCACCGGCCGGGACCCGGAGAGCCTGGAGGTACGGGTCTACGCCATGTCCCTCATCGGCGGCCTGATGGAGGCGAGCCTGTACTGGGCGGAGAGCGGCCACCAGGGGGAGTTCTCGGACCTGGTGGAGCGGGCGATGGACGTACTGGAGCACGGGCTTTCCGAGTGAAGCGAGATGTACATCTGATACATTCGTGACATGAGCGAGCCGGTGATTGAACCCATGGCCGACGTCCGCAAGCACTTGGCGGACGTCATCGACCGCGCCCACCGCGATGAGACGCCAACGATCATCACGCGACGCGGCAAGCAAGAGGCGGTGGTCATCGACATCGACGAGTACCGGCGCCTGCGCGAACTCGAAGAGCAGGCCGAGGATTCCTGGCTGAACCGCCTGGCGGACGAAGCCGAGGCCGAGGGGCGCGACGGCTCTGTCTCCCTTGAGGAGATGGCCGCACTGCTCCGCTCCCACCACGCCTGATTTCCGATGGGATACGTCACCCGATTCACGCCGCCCGCCCAACGGGACCTGCTCAAGATTCCCCGGCCCGACGCCCTGCGCATCCTCCACCGGCTCACGGAGTTGCAGAGGGCCCTCGACGCGAACGACACCTCGGCCCTCGACATCAAGGCTCTCCAGGGGCACAACGCCCGCTGGCGCCTGCGCATAGGAGACTTTCGCGTCGTGTACACAGTCGAGGACCGCCAACTGGTCGTGTGGGTGCTGTCCGCCGGTCATTGCCGCGACGTCTATCGAATCCTCTGAGCCAGGCGTAGGCGAGGGCGCACACCCCCAACAGGGTGGCGCCCTCGCCGAGTTCGTAGGCGACAACTACCCCTTCTTCTTCACGGTCTTGACGTCACCCTTCCCGCAAGCCACCCCGTCCCTGTTCGGGTCGAGCCGCAGCGGGTCGTCCTTGCCGTTGACCTTCAGGCGGCCGTAGTCGTTCTGCTGGAGCCATGAACAGCGGGCCGCGGTAGTCGACTTGACCTCGGTCGGGAAGACCGTCGGGACGCAGACGTTGATCGTGCCGTAGTGCCGATCGCAGCCGGAGATGGTCGGGCTGACCTTCTGCGAGGTGCGCTTCTTGCCGGGCTCGGTGACCTTGCCCTTCAGGGAGTCCGCGAAGGAGTGGACGTGGGCCGAGGCGTCCGAGGCGGTCAGGGCCGAAGGGCCTTGCAGATGGACCCACTTGGCCACCGACGGGACCCCGTTGGCGTCGACCGCGAAGAGCATGTACCAGCCGGGCGGGGCCAGGTTGGGGTTGCTCGTCACGTTCAGGTCGACCGTGTTGCCGTTCACCGAGAGCGGCAGGTCCACGAACCGCTGGTTCGGGTCCGAGGAGTGCGTGACCGCCGCCGGACGGATCAACTCGGCCTTGGCGATGGGCCGGTCGACGGTGATCGTCTGGGTGTCGCCGTACTCCCACTCGTTGTCGATGACCGAAGTGATCGTCGGCCGCGTGCCCTTGAGGAGATACGGCGGGGTGTAGATCGACACGTTGTGGTTCCAGGTGCCGTTGCCCGGGTTGTCACCGGTCGACATCACCCGGCCGTCCGGCAGCAGGAACGAGGAGGAGTGGTAGCCGCGGGCCTCCGGGTCGGCGGCCACCGGGTCGAACGTTGTGGTCGTCGGGTCGAAGATCGACGCCTCGTACACCGGGTTCGCGCGGTTGTGCAGCCCACCGCCCGTCTCCAGGACGGTGCCGTCCGGCAGGATCACGGTGGACACGTACATCTTGCCCTGGGCGCCGGTCTCGGCCACCGGGCCGTTCCCCAAGTCGACTGTCCCCTGCGGGATTTGGGGACCGACCGTGTAAGTCGGGTTCGCTGCCTTGAGGTCGATGATGTCGGTCAGCCGGTTCGCGTCCGGGTTGGAGTCGATGTTGCCGCCGCCGACGGTGAGGACCTTCTGGTCCTGCGCCGGAGGCAGCAACACGCTTGCGGACTGGTCGCGTTGGTCCTTGTTCTGGAGTCCCGAGACCGACGTGATCGTGTTGGCGCCGTAGTCGTAGATCGCCGAGCCCGTGCCTGGGATGTTGTTCCCGAAGACATGGCTGCCCGTGTAGAAGAGCCGGCCGTCCTGCATCAGGACCATCGACGGGTACAGCCCCCAGTACGACCAGGTCTGGTTGACCTGCGACAACGGCAGCCACTTCTGCTGGGCGTCCGACCAGTACTCGGCGGTCACCGAACCCGTCGAGTCCTCGCGCAGCCCGCCGAAGGAGATGACGTCACCGTTGCCGAGCTCGGTCGCCGACGGGTACCAGTGGCCGTCGTTGAGGTCGTTCGTCTTGCTGTACGTCTCGGTCGCCGGGTCGAAGATGTACGAGTCCTTGTACCCCTCGTACCCGTGCGAGCCGTCCGCCGCCGGGAACGCCTTGTTGCCGCTCATCACCAGCACCCGGCCGTCCTGCAACTGGATGTGCCCCGAGCAGAACATGTCCTTCGGCGTCGGGATCACCTTGTACGTCCCCGCGACCGGGTCGTACACCGCGCTCGTGAACGTCCCCGCGTCGAACTGCTCCTGGCTGTTCCCGGAGCCCGCGATCAGCAGCACCTTGCCGTTGTTGAGCACGACGGAGTGCATCGAGCGGACAGGGTTCTGGGTCGGGAGTACGTCCCAACGGCCGTTCGCGCACTCCTCGGCGGTCGCCGTGCAGGTCGCGGGTGGCAGCGTGTCCGGGACCTGGTCCATCGTGTAGTCGTCGGTGGTCGCGGACCCGGTGCCGTACACCGAGACACCCCAGGTGATCCGGTCGGTACCGGCGGGCACCTCGGGCGTACGGACCGTGGCCTGGGTCCAACTGCCCTGCATCTCCAGGGTCTTGAGGTCGCTCCAGTACTGCCAGCCGGCCGTCGCGTCGTGCCGGAACAGCGTGATGTTCGCGTCCGGTGTGGTCGTCTTGTACCAGAGCCCGAGGTCGTACTGCTTGCCCGCCGTCACCACCGGCGCGCAGGCCGTCGACTCGGTGATCAGCGCCTTTCGGTCACCGTCCACCCGCCGCGTCACGGTGACCTTCATGGCCTTCGAACCGGAGTGGGCGTCCGAAGTCGTGGCGAAATCAAAGTCGTTGTCGCCCCAGCCGGACTTCTCCCAGCAGTACGGCATCCCGTCAGTACCCGCCGTCTCGAAGCCCGGGTTGATGACGAGGTTCGCGGCCTCGGCGGACTGCGGCGAGGTGAGCAGCAGCCCGGCGGTCAGGGCGCCCACCCCGACGAAGGCGGTTCTTCTGCGGTACTTGTTCACTCGGCTCTCCCTGGTGCTGTACGGCTCTCCTTGCGGCTCCCTTTGCGACTCGGGAGGTAGACCAACGCCTCTGTGCCCACGAAGCGCAGGACGAAGGTGGTGATGAGCGCCAGCGCGGTCGCCGACAGCGCGCCCATGCCGAACTTGTGGATGAACAGGGCGATCAGCGGGATCCGCAGCACCAGATCGGCGTTGGCGAGCAGCGCGAACCGGCCCGCCCGGTCCCACCAGTTGCGGTGCCGGCGCCGGTCGCGGAACAGCAGGTGCTCGATGAGATAGAAGTTCCAGGCCACGCCCAGCTGGTTGGCGAGGATCTCGGCGGGGACGTAGTGCATGCCCGTCTTGGTGAGCGCCCACAGGCCGACCAGGTTCGGGATGAAGCCGGTGGCGCCGATCAGGCCGAAGACCACCATGCGCGCGACCGGCGAGGCGGTGCGCAGGCCGAGGAGGTGGCGGAGGAAGCGAAAGCCTTCCTGCGCAGTCGACTTGGACTCCCCCGCGAACCTGTCCTGGAAGACGAACGGCACCTCGGTGACCTGGCGCGGACGGCTGCGTACGGCGAGTTCGAGCAGGATCTTGTAGCCGAGCGGCTTGAGTGCCTCCGCCGTCACCGCGCTGCGCCGGATCGCGAAGAAGCCGCTCATCGGGTCGCTGATACCGCGGAGTTTGCGCGGGAAGAGCGTCTTGGTCAGCCAAGTCGCCCCGCGGGAAACGGCGATGCGGTATCCGCCCGCCAGTCCCTCGCGGCTGCCGCCCTTGATGTACCGGGAGGCGACGACGAGCCCCGCGTTCGCGCGCTCGCCGGTGCCGACCAACTCCGGTACCAGGGACGGCGGATGCTGGAGGTCGCCGTCCATGACGACGATCCAGTCGGACGTCGCCGCCTTGATCCCCTCGACGACCGCGCCGCCGAGCCCGCCGACCGGTTCCTCCCGGTGCAGCACGGTCACCGGGAACGGGCAGTCCTGCGCCGCCTCGGAGATCACCTCGGGGGTGTCGTCGGTGGAGTCGTCCACGAAGACGACCTCGCAAGGCAGCCTGGTCGGCACCGATTCGGTGATGCGGTGGAGCAACTCCCGTACGTTCGCGGACTCGTTGAAGGTCGGTACGACGATGGTGACGGCACCGGGCTCGGCGAGCCCCTCTTTTTCCGCGGTTCGCCTCCGGGGCGCTCCAGCCGGTGTCGAGACCGCGACCGTGCTCAGCCCTTCGGGCCTCCGCGCGCTCACGTTCTCGACACCGGCGCGCCCCTTCGGCTCTCTCGCGGCCGCACCGCGTACGGCCGGATCGCCCAACTCACCGGGGACTGTGGACTCTTGGCTCATCACTGGGCTCCCACGGTCTCGGGCTGGATCTGCCGGATCTCGATGCGGTCGTCGCCGGTGCCGAAGGTGGCGACCGGGGTGGAGTGCTCGATCGCCGCCTTGACGTTGGGCAGGTCGACCGCGTCGCGCCGTACCGTCGGGGAGGCCACCACGTAGTCGATGTCCTTCCAGCCGTGCGGCATCGTCTTGGTGACGGCCGGGTCGAGGTCGGCCTTGTAGAACCAGATCACCCCGAGCCCGGGCCGGTACCCGGCGTGCACCAGGTCCAGCCAGAGCGCGTCGTCGACGAGGACGCGGGTGTCCTTCGGGTCGGCGACCTCGGTGGACAGCCACTGGGAGGCGGCCCGGTAGGGGGCGTTGGCGTCGGTGGTCATGGCGGTGCGGTCGCCGTCGTACCACTTCGGTACGACATAGGCGCCGGCCGCGATCGCGAGGACCACGGCGAGCGTGTACCGACCCCCGGTGACGTACCGGTTCTCCCCCTCGCTCCGCCATCTGCGCAGCACCGCGTGGGCGACGGAGGCGGTGCCCCCGGCCAGCACGAGCGCGAGGAAGGGCAGCGCGCCGATGATGTACATCGCGGGCAGATAGCCGTTGGGGCGCATCGAGACCAGGGCGAGGATCGCCACGGTCATGGCCGGTCCGGCGAGCGAGCGGGCGGTGACCGACCAGCGCCAGGTGGCCAGCAGGAGCAGCGCCCCGGCGAGACCGCCCAGCGGCAGGACACGGTCGTAGTAGAGCCAGGAGTGGAGGACGCCGTAGGAGCCCGTGCCCTGGTCGAGGATGAAGCCCGAACCCGGTCTGGTCATCTGGTACTTGAGGCCGTCCCAGAGGGAGACGTGGCCGCTGCCCGGCAGCAACTCGCCCTTGAGCAGGGCGAAGAGGGGGTACGCGAAGCCGATCAGGACGCAGGCGGTGATGGCTCCGGTGAGCGCGAACTTGCGGGTGTCGCGGTGTCCGTGGCGCCACATGGTGAGCAGCAGCGCGGGCAGGACGATGACCATCGTCTCCTTGGTGAGGACCGAGGCCGCACCGGCCAGACCCGCGCCGAAGTGGTGCCAGAGATGGCGACTTGGGGACGCGGCCAGGCAGAACGCGAGCAGCATCCACATCACGGCGATGTTGTCGAGGAAGATCTCCCGCTGGAGGATCACGGACAGCGGGGAGAGCCCGAAGAGCACCATGCCGAGTCCGGCCGCCCAGCGCGGGAGCGAGAGCCGGCGGGCGAGGACGTAGACGAGGACCGCGCTGATCGCGCTGATGACCAGCATCGCGAGGCGCATGGTGCCGACGGTCATCGAGTCGGGGCTGAAGTGCGCGGGGATCCAGGTGAGCAGGGCGATCTGGATCCAGCCGAGCGGCGGATGGTCGTACCAGTAGGTGTAGTGGGCCAGGCCGGTGCCCTGTTGGACGGCCCAGGCCTGGGCGAGGTAGGTGCCCTCGTCGTCGCTGAGCGTCGGGTAGTCGGCGATGTTCCAGCCCTGCACGACGAGGATCGCGACGAGGAGCAGGCCGCAGAGGAGCAGGTCGGAGCGGGAGGAACGGAGCCGTGAAGGTGGCGCTGTTCGACTGGCCGAACCGGTTTCAGGCGCAGGCTGCCGCTGCACGGGGACCGTGGTGGTCACCGCGGGGAGTGTGGAGGTCACGCAGGAACGTCCTCTCGGGTCACTGCGGTTTCGGTGAGGTGCGCGCCGACGTGGGAGGTCAACTCCCAGTCGTTCTGGCCGCGTTGCTCACGCCACACTGCGCGCATCGCGGCTCCGGCGAGGAGCACCTGGTAGAAGGGGCCGCCCACGACGAGCTTCAGATAGTGGACGGCGCGGACGCGGAGTCCGTACTGCTTGCCGAAGTCGTGCAGTCCGACGACCTCGAACACGAAGGTGACGGCGGCGGTGACCAGCGGCAGGAAGGTGAGGAAGGCGATGCCGACCGGCACGTCCAGGAAGAGCGCGACCGCCGCGTTGAGCGGGATGATGACCCCGGAGAAGGCCTGCAGGAACGGCGTCATCAGCGTGTAGCGGGCGAGCAACCGCTGCCCGAATCCCGGGAGTTGCTTCCAGTCCTTCTTCCGGTAGACCTGAAGGAAGCCCTGGTTCCAGCGAGTTCGCTGCTTGAGCAACGACATCAGCGAGCCCGGGGTCTCCTCCCGGGTCACCATGTCGGAGTCGTAGGCGACGACGACCTTCTTGCCGACGCTGGACAGCCGGACGCCCAAGTCGCAGTCCTCGGCAAGGCAGTTGGGGTCCCAGCCGTCGGCCTCGCGCAGGACGTCGGTCCGCACGAAGACGGTGTTGCCGCCCAGCGGGATGAACCCCTTCTGCGCGTGCAGATGCAGCCGGGACCGGAACCAGAAGAAGTACTCCAGGCAGTTGCGCAGGCTGTACCAGCTGGAGTTGAAATTGATGAGCTGGACCCCGCCTTGGACGACGTCCGCTCCCGTCGTGCGGAACGCGTGGTCGACGTGGGCGAGCAGCTCCGGATGGACCTGGTCCTCGGCGTCGAAGACCCCGACGACATCGCCGCGGCAGTGCGGCAGCGCCGTGTTCATGGCCTTCGGTTTGTTCTTCTTCTCGTGCATGTCGACGACGACACGGACGCGCGGGTCGCGCTCGGCGGCGCTGTTCGCCACCGCCGCGGTCTCGGGGTCGTCGTGCCCCACGATCACGATGATCTCGAAGTCGGTGTGCGTGGACTCCAGCAGCCGCTGGATGGTGTGGTCGAGCACGGCCTGTTCGTGCCGGGCCGGCAGCAGCAACGAGAACGAGACGTGCTCGTCCCCGTCCGGTCTGCTGAATCGGGTGGAGGCGAGCACTTCGGGCGTACGCCACGCGTGCATCTGCCACCACAGGGTGAAGGCAGCCATCCAGAACAGGGCCAGCGAAACGACAGCGATGAAGACAGACGTCAGCACAACAGATCCCCCCAGATCCCAATCCCCCCGGCACGACGGTGAGTTACGTCCGTCGCGTCACGAGGCAGAGACTATGGGCGACCTGTGAAGCGAACAGGTGATTTCAGTGAAGAGCGTGTTTCATCACAATGAGGCCCCCACGTGAGCATTTCTCGCACTGGTCGCGTTTGAGGTGGTTACGACTCTGTCATTTCACCTGGTCAACGCGGTGCGCAGCCGCTCGGGGTCGGTCGTCGGCGCGTCACAGGTAAAGTTACGGCAAACGTACGCGGCCGGTCCACCGTCGACCAAGGGCCGGTCGGCGAGCAACGGCAGCTCGTCACTCCCCGCGACCCCGAAGGCGACCACGGCCCCGGGCGCGGTCCCCAGAAGTGCCGTACGGTGCAAGGCTTTTGCGGACTCATCACCGAGCGAGGGCCCTACGACGGCGACCTCGCGCGGCCCGTCGAGATACGCCTCGGCGACGGCCAGCCCCCACCCGATGAACCGCGGCACGCGCGGCCCGAGCGCCTTGACGACCCCCAACGCCCGTTCGGCGGCGGTGCGATGGGGCTCGGCGCCGGTCTGCGCGGCATAGCTCAGCAGCGCGCCCGCGGCGGCGGTCCAGCCGGACGGGGCGGCGTTGTCGGTCGGATCCTGCGGCCGACGAATGAGCTGCTCGGCGTCGGAGGCGGTGTCGTAGAGCGCCCCGGATTCATCGACGAACCCGGCGAGAACGTGGTCGAGCAGGAACCCGGCGAACTCCAGCCAGACCCCCTCCCCCGTGACCGAGGCGAGCGCGAGGAACCCCTCGGCCACATCGGCGTAGTCCTCCAACACCCCGGCGTTCGCCCCGACTTGGCCGTCCTTGCTGGTGCGGGCCAGCTTGGCGTGCTCGTCCAGATGCAGGCGTACGAGGAGATCGGCGGCGGAGACGGCGGCCTCGACCAGGTCGGGGCGGTCGAAGTACGCGCCGGTCTCGGCGAGTGCGGCGATCGCGAGGCCGTTCCAGGCGGCGACCACCTTGTCGTCGCGGCCGGGGGCGGGCCGCTGCGAACGGGCGTCCAGGAGACGGCTTTTCACGGACGCGACCTTCTCGGCGTCGAAAACCCCTTCACTCTGCGGCAGTTGAAGAACGGACTGCCCTTCCTCGAAGGTCCCGTCCTCGGTCACGCCGAAGTACTGGGCGGCGAGTTCGGCATCCGCCGCTCCGAGGACCTCGGTGAGCTGCTCGGGCGTCCAGACGTAGAAGGCACCCTCGACGTGCTTACCGGTCCCGTCGTCACTGTCGGCGTCGAGGGCGGAGGCGAACCCGCCCTCGTTCGTACGGAGTTCACGCACGAGGAAGTCGGCGGTCTCGACGGCGACGCGCCGGGCCAGCTCCGAACCGGTGCTGCGCCACAGGTGGGCGTAGACCCGGCAGAGCAGGGCGTTGTCGTAGAGCATCTTCTCGAAGTGCGGGACGACCCAGTCACGGTCGACGGAGTAACGGGCGAACCCGCCCGCGAGTTGGTCATACATCCCGCCGCGGGCCATCCGCTCGCAGGTGTCCCGGGCCATCTCCAGGGCGCCCTCGGAGCCGGTGCGGGCGTGGTGGCGGAGCAGGAACTCCAGTGCCATGGACGGCGGGAACTTGGGCGCGCCGCCGAACCCGCCGCGCTGCGGGTCGTACTCCCGCGTGAGCCCGAGGAGTGCACCGGACAGCTCCTCCTCGCCGGGGGCCTCGGTGCTGCCGTAGTCGATCTGCCGCTGGGACAGATCCCGCGTGATCTTCCCGGCGACCTCGGCGACCTCGTCCCGCCGATCGGTCCAGGCACTGCGCACCCCCTCCAGCACCTGCCGGAAGGAGGGCATGCCGTGACGGGGCGCGGGCGGGAAGTAGGTCCCGAAGTAGAAGGGCTCGGCGTCCGGCGTGAGAAACACGGTCATGGGCCAGCCGCCCTGACCGGTGGCCGCCTGAACGGCCTCCATGTAGACGGCGTCGACGTCGGGTCGTTCCTCGCGGTCGACCTTGACGCTGACGAAATTCTCGTTGAGGTAGTCGGCGGTGGGCTGGTCCTCGAAGGATTCGTGGGCCATGACGTGGCACCAGTGACAGCTGCTGTACCCGACGCTGAGCAGCACCGGCCGGTTCGTCCTCCGCGCCTCGTCGAAGGCCTCGGGCGACCAGGGCCACCAGTCGACGGGGTTGTCGGCGTGCTGGAGGAGGTAGGGGGACGTCTCGTCGGCAAGGCGGTTCGGCATACGGCCATCCTCGCGCACGAGGGCGCCGACGCCGGACGGCGGCACAGCCGGCGCGGTCCGGGGCGAAATCAGGGCTCCCGGGACCGTGCCGTCCCCTATCCTCGGCGCCACGGGCGGGTCTGTGTGATTTCCGGATCTCTCCGTGACGGGAACGGTTTCGAGGGGGGACATCAGTGACGGATTCCACGGTGGTCGAGGGCGCGGACGCATCGTCCGGGCGGGCCTCCTATCTGATCGAGGGACGGCGGGTGTGGGTGTCGGACCTGGTCGACGCGGGGCTGCTGCCCGTGGGGACCCGGCTCACCTTCCTGCGCAAACGATCAGGAACAGCGCATCATGCCCGGGTGACCACGGACGGCAGGATCCAGGTGGGCAGCGGGCGGCCGTTCACGTCTCCCTCCGCGGCAGCCGCCGCGGCCACGGGAGGCGGACCCTTCGACGGCTGGACCGCCTGGGCGCTGGACGACGGCACCCTGCTGGACGCGCTGCGGCAGACACTCCTGGACACGGTCGCGGCGCAGCCGTCCTTCGGCGACTCCACGACGGACGGCTCCGCCGCCCGGCACGCGTGGCTGAAGGACGCACGGAAGAAAGCGGAAGCGAACACTCCGATCACCCTCAGCGTCCGGGACCTGCTGGGCTGGTGGGGAGTGTCCCGGCGCGGCTACCTGGTCAGCGGCCGGATAGCGGCCGAGCTGACCAACCATGGTCTGACCGCTGTGCCGGACTTCTCCGCCGTGGGACTCGACGACCGGATCACCCTGACCGGCCCCCCGGTGGACACCGAGGACGAGGAGGAGAAGACAACCGGGCAGGAGGCGGCGACCGAGTCGGAGGTGCCGCCGGAGCTGAAGGAGACGGCGCTGACCGGCGCGCCGCGGCTCACCGCCTCCGACGAGGACAAGGCCGAGGACGGTCCGGTCCAGGGGCAGACGGTCGGCAACCTGCCGTCGGCGCTCAGGGGAGTGGAATCGGTGACCCCCTCGGCGAGCTTCGAAGAGGCGTTCACCAAGATGCGGCTCAACGGGTACTCGCAACTGCCGGTGCTGAACGGGACCCGGAACCTCCAAGGGGCCGTCACCTGGGAATCCATGGCGCTGGCCCGGTACACGGACGACAAGGCGCCCCTCTCCCGGGCCTTCGTCAAGGCGCACGCCGTCAGCTACACCGACCACCTGATCGACATCCTGCCCTTTCTGGAGCAGTTCGGTTTCGTCCTGGTCAGGGACCAGACGAACCAGATCGCCGGCATCGTCACCGTCGCCGACGTGGCCGCCGAATACGGCGCCACCGCCCGGCCGTTCCTGCTCATCGGCGACCTCGACCGGCAACTGCGCCGGGTCATCTCGGAGCGGCTCGACCTCTCGGAGGTGATCCCGCTCTGCGACCCGGACGGACTCCGCAAGCTCGCCTCCTTCAACCAGCTGTCCTACGGCGACTACCAGCAGGTCCTGAGCAACCAGCAGCAGTGGGACCGTCTCGGCTGGCCGCTGGACCGCAGGGCCTTCGCGGCCCGACTCGACGAACTGCGCGAGGTCCGGAACGAGTTGATGCACTTCAACGACAAGGACAAGGCCGGCGACGCGGCAATACCGAAGCTCCGCAACATGATCGAACTGCTGCGCGCGTACGGCGGCTGAGACACGGAGTTCGTCCGCCGCTCAGGGCGACGGTTGATCGTCGCCCTCTCGCGCTCCCGCCTCCCCCGAAGGACACTCATAGGCAAGGAAGTTGCCGCCGGAGGGGGACGTGACATGCGGGACGGCCATCGGACCGATGCCGAGCGGCTGTTGGCTCGGGCCGTGGAGGAGGAGGTGCGGCGCTCCGGCGGGCGCACCGACGGGCAGGTGCTGCTGGCGCGGTCCCGGGCCGCTCTGGACGCGATGGCCCAGACGGCGGCCGAGGAGTACGAGGCCTATACCGGGGCGCTGGACGAGGCCGCGGCCGGACAGGTCAGCTTCGGGCAGCGGTACGCCAAGGAGGGTGGGGCAACTCCCTTGCTGGTGGCGGGCGTTGCGGCGGTCGCCGCCGTGGTGGCCGATCTGGCCCTCGGTACCGACACCGGTACGGCGTTCGGCGCCGGGGTGACCGTCGGCGTCGTCGGCGCCGCGGCGACCGTCGTGAAGGTGACCGCCTCCCATCTGCCCGCCGCGCATCACCGCGCCGGGGCCGCGAGCCAGCCCGGTGGCCCCGAGCAGCTGCGCTTGCAGTGGCTGACGGCGCTGGAGGTGCGGGGCATCCGGCCGTTCCTGGACCAGCAGCGGGTGCTCGCCGCCTCCACCGGGCCGACGAAGAAGCCGGGGCCGCAGTTGCGCGGTGCGGACAAGAGCGCGGCGGCGCGCAGGCGGAGTGTGCTGGAGCAGTCTTTCGGTCAACTTCCGGATGCCGTGGGCGCGTTCGCCGGTCGGCGGGTGGAGCTGGCCCGTATTCGGCAACTGGTGCAGGCGGCCCGCGCGAGTACGGAGACCCGGCCGACCGTGGTCGTGCTGCACGGTGCGCCCGGCTCGGGGCGCACCAGCCTCGCAGTGCGGGCCGCGCACGATCTGCGGGACCACTTCCGCGGTGCCTGCGTGGTGGACCTGCGCGGCGACAGCCCGGGCGAGCCGCCGCTGCCCACCCGCGACGCCCTGCTGCACCTGCTCAACCGGCTCGGCGCACCCCGCGAGCAACTGCTCTTCCGCGAACACTCCTCCCCCGACCAACAGGTCAAGCGGCTGGGCGAGTTGTACCACCAGCAGCTGACCGGCCTCCCGGTGACCATCGTCCTCGACGACGCCTCCGACGTCGCGCAGGTGGCCACCCTGGTGCCCGAGCGCTCGGACAGCCTGGTCGTGGTCACCGCCCGCAAGCCCCTCGACCTGCCCGCCGAACTGGCCGCCTGGGTACACCAGTTGCCGGTGGAACCGCTGGACGCGGCGGGCGCGGAGGAACTGCTGGGCGCGGCGGCACAGGACGGTTCGGAGCCGTACGACGCCGAATCCGACGAGCGGATCAGGGAGTTGTGCGGCGGACTGCCGCTGGCCCTGCGGATCGCGGGCTCGTCCCTCGGCCCGCGCTCACCCCGTCAACTGGCCACGGACCTGGGGGCGTACGGCCCGGTGGAACCGGTCGAACGGGCGCTGTGGCTGCGCTACACCGACCAGTCCGACCAGGCCCGCAGGCTGCTGCGCCGGCTGGCACTGGCCGGCCGGGCCTCGCTCGGCGCGGCGGCTGCCGCCGCCCTGCTGGCCACCGACGACACGGAGGCCACCCGCCAACTCGACGCCCTGTCCCGGGCGGGCCTCATCGACCACGTCCGCGGCACCCGCTACCGCCTGCACGACCTGGTCCGCGCCTTCGCCCAGGCCCGCCTCCTCGACGAGGAGGAGTCGGCCGAACGTACCGCCGCGCAGGAGCGGTTGATCGTGAACTACGGCGAACTCGCCGACTCCGTCCTGCGGTTGGTCGACGGCAACATGTCGACGCGCTCGGACCGGTTCGGCCCGCACGGCTTCACCTCGCTCGACGAGGCGCTGCGCTGGCTGGACGACGAGTCGAGCTTCATCACCTCGACGCTGCGCCACGCGGAGGGCGTCGACCAGGGCGCCGTACTGAATCTACTGGGCGCGCTGTGCGACTACTGCCTGCTGCGCGGCGACCTCTACCGACTCGGTGAGATCAGCGAGTTGGCGCAAGCGGTCGACCAGGGACTGCTGCTGCGCTCGGTGCAGTGGCGCACCGGTATCGCGGCCCGGCAGCTCGGCGAACTCGACAAAGCGCGCACCACTCTCACCTCCGTCGTCGACCTCTACATGGAGGCCCATCACGACGCGGGCGCCGCACGCGCCCTCTGCTCGCTCGGCATCACCCTCCACCACCAGGGCAACCTCACCGAGGCGGCGGCGAAACTCCGCGAGGCCCTCGACCTCCAGGCCCCGCCCCAACTGGCCACGGACCGCGCCTGGACCATGCACGCGCTGGCCGCCGTGGAACGCGACCGCGGCCGACTCCCCGAAGCCATGCGGCTGTTGACCGAATCCCTCGTCCTGCACCACGCCGGCGAATCCGTCCACGGCGAGGCCTGGGCCCACTTCCAGCTCGGCCAACTCGGCCTGCGCATGGGCGACATCCCGCGCGCGGAGTCCGAACTCACCACCGCCCTGGGCCTCTACGGCCGCACCCGCGACGCCCGCGGCGAGGCCTGGGCCCTGACCCAGCTGGCCCGCGCCCGACTCGTCGCCGGCGACCCGTCCCCGGCGGTCGACGGCCTGCGCCAGGCCGCCGCCCGGCACCGCGACAACGAGGACGCGCGCGGCGAGGCCTGGACGGTCTACTACCTCGGCCAGGCCCTGGAGGAGACCGGCAACCTGGACCTCGCGGTGCGCGAGCTGGAACGCTCCCGCACGATGTTCTCCCGCATGCGCGACGTCTACGGCCTCGCCTGCGCCCGGCACCACTCGGCACGCGTGACCCGCGACCAGCGCGCCGCCCAGACGGGTTCGCTGCGCAACTCCGGCTTCGCCCGCCAGCTCCTCGTCGACGCCCGCGCCGACTTCCAGCGCATCGGCGTCGCCCACGGCGAGGCCTGGACCTGCCTGGAACTCGCGGTCGTCGACGCGGGCAACGCCCGTACCCCACAGGCACTCACACTGTGCGACGAGGCCCTGAGCCTGTTCACCTCTTACGGCGACCACCGCGGCGAGGACTGGGCCCACTTCCTGCGCGCCACGCTCCTGCCGTACGCGGCCCCCGGCGGGGTCGAGGTCGGCACGGCCGTCGCCCAGGAGGAACTGGCCCAGCTGTCCCGCACCGGCAACCCGTACCGCGACGAGAAACTCCACGACTACGTGGAGGCGTACCAGCTGCTGCTGGAGCGGGGCGTGAATCTGGAGGCGGGCTGGCAGGCGTGGCGGCTGGGCATGGTGCCGAGCCGGCATGCGCGGGAGGTGATGGGGGTGGCGGTGTCCGGCACCCCCTGACCTCTCCTGGCCTGCCCGGACCGGCCGGGTCAGCCCCGCTTGGCCTTGGGCTCGGCCGGGGCGGACCCTGAGCCGGCCTTCGATTCCGCGGTCGACTCGGCGGTCGACTCGGCCCTCGGGTCCGCGCCCTCCTTGAAGTCGACCTTGTTCATCTGCTTGCTCATCGATTTCATCAGGCCCCAGACGGCCAGGGCCATCACCGCGAACACGATGAAGCCGAGGACGCCGGGGGTGACCTTGTTCTCGTCGACCTCGGCGAGGGGGACCAGGTGCGTCATTGCCAGGGCTGCGCTTGAGCTCATGTCAGGCATTGTCGCGGATGCCCGCAAAGAGGTCGTCCTCGGGGAGGGAGCTGGCGACGAGGGACTTCGCGAGCTCGTACTCCTCGGTCGGCCAGACCTCCTTCTGGAGCTCCAGCGGGACCCGGAACCAGCCGCCGTCGGGGTCGATCTGCGTGGCGTGCGCGAGCAGCGCCTTGTCCCGGATCTCGAAGAACTCGGCGCAGGGGATGTGCGTGGTGAGCGTGCGCTCGGTGTGCCCCGACTCGTCCCAGCGCTTGAGCCACTCCTCGTACGGCGACTCCAGGCCGCGCTGGATCAGCGCATGGTGCAGGGCCTCGGTGCGCTGACGGTTGAAGCCCTGGTTGTAGTACAGCTTCTGCGGCTCGTACGCCGTGCCGTACTCCGACTCCGGGTACTTCTCGGTGTCCATCGCGCCCTCGAACGCCACCATCGAGATCTTGTGGGTCATGATGTGGTCGGGGTGCGGATAACCGCCGTTCTCGTCATAGGTGGTGATCACCTGCGGACGGAACGAACGGATCTGCTTCACCAGCTCACCGGCCGCCTTGTCGACGTCCTCCAGCGCGAAGCAGCCCTCGGGCAGCGGCGGCAGCGGGTCGCCCTCGGGCAGCCCCGAGTCCACGAAACCGAGCCACTCCTGCTTGATGCCGAGGATCTCGCGGGCCTCGTCCATCTCCTTCTTGCGCACCTCGTGGATGTGCTCCTCGATGTACGTGTCGCCCTGGAGCTTCGGGTTGAGGATGGAGCCGCGCTCCCCGCCCGTGCAGGTCACGACCAGCACGTCCACCCCCTCGGACACGTACTTCGCCATGGTGGCCGCGCCCTTGCTCGACTCGTCGTCGGGGTGCGCGTGGACGGCCATCAGTCGCAGCTGGTCAGTCAAGACTCAATCCTCAGTAAGTCGGCGCCCGCATGAACGGGTGCGATCGGCGGCTTCTATAGTGACCGAATCCGGGGGCGAATAATTCCGGGGGTCCGCTTCTACGGCCCCTTGCCGAGAGGACGATCATGAGTACGGCGAGTACGCGACTGCCCGAGGGCCGTTACGGCCGCTCGTCGGACGAGCGTGCCGACCACAAGCTCAAGATCGCCGGTGCCGTCTGCGCGGCGGTCGTGCTCGCCCTGGTCGGCTATTTCGCCTACCACTACGTCGTCGAGGCCAAGATCAGCGCCGAGGTGATCACCTTCCAGGCCTCGGGCAACAAGGTCAAGGTGCATCTGGAGGTCCACAAGGACTCCGGGACCACCGGCTACTGCACCCTGCGCTCCCAGGCCGCCGACCAGTCCGAGGTGGGCCGCGCCGACTTCCACTTCGGCGGCTCGGCGACCAGCATCGACAAGGTCGTCACCCTGCGTACGACGGCCAGGGGCACGACCGCCGAACTGCTCGGCTGCCACTCCGACTGACGTCACCCTCGTTACGTAGGCGCTGACCAGCGTTGACGTATATCTGACGGCTTATGTCCTCCCCCTGACGCCGTTGAATTGTTAGGCTCGTGGTTTCGCCCTTCCATGAAGGAACATTCTTCTGGGTAGGGCGATGCTTTGTATTCCCAGTACCTACGAGGAGCACCTGTGACCCAGACCAGCGAAGACGTCACCTGGCTCACGCAGGAGGCGTACACCAAGCTCAAGGACGAGCTGGAGTACCTGTCTGGTCCCGCGCGCGCCGAGATCACCGTGAAGATCGCGGCCGCTCGCGAGGAGGGCGACCTGCGCGAGAACGGCGGGTACCACGCGGCCAAGGAGGAGCAGGGCAAGCAGGAGCTCCGCATCCGCCAGCTGACCCAGCTTCTGGAGAAGGCCAAGGTCGGCGAGGCCCCGGCGTCGACGGACGGCGCGGTCGCGCCCGGCATGGTCGTGACGATCGCCTTCGACGGCGACGAGGACGACACGACGACCTTCCTGCTGGCCTCGCGCGAGTACGCGAGCGCCGACATCGAGACCTACTCGCCGCAGTCCCCGCTGGGCTCCGGCGTGCTCGGCCACAAGGTCGGCGAGGTGGCGCAGTACGAGCTGCCCAACGGCAAGAAGGCCTCGGTGACGATCCTCAAGGCCGATCCGTACAACGGCTGACCCGCGAACAACGGCTGACCCGCGAAAGCGGTCCATCGCCTTCGACGAGCCCCCGGCGGCCTTGCGGCGCCGGGGGCCCCGTCATGCTCGGGCAGCGCCTCGCGTGCCTCCTCAGGCCGTGGCCGAGCGGTACTTCCGCACCGCCAGCGTCCGGAATATGAGGATGATCAGCAGCGAGTAGATCAGTGAGGCCCACACCGGGTGCACCATGGGCCAGGCGTCCGAGGGCGACTGTCCCGGGTTGGCGAAGAGCACCCGGCAGGCCTGCACGGTGGCGCTGAAGGGGTTCCACTCGGCGATGTGCCGCAGCCACGGGGTCATGTTGCTGGTGTCCACGAAGGCGTTCGAGATGAACGTCACCGGGAAGAGCCAGATCAGCCCGCCGGAGGTGGCCGCCTCGGGCGTACGGACGCTGAGCCCGATCAGGGCGCCGATCCAGGTGAACGCGTACCCGAGCAGAAGCAGCAGCCCGAAGGCACCGAGCACCTTGCCGGCATTGGTGCCCCCGTCCGACCCGACCCGCCAGCCGACCAGCAGCGCGACTATCGCGAGCACCAGCAGGGTCAGCGCGGTCTGCACGAGGTCCGCGAGCGTCCGCCCGGTCAGCACCGCACCGCGCGCCATGGGCAGCGAACGGAACCGGTCGATGAGGCCCTTGTGCATGTCGTCGGCGATGCCCGCGCCGGAGCTTGCAGTGGCGAAGGTGACGGTCTGCGCGAAGATGCCGGCCATCAGGAAGTTCTTGTAGTCGGTGGCGCTGGTACTGCCGCCGATCTGCATGGAACCGCCGAAGACGTAGGTGAACAGCACCACGAACATGATGGGTTGAATGAGCCCGAAAATTACCATTTCGGGAATCCTGCTCATGCGAATCAGGTTCCGCTTGGCGACGACCAGTGAGTCGTGCACGGACTGGCCCAGCGCGCTGCTCGGCGCCGCGATCGGCGCGGCATCGGTGACGGCACTCACTTCGCGGCCTCCTTCTTCTGCTTGCGGTCCTTGGGGGTCTGGTTCGCGTCCGTGCCGTTGTCCTCGGCCTTTTCCTCGGCCAGGTGGCCCGTCAGGGACAGGAAGACGTCGTCGAGGGTGGGGCGGCGCAGGCCGATGTCGTCTATCTCGATGCCCTGGGTGTCCAGCTCGCGGATGATTTCCGCGAGGAGCTTGGCCCCGCCGGCGACGGGCGTGGTGATCTTGCGGATGTGCTCCTCGACGGCGGTGTCGCCCTTGCCGAAGCCGCGGAGACTGTATTTGTCCAAGAGGGCCGAGGCGATCGCGATGTGGTCGCGCTCGTGCACGACGACCTCGACGCGCTCGCCGCCGGTGCGGGCCTTGAGCTGGTCGGAGGTGCCGCGGGCGATGACACGGCCGTGGTCGACCACCGCGATGTCGTGCGCGAGATGGTCGGCCTCCTCCAGATACTGGGTCGTCAGCAGGAGTGTCGTACCGCCGGAGACGAGCTGCTTGATGACCTCCCACAGCATCTGGCGGTTGCGCGGGTCGAGGCCGGTGGTCGGCTCGTCCATGAACATGACGGGCGGGGAGACGACGAGCGCCGCCGCCAGGTCGAGTCGGCGGCGCATGCCTCCGGAGTAGGTCTTGGCCGTGCGGTCGGCGGCGTCCGCGAGGTTGAACTGGTCGAGCAGCTGGTCGGCCCGGGCCTTCGCGGCCTTGGCCTTCATCTGGTAGAGCTGGCCGACCATTTGAAGGTTCTCCCGGCCGGTGAGGTATTCGTCGACCGCGGCGAACTGGCCCGAGAGGCCGATGGAGCGCCGTACCTCGTTGGGCTGCTTGAGCACGTCGAGGCCGGCGACGAGCAGCTTGCCGCTGTCGGGGCGCAGCAGGGTGGTCAGGCAGCGGACGGCGGTCGTCTTGCCCGCGCCGTTGGGCCCGAGCAGGCCCAGCACGGTGCCCTCGGGGACATCGAGGTCGACGCCGTCCAGAGCTTTCACATCGCCGAAGGTTTTCACCAGGCCTTCGGCATAGATGGCGCCTGGCATATCAGTCTCCACGTCGTCGGGGATTCTTCGAAAAGCCTAGGTATGCGTCTTTCGTTCTGCCCATGGGAACGGCATGCTTTCGCCTGCGGGCGACACGAGACACACCATAACGCGATGTATCGCGTCTCTCAACAGATTTTCTCGAACGAGTGACAGGGCAGGGGACGGGAGGCGCGGAAACTGCCTCTGACCTCAGTCGATGACCGTGTAGCCCGCGTCGCGCAGGGCGTGGCCGACCTCGGCGCAGTGCACCGGACCCTTCGTCTCCAGATGCAGCTCGACCTCCGCCTCCGTGAGCCCGAGCCGCGGATCGGTCCGGACGTGACTCACATCGAGGACGTTAGCGTCGACCACTGACAACACCCCGAGAAGCGTCGCGAGGGCCCCCGGCCGGTCCGTCAGCCGCAGCGTCACGGCCAGGTAGCGGCCCTGCGCGGACATGCCGTGGCGCAGGATGCGGTTGAGCAGCAGCGGGTCGACGTTCCCGCCGGACAGCAGCGCCACGACCGGTCCCTCGAAGCCCTGCGGATCGCTCAGCAGCGCCGCGACCGGGCTGGCACCGGCCGGCTCGACGACCAGCTTGGCCCGCTCCAGGCACAGCAGCAGCGCGGCGGACAGCTCGTCCTCGCTGACCGTGCGGACCTCGTCCACCAGATCGGCGACGATCCCGAACGGCACCTCGCCGGGGCAGCCGACCTTGATGCCGTCGGCCATCGTCGCCGGGTTCTTGATCGCCACCGGGCGACCGGCCGCCAGCGAGGGCGGGAACGCGGCCGCCCCCGCCGCCTGTACGCCCACGATGCGTACGTCGGGCCGCAGTGCCTTCACGGCGACCGCGACACCGGCCGCGAGCCCGCCGCCGCCGATCCCGACGACGATCGTGCGCACCTCGGGGCACTGGTCCAGGATCTCCAGGCCGACCGTGCCCTGGCCCGCGATGATGTCCGGGTGGTCGAAGGGGTGGATGAACACCGCGCCCGTCTCATGGGCGTACTCCTGCGCGGCGGCGAGTGTCTCGTCGACCACGTGGCCGTGCAGGCGCACCTCCGCGCCGTACTCCTTGGTGGCGCTGATCTTCGGCAGGGGCGCGCCCTTGGGCATGAACACCGTGGAGCGCACGCCCAGGAGTGCGGAGGCGAGGGCGACGCCCTGGGCGTGGTTGCCGGCGCTCGCGGCGACGACACCGGCGGCGCGCTCCTCGGGGAGCAGTCCGGCGATACGGACGTAGGCGCCGCGGAGTTTGAACGAGCCGGTCCGCTGGAGGTTCTCGCACTTGAAGTGCACCGGC
>Ga0307515_10001447_pt1 | contig 53309 bp, 52 predicted proteins | sample 17_EM_MG_FD_194513 | JGI IMG/M metagenome (GOLD analysis project Ga0307515, IMG submission 194513) | Populus trichocarpa ectomycorrhiza microbial communities from riparian zone in the Pacific Northwest, United States - 17_EM | ecosystem: Host-associated > Plants > Roots > Unclassified | place...
GCTCACCGCGGCGGCCATGCTGGTGGCGCTGCTCGGCCTGTTGACCGCGCTGGTCAACGCCCACATGCCGGTGGGCAAGCCGCCGCTGATGGAGGCCGCGCGCACCGCCGGCTGGATGACGCTGCTGGGTGCGCCGGTGATGCTGGTGCTGTTCATGTTGTTTCCGCGCATGGCGCCGCTGTGGGGCATCCCGAGCGACGGCATGGCCGGGCGCAGCGGCCTCTCAGGCGTGATGCAGGTCGGCACCATGGCCAGCCTGGCGCTGGACGACAACATCGCGCTGCGTGTGCGCTTCGAGGGCACACCGCCACCGCAGCGCAGCCTGTATTTCCGCGGGCCGGTGCTGTCGCAGTTCGATGGGCGCGAATGGCGGACGCCATATTCCAGCTTCACCGGCTTCGGCTTCGACAGCCCAGGCGCCGCCAACCTGCGCGTGAGCGGGCCGGCCGTGCGCTACGAGGTCACCCAAGAGCCCAACAACAGGCCCTGGCTGCTGCTGCTCGACGCCACACCCAAGCCCCCCGAGCTGTCCGGGCAGCAGGCGGGCCGGGTGTTCATGACGCCCGACCTGCAATGGATGGCCACCCGGGCGCTCACCGACCTCACGCGTTACCGCGCCGAAAGTTACCTCGACTTCCACCACGGCCCCGAGCGCCAGGACGTGCGGCTGCAGCCCTATGTCGACCTGCCACCGGGCTTCAACCCGCGCACCCTGCAGCTCGCCGCCGACATGCGGCGCGACCCGCGTTATGCCCGTGCCGATGCCGCCGCCTTCGTGGCCGCCGCGCTGGAACGGCTGCGCAGTGGCGGCTACGTCTACACCCTGGAGCCCGGCGTCTACGGCCAGCACACGGCCGACGAATTCTGGTTCGACCGCAAGCAAGGCTTTTGCGAACACATTGCCTCGGCCTTCGTGGTGCTGATGCGGGCGCTGGGCGTTCCGGCACGCATCGTCACCGGCTACCAGGGCGGCGACATCAACCCCGTCGACGGCTTCTGGACCGTGCGCCAAAGCGACGCCCATGCCTGGGCCGAGGTCTGGCAGGCCGGCCAGGGCTGGGTGCGGGTGGACCCGACCGGCGCGGTAGCCCCCGGCCGCATCGGCACGCTGCAGCGGCTGCAGGCGCCGGCCGGGGTGTTCGCCACGGCCATCGGCACCGTCAACCCGACACTGGCCGCCAACCTGCGCGCCGCCTGGGAAGCCGTCAACAACCGCTGGAACCAGTGGGTGCTGAACTACACCCAGAGCCGCCAGCTCGACCTGCTCAAGCGCCTGGGCCTGGACGTGACCGGCTGGGAAGACCTGACACGCGCGATCGGCGTGCTGATCGCCCTCGTCGCCTGCGCCGGCGCGGGCTGGACGTTTTGGGAACGGCGCCAGCACGACCCCTGGTTGCGCCTGCTCGGCCAGGCCCAGACGCGCCTGCGCAAGGCCGGCCTCGAAGTGGCCCTGGCCACCCCGCCGCGGCAGATGGCGATGCTGCTGGAGCGACGTTATGCGGGCCAGCCCGACGACCCCACGGCCGGCGTGCGCGAATGGCTGCTGCAACTCGAAGCCCAGCGCTACGCACCGAAACCTTCACATTCCTCGGGCCACGGTCCCGGCCTCGCTAGACTCCGGCGTGTCTTCAAACAGTTGGCCTGGCCAAGTTCATGATTAAAAGTATCCCGTTTGTCCTCGCCTTGATGGCCGCCTGCGCCTCGCCCCTCAGTGCCAGCGCGCAGAAAGCCCCGAAGAAAAAAACCCACGCCAGCACCGCCGCAGTCGGCGCTCTCTACGCCACCCGCGCCGACGTGATGCTTGAGGCCGACGACATCGCCAGCCGGCGCGACCTCGACCGCGAATGGGTGCGCCAGGCCATCGGCCAGGCCCGCATGCTGCCCACGGTGGCACGGCTCATGGCGCCGGCGCCCAGCGGCACGCCAAAGAACTGGCGCGTCTACCGCAGTCGCTTCATCGACCCGATCCGCATCGGTGCCGGCGTGCGCTTCTGGCAGGACAACCGCGACGCACTCGAACGCGCCGAAAAGGACTACGGCGTGCCGCCGGAGATCATCGTCGGCATCATCGGCGTCGAGACCATCTACGGTCAGCAGGTGGGCAACTTCCGTGTGATGGACGCGTTGGCCACGCTGGCCTACGACTTCCCCGCCAGCCACCCGCGCGCCAAGGAGCGCAGCGCTTATTTCAAGGGGGAACTCGAACAGTTCCTGAGCCACACCAACCGTACCGGCATCGACCCGTTCGCACTGCGCGGCAGCTACGCCGGCGCCATGGGCATGCCGCAGTTCATGCCGACCAGCTGGGTGAAATACGCGGTGGATTTCGACGGCGACGGTCGGGTCGACCTGTTCAACAGCCCGGCCGACGTGATCGGCTCGGTGGCCAACTACTTCAAGTCCTTCAACTGGCAGCCCGGCATGCCGACGCATTACCCGGTGCGCTTCGACCCGAAGACGGTGGACCTGGAGACGCTGCTCGCACCCGACATCCTGCCCAGCTTCAGCGTGGCCAGCTTCACCGCCAAGGGTGCGATCCTCGAGGGCGACGCGCTGCAGCACAAAGGGCCGCTGGCGCTGGTGGAGTTGCAAAACGGCAGCGACGAGCCCAGCTTCGTGGCCGGCACCGAAAACTTCTATGTGGTCACGCGCTACAACTGGTCGAGCTACTACGCGATGGCGGTGATCGAACTCGGCGCCGAGATCGCGGCGGTGGTCAGGAAGTAGCCGGCGGCGGGACTGGACACCGGCGGCCAGCCCGCGCCGGCGCGGATCGGCGTATCAGCGTATCGGCCGTATCAGTTGGCCGAAGCCCGCATCTCCGTCGAGCGGCCCAGCAGCCGGGTCTTCAGCAGCGGGTCGGCCGGCTTGTCGCCCAGCCAGATGTTGAGCAAGGCGTTGTAGAAGGCGATGTCGCGCAGCGGCTCGGTCAGCAGCTTCTTGTTGAGTTCGACCACGGTGCCGGTGCCGGGCACCCAGTCCATGGTCAGCAGGTCGCCCTTGCGCAGACCGCCGGGCTGGCTGGAAACGGCCTTGGCCAGCTGCGCCATCTGCGCGGCGATGCGTGGCGGCTGGCCATCGTCGCCGCCGTCGGTCTTGCTGCGCGTTACGGCCTCGTCGAACTCTTCACCGCTGACGTCGCGCAGCATGGCGATCATCAGCCGGCGCGGGCCATCACAGGCCAGCACGTCTTCGGCCGTGCGGCGCCGGTCCAGCAGGTACAGGCCCATGGCATAAACCTTGAACACCAGCCGCATGCTGATGCCGCCGCCGTTGAGCTTGAGGCTCTTGCCCGCGACATGGACCGCGTCGTCGAGCTCCACACCGCCAACGTCGGTGGCAGCCAGGGCCGGACTGCAAGCCACCACACACGAGGCGGCGGCCAGCACCGACTTCACGGTGACCAGGGAAGGCATGGTCTTGAACGGGAATTTCATCGGATGCTCCTTGGAGTTCGTGGGGGACTACCAGACGGTCAGGCTGTTGGTCAGGAGGCGCTGCAGCCAGGTGCGCCGGCCGGCATCGGACACATCGCCGCGGCCCAGCACCTCGAGCTTGGCGTTGACCACGTCGGCCGAGGCGATGACGTTGCTTTCAGACAAGTCCTTCGGGTCCACGATGCCCGAGAAGCGCAGCGTGCTGACACCGCCGTTGAGCGCCACGCTGCGCTCGCCGGCCACCAGCAGATTGCCGTTGGCCAGCACATTGATCACCTGCGCGGCCAGCTGGCCGGTGAAGCTGCTGGTGTTCTCGGTACTGCCCGAGCCCTTGTACGAATCGGTGCCCGAGGCCGAGTCGTTCAGGTTCAGCAGCTTGTCGAGAAAGCCGCCGCCGCTGCCGCCAGGCCCCTTCGTGGAGACGGCGTTGTCGCGGTTAGTCGCCGTCGTGACCTTGTTGCTGGCCGTCAGGCTTTCGGAAATGTCGACCTTCAGCGTGTCGCCGATGTTGCGCGGCTTGCGCCGGACCGAGAACGGCGAGGACTGCATGCCGACCTGGAAGATCGCGCCGTTGTTCGGCCGCTCGATGTTGATCGGCCGCGCGATCGGTGCCGCCGTCAGAGGCGGCTGCACGATCGAATCCGTCGTGCTGCAGCCGGTGGCCAGGCCGGCGAGAAGGAGTGCGCAGCCGACGGCGGCCGGTCGGTGAGCGGAAAAAGGAAAAAATGGGGAAAAAATGGAAAAGGAAAAGTACTTCATGGGGTTCCCTCGAATGTCTTGAAAGGTGCCGGGAATGCCGCGCTCACTGGAAGCCGGTGAGCAAGGCACTGACGACCGGTTTCAGCTTGTCGCGCGTGGAAGCCCATTTGCCACGGCCCAGGAACCCGTTGTCCCGGTAGTCGCTGCTGGACAGCACCAGGCCATTGGCTTGCTGCAGCTTCAGTGAGAAGGCGCTCACATTGAGCTTGTATTGATCCTCGAGTGGCGGAAGGGCCCACTCCACCTCGGCGACGTAACGCAGCCAGACTTCGCATTGCGGCTGCAGGACAAAGCGCTCGTACACCCGGCTTTCGATGCCGTGGTCGCGCAGGACGGTCTGCAGCAGGGGCACCATGTCGGTCACCTCCGCTTGCGGGTTGTATTCGATGCAGACATCCTTGAACTGGGGATGCAGGTGGTAGATCGTGTTGCTGGCGCTGGTTGACCCCTTCGACATGGCACCGGTGGCGATCGTCGCCGTACCCTTGGCCAGTTCCCAAAGCGGCAGCGGAGAGAGGATGGAGCAGCCCGTCTGCGATGCCGCCATCGCCAAAACCAGCCCCGCGCCGGCAACGCGGCGGCGCCAGCCTTGCCAGAGCAACATGCTCGGCATGCGCGGCCTAGAGATGGGCAACATCACGCGACCTCGACCAGAGACTGCTTGACCGTAGCCACGCCCATCGTGACATAGGCAGCGATGCTGCCCACCGCATTACCCGTGCTGTGGCCCACCGCCCCCAACTCGTCGCCAACCCACGAGATCGCCGAGGAAACCTTGTCTTCCACACCATCCACGAATTTGCCAGTCGTGGTGGCGATGGCATGGCCGGCATGCTCCAGCGCATCCACGCCTTCGCTGGCCAGCGCCGAAGCATGGGAGCCCAACTCGGAGAGCCCTGCCTCCACATCATCGACGGCGTGGCCGATGGCGGTACCGGTGTCGGAAATCGCCTCGCCCACCGAGTCTTTCACCGCGGAAGCCGCCTCCATCACCGTGGCCATGATGGATCCGTACTCGGCTGCGTTGGCCTCGTAGGAGGCGGACTTCGACGCCGGACTGGAATAGGCCGATCCGCCAGACGAGGACACTGAATTGACGCTTTCCATGCATTACTCCTTTGGATTGAAAGACGATTCGATATTAGTTTTCGAGCCGTTTAAACCATCAGGAGATAAATCACCATAAAGCCTGTCAATTCAAAATCAAAAATAATTCCTTAACCAAAAATAAACATTCAACGCCAATTTTATTCATTAAACACACAAACACGATACAAATCAAATATATTACATCAATAAATCTACAAACATTTTTTGCGACATCCAATTTTTTCAATGATTACAACGACCTACAGCCAAAACAAACTCTCACCCACATACCAACAAAGGTACAATTTATCCAAAATCAAATATTACTTATACAATTAAACCAAAATAAGATACAAAACAGAATCAACAAACACCAAGCACATCAAACCTTTCTTCATGCTGTTGACGCATTGCAAAATATAAAAATCAATTTAGAAATATTTCGTTTACACTGACTGTCCATCGCCAAGGAATCCATATGGGCAGCATCCAATCGCTTTCCGCCTTGAGTCTTGCGTTGCCAATCGTTGCCGCGGTCGCGCCGCGCAAGGCCGCCGCTGTTGCGCTCGCAGTCGACGCCTTGCGCACGATCACCCCCGGTCTGTCCGACAAGGGCTTTCGCGCGGTGGGTCAACTGGTCAACGGCGCGGTAAACACAGTACAAACCACAGCACAAACAGCGGGCGACGTTGCCGCCGGCTCAGTCAAGGCAGGCAGGGACATCGCAGTTGCGACCGTGGCGGCCCCAGGCAAGCTGGCCCGCGCAGCAGCGGCTTACGCTGCGGTGGGCACTTCGACGGCACAACACGCCATCGACCTGTTCAGTTAAAAACCTCCACTCTTCCGGACGCAGCACATCGGCACCCGCCGTGCGCCCCCGGTCGAGATTGCTCTTCATGCCGGCAGGGGCTTGCTGAAGCCGGTGCAGCCTTCGGCAACGCGCTGGCTTAGCATCGGCACACCATGATCCCGTTCTCCGTCCTCGACCTCGCCCCCATCGTGCAAGGCGGCAGCGCCGCCCAATCGTTTCGCAACACACTCGACCTGGCGCAACACGCCGAGTCCTGGGGCTACCGCCGTTATTGGCTGGCCGAACACCACGGCATGCCGGGCATCGCCAGCGCGGCGACCGCGGTGGTGATCGGCCATGTGGCGGCCGGCACCCGCAGCATCCGCGTGGGTGCGGGCGGCATCATGCTGCCTAACCACTCGCCGATGGTGATCGCCGAACAGTTCGGCACGCTGGCCGCGCTGTTTCCCGACCGCATCGACCTCGGCCTGGGCCGCGCGCCCGGTTCCGACCAGGCCACGGCCCGCGCACTGCGCCGCGACCTGGCCTCGGACGCCCAGCAGTTTCCGCAGGACGTGGTCGAGTTGATGGACTACTTCGAACCGGAGGCGCCGGGCCAGGCCTTGCGCGCAGTGCCCGCCGCGGGCCTGCAGGTGCCGTTCTGGATCCTGGGTTCGAGCCTGTTCGGCGCACAACTGGCCGCCGAGCTCGGCCTGCCCTTCGCGTTCGCCTCGCATTTCGCGCCGGCGGCGATGATGCAGGCCATCCAGATCTACCGCGCCCGCTTCAAGCCTTCGAAGCAGCTCGGCCAGCCTTATGTGATGCTCGGCTGCAGTGTGTTCGCGGCCGATACCGACGAAGAAGGCCAGTTGCTGGCCAGCTCGATGCAGCAGGCCTTCGTCAACCTGCGCAGCGGCCGCCCTTCGATGCTGCAGCCGCCGGTACCTGGCTATCTGGAAAAGATTGGCCCGGCCGAACGCACCATGCTTGAGCAGACGATGTCATGCGCGGCCATCGGTGCGCCCGACACCGTGCACCGCCAGTTGAACGACTTCATCGCCCGTACCGGCGCCGATGAACTGATGATCACCTCGCAGATCCACGACCACGCGGCCCGCTTGCATTCGTACGAGATTGCTGCCGAAGTGCGTGAAGACGTGGCCGTGCCCGTCTGAAGCCATTCATCGCGCGGCCGTGGACGCCGACGCGGCGTCGCGCGGCGGCGGCTTGCGCCGCGAGGTCCAGGTGGTCGGGCCAAGGTAGCGCGCGACATCCACCGTGTCGATGAGCTCCGCCGCCAGGAAGCGCTGCGCGTAGCGCAAATACGCCCCCGAAGTCAGCAACAGGTCGAACACATCGCCGTCGATGTGGCCGCGCTGCTTGAAGCCATACAGGATGTCGATCGCCTCCGACAGGGTTTTCGGCTTCTTGTAGGGCCGGTCGGCGGCTGTCAGCGCCTCGAAGATGTCGGCCACGGCCATGATGCGCGCCGGCACCGACAGTTGCGTGGCATCGATGCCGCGCGGATACCCCTTGCCGGTGAGCGTCTCATGGTGCGTGCCCGCGTATTCGGGCACCCGCCGCAGGTTCTTCGGGAACGGCATGGCATCCAGCATCACGATGGTCTGCATGATGTGTTCGTTGATCTTGTAGCGCTCCTCCGGCGTCAGCGTGCCGCGGCTGACCGACAGGTTGTGCAGCTCGCCGTGGTTGTAGAGGTGCTCGGGCATGTCCATCTTGAAGCCATGGCGGGGGTCCATGGCGGCCGACGGCGGACGCTCGACGATGTGTTCGGGCTTGTCGTCCAGCAGCTTCTCCAGGGCTGGCAGCGGCTGATCCGGCTGGTCCTGCAGCCGCGCCTGCGCACTGTGCGAGATCCCCAGCCGATTGTCGAAATGGCGCCACCAGGTCTGCGCGCCGAGCTTGCGCAGCCGCGCAACCTTTTCCGGTGCCATGAATTCCGCCCCCAGGTTGCATTCGGCGATGAACGCGAAATCGTCCTGCAGCACCGCCCGCCGCGCATCGCGATGCCCGGCCGCCGCGGCGGCGTCCTGGCCGTCCAGGCAGGCCTGCAGGTAATCGATCTCGGCGTCGCGCCACAACACCTCGTGGCGGGTACGGATCTCGTGGATGCGGTCGTAGATGGTCTCGAGCTTGGTGGCCTTGTCGACCACGTATTCGGGCGTTGTCATCTTGCCGCAGTCGTGCAGCCAGGCGCCCACCTTGAACTCTCGCCATTGCTCGGGGGTGTGGAAGCCGAACGACGCCAGTGGCCCTTCGTTGACGCGGGTGGCCTCCTCCGCCAGCATGAAGGCCAGTTCCGGCACGCGTTCGCAATGGCCGCCGGTATAGGGGCTCTTCGCGTCGATGGCATCGGCGATCAGGCGCACCATCGAATCCATCAGATCCTGCTGTGCCCGCACCAGTTGGTGGTTGTCGAGCGACACCGCGGCCTGTTCGGCCAGCGCGGACGCGAGCCGGACCGCCTCCTCGTCGAACGGAATCACCTTGCCGGTAACGGGATCGAGTGCGTTCATCAGCTGCAGCACGCCGATGACCTCCCCTTCGCGCGGCGCCAGGGGCAAGGCCAGCATCGACACCGTGCGGTAGCCCGAGGTGGCGTCGAAACCACGGGTGCCGCTGAGGTCGAAGCGATCCTCGCGGTAGACATCGTCGATCACCACCGCCTCATTGCGCAAGGCCACGAAGACCGAGACAAACTGCGTGTTCTCACGTCCGCTGGGGTCATTCAGCGGGATCTCCTGCACCGGCAAGTTGTCGTCGCGGGTGCGCTGCGCAAACCGCAACGTGCGCTGCTCGGTCACGAGATACAGCGTCACCGCGCCGCAGTTCGTCAGCTGTTGCGCCCCGCGGAGCATCTGCTTCATCAAACCGGTCATGTCCCGTTCGCGTGACATGCTCAGTCCGGCGGCGATCAGGTCTTCGAGCCGCTGCCGCGACGCCTGGAGCGCTTCGATGCCGGCAGGTACGGGAACCGCAGCCACCGCCTGGGCCGAATCCAGGCCATCGGCCTCGGCCAGTGGCGAACGTATCCGCCATGCCGGGACCTGGTCCATCTGGAAGATGTGGCGCGCGTTCCCGGCCAGATCCTCCAGGCTGGAGGCAATACGGCGCGAGCCCAGCCAGGTCAGCGCCGAAGAAGCCAGCAGGTAGACCAGCGCCACCAGCCACCACCAGCCATGCGGCAGACTTGTGACTATGCTGAACACAAGCACCGATCCCACCAGTACGCCAGTCAAAACTATGCGAATTCCCCACCTTCGACCTGCGGCCGTCCTCATAAATCGTCCTCTATCGTGAAAAATTGCCGACAACCCATGACGGTGACCGACCGGCCGTCGGGGTCCGGGCCTGCAAACACAAAACGGCGTGTATCGTTAGACAAAACAATCAAATAAACACATTAATTGGCAAATATGATGAGCATATATGCGTTGAGGTCGCTCGGTTATGCCCTTCTGCTCGTGACCTGCGGTGCCTGCCCCGCACAGCCCGCGGGTTATGTGAAAAATGTCACAGGTGAGGCCACCATCACCTCGGCCGGCAAAACGGTGAAGGCGCAAGCCGGCACGCCGCTGGCAACCGGCGACGTCATCAAGACCGAGGCCGCCAGCAGCCTGGGCATCACGCTGAAGGACAACACGATGATGTCGTTCGGCCCGTCCACCCAGTTCACGCTCGACGCCTACCTTTTCGCGCCGGCCAAAGGCGACCTGAAGCTTGGCGGCAGGATCGCCAGCGGGACGATGCACTACGTGTCGGGCACGATCGCCCACCTGAAGCCCGAGGCGGTGGAGTTCAAGACGCCGACCGGCATCATCGGCGTGCGCGGCACCCGTTTCGTCGTCGTCGTGGAATGAGCCGGCGCCACCTTCGCACGCGCGCGGCGCTGGCGGCCTGCATCGCCGCCGCGCTGGCCAGCGCCTGCGCCACACCCGAAGTGAAAGCCCCCGCGCCACCGCGCTCCTACCTCGTGCTGCTGGAAAACGACGACGGCAGCACCGGCAAGCTGGTCTACACCGGTGCCGCAGGCAGCGTCGAGCTCGACCGGGCCCACCAGGCGGTGGCGCTGCAGAACTCCGCCACGCGCTACGTCATCGATCCGCAGCAGTTGAGCCGCGACACCGATGCCGCGGTGCGCGCCCAGCCCAAGCCACCGAAATCCTTCCTGCTGTATTTCGAACTCGGCGATACACACATCAACAAGGCCTCGGAGGCCCTGCTCGCCCAGGTGCTGGCCGAAGTGAAAAGCCGGCCCGCGCCCGACATCTCGGTGATCGGCCATACCGACACCGTGGGCAGCGCCAGCGTCAACGAGACCCTGTCGCTGCGCCGCGCCGAGCAGGTGAGTCAGTTGTTGAAAGCGGCCGCGGCGGCAGCCATCAATGTCGACATCACCTCGCACGGCGAACGCAACCTGCTGGTGCCCACGCCCGACAACACGCCGGAGCCGCGCAACCGCCGGGTCGAAGTCACCGTACGTTGAACACGGTGCGCTAAAGCCTCTTCACTTCTCCGTCATGACGAGCAGGTCGCCCGGCACGGGCAGCGCGCCGGCGTCCAGGCCCCGCAGGCGGCCCAGGTGCAGGCGCACCAGCGGATCGTTCGCGTCCTGTGCCGCCAAGGCCTCGAACGCGGCCAGCGCCTCGGGCGACGAGGCCGCCATCAGCGTGTAAGCAGCTTCATAGGCCTGCAGCCTTGCCGTATCGACGGGGCCTTCGAGCCCGTCGTTGACCGGTTGGCAGACCAGCAGCGCTTCGGTCTTGCCCTTGAGCACCAGTTGGCCGACACGGCGCACCACGGCCCCGCCGCAGCCGTCCAGGGTGGCCTGCGACACACACGTCCAGGTCCCCAGGTGCTTGTTCACGCTCTCCAGCCGGGCCGCGGTGTTGACCGCATCGCCGAGCGCGCGGTAGTCGAACATGGTGTTGCCGCCAAAATTGCCGACGATGACCTCGCCGCTGTGCACGCCGATGCGCGTGCGCCCGAAGGCGATGCCCGCGGCCTGCTGGCGCAGCGCGAAGTCGGTGGCGAAGCGCTGCATGTCCAGCGCGCAATCGAAGGCCCGGCGCTGGTGGTCGGACTGCGTCACCGGCGCCGAAAACATGATGGCCACCGCGTCGCCGATGATGCGGTCGAGCGTGCCCTGGTGGCGAAAGGCAATGGCGATCACGCCGTCGAGGTAGGCGTTGAGCAGGCCCACCGCCACCGCCGGGTCGATCTTTTCCATCAGGCCGGTAAAGCCGGCCAGGTCGGTGAAGATGAAGCTGCAGTGTTGCCGGCGGCCACCGAGCTCGAGCTCCTCGGGATGCTTCACGATGTGCGAGACCAGGTTGGGCGACACATAACGCGAGAATGCCTGCGCCACCCAGCGCCGGCGCTGTTCGCTGGCGTGGTGGCGCAGCAGGCTGGGCAGCAGGAACGCGAAGAACACCGCCAGCGCGGGCGCCAGCGGATCGAGCAGCAGTTGGTGGTCGACGAAGGCCGACCAGCCGCCCCAGGCCATGGCCGCGATGTATGCCGCGGTCACCAGCCCCGACACGGCAGGCCCCGTCGTCAGCGCCAGCAGGCCGACCAGCAGGCCGCCCACGATCACCGCCATCACCTCCGCCGATGGCGCCCAGGCCGGCCGGTACAGGAAGCCATCGGTCAAGGCCTGCTCCAGCGCCTGTGCGTGCACCTCGACGCCCGGGATCACCGTGCCGAGCGCGCTGAAGCGCAGATCCATCAAGCCCTGTGCCGAACTGCCGACGAGCAGCAGGCGCCCGCGCAATTCGTCCGCGGGCAGTTGGCCTTCGAACACGCGCCAGGCCGGGATCGTACGTGCCGGCACCGGCCGGGTGTAGTGCAGCCACACCTCGCCCCGCGCGGTCGTGGGCAGTGCGATCTGGCCGATGCGCACCTCCGCCAGGCCGCCACCGGACGTACTGGCCGCACCAACACCACGATCGGCCCCGCGCAGCAGCACGTTGGATTCGCCCTGGCCGACACGCAGCATCTCGGAGACCAGCGTCGGCACGAGTTGGCCACCCGCTCGCAGCACCAGCGGCACGCGGCGTACCACGCCATCGTTGTCGGGCAGGAACACCAGCCCGCCATTGCCACCATTGCCACCATCGCCCGCCACGGCCTGCGCCAGTGCCGGCAAAGCGGGCACGATGCCGCCGAAGACGGGCACCTGGCTTGCCGCCGCCGCGCCCATCTGCACGTAGCGCGAGGTCTGCGACAAGGCATCGGGCCTGGCCACGGCCGGCACCGCGTCGGCCGGCCCGCCCGGCCCACCCGACGGAAGCATCGAAAAACCAAGCACGACCTTGCCGCCCCGCAGCGCGGCCGCAAAGACGGCGTCATGGTCGGGCAGTTGCGCCAGTGCCGACCGGCCTGCCGGCGGCAGCGACCACAGCCCGGCCATCGCGGCGGGCGAGGTCCGGTCGGGCTCGGCGAAAACGACGTCGAAACCGATCGCCGCGGCCTGGGCATCCCGCAGTTTTTGCACCAGTTCGGCCAGCCGTGTGCGCGGCCAGGGCCACTGGCCGAGGCGCGCCAGGCTTTCCTCGTCGACGTCGATCACACGCACCGCCGTGTCCTGGTAGGGGCGCGGATGCCAACGCTGGTACTGGTCGAAAACGGCGTGGCGCATGGTCTGCAACGCCTGTGGATCGGCCAGGATCAGCAGCACACTCAGGCCGAGCAGCGCGAGCAAGGCCAGGCCATGCAGCGTGCCGCGCCAGCGCCTGCCGACGAAAAAAGTTACGGCACGCAAGATGACAAAGCGAACGACGCGCAATGAAGCAGGGGAAGCTGGGGCATGGAAATACCTGACTGGACTGACTGGTAGCCCTGGAATCTATCACCGGAATTCTGACGCCTCGCAGACGCAGGCACTCCGAACGGTTGTTGATCGTACGGAACCCTTTGCCGGCGCGAAACACCAACCGGTGCGATCATCCGCCACCACCGCCCACTCACCGGAGCTTCCATGCCGTCCACGTTCCCGCCGATTCGCCAACTCGCCACAACCCTCGCCCTGTGCCTTGCCGCCAGCCTCTGCGCCGCCCAGGTCACGCCCGGCCCGGCCTCCAACGCGGCGCCGCCCACGGTGCGCCTGCGCGGCACGGTGCAAAGCGTCACGGTCAGCACGCTCACGGTGAAGGAGCGCAGCGGCGAACTGATTCCGCTGGCGATCAGCGACAAGCTGCAAGTCAACGAGGTTTATCCGATCGCGCTGGGCGACATCCAGTCCGGCAGCTACATCGGCACGGCCGCCATGCCGCAGCCCGACGGCAGCCAGCGCGCGATCGCCGTGACGGTGTTCCCCGAAGCCGCGCGCGGCGTGGGCGAAGGCTTCCGCCCCTTCGACCTGCAGCCCGAAAGCACCATGACCAATGCCACCGTGGCCGACGTGGTGGCCGCGCCCACCGGCCGAACCCTGCAGGTCAAGTACAAGGACGGCCAGAAGACCATCGTGGTGCCGCCAGATGCACCGATCGTCACCTTCAAGCCCGGCGACCGCGGCCTGCTGGTGCCGGGCGCGAGTGTGTCGCTGACAGCCCAGGCCGTTGACGGCAAACCCACCGTGACGCGCGTCAATGCCGGCCGCAACGGCTTCGTATTGCCCTATTGACGAGCTCGCGCTTTCCTTGATCAAACACCCCTCGCAGGCCGACGCGATTCACGGTGCAAGTTGCTCGGGACCACAGTCGTCGTTCATGGCGATTACCGATGCATCGGCATCGAGGTCACTCACCGTGGCCAGACGAGTGATATAACAAGTCGACTTGGGGTCGTTGATGCGCGCCGCCGCAAGCGCCAGAGCAGTTTGGGCGGCTCTTTTCTCAGCCATGGCATCGACTTCGGTCTGCGTGAATTCACCCCTCGGATCAATCTGAACCTTCAGCCCATGACGAAAGTATTCATCGCGATCGCCCCGGTGAATACGGATCAGCCCGTGGCCGTCGCCGCCACCTTTCTCGAACACGACAAGATAATGGCCGGCCTGCACCGTCGAGGCGCCCTTCGTTGCACGCAACCAGCGCTCATCCAGAGCGAACAACCGGATGGTTCCGCTGGCATTGATCTTGACGTCGGCCAGGTAAGACATGTAGACCCAGCAAGGCTCGAACACCGCAAACGCGGAGGGGACCGTTTCTCCGGGGTTCAGCGCAAAGATCCGGACCGAAACCGAGGATTCCGCAGCGCGGCCGGTCGCGACCGGCCGAGGCGCACGCGTGAACAGCATCTCATCGCCCAGACTGAACACGGTGTTTTGCCGTTCGTTGACGAAGCTGGTCGCCTCCAACACGAGCAATTGTCCGTTTCGGAATCGCGAAGACTGCGCATACCCGGCGCAACATGCTCCGGCACCGATAAGAAACGCGATGAACGGAGAAAGAAAACGGGTTTTCATAACATCCTTTCAATCAAGGCTTCCATGGCGGCGGAGGCGGACACTTTTTTTCGTTCAATACCTTCCAGGCGATGACATCTCTTTGGTAGATCTGCTCGATCGCAAGCACTTTCGACACAGGAAGAGATGAAAAACGCAACACCATGCTTTCGCCGAACGAACAACTCTCGGGTACGGCTTCCAGCAGCGTCACTTGGCCTTCGGTGCGAGAGATCACGAACGCGTAGACCGAGTCAAACTTTGGCACGGAGCCATGGAGGGAACCAGGCTCGAAGCGAACCATCGCATAGGCAAAATCAACGGGTTTCAGCAACTTGCCATAGGCATAGGGAATCGTCAGCAAGTAGGCCAATGCGAGCAGTCCGGCCGAAGTAGCCACCGGGGTACGCTGGCGTACCAGCAGCGCCGCAGGCCATACGCTCAGCAAGGCCAGAAGCAAATCGGCGTCGAACTCCCCCATCAGCATGGTCCGGGTCGCCTCGGCGTCCCCCGTGCACGACCGGCTTCCACCAAAATCAGGGTTGTTCGGCAACGCTACGGCCTTCACGCGGGTACAGACGATCAGCCACCACAAATGCTGCGCACGGTCGGAGACAAGCTCGTCGAGCCCGCCTTGCCGGGAACGACTCAGACGGTCCAGCAGGGACAATCCCCGTTGTTCGCCTTTCGGGCGCTCATAGTCGAAGCCGACTCCGACAATGGCGTTTTCGATACGCATCAATGGTGCATCGAAGAAGATGAACTTCGTCGTCACGAGCGCGAGCAAGACGATGCCGAGCGCCAGACCCGGCATCCAACTCGCAACGCGTCGGTGCAACAACCGATAAAGCCCCACCGCAAGCAGCACGGACACCAACCCCAAGACCAGCATCAGCCCGTGTCCCCCGAGCGGGACGCCATGCATGAGCGAGAGCAGACGGTCGCCCAGCAACGTCAGAACGGACCTCAGGAAGTCGGCTGCATCCGCGTTGTATCCGCCCTCGCCCACGGCGCCATCTCCGCCATCGGGAAAACCAAGCAGCGACCGATAGGCACTGCGGACGACATAACCAATCAAGGCAAACAATATCCCGAATGTCGGGATAAGCCATTTGGCGAAAGCCGTCGACACCGGGTCTGCAACCTCGTCCTTTTCCAGCGAGGAAGTTGCCGTACCACCTTTGCGATCTGTGCCCACCGGTTTCCCTTTCGTGCCCGCCTTCAGTCGACAGGATCGGGGGCAGCCTAAACCGAAAGATGAAGTTCGACATACGCCGGATGAAGGACGAGCGCCTCGCCCAAAGCTACTCAGGCGGCAGCCGCTGATCGCCGAATCGATCGACGCGGGCAAGCTTCCACGGCCGCTCAAACGCGGCGTTTTAACTCACCGCGCAGCAAGGGATCGAGCAACGGCCGTAGCCCGTTGTGGTCGATCTCGTGCATCAAGGCCAACAGGCGGCCGAGCTCACCCGCTGGAAACCCTTCGCGCGCAAACCAGTTGAGGTAGTTGCCCGGCAGGTCGGCGAGCCGGGTGCCCTGGTGCTTGCCGAAGGGCATCTCCGTCGTGACCAGGCGTTGCAGCGAGTCCGCGTCCATGGTGCGCCCTGCTCCTAGCCGCCGGCGCGCTTCACGGTGAAGCCCTGCTTCTGCAGAAAAGCGACGACCGGCGCGCAGTGGTCGCCCTGCACTTCGATCACCCCATCCTTCACCGTGCCGCCGCTGCCGCAGGCGGCCTTGAGCTGCTTGCCCAATGCCGCCAGCGCGGCCGCGTCGACGGGCACACCCTTCACCACCGTCACGGCCTTGCCGCCACGGCCCTTGGTTTCGCGCGAGACGCGCACGATGCCGTCGCCGGCCGGCACGGCCAAGGCCAGCGACTTGCACATACATTGCGCCACCGGTTGGCGGCAATCGGGGCACATGCGGCCGGTTTCGGTGGAATACACCAGGCCGCCGAGATCGCCCAAAGACAACTTGCTTTTCACGGCGCGCTTACCCTTGCATACGTGGATTCAGCGGATATTGCGGATCGGTGAAACCCGGCGTGGACGGATGGCCTGGTGCCACGAAAGCATCGACCAGGGCTTCGTCCTCGGCGGTGATCCTGTAGCTCAGCGCGGGTGCATAGTCCTGCCACTGCTTGAGTGTGCGCGGCCCGGCGATCACCGCGCTCACGGCCTGGTGCGCCAGCACCCAAGCCGTGGCGAACTGCGCCAGCGTGACGCCTCGGGCCTCGGCATGGGCCTTGAGCTTTTGCGCGATCTGCAGCGACTCTTCGCGAAACTCGGTCTCGGCGATGCGCTTGTCGCCCCGGCCGGCGCGTGTGCCCTCGGCCGGCGCCTGGCCCGGCGCGTATTTGCCGGTCAACACGCCGCGCGCGATCGGACTGTACGAAGTCACGCCGATACCGTAGTGCGCGCAAGCCGGCAGGATCTCGACCTCGGGCATGCGGTTGAGCAGGTTGTAGTAGGGCTGGCAGACCACCGGGCCGGGCATGCCGATGTCGCGTGCGAGCCTCACCAGTTCGGCGATGCGCCAGCCGCGAAAGTTGGACACGCCCCAATAACGAATCTTGCCGGCGCGCAGCATGTCGCCCAAGGCGCGCAGCGGTTCCTCCAGGTCCATGCCGTTGTAGTCGCGGTGCATGTAGAGGATGTCCACATGGTCGGTCTGCAGGCGGCGCAGGCTGGCCTCCACCTCGTGCAGCATCCAGCTGCGCGAATAATGCGCCTGGTTCGGGCGCTCGCCCATCTTGTTGCCGAGCTTGGTGGCCAGCACCCAGTCGTGGCGCTGGCCCTTGAGCAGGGCGCCGACCATTTCCTCGGACGCGCCCGTGGTGTAGACGTCGGCCGTGTCGATGTAGTTGATGCCCTGCGCATGTGCGTCGGCCACGATGGACGCGGCCTCTTCATGGCCGGTCTGGTCGCCGAACATCATCGTGCCCAGGCACAGGGCCGAGACTTGCAGGTTGCTTTTGCCGAGGGAGCGGTATTGCATGGGGTCTCCTTGTTGTCTTAGGAATGTCGTAGGAATCAATACAGCAGGCCGGTCGCCAGTCCGAGCCGGACGGCGGCAGCCTGCAATCGCTTGTCGAGGGTCCAGAGTGCTGCGCCCGGCGTCAGCCGCGTGGATGCCAACAGGTGGGCATCGACATAACCGATGCCGATGCCGTACAGCGCATGCATCGAAACGAATCCCAGCACCTCGGCATCGGTTGCCATCACGGTCTGCGACAGATTCTGCAATGCTTCGAGAATCTGCGCTCGCTGCTGCAGGCTGCCCAGGGCAAGCTCGCCCACGACGAAAGGATGGACGAGCACCTTGCCGCCGTTCAGGCACTCCGTCAAAGTTTTGTTGCCTCGCTGCAAGTGGTCGATCCACACCGAGGTGTCGACCAGGATCATGGTTGCGATTGACGCCGGGAAACAGCTTGCAGCTCAGGCTCGGAACCTCCCAGCTGCGCCAACCGGCGTGCACTTTCCCGCTCGATCAACGCCTTCAGCGCTTCCCGAACCAGTGCGGATTTTTCCTTCAGGCCGGTGAAACGCTCAGCAGCGGCCAGCAAGTCGTCGTCCAGGGCAAGTGTGGTTCGCATGTTGGTAACTCCAGAGCAAGGCATAAATAATAACATCAATCGATGAACAATTCGTGCCGACAGCAAGAAGCCACATGCGGGCTTCAACGGCTTGGTACAGTCTGCCTCTCCAAGACAAACAGGTACCCCCAATGGCACGAACCAACGAATGGGCGGGCAAGGTGATGGCGCTGGTCAAAAGCGGCAACACTTCCGCGGCCATCGCCCAGATCAAGGTGGCGCCGAGCGTGAAAGACCTGAGGGCCTTCCAGGCCGCCATGGCGGCCGGCAAACTCATCGGCAAGTGGCGCGACCTCGACGCGGCGGTGAGCGACAACATCGATCTGCTGTCCGCGCCGCGACTGCACCGCTCGCCTTGAGCCCTCTTTCCGATTCCCCCATGCCCTTTTCGCCCTTTTCATCTCTCGGTCTTTCTCCCGCCCTGGTTCGCGCCGTCGGCGAACTCGGCTTCACCGTGCCCACGCCGGTGCAGACCCTGGCCATTCCCGCGGTGCTGCGCGGTGCCGACCTGCTGGGCTCGGCGCAGACCGGCTCGGGCAAGACCGCCGCCTTCGCCCTGCCCCTGCTGCAGAAACTGCAGGACGGCGCCCAACACACGCCCCGGCGCGTGCGGGCCCTGGTGCTGGTGCCCACGCGTGAGCTCGCGGCCCAGGTGGGCGAAGTGCTGCGCAGCCTGGTGCAGCACCTGCCGCAACCGCCCAAAGTGGCTGTCGTGTTCGGTGGGGTTTCCATCAACCCGCAGATGATGGGCCTGCGCGGCGGCGCCGACGTGGTGGTGGCCACGCCGGGCCGCCTGCTCGATCTGGTCGAGCACAACGCGCTCAAGCTCGCCGCCGTGGAAATGCTGGTGCTCGACGAAGCCGACCGGCTTCTCGACCTCGGCTTTGCCGACGAACTCCAGCGTGTGCTGGCCCTGCTGCCGCCGGCGCGGCAGAACCTGTTTTTTTCGGCCACTTTCCCGTCGGACGTGAAGGCACTGGCCGAGGGCATGCTGCGCGAGCCGGTACGGGTCGAGGTGGAAGCCACCGAAGCCCATGCACCGGCGATCCTGCAGCGGGTGATCCAGGTCGATGAAAACCGCCGCACCGAGCTGCTGCGCCACCTGATCAAGGACCAGGACTGGGACCGCGTGCTGGTCTTCGTCGCCACGCAATACGCCACCGAACACGTGGCCTGGAAGCTGCACAAGAACGGCATCTTCGCCACACCCTTCCATGGCGGCCTGAGCCAGGGCGCGCGCAACAAGGTGCTGCAGGAATTCAAGGACGAGCGCTGGGACGTGGTGGTCACCACCGACCTGGCCGCGCGCGGCATCGACATCGCGCAACTGCCGGTGGTGGTGAACTACGACCTGCCGCGTTCGGCGGTGGACTACGTGCACCGCATCGGCCGCACCGGCCGCGCGGGTGAAAGCGGCCTGGCCGTGAGCTTTGTCAGCGCCGCCACCGAAGCCCATTTCGCGCTGATCGAAAAGCGCCAACACCTGAGCCTGCCGCGCGAGCAGATCGCCGGCTTCGAGCCGGTGCAGGTCGAGGCGCCCGCGCCTGCCGTGGACCTGGCGCCGGTGCCGGGCACCGGTGGCGTCAAGGGCAAGCGCCCGAGCAAGAAGGACAAGCTGCGTGCGGCTGCGACGGCTAGCAAGGGCGGCTGAGCGCCTGCGTTCAAACCGCGTCGATCATCAGCTTCTGGGTGCGCACCACGTTGCGCCAGGCACGGTAGTCGGCCTCGATGAAATGGCCGAGCAGCGCGGGTGAACCGGGCGCGGCCTCGATCGCGTCGAGCTTGAAGCGCGCCGCCACCTCGGGCAAGGCCACGGCCTTGTTGATGGCGGCATTGAGCTGGTTGACGATGGCCGGCGGGGTGCCGGCCGGCGCCATCAGCGCGAAGAAATTCACCACGTCGATGCCGGCCAGGCCAACCTCGGCCATGCTCGGCACGTCGGGCAGCGCGCTGGAACGCTTGGCGCTGGTCACGGCCAGGGCATGCACCCGGCCTTCCTTGATGAAAGGCATCAGCGCCGGAATGGTGCCGGTGACGAGCTGGATGTGGCCGGCCAGCATGTCCATGGTGGCCGGCGCCACACCGCGGTAGGGAATATGGGTGATGTAGGTGCCGGTGCGCGACTTCAGCAGTTCCAGCACCAGGTGGTTCACGCCACCCGCACCAGCCGAGCCGTAGTTCAGCGCGCCCGGTTTCTGGCGCGCCTGGGCCACCAGTTCCTTCATGTCGTGGACCGAACTGTCGGCGCTGGTGGCCCACACCAGCGGGCCGCTGGCGATCATGCCCACCGGGGTGAACTGGCGCAGCGGATCGTAGTTGGCGTTCGGCAGCGAAGCCGCCACGGTGGTGAACGGCGAGGCCACCAGCAGCAGCGTGTAGCCGTCTGGTGCGGCCTGGGCCACGGCCTGCGCGCCGATCGCGCCCGAAGCACCCGCACGGTTTTCCACCACGAAGCTTGCCCCCATCACCTCGCCCAGCTTCTGCGCCATCAGCCGGGCCACCGCGTCGGTGCCGGCACCCGGCGCAAACGGCACGATGATCTTGACGGGACGCTCCGGGAAATTCTGCGCCGAAGCCTTGCTCGCGACGAAAGGAAGAGCAGCCAGCGCCAGTGCGGACAAAGCCTGGCGGCGGTTTGATTTGTAATTCATGGAAAAGAAGCCCAGCTGATCGCTGGATTCTGTGGCGACCCCGTGGCAGATTGATGACACTTCGCGCTACCGAAAGCTAGCTCCCTCTATAGGTGGAATAGGCCCAGGGGCTGACCAGCAGTGGCACGTGGTAATGCTGGTCGGTGTGCGCCACGCCGAAGTCCAGGCTCACCTTGTTCAGGAAGTTCGGCTCGGGCAGGACCACACCGCGCGATTTGAAATACCCCGCCACGTCGAACACCAGCCGGTAAGTGCCGGTCTTCAGGGTGTGGTTGTCGTACAGTGGGCCTTCACTGCGGCCATCGGCATTCAGCACAAAACGTTTGACCAGGGCCGTGTGCTCGCCATCGGTGGTGTAGAGCTCGACTGCCATGCCCACGGCCGGCGTGCCATGCATGGTATCCAAAACGTGTGTGCTTAATCCCATTGAAGTCTTTCAGAAAAATGATCAGAATTGACGAAACAAGCGTGTATACAGTATCGCAAATTATCGTATGATAGCCCTATGGAACCCTCAATCAACACCAACACCACCACCATCGTTGATGCCCTGACCAAGGCCATTGTCGAGCATCGGCTGCACCCCGGCACCAAGCTGGCGGAACAAAAACTGGCAGACCATTTCGGCGTCTCGCGCACCCTGGTGCGCCAGGCGCTGTTCCAGTTGTCGCAAAACCGCCTGATCCGGCTCGAACCGGCGCGCGGCGCGTTTGTGGCGGCACCGTCGGTGTCCGAGGCGCGGCAGGTCTTCGCGGTGCGCCGCATGCTCGAGTCCGAGATGACCCGCGCCCTGGTACGCGAAGCCACGCCGGCCAAGATCAAGGCGCTGAAGGACCATCTGGCGCAGGAAAAGATCGTGCTGAAGGACAAGGATCTCGTCAACCGCACCGAGGTGCTGGGCGACTTCCACGTGCGCATGGCCCAGCTGCTCGACAACGAGGTGCTGGTGCAGATGATGGTGGAGCTGCTGTCGCGCTGCTCGCTGATCACGCTGATGTACCAGACCGAAACCCCGGTCGAGCACAACGGCAACCATGACGAGCTCATCAAGGCCATCGCCGCCAAGGACGAAGACCTGGCCGTGCGCCTGATGGAAGAACACCTGCGCGCGATCGAGGCCAGCCTGACGTTTGACCGCAAGATTCCGAGCAACGACATCGCGATGGCGTTGGCTTGATGGCACACCCCCAGGTTGCTCACTTCGTGTAGCGCCCACCCCCTTGCAGGGGGCAACGCTGGCGGCCCGGCGAAGCCGGTTCCGCGGCGTTCTGGAATGGGGCAGGCTCGCCGCTTTGCGGCATTGCGTGCGTTAACGCGGAGTTGGCGTTAATGTTGCTTGCATTTTGAATACGACCATGAACCCAGCCGACGAAAATACAACCGTTCCCTACGCGCGCGACCTCAAGGGGTATGGGCGCGACGTGCCGCATGCGCAGTGGCCGAACCAGGCGCGCATTGCGGTGCAGTTCGTGCTGAACTACGAGGAAGGCGGCGAAAACAATGTGCTGCACGGCGACCCGGCGTCGGAGACTTTTCTCTCCGAGCTGATCACCGCGCAGGCCTTTGAAAACCGCCACATGACCATCGAGTCGATGTACGAATACGGCTCGCGCGCCGGCGTGTGGCGCATCCTGCGCGAGTTCGAGAAACGTGGCCTGCCGCTAACCGTGTTCGGCGTATCGATGGCGCTGGAACGTTACCCCGAGCTGACCCAGGCCTTCATGGACCTGGGCCACGAGATCGCCTGCCACGGCTGGCGCTGGATCCACTACCAGAACCTGCCCGAAAAAACCGAGCGCCGCCACATGGACATCGGCCACGGCATCATCCGGGACATGACCGGCGGCCAATGGCCGGTCGGCTGGTACACCGGCCGCGACAGCCCCAACACGCGCCGCCTGCTGGCCGACATGGGTGGTTTTGAGTACGACAGCGACTACTACGGCGACGACCTGCCGTTCTGGACCGAGGTCGAAAAATCCGACGGCAGCAAGACGCCGCACCTGGTCGTCCCCTATTCACTCGACACCAACGACATGCGTTTCGTGCAGACCCAGGGCTTCAACACCGGCGAGCATTTCCTGCAGTACCTGAAGGACACTTTCGACGTGCTCTATGCCGAAGGCGACCCGCAAGGCATTGACCGGCCGAAGATGATGAGCATCGGCATGCACTGCCGCGTGCTCGGCAAGCCCGGCCGTTTTGGCGCGCTGCAGAAGTTTCTCGACTACGTGCAGAGCCATGACAAGGTCTGGATCTGCCGCCGCGTCGACCTGGCCCGGCACTGGAAACAGCTGCACCCCTACCAGGCACCGGCGGCGCCTGGTGCATAAGCCATGGCACTGCCCCCAACTCCGACCCTGACTCAACTCAATACGGCGCCCCAGGCCGAGGCCGCGCGGCTGCTCGACGGGCTGTACGAACACACGCCCTGGATCGCCGAGAAGGCGCTGGCGGCCCGGCCATTCGCCTCGCTCGCCCAGCTCAAGCACAGCATGGTGCGGGTGCTGGCGGCGGCCGAGCGCGCGGCCCAGGTCGCGCTGGTCTGCGCCCACCCCGAGCTCGCCGGCAAGGCCATGGAAAGCGGCAGCCTCACGGCGGAGTCGACCACCGAACAACGCGCCGCCGGCCTCACGCAATGCACGCCTGCCGAGCTCGCGCGCATCCGCGAACTCAATGCCGCCTACCTGGCCAAGTTCGGCTTTCCCTTCGTGCTGGCCGTGCGCGGCCCGCGCGGCACGGGCCTGGCCAAGCAGGTCATCCTGGCCACCTACGAACGCCGCCTGCTGAACCACCCCGACTTCGAACTCGCCGAGGCGCTGCGCAACATCCACCGCATCGCCGAGATCCGCCTGAACGACCTGTTCGGCTACCAGCCCGAGTTGGGCAATGTAGTCTGGGACTGGCAGGAAGCGCTGAGCGTACACACCGACCCCGGCTACGCCGAACTCGGCCAGCTCACCGTCACCTACCTCACCGATGCACACCGCGCCTGCGCCGCGCAGATCGCTGGCGACATGCGTGCCTGCGGCTTCGACGAGGTGGCCATCGACGCGGTGGGCAACGTGGTCGGCCGTTACTTCGGCGCCACGCCCGAGGCCAGGCTGCTGATCACCGGCAGCCATTACGATACGGTACGCAACGGCGGCAAATACGACGGCCGGCTCGGCATCTTCGTGCCCATGGCCTGTGTGCGCGAGTTGTCGCGGCAGGGCCTGCGCCTGCCGTTCGGCTTCGAAGTGGTGGGCTTCGCCGAAGAGGAAGGCCAGCGCTACAAGGCCACCTTCCTTGGCTCGGGCGCGCTCATCGGCCATTTCGATCCGGCCTGGCTCGACCAGCAGGACGCCGACGGCGTCACCATGCGCGCGGCCATGGCCCATGCCGCCCTGCGCGTGGAAGACATCCCCGCCATCCAGCGCGACCCGGCGCGTTACCTCGGCTTCGTCGAGGTGCACATCGAACAGGGCCCGGTGCTCAATGAACTCGACCTGCCGCTGGGCATCGTCACCTCGATCAACGGCAGCGTGCGTTATGTCGGCGAAGTGCTCGGCATGGCCAGCCATGCCGGCACCACGCCGATGGACCGCCGGCGCGACGCGGCCACCGCGGTGGCCGAACTCGCGCTGTTCGTCGAACGCCGCGCCGCCGCCGATAGCGACTCGGTGGGCACCATCGGCATGCTGCAGGTGCCCAACGGCTCGATCAACGTGGTGCCCGGCGCCTGCCGTTTCAGCCTGGACCTGCGCGCGCCGGTGAACGCCCAGCGCGATGCCCTGGCAAACGACGTGCTGGCCGAACTCCAGGCCATCTGCGAACGCCGCGGCCTGCGCTACACCCTGGAGGAAACCATGCGTGCCGCCGCCGCGCCCAGCGCCCCGGCCTGGCAGCAACGCTGGGAACGCGCGGTGACCGCCCTCGGTGTGCCGCTGCACCGCATGCCCAGCGGCGCCGGCCACGACGCCATGAAGCTGCACGAAGTCATGCCGCAGGCCATGCTGTTCGTGCGCGGCCAGAACTCGGGCATCAGCCACAACCCCTTGGAAAGCACGACCAACGACGACATGCAGCTCGCCGTCGACGCCTTCCTCTTCCTTTTGAATGACCTCGCGGCAGAAACCGCCTGAGGCCGACCGACATGACCGACTACGACAAACTCGACGCCTGGATCGACGCCCATTTCGACGAACAGGTGGCCTTCCTGCAGCAACTCGTGCGCGTGCCCACCGACACGCCCCCCGGCAACAATGCCCCGCATGCCGAACGCACCGCGGAACTGCTGGCTGGCTATGGCTTTACCGCTGAAAAACATGCCGTGCCAGCCGACGAAGTGGCCGCTGCCGGCCTGCAGAGCATCACCAACCTGATCGTGCGCCGCCACTACGGTGCCGGCGGCCCGGTGGTGGCGCTCAATGCCCACGGCGACGTGGTGCCGCCCGGCGAAGGCTGGAGCAAAGACCCCTACGGCGGCGAGATCGAAGACGGCAAGATCTACGGCCGCGCCACCGCCGTGAGCAAGGGCGACTTCTCCAGCTTCACCTATGCCGTGCGCGCACTCGAGTCCCTCGACTCACCCGAAGTACCGCTCAAGGGCGGCGTGGAATTGCACTTCACCTACGACGAGGAATTCGGCGGTGAAGTCGGCCCCGGCTGGCTGCTGAAACACAAGCTGACCAAGCCCGACCTGATGATCGCCGCCGGCTTCTCCTACCAGGTGGTCACCGCGCACAACGGCTGCCTGCAGATGGAGGTGACGGTGCACGGCAAGATGGCGCATGCCGCCATTCCCGAAAGCGGCGTCGACGCGATGCAGGCCGCGGTGCACATCCTGAACACGCTGTACGCGCAGAACACGCTGTACAAACAGGTCACGTCCAAGGTCGAAGGCATCAGCCATCCTTATCTGAACGTGGGCACGATCGAAGGTGGTACCAACACCAACGTGGTGCCGGGCAAGGTCGTCTTCAAACTCGACCGCCGCATGATCCCGGAAGAAAACCCGGCGGAAGTCGAAGCCCGCATCCGCGCCCTGATCACCGACGCCGCCGCGCAGTGTCCCGGTATCACGGTCGACATCAAGCGCCTGCTGCTGGCCAATTCGATGAAGCCGCTGGCGGGGAACAAGCCTTTGGTTGATGCCATCCAGAAACATGGCGAGGCTTTGTTTGGCGAGCCGATTCCGGCGATGGGGACGCCTCTGTACACCGATGTGCGGCTGTATGCCGAAGCCGGCATTCCCGGGGTGATCTATGGCGCCGGGCCGCGGACTGTGTTGGAGTCGCATGCGAAGCGGTCGGATGAACGGCTTGAGTTGGAGGATTTGCGGCGGGCTACCAAGGTGATTGCTCGGACTCTGCGGGATTTGCTGGTCTGATGCGCTGTTTGTTGGCCTGATGCGCTGCTGGCCGGGTCTCGCCCGCCGGGGCGAGACCCGGCCGACAGCGCCAATTAAAACCAACCGCCCAAAATCCGCAACACCAACACGAAGTATTCGCTGCCTTTGGACAGCACAGCCCCACCCCACGCGCAAAGCTTCCGCGTTTGTACGTAGTCCTTCCCCCCCAAACACCCCTCCTCTTTGGAGTAGGCTCGGGGGTCCCTGCACCATGTTCCGAGGAAACGAGAATGAGCAAGAATCTTTCGCCGGCCGAGTTGGCCTTGCGCGACGCCGCCCGCGAATACCACAGCACCCCTACCCGGGGCAAAATTTCCGTCACACCGACCAAGCCGCTGTCCAACCAGCGTGACCTGTCGCTGGCCTATTCGCCTGGCGTGGCCTACCCCTGCCTGGACATCGAGGCCGACCCCTCGCTGGCGGCCGAATACACCTCGCGCGGCAACCTGGTCGGCGTCATCACCAACGGCACTGCGGTGCTCGGCCTGGGCAACATCGGCCCGCTGGCTTCCAAGCCGGTGATGGAGGGCAAGGGCTGCCTGTTCAAGAAGTTCGCCGGCATCGACGTGTTCGACATCGAGCTCGCCGAGAACGACCCCGACAAGCTGGTCGACATCATCGCCGCCATGGAGCCCACACTGGGCGGCGTCAACCTCGAGGACATCAAGGCCCCCGAGTGTTTCTACATCGAGCAGAAGCTGCGCGAACGCATGAACATCCCGGTGTTCCACGACGACCAGCACGGCACGGCCATCATCTCCTCGGCCGCGCTGCTCAACGGCCTGGAACTGGTCGGCAAGAAGATCGATGAAGTCAAGGTTGCCGTCTCCGGCGCCGGCGCCGCCGCGCTGGCCTGCCTGGACGTGATGGTCGGCCTGGGCGTGCAGCGCAAGAACGTCTTCGTCTGCGACTCCAAGGGCGTGGTCTACCACGGCCGCGCGGGCGGCTTCGACGCCTCCAAGGAACGTTATGCGCAGGACACCTCGGCCCGCACGCTGGCCGACGCGGTCAACAAGGCCGACGTGTTCCTGGGCTGCTCGGCCGCCGGCGTGCTGACCGCCGAAATGGTCAAGACCATGGCCGACAAGCCGATCATCCTGGCGCTGGCCAACCCCGAGCCCGAGATCCGGCCCGAGCTGGCCAAGGAAGTGCGGCCCGACTGCATCATCGCCACCGGCCGTTCGGACTATCCGAACCAGGTCAACAACGTCCTGTGTTTCCCCTACATCTTCCGCGGCGCGCTCGACTGCGGCGCCACCAAGATCACCGAAGCCATGAAGCTGGCCTGCGTACGCCAGATCGCCGACCTGGCCAAGGCCGACATCAGCGAGGAAGTCGCCGCCGCCTACGCCGGCAAGGAACTGGTGTTCGGCAGCGACTACCTGATCCCCACGCCGTTCGACTCGCGCCTCATCTTGCGCATCGCACCGGCCGTGGCCAAGGCCGCCGAGGAATCCGGCGTCGCCACCCGCCCCATCAAGGACTTTGACGCCTACCGCCAGACCCTGTCGCGCTTCGTCTACCAGACCGGCATGTTCATGAGCCCGGTGTTCAGCGCCGCCAAGGCGGTGCCGGCCAAGTCCAAGCGCGTGGCCTATGCCGAAGGCGAAGACGAGCGCGCGCTGCGCGCGGCCCAGGTGGCGGTCGATGAAAACATGGCCCACCCGGTGCTGATCGGCCGGCCCGAAGTCATTGCCGCGCGCATCGCCAAGGCCGGCCTGCGCATCCAGATCGGCCGCGACGTCGAAGTCGTCAACCCCGAGGACGACGCACGTTTCCGCCAGTACTGGGAGACCTACCACAAGCTCATGGGCCGCCGTGGCGTGAACCAGGAAGCCGCCAAGGCCGCGGTGCGCCGCTCCAACACCACCATCGCCGCGTTGATGGTCAAGCTCGGCGACGCCGACGCCATGTTGTCCGGCCTGGTCGGCCGTTACGACGGCCATCTGCAGCATGTGCGCGACATCATCGGCGTGAAGAAAGGCGCCTCGGGCTTCGCCGCGTTGAACGCGCTGATGCTCGAAAAACATACCCTCTTCATCGCCGACACCTATGTCAACGAAGACCCGACGGCCGAGCAGCTGGCCGAGATCGCGGTCATGGCCGCAGAAGAAGTGGCGCGCTTCGGCCTGCCGCCCAAGGTGGCCTTCCTGTCGCATTCCAACTACGGCAGCTCCGACCGCCCCTCGGCACGCAAGATGCGCCAGGCACGTGAACTGTTCGCCCGCATGGCGCCGGACATCGAGTCCGACGGTGAACTGCAGGGCGATGCCGCCCTGTCGGAAGACGTGCGCCAGCACGCGCTGATGGAGACCACGCTGCACGGCGCGGCCAACGTGCTGATCTGCCCCAACCTCGACGCGGCGAACATCTTGTTCAACATGCTCAAGGTCACCGGCGGCAAGGGCGTGACGGTCGGCCCGATCCTGCTCGGCGCCGCGGCCTCGGCCCACATCCTCACCCCTTCGGCCACCGTGCGCCGCGTGGTCAACATGACGGCCCTGGCGGTAGCCAACGCATCGACTTTCCGCTGACGCGGTTTTGACTTGCGCCCTCTCCCGCGTGCGGGAGAGGGTTGGGTGAGGGTGTGCCTGGGTGCACACGTACACGGCACCGTTTTTGCTTATGCTCTGCCACATTGCAACGATGGAATCCCCAATGACCAAACGCCTCTTTCTCCAGTCCACCGCCGCCCTGCTGGCCGCCGCTGCGTTCTCGCCGGTGTTCGCGCAGACCACGCCCATCAAGTTCCAGCTCGACTGGCGCTTTGAAGGCCCGGCGGCGCTGTTCCTCACACCCGCGGCCAAGGGCTACTTCAAGGACGCCCGGCTGGACGTGAGCATCGATGCCGGCAACGGCTCGGGCGGCACCGTGACGCGGGTGGCCTCGGGGGCCTACGACCTCGGCTTCGCTGATATGGCCGCACTGATGGAGTTCCACGCCAACAACCCCGACGCGCCCAACAAGCCGGTGGCGATCATGATGGTCTACAACGACACGCCGGCCTCGGTGATGGCGCTGAAGAAATCCGGCATCAAGACCCCGGCCGACCTGAACAACAAGAAGCTCGGCGCTCCGGTATTCGACGCCGGCCGCCGCGCCTTCCCGATCTTCGCCAAGGCCAACAAGATCAGCGGTGTGCAGTGGACGGCGATGGACCCACCGCTGCGCGAAACCATGCTGATCCGCGGCGACGTCGACGCCATCACCGGCTTCACCTTCACCTCGCTCCTGAACCTGGAGGCCCGCGGCACCAAGGCCGAAGACGTGGTGGTGCTGCCCTACCCCGATTTCGGCGTGAAGCTCTATGGCAATGCCATCATCGCCTCGCCGAAGATCCTCAAGGAAAACCCGGCCGCGGTGAAAGCCTTCCTGCTGGCCTTCACCAAGGGTGCGAAGGACGTCATCGCCAAGCCCGCCGCCGCCATCGAGGACGTGAAGGCGCGCGACGGCATCATCAATGTGGCGCTGGAAACCCGCCGCCTGAACATGGCCATCGACACCGTGATCAACAGCCCCAACGCCCGCACCGAAGGCTTCGGCCAGGTCAGCGGCCCGCGGCTCACGCTGATGGCCTCACAGGTGTCCGACGCCTTCGGCACCAAGACGCGGGTGAACCCGGACGCGGTGTGGAACGGCAGCTTCCTGCCCTCTTCCGCTGAACTCAACATCCTGCCTGCAAAGAAGTGAGCCAAGCTCCGTCTTTTGTCGAGTTTCGTGACGTCTGGCTCGCCTACAACGACGAACTTCTCGCGCAGAACCACTTTGCCGTCGAGGCCATCGACCTGCAGGTGACGCAGGGCGAATTCATCGCCATCGTCGGGCCTTCGGGCTGTGGCAAGTCGACCTTCATGAAACTCACCACCGGCCTGAAGATGCCGTCGATGGGCAAGATCCTGATCGACGGCCAGCCGGTCACCGGGCCGTTGAAGATCTCGGGCATGGCCTTCCAGGCGCCTTCACTGCTGCCCTGGCGCACCACCGTGGACAACGTGCTGCTGCCGCTGGAGATCGTCGAACCCTACCGCTCGAACTTCAAGGCTAACCGCAAGGCATACGAGGAGCGTGCCCGCAAGCTCTTGCAGAAGGTCGGCCTCGGCGGGTACGAGGACAAGTTCCCCTGGCAGCTCTCCGGTGGCATGCAGCAGCGCGCCAGCATCTGCCGCGCGCTGATCCACGAGCCGAAGATGCTGCTGCTCGACGAGCCCTTCGGCGCGCTCGATGCGTTCACCCGCGAAGAACTGTGGTGCATCCTGCGCGACCTGTGGACCGAGCAGAAATTCAACGTCATTCTGGTCACACACGACCTGCGTGAAAGTGTGTTCCTGGCCGACACGGTGTACGTGATGAGCAAGAGCCCGGGCCGCTTCGTGGTGAAGCGCGAGATCGACCTGCCACGGCCTCGTGAACTGGAAGTGACCTATACGAAAGAGTTCACCGACATCGTGCTCGAACTCAGAGGCCACATCGGCAGCATCCGCAAAACCACAGCCCCCGCAGAGAACACCTGATGCACAAAAAAACAGTCGAGGCCTGGTCGCCCTGGATTTTGCTGATCGCCGTGTTGTTGCTGTGGCAGATCATCTGCTCGGCCTTCGACGTCTCCGAATTCATCTTCCCCAGCCCCTGGCGCATCTGGACGCAGTTCCTCGAATTCAAGCTCATCATCGCCGGCCATGCCTGGCGCACCTTCTGGGTCACGATGGTGGGCTTCGGCCTGGCCATCGTGGTGGGCGTGCTGCTCGGCTTCGTCATCGGCAGCTCGCGCCTGGCCTATGCGGCGGTGTATCCGCTGATGACAGCCTTCAACGCCCTGCCCAAGGCCGCGTTCGTGCCGATCCTGGTGGTGTGGTTCGGCATCGGCGCGGGGCCGGCCATCCTCACCGCCTTTTTGATCTCGTTCTTTCCGATCATGGTCAACATCGCCACCGGCCTGGCCACGCTGGAGCCCGAGTTGGAGGACGTGCTGCGCGTGCTCGGCGCCAAGCGCTGGGACGTGCTGGTCAAAGTCGGCCTGCCGCGTTCCATGCCCTATTTCTTCGGCTCGCTCAAGGTGGCCATCACCCTGGCCTTCGTCGGCACCACGGTGTCGGAGATGACGGCCGCCAACGAAGGCATCGGCTACCTGCTGATCTCGGCCGGCTCGGCCATGCAGATGGGCCTGGCCTTCGCCGGCCTGGTGGTGGTGGGGGCGATGGCCATGGTGATGTACGAGCTGTTCAGCTTCATCGAGAAACACACCACCGGCTGGGCACATCGGGGTTCTCAGAATGCTTAGCCTCCCAGCTTGTCGCTGCGCGTACTTCGCCACCTCCCGAGGAGGAGGCGCCGCTTGCCTTGGGGCGGCCCGGCGGCTGCGGCCCACATGAACTCGGAACAGCTTATTCGTCATTTGCGCCGCGCGAACGCGGTAGCCGCCCAAGCCATGTCGCTTGGCCGCCACCCGTTCGGCACGATCCTCGTCGCGCCCGATTTTGAAACCGTGCTGGCCGAACAAGGCAACGTCGACCAGGTGAACCATGCCGAGGCCGTACTGGCCCGCAGCGCGGCTTCGAACTTCGCACCCGACTACCTCTGGGGCTGCACCCTGGTCACCACGGTCGAGCCCTGCGCCATGTGCGCCGGCACGCAGTATTGGGCGCACATCGGCCGGCTCGTCTTCGGCATGACGGAAAAGCGCCTGCTCGAACTCACCGGTAACCACCACGAAAACCCGACCATGGACCTGCCCTGCCGCACGGTGTTCGCCAGCGGGCAGAAGGCGGTGGAGGTGATCGGGCCGGTAGCCGAAGTCGAGGACGAGATCGCGGCGCTGCACCGGGATTTCTGGAGGCGGCGACCGGACGTGTGATAGCGGCCCGCGGCGAGGGCGCACAGGCTGTATCTTGACTCGGCTTGACATGTATCAGGCACTGCCGAGCCGGATCTGCGTATGCTCAAACCACCGTCGCTTTTGACGGAGGCAGTCCCCCGCGCGCTTGGATCGTCAACACGTTCTTACACGCCGGGCAGGAGATACCCAAATGACACAACACCCACGCCGCGTTTTCCTCATGACCCTTGCCGCCACTGGCGCCGCCCTGGTCACCGCCACCCAAGCCCAGGCTCAGGCCAAGGTCGACGAAAAAGACCCCCAGGCCGCAGCCCTCGGCTATGTGGCCGATTCGGCCAAGGCCGATGCCAAGAAATACCCCAAGCACGAGGCCAGCCAGTTGTGCGGCAACTGCGCGCTCTACCAGGGCAAGCCCGGCGACGCGGCCGGAGTCTGCCCGCTGTTCGCCGGCAAGCAGGTGCAGGCCAAGGGCTGGTGCAGCGCCTGGGCCAAGAAGGGGTAAGAACGTGTTGACGATCTAAGCCCGCAGGCCGGCACCCGCGCACAAACGCGCTGGCTACCGTCCTACAGCCCGCCGACCGCGGGCCGCCTACAAAGGAGACTCTCAGCCTCTCAGACAAGGCCCCTGCACCATGATCTCCAACGCGCCCGCGGTCGACGACGGCTTTACGCCCCCATGCCTGCTGGCGTGCGGGAGCGCGCCATGAGCGCGTCCTGGCAGCAGCAGAGCGGGCGCTGGGTGGCCGGCAATGCGTTCGAGCTGCTCGAAAACGGCGAGGCCTTTTTTCCGCGCGTGTTCGAGGCCATCCGCAACGCGCAGCGCGAGGTGGTGCTCGAAACCTTCATCCTGTTCGAAGACAAGGTCGGCCTCGAACTGCACGCCGCCTTGCTCACAGCCGCAAGGCGCGGCGTGCAGGTGGACATGACCATCGACGGCTTCGGTTCGCCCGACCTGTCGCCGGCCTTCATCTCCGCCTTGTGCGATGCCGGGGTACGCATCCATGTGTTCGATCCGGGCACGCGCCTGCTGGGCTGGCGCACGAACATGCTGCGCCGCATGCACCGCAAGATCGTGGTGGTGGACGGCGAGCTGGCCTTTGTCGGCGGCATCAACTATTCGGCCGACCACCTGGCCGACTTCGGGCCCGAGGCCAAGCAGGACTATTCGGTGCAGGCGCGCGGGCCGATCGTGGCCGTGATCCACCGCTTCGTGCACACCATGCTCGCCACCGGCCAGCGCCATGCCTCGGGCCGGCGCTGGTTCAGCTACCGCGCCAGGCTGCGCAGCGAAAGCGGTGCCGCGGAATCGGCAGGCGACGCGCAGGCCTTGTTCGTGACGCGCGACAACGGCCAACACACCAACGACATCGAACGCCACTACCGCGCCGCCATCCGCTCGGCACGCCAGCGCGTGACCATCGCCAACGCCTACTTCTTTCCGGGCTACCGGCTGATCCGCGAACTGCGGCGTGCGGCACGGCGCGGCGTGCAGGTGCGGCTCATCCTGCAGGGCCAGCCCGACATGCCGATCGTGAAGACGGCCGCCGGCCTGCTCTACCACCACCTGATCAATGCCGGCGTGCGGATCTTCGAATACGGCGAACGCCCGCTGCACGGCAAGGTGGCGCTGGTCGACGACGCCTGGGCCACCGTGGGCTCGAGCAACCTCGACCCGCTGAGCCTGTCGCTGAACCTGGAGGCCAACCTCATCATCCGCGACCGGGCCTTCAACCAGCACCTGGCCGAGCGGCTCGAAGACCTGGTCCAGCACAAGTGCCAGGAGATCGCCGCCGAAAGCCTGGGGCCGGCCAGCGGCTGGCGCATTGCGCGCAGCTTCCTGGTGTTCCACTTGCTGCGGCACTACCCGTCCTGGGCCGGCTGGCTGCCGGCGCATGCGCCCAGGCTGGTGCCGGCACAGACCGCCGACGGCCCTGAAGGCCGCTGCGTGCAGGGTGTGAGCGAGGGCGGACGATGAATGCGCGCGGCAGCGTGGTGACGGCGATAGCCCGCGCCCCGGTCACAAAACCTGTGGTCAAACCAGACGGCCATCGCTGGTGGCCCTGGTTCAAACGGGGCCTCGCGCTGACCTTCTTCGCCCTGGTGCTGGCCCTGCTGCTGCGGCAGATGCACCACCTGGCCTGGGCCGAGGTGTGGCAGGGATTGCAGGCGCTGCCGGCACCGGTGCTGCTGACCGCCGCCGGCCTGGCGCTGGCCAGCCATCTGCTGTATGCGTGTTTCGACCTGCTGGGCCGGCACTACGCCCGCCACAATCTGGCCACACCCACGGTGATGGCCATCACTTTCGTGAGTTATGCCTTCAACCTCAGCATGGGCTCGCTCATCGGTGGCGTAGGCTTTCGCTACCGGCTGTATGCGCGGTTCGGCCTGGGCACGGCGCGCACCACCCGCATCATCACCATGAGCATGCTGACCAACTGGCTCGGCTACCTGTTGTTGGCCGGGCTGATGTTCACGCTGTTCCCGCCGACGCTGCCCGCGCACTGGGAGGTCGATGCCGCCACACTGCCGATCACCGGGGCTGTGATGCTGGCCCTGCCCATCGCCTACCTGCTGTGGTGCGCCGCGTCCAGGCGCCGTAGCTGGACGCTGCGCGGCCACCTCGTCGATGTGCCGACGCTGCGGCTGGCGCTGCTGCAGATGGCCATGTCCTGCGCCAACTGGCTGATCATGGCCGGCGTGGTCTATGTGTTGCTACGGCAGCACATTGAATTCCCCGTGGTTCTCGGCACACTCCTCGTCGGCGCGGTGGCCGGGGTGTTGGCCCATGTGCCCGCCGGCCTGGGCGTGCTCGAAGCCGTGTTCGTGGCCCTGCTGTCGGACTACGCACCCGCGCCCACCCTCGTCGCCGCCGTGCTGGCCTACCGCGCCCTGTATTACCTCGTGCCGCTGATCATCGCGGGCGCCGTGTACGTGCTGCTCGAAGCACGCGCAAAACAACTACCAGCCCGCGCGCATCACCCTCTGAGGGTCGAAAAATATTCGCGCCCTCAGATAGGGAATTGAGTCGTCGACAGCACTTCCTTCAGCACCATGAACGAGCGGATCTGCCGCACCGCCGGCAGGTAGAGCAGTTGCTCGGCATGCAACCGGTTGAAGCTCTCGCTGTCCTTGGTGCGCAGCAGCATGAAGTAGTCGAACTCGCCGGTGACCACATGGCACTCCATGCAGCCCGAGACCTTCTGCGCGGCCTTTTCGAAATCGGCGAACGACTCTGGCGTGGAGCGGTCCAGCACCACGCCGATCACCACCAGCATGCCGGCGTCGAGCGCACGCGGATTCAGCAGCGCCACGATGCCCCGGATGAAGCCGGCATCCTTCAGCCGTTCCACCCGGCGCAGGCAGGCCGGCGGGCTCAGGTTGACCTTGGCCGCCAGCGCCACGTTCGACACCGAAGCGTCGCGCTGCAACGCGCGCAAGATAGCGCGGTCGGTGCGGTCCAGGCCTTCGGCGGGCGGCTCGGCCGCGGCGCTCTTGGAACGAACTTTTGTTGTGCCAACACTTGTTTTTTTGGAACCAATCGCCATTGAATTGACTTTCAATCGGTTTTTATTGATGAATTCACGCAAATTTCGCAAGCACATTAAAACCGATATTTCCTAACATCGGTCCTGTCGTGGCAGCCCTGCCATCCGTCTTAACCACAGGAGTCCTTCCATGCAGTTGAAAAACTTTGCCCGCTACCCGCTGACCTTCGGCCCCTCGCCCATCACGCCGCTCAAGCGCCTGAGCGCCCACCTCGGCGGCAAGGTCGACCTGTTCGCCAAGCGCGAAGACTGCAACAGCGGCCTGGCCTTCGGCGGCAACAAGACCCGCAAGCTCGAATACCTGATCCCCGAAGCCATCGCCGGCGGCTACGACACCCTGGTGTCGATCGGCGGCATCCAGTCCAACCAGACCCGCCAGGTCGCCGCCGTGGCCGCGCACCTGGGCATGAAGTGTGTGCTGGTGCAAGAAAACTGGGTGAACTATTCCGACGCCGTGTACGACCGCGTGGGCAACATCGAGATGTCGCGCATCATGGGCGCCGACGTGCGGCTCGACGCGGCCGGCTTCGACATCGGCATCCGCCCCAGTTGGGAACAAGCCATGGAAGACGTGCGCCAGGCCGGTGGCAAGCCCTTCCCCATTCCCGCCGGCTGCTCCGAGCACCCTTATGGCGGCCTGGGCTTCGTCGGCTTCGCCGAAGAAGTGCGCGCACAGGAGGCCGAGCTCGGCTTCAAGTTCGACTACGTGGTGGTGTGCTCGGTCACAGGCAGCACCCAGGCCGGCATGGTGGTGGGCTTTGCCGCCGACGGCCGGGCCAACAAGGTCATCGGCATCGACGCCTCGGCCAAGCCCGAGAAGACCCGCGACCAGATCCTGCGCATCGCCAAGAACACCGCCAACCTGGTGGAACTCGGCCGCCCGATCACCGACGCCGACGTGGTGCTCGACACCCGCTTCGGCGGCCCCGAATACGGTCTGCCCAATGAAGGCACGCTGGAAGCCATCCGCCTGTGCGCACGCATGGAAGGCATGCTCACCGACCCGGTCTACGAAGGCAAGTCGATGCACGGCATGATCGACCTGGTGCGCGAAGGCTTCTTCCCCGAAGGCTCGAAAGTGCTGTACGCGCACTTGGGCGGCGTGCCGGCCTTGAACGCCTACAGCTTCCTGTTCCGCAACGGCTGAGATGTGGCCCGCGGGCCGCACAATCGGCGGCATGCGGGCACTTCCTTCCCTCCTCTCCACCTTCTCCTGGCAAGAGCTGCGGCAGCACCCGTGGCGCAACGCCGCCGCCGTGATGGCGGTGATGCTGGGCGTGGCGCTGGCGTTTTCGGTACACCTGATCAATGCCTCGGCGCTGAGCGAGTTCGCAAGCGCGGTGCGCTCGGTGGGCGGCCAGCCCGACCTTGCCCTGCGGGCGATGCAGAGCCAGTTCGACGAAGCGCTCGAAACACGGTTTGGCCGCGTGGCCACACATCCGCAGGTGGCCGTGGCCAGCCCGGTGCTGGAGGTACCGAGCTTCACCGTGGCCGCCGGCGGCCAGCGCCAGCCGATCCGCGTGGTGGGTGTGGACGCCCTGGTGGTGGCTGCGGTGGCGCCGGGCCTGATGCCGCTGCCTTCCGAGGACGCCGGACGCATGGCGCTGTTCGCACCCGGTACCGTCTTCCTGAACGCCGCGGCACAACAGCTGGCCGCCACACAGCCCTGCACCGATGGGCCAGGCGACTGCATCCAACTCCAAAGCGGCCAGGACTCGCGCAAGCTGAGCACCGTGCGCGTGGCCGGCCGGGTGAATGCCAGCGGCGCCCCGCTGGCGGTGATGGACATCGGCGCGGCGCAAGACTTCTTTGGCCTGCAGGGCCGGCTCTCGCGCATCGACCTGCGGCTTGCGCCCGGCACGGAACACGCGGCCCTGCTCGCTTCGCTGCAACTGCCGCCCGGCATCCAGGCCGGCGACCCCGGTGACGCCACGCTGCGCATCAACAACCTCTCGCGCGCCTACCGCGTGAACCTCACCGTGCTGGCGTTGGTGGCGCTGTTCACCGGCGCCTTCCTGGTGTTTTCGGTGCTGTCGCTGAGCGTGGCCAAACGCGCCCAGCAGTTCGCGCTGCTCGGCGTGCTCGGGCTTACCGGGCGCGAGCGGCTGCAACTGGTGTTGTGGGAATCGCTGGCGCTCGGCGGCATCGGCAGCGCGGCCGGCATCGGCCTGGGCACGGCGCTGGCCGCGGCGGCGCTGCGCCTGCTCGGTGGCGACCTTGGCGGCGGCTACTTCACCGGCGTGGCGCCACAGCTGCAGTGGGACGGTGCGGCCGCGCTGGTCTACGGCAGCCTGGGCGTCGTCGCCGCACTGGTCGGCGGCTGGTGGCCGGCACGGCAGGCGCAGCGGCTGCCGCCCGCGCAAACCCTCAAGGGCCTGGGCGCATCACATGGCCACAGCCACGGGCGCTGGATCGGCGCCGTGCTACTGCTCGCAGGCGCGGCACTGGCGCTGATGCCGCCGGTGTTCGGCCTGCCGCTGGCCGCCTACTTCTCGGTGGGCCTGCTGCTGGTGGGCGGCATCACCGTGCTGCCCTGGCTGATCGCCCTGCTCTACGACCGCCTCGCGCCACGCATCGCGCACCGGCTGCTGCCGATGCTGGCGGTGGAACGCGCACGCCGCGTGCGTGAAAGCGCGGCCGTGGCGGTGAGCGGCGTGGTGGCCTCACTGAGCCTGGCAGTGGCGCTCACCGTGATGGTGGCCAGCTTTCGAGATTCGGTGACGCAGTGGCTCGACGTGGTGCTGCCGGCCGACCTCTACCTGCGCGGCGCGGGCACGAATGGCACCAATGGTCCCGGCGACGCCGGCCTGTTCGACGCAGGCTTCGTGCAAGCCGTAGGCGCCGTGCCCGGCGTGCGGCAGGCCGCCACGCTGCGTGTGCGCAGCCTGCAGCTCGACCCCGGCCAACCCGCGGTGGCACTGCTGTCGCGCGCCATCGGCACCGATCCGGCGGTGCACCTGCCGCTGGTGGGCAATACGCTGCCGGTGCCGGCCGGGCAGATCGGCATCTATGTGAGCGAGCCGATGGTCGACCTGTATGGCGCGCGGCCAGGCAGCACGTTCGCGCCGCTGGTCAACGCGTTTGGTGCGCTGGCACCAAGCCCTGCAGCCACAACCCCATCCTTCTTCATCGCCGGCGTGTGGCGCGACTATGCCCGCCAGTTCGGCGCCATCGCCATCGACCGCGCCGACTTCGAACGCCTCACCGGCGACAGACGCGTGAGCGACATCGCGATCACGCTGCAGCCCGGTGCCGACGCGGCCCAGGTGCAGCAAGCCGTGCGCACAATCGCGCAGCAAAGCCAGGCCGGCGGCATGGGCGACGTCGAATTCACCGCCGTCGGCCAGATCCGCGCCACCTCGCTGCGCATCTTCGACCGCAGCTTCGCCGTGACCTACTGGCTGCAGGCCGTGGCCATCGCCATCGGCCTGTTCGGCGTGGCCGCCAGCTTCAGCGCCCAGGTGCTCGCGCGGCGCAAGGAATTCGGCCTGCTCGCCCACCTCGGCCTCACGCGCCGGCAGATCCTCGCCGTGGTGGCCTTGGAGGGCGCGGCCTGGACGCTGATCGGCGCACTCGCCGGCCTGGCACTAGGCCTGGCCGTGGCGGTGGTGCTGGTCTACGTGGTCAACCCGCAAAGCTTCCACTGGACCATGGACCTGATGCTGCCCTGGCCCCGGCTCGTGGGCCTGTGCCTGGCAGTGGTGGTGGCCGGCACCGTGACAGCGTGGCTGGCCGGGCGGGCCGCGGCGGGACGGGATGCGGTGTTGGCGGTGAAGGAGGATTGGTAGGGGAAGAAACTTATCCAGCGCCAGCGCCTCATGTGGCCACGTGCCAATTCAGCTGATGGTATTGCCGTCAAGAGTCAGTACATCGGCTGGCAACACGGTCCGGTCTTCTTCGCGCAGGGGAAAGTCAGCAAAAGCCCCTGCCAGCGCCAGGAAATTCTGGGGCCATTCATGGGGACCCTTGGCCTGCGCAGCCTGTTCTACCAAGGCCTGTGTGGCATCGTCCAGGTACAGCGTGATTTGTGGCATGACGACAGCTCCTTTCATTTTCAACACAAGCTTCGGAGACTCACAAGCCCAGCGCCAGAAACCTGGTGCCCGGCACCGGGTTGTAGCTCACGGGTTCAGCCGGCGTGAACCCCAGAGATTCATAGAGTCTTTGAGCCGCCGTGAACTCGGGAAGCACATCCAGGCACATGCGCCGATAACCCGCGAGCCTTGCCTCGCTCAGCATCTGCTCCACAAGCTGGCGGCCAATGTTTTTCCCCTGTGCCGCAGGTCGCACGTACACGCGCTTCAGCTCACAGGTGTGACCATCGACACGCCGCAATGCGGCGCAGCCCACGACCTTGCCGCCGAGCCACGCCAGCAGAAGACGGCCGTGGGGCTCGGCATACTTGCCCGGCAGTTCGGCGAACTCTTTCTCGTAGTCCTGAAAATCAAGATTGGCCGTTGGACTGCCAACGTATTCGCGGAATATCGAAACGACCTCACCGAGGTCACGCGGGAAGATGGCGGGTTGGATGGTTGTCACGTTGGCTGGGGTTGGGTTTCATAGGGGCGCGGCAGAGTCGGGAGCACACCCTCACACCGAACGGCCATCGTAGTGCTGAACAGGAATCGCCGCGAGATCAATCCCCTCAAGGCATCGGATGTTGATGGCCGCCATGGCGTTGCCCTTGGGATCAACGCCCTCGCCATACGGATGCATGCCGCACGTGGGGCAGAAGCGATGCTTGATGACGTGTTTGTTGAATAGGTAGGTGCTGGCCGCGTCCTCGGGCGACAGCAAATGCAGTTCCGTGCGGGGAACAAACCAGAGCAACGAGCCTTTGCGCTGGCAGATCGAGCAATTGCAGGCCAAGGCACTTTTGATTTCGCCTTCGACCTCGAACGACACCTTGCCGCAGTGGCAGCTACCTTTGTATTGCATGTGAAGCTCCTTCAAATTGAGCGCGGCCAACCCGTCAACCGTTCAAATTATGGACCACCTACCGATCGCTACCTCGGCACACAAGACCAGCCGGCAAGGCAAGCTGGCCCCGTGGATTTAAGTCCTGTTTAAGCCGCCCTCCACAGAATCAAAACCCCATGTTCACTTTCACGAAAGAAGGAGTTCGACCATGTTCCCCAAGTCCCATCCCATCAGGCGGCCCTTGGCCGCAGCGGTGCTGGACACGGTGTCGGAAGGCCCGTTCATGATGGCCCGCCTGGAGCCCGGGCGTTATGACGTGGAGGCCACGTTCAACGGGCAGACACTCAGGCAGCAATTGAACGTGCAGGCCGGCACGCCGAGCAAGAGCATGTTCATCTGGCCCTCCAGCGCGATGCGTTCCTGATGGCGGCACCGGCCTGACCGGGGAACGGCCCGCCGCCTACGGCCGGCCGGCCGCATGCAGCCGTGCGGCGGCTTCGCGCATGGCCGCGTCGATGGGCGAAATCACCGGTATGTCGAAGCGCGCCGCAATGCGTCCCGCGCTCTCGGCCAGCGGGCCGCCGCCGATCACGACCGCTTGCGCCCCATCCTGGATGCATGCGCGTACCGCAGCGTCCAGGTACGCGTCCAGCGCGTGCGGATCGCTGGCAAGCTGCGACGGATCTCCCGGCGGTATGCGGCAGCCCGTGAACAGGCCGCCAAGTCCCAGCCCGGCCACGGCCTTGGCAATGGAAGCTTCCAGGCCCGGTGTGATGGTGGCGATACCGAAGTGCCTCCCGCCGTGTGCGGCCTCGCGCATGGCCGCCTCGCCGATGCCGATGACCGGCACATCGACCGCGGCGCGCAGGGTCGGCAGGCCCGGGTCTCCGAAAGCGGCGATCACGATGGCGGACACCTGCGATGCCCGGGCGCGCCCGATGGCGACCACCTGATCGACCGACATGGCCAGTTCGGCGTCGTTGGTGATGATGCGGGCGCCTTGCGCGGCGGTAACGCTCTCCAGGCCAAACTCCACCGGCAATACAAGCCGCGCAAGGCGATGCATCGCCGCGGTGGTGGCGGACGAGGCGTTCGGATTGATCAACAGTACCGGGCGTTGCATGGGGCCTGCTGGTTCGACTGTTATGGTTTGAAGCAGGTCAGTGGGCTGCGGCAGCACGTGCCGCCGGCGGCGTGCGCTGCACAGACTCACCCTCTTCTTCAATCGATTTCCCGAAGGTCTCGGGCGCGAACTGCACCGCGGTGGCGAAGACCGCGTACATCACGGCGATCATGCCGAACATGCCGGCCGCCCCGTAGAGATCGAACATCTTTCCGGCCGCCAGTTGCGACATCGCGCCGCCGACCGTGCCCAACGCCAGCAGGAACGACACGCCCAGGCCCCGCATGCGCGTCGGGTACAACTCGGGCGCATAGATCCAGATGGAGGTGTTCAGCGTGAGCACGCAAAACTGGAACAAGGCGCCCAACACCAGTACCAAGGCGACGCTGCTGCTGAGGTTGCCGAACGCAAGCCCGGCCAGGCAGGCCGCAATGGCGCCTGCCGTCAGCACCCTTTTGCGCGGAAAGCTGTAGCCCATCACGGACGCCGTGATCGCGCCGAGAAGGCTGCCGCTTTGCATCACGATGGTGAAGGCGAAGCTCTTGGTGATGGAGTAGCCCTGCGCCACCAGGATGGTCGGCATCAGCGTGAGCACCGACAGCTGGGCCCCGAAGGTCATCCAGGACGCAATGCCGACGGCGATGGTGCGCCGGGCATAACCGCCGCTGAAGATGTCTGCGAGCGAGGTCTTGCGCTGCTGGGGCGCGATGGCTTCCGCATCGGCGGTGATGAACTGGCGCTCCTCGAACACCCCGTTGGCCAGCCGGCCCGATGCCAGCATGGACAACACGTGGTTGGCCTCTTGCACCCGGCCCTGCGAGAGCAGGTAGCGCGGTGTCTCCGGCACGAAGCGGCGATAGAACACGATGAACACCGCCGGCAGCACCAGGCAGGCAAACATCCAGCGCCAGGCGTTTTCACCGGGGAAGATGGCAAACACGCCCAGCGCAAAGGCTGGCGCGAGCATATTGCCCAGGCCGCCGCCGCCGACGTTGATGAGCCCGACCGCCGTGCCGCGAAAGCGCTTCGAGCAAAACTCGGCCAGCATGGTGACGGCCGTGGTGATCTCGCCGCCGAGCCCGAGGCCCACGATGAAACGGCCGCCGGCCAGCACCGTGTAGTTGGGGGCGGTCGCGCAAAGAATGGCACCGAAGGTGAACAGCGCCAGATTCACATTGAGCATGTAACGCCGCCCCTTGATGTCGGCGAAGTAGCCCGAGCCGAGGCGCCCGAGTGCTGCCGCGATGAAGGTCACGGTGTTGAGAAAGCCGATGTCGGTGGCGCTCAAGCCCCAATGCGTGCGAAGCAGAGGCCCCACCAGGCCCACGGCGTTTTGCTCGAACACGTCGAATAAAACGCCGCACACCACCAGGAAAATAATCGACTTGTGGGAACGCGTCACGCCGATGCCGTCCAGCGCCGATTCGAGCTGGCGCATCTGGGCAGTCTGGGGCGCGGACGATGAAACTGCAGCATCTCCAGCCATGGCAAATCCTTCAATCGATAACAGGCACGAGGCCTGGGATTGGTGCCAAAGGCTGGCACTGCCCATGAAAAGCAGATTCCGTACCAATCAATATATGAAATTTAAATTTCATATTTGATCTCACATGAACCCCGCGAAGACGGCTGATTTTTTGCCCGCGATGTTCGGGGAATTTCAGTTTCGCAAGCCCGGCCGCATGGCGCGCCTTGGCGGCGGTGGTCTACTTTGGGGCGCGAGGCGGCTTGACCGTGCGTTGGGTCGGCATCTCCGACAACGCATCGTGCGCAGCTTCCACGCCTGCCAATCGATGCCGCCCGGGCTTGCCGGCATGCTCCATCACACGGGTCGCCAGCAGGTCGCACAAAAGCATGAGCGAGACATGGTTGTCCAGCGGCCCGGGGGCGGCCGAGTGGCAACGGATCACCCAGTGCGCATGCACACCGATACCCGACAGGTGGTCGGTGATGTAGAGCACGCGGGCGCCGGCGCGCGTGGCGCTGTTGGCAAACTGGTTGGCCACCGGAAGGCTGCGGCGCAGGGCGAACACAATCAGCAGGTCCTTGTCGCCGAGATCGATGGCGTATTCGCCAAGGGTTTCTCCCGCGCCGGGAATCACCTGGGTGCGCGTCACCAGTTGGGCCAGTTGCCAGCGCAGGTAGGCCGCGAAGCTTCGGTTGTTGCGATAACCCAGGAACCAGACGCTGCGTGCCCCGACGATGGCCCGGGCAATATCTTCGACCATGGCCTCGCTGAGCTGGCCGAAGGTGGCGGCGATGTTGTCGTGCGCCAGCTGGACATGCGCGGCGATCGAGCTTTCCGGCGCGCCCGGCTCAAAGGCCTTGAGCGACAAGGGCGAGCCGCTGGAGCGTTCGTCGCGTGCATGCCGGCGCGCTTCCTCGAAGCTGGCATAACCCAGCCGGCGCATGAAGCGGGTCGCCGTGGCGTTGGAGACCTTGCTCAGCGACGCAAGCTCCGCGGCGTTGTAGCTGGCCAGGTCACCCGGAAAATCGACGATGAACTCCGCGATGCGCCGCTCCGCCGCGGAAAGCGAGTCCATACGCTGGCGCACGCGGTCCAGGAAGGGCAAGGCATGTAGCGATAAGTCCGATGAGTCCATGCGGCGATCCTACGCGAGGCCCGTCCCGTCAAAGGGTTTTGCACCACGCTATTCGTCGTCATTGGTGCCGCCACCCAGATAGGTGGCCTGCACGCGCGGATCGCTCGCCAATTGCTGCGAGGGCGCGTGCAGCGCGATCTCTCCGGTTTCCAGCACGTAGCCATGGTCCGAGCTTTCAAGCGCGGCGCGTGCGTTTTGCTCGACCAGCAGGATGGACACGCCATCGTCGCGCAGCCCGCGCACGATGGTCAGGATGTCGCGCACGATCAGCGGCGCCAGGCCCAGGCTTGGCTCGTCCAGCATCAACAACCGCGGCGCCGACATCAGCGCGCGGCCCAGCGCCAGCATCTGGCGCTCGCCGCCGGACATGGTGTCGGCGCGTTGCGAGCGGCGTTCGGCCAGGCGCGGGAACCGGTCGTACACCGACTGCAGGCGGCTGCGCAGCGCACTGCCGCTCAGCCGCTTGGCATAGGCGCCGAGCATCAGGTTGTCCAGCACGGTCAACTCGCCGAACAGCTCGCGCTTTTCGGGCACCAGGCACAGGCCGCGCTCCACACGGGCTTCGACGTCGAGTCCGGCCAGGTCCTCGCCATCGAAGCGCAGCGTGCCGGTCGATGGCAGCAGGCCCATGGCCGCGGACAGCAGCGTGGTCTTGCCCGCGCCATTGGGGCCGATCACCGAGACGATCTGCCCGGGCTGCAGCGACAGCGACACGCCGCGCACCGCGTCCACCCGCCCATACGAGACATGCAGGTCGCCGATTTCCAAGATGGCCGTCGTCATGCCACGCTCCCCAGGTAGGCGGCTTGCACGCGGGTGTCGGAGCGCACCGCGGCGGGCGGCCCTTCGACCAGCTTGGAGCCGAAATTCATCACGACCAGGCGGTCGACCAGTTTCATCACGAAGTCCATGTCGTGTTCGACGATCAGGATGGTCACGCCCTCCTCGCGCAGCCGGCGCAGCAGCTCGCCCAGCGCCATCTTTTCCTTGCGCCGCAAGCCCGCCGCGGGTTCGTCGAGCACCAGCAGCACCGGGTCGGCGGCCAGGGCCCGCGCGATCTCCAGGATGCGCTGCGTGCCCAGCGGCAGATTGCCGGCGAGCTCATGGGCACGATCGGCCAGGCCGATGCGTGCCAACTGGCGCCGCGCCTCGTCGAAGATCTGCTGCTCTTCATGGCCGTCGAGCCCCAGGCCCGCCGCCAAAATACCCGCATGGGTGCGCGCATGGGCACCCAGGGCCACGTTGTCGAGCAGGCTCATCTGCGGCCGCAGCTTCACATGCTGGAAGGTGCGGGCCATGCCCATGCGGGCAATGGTCCGCTGCGGCAGGCTGGTGATGTTTTGGTCGAGAAAGCGCACCTGCCCCGCGGTCATCGGCAGCGCACCGGTCACCAGGTTGAACATGGTCGACTTGCCCGCGCCATTGGGGCCGATGAGGCCGACGATCTCGCCGGCCTTGACGTCAAAACTCACGTCGTTGACCGCCACCAGGCCGCCGAAACGCTTGACCGCGCCGTTGACCGACAACACCGGCGTACCGCGTTGCGGCAGCGTGCGGCTGGCCAGTGCCGCGACTGGTGCAACGGGTGCGGCTGGTTTCGACGCAGCCGCATCAGCGGCGAAACGGCCGCGCGTCCAGCGAGTTAAAAACCCCATCAGCCCGCCGCGCGCATGGTGCAGCAGCAGGATGAACAGCGCGGCGAACACCACTGCTTCCAGTTGTGTGCCGCGGCTGGACAACAGGGGCAGCAAGTCCTGTAACCCGTTCTTGAGCACCAGCACCAGTGCCGCCCCCACCAAGGCCCCTGTCAACTGGCCCAGGCCTCCGGCCACCGCCATCAGCAGGTACTGGATGCTGGCGTGCATGTCGAAAGGCGTGGGGCTGACGAAGCGGTTCATGTGGGCGTACAACCAGCCGGCCACGGCCGCGAACAGTGCCGCGGTGACGAACAGGGTCAGGCGGACGCGAAACGCGTCCGCGCCGACGCTGGCCAGCAGCGTGGCGCCACCACGCAGGCTGCGGATGGCGCGGCCCGTGCGTGACTGCAGCAGGTTGTAGGCAAACCAGGTGGCCAGGCCGACCAGCACCCAGATCAGGTAGTAGATCGAACGCGCGTCCGCCAGCGACCACGGCCCGAGGCGCAGCGCGGGGATGTTCGACAAACCCGTGTGCCGGCCCAGCGCCTCCAGGTTGCCGAACAACATGGCGATCGACAGGCCCCAGGCGATGGTGCTGATCGGCAGGAAATGGCCGCCCAGGCGCAAGGTCAGCGCGCCAATCGCCAAGGCCGCGGCCCCGGTGACGAGCAGCGCGAACAGCAGGCCCAGCCAGGGCGACACGCCGTGCGCCGTGGTCAGCCATGCGCTGGCATAGGCGGCGATGCCGACAAAGGCCGCCTGGCCGAAGGACGTGGCCCCGCCGACACCGGTCAGCAGCACCAGCCCCAGCGCCACCAGGGCGGCGATGCCGATGTCGTTCAACAAGGCCACGGCGAAGTTGCCCAGCGCGGCGGGCGCCAGCGCCAGCAGCGCCACCGCGATGCCAAGCCCCAGGCGTGGTGCAGTGATGCGGTTCATTGGTCCACCTCTTCGGTCTCTTCCTCGGAATGCGTGGCCCAGTAGGAGCGCAGCATCAGTGCCGGGATCAGCAGGCTGAAGACGATCACGTCCTTCAAGGCGCCGCTGAAGAACGACGCGAAGCTTTCCACCAGACCCACCGCAATCGCGCCCACGGCGGTCAGCGGGTAGCTGGTCAGCCCGCCGATGATGGCGGCCACGAAGGCCTTCAGGCCGATGAGCAGGCCCGAGTCGTAGTACATGGTCATCACCGGCGAGATCAGCACGCCGATCAGCCCCGCCAGCAGCGACGCGCAGCCATAGGCCAGCAGCGCGGTGCGCGCCGGCCGGATGCCCACCAGGCGGGCACCCACGCGGTTCACGGCGGTGGCGCGCAATGCCTTGCCCGTCACGGTGCGCTCGAAGGCCAGGAAGAACAGGCCGCTGAGCACGATGGCGGAAGTGATCATCAGCAGCACCTGCGCGCTGATCGGGAAGCCGTCGCCCAGGCTGAGCACCCAGGTGGCCAGCGGCGCGGTGCGCGAACCTTCGGGCCCGAAGAACAGCAGCCCCAGTCCCGACAACAGGAAATGCAAGGCCAGCGATGCGATGAGCAGCACCAGCGCCGACGCATCGGCGATCGGCTGCAGCGCCACCCGCGCCACCAGCGGCGTGATCGGCACCACCAGCAGGATCGAGGTGAGGATGGGCACGGCGGCCGGCAATGGCTTGCCGGCAATGAGCCAGGCCAGCAGGCAGGGCAGCGCCGGCAGCAGGCCCCAGCCGGCGATGGCCATGGGAATGCGCGCGAACTCGCGCCGTCGCACCAGCGCGACCACCTCGGTGGCCACGGCCAGGGCCGCCAGCGTGAGCACCAGGCCCACCGTGGCGGGCATCTTGCCGGCTTCGAAGGCCGCCAGGCTCAGCGCGGCGAACGCGGCCACGTCGCCGAACGGCACGAAGACCACCCGCGTGACGGAGAAGATAAGCACCAGGCCCAGCCCCGCGAGCAGGTAGACCGCGCCGTTGGCCAGCCCGTCGATCGACAGGATCAGCGCCACGTCCCAGGTCATGATCGGGCGCTCCAGTTTTCAAGCAGCATGATGGAGAAAAGAGAACTTAAGAGAACGCACGGTTTCAAGGCTGCAGAATCCACTGGCCCTTGGTGAGCTTGACGATCACGCGCGAGCGCTCGTCGGCACCATAGGGCGAGCCCGGCTTGAAGTTCAGCACGCCATGCGTGACGGCCAGTTCCTTGGTCGAGAATATGGCGTCGCGCAGGGCGGCCCGGTACGCCGCCGAGCCCGGCTCCAACTTGGGCGACACCCGGGCGGCGGCGTCCGCCAGCACCAGCCAGGCATCGAAGGCGTAGGCCGAGAAGGCGTCGGTGGTGGGCGCGCCGTTCGCACGCTGGTAGGCGGCGCGGAAGTCGAGTGCGATCTTCTTGCTCGGGTGGCTGTCCGGCAGCTGTTCGGCCACGACCACCGGCCCGGTCGGTGCCAGCAGGCCTTCGGCCGAGGCGCCGGCGACACGCACGAAGTCGGCATTGATCAGGGCATGCGTGCCGTAGATCGGGCCGCGGTAGCCGCGCTCGGTGAGTGCCAGGTACGGCAGCGCGCCCGGCGTGCCCGAGCCGCCGGTCATGACCGCATCAGGGCGGGTCGCCACCATCTTCAGCACCTGCCCGGCCACCGAGCTGTCGCTGCGCGCATAACGCTCATTGGTCAGCACCTTGATGCCGGCCGGCTCGGCACTCTTTTGCAGGCCGTCGTACACCAGGTCGCCCCAGGAATCGGAGAAGCCGACATAACCCACCGTCTTGATGCCCGAGCGCTTCATGGCCTCCACCACCGCGGAGATCATGAGCGACACCGGCTGGGCGGTGGTCACGGTCCAGGCGCTGTCGTCGCCGGCCAGTGTCATCGGGGTGATGGCCAGCATCGGCGTCTTGCTCTCGCGTGCCGCGGCGGCAATGGCCATCGAACCCGGCACGCCCGAGGTGCCGATCAGCACGTCGACCTTTTCCTCCTCGACCAGCTTGCGCGCGTTGCGTGCCGCGGTGGAGGGGTCGGAAGCATCGTCGAGCTGGATCAGCTGGATCTTGCGCCCACTCATTTCGGCCTTGTAGGCCAGCGCGGCCTGGATGCCCTTGGCATAGGGAATGCCGATCGATGAACCGGGCCCCGACAGGGCGGTGACGAAGCCGACCTTCAAGTCGGCGGCGCTGGCATGGGCGCCCAGGCTCAGGGCAATGGCAATTCCGGCGAGTTTTCGGATCGTGGGCTTCATGGTGTTTCCTTCGGATGAAAGGTCAGTGGACTGGGTTTTTGGGAACGGACGAGAAACGCTGGAGAGGACAAAAAAATTCATGATGGACGCGCCTCGAAACGGCACACGGCGGCGTCGCCCGCCGACGGGTCCGCCTGCGCGGCGCAAGCCAATTCGCTGGCCTGCGCGCCGCCGGGCCACAAGCTGGCGGCCAGCCCTTCGAGCATGCCGGCGATGGCGTGGCAGGTACAGGCGCCACGGCGCTGGGTGCCCGCCGCGAACGGGCTGTTGTGAACCGTCAAGCGCAATACATGCGCCCCGCGCTCGAGCTGCCAGCGGCCCCAGCCCAGCGAGGCAGCGGCCTGCTGCATGGTGGCCAGCAAGGCCGCCTCGTCCACGCCGGGCTGCGCCGCATAGGCGCGCACGCTGTCGGCGCCATACCGCGCCACCGACTGGCCCAGCGCGCGCAGCGCCTGTTCACGCGCGTCGTCCGGCAGAAAGCCGAACAGGCCCATCAGCACGTCGGCACGCATCAGCAGGTAACGGCGCGACTGATCGAGCACCTGGCCGTTGGCGGTGTCGAAATACAGGCGTTCATGCAGGCTGGCGGGCATGGCAGTAGCGGTTCAAGGAAAGAGCTGGATCGCCACATGAGCGGCCGCTGCATTCAGCAAGTCCACCCGCTTCAGCACGATGCGCAACTGGCCTTGTTCCAGCCGCAGCCGATGGCGCCAGGCGCCGGTCAGCAAGGTCTGCTGCTCGCCGCGGGCCTCGGCATAGAAAAACGGCGTGTGCAACGCATAAACATTGGCATCGTGGTCGATGTGATCGACCTGCGGCAGCTGCAGCACATGCTGGCTGCGGCTGGCCGGCTGCTGCGAAAACGCCCTGGGGTTCTTCAGCCGCTCGATGCGCAACGACAACATGAGCCGGTCTTCATAGGCGATCGAGTTGTGCTGCTCGGCGTCGGCCTGCAGCGCACCCTGCAGCGGCACCCAGTAGCGGCCGTCCTCGGCGAACAGCGCCAGCCATTCGTCCAGGCGACCGGCATCGAGCAGCCGCGCCTCGGCGGCGACGAAGTCCATCAGTTGTGTGCGGTCGGGCAGCCGGGCGGTGCTCATTGGGCAAGCTCCTTCATGTCCAGCGTCATGTAGTGCGCCCAGGCGCGGAACTGGTTGCGCATCAGCAGCTCATTGGTGCCGTTGGTGGTGAGCGTGCCCTGCCCGATCTCGGCCGGGTCGAAACCGCGGTGCAGGCTGACCCATTCGTTGCCGGGCGAGCGCAAGCCCTGCTGGATGGTCTCGAACAGATGCACGTCGTCGTGCGCCACCACCGACATCGGCGAGAACACCAGCCGGTTGTAGGACAGCGCACGCTCGAACAACAGCTCGGGCGCGCCGACGGCACGAAAGCTCCAGGCCTCGACGAGCGTGCGGTCTGCCGCCAGCGGGCGGATCACCCGGATCGCCAGCGGCGAACCCTTGACCGACAGGCTGGGAAACAGCACCGCGTTCTGCGGCGAACGCTCCAGCACTTCGCGTGCACGCGCCTCGCCGTGCGCGGCAACCAGCGCCGCCTCGTAGTCTGGCGGCAGTGCATAACCGGAGTGGATGCTGAAGTTCACCCCCAACAGGCTGTGGCCGCCGGCATAGACGCGCCCGCCCATGCGGTCGAAAAAATCGTAGCCCGCGCCAAACGGCAATATCTGCTCGATGGCCATCGGCTTCGGGCTGTCGGCGGGCTGGCCTTTCCAGACGGACTCGGCAGCCTGCACCGCGGACTCATGGGTGGACACCGGATGCACCGTGTCGTTGATGTTCTCCAGGTACATCTTCCAGTTGCAGTGGATGATGTTGCGCAGCACACCGCCGGCCACCTGGAGTTCGCCGGAGGGCGAGCGATCGACCATGTTGTCGATGGACTGCAAGGCCTCGCCGAAGTATTCCTGAAAGCCCGGCCCGGCATCGTTGAGCTTGACGAACACGAAGCCGCGATAGACCTCGACATGGCGCAGCGCGGTCATGCCCCGGCCCGACTCGCATTGGGCCAGCCCCGTGCCTTCATAACCGCTCCTGAGCGGCACGGCCAGCGGCGCGCCGTCGAGCTTGAAGGTCCAGGCGTGGTAGGGACAGCGCAGGAATTTGCCGGCGTTGCCGCAGGCCTCGCTCGTCAGCTTGCTGCCCTTGTGGGCGCAGCGGTTGTAGAGCACGCGGATGCTGCCGTCGGCCTGCCGCACCACCAGCAAAGGGCGACCCGCGAAATCCAGCGTGACGTAGTCGCCCGGCTTGGGCAACTGGCTCGCATGCGCGACGAAATTCCAGGTGTTGCCGAAGAAATGCTGTTGCTCCAGCGCGAACAGTTCCTGGCTGAGATACACATCGCGGTGCACGCGGTCCGGCTCCACCAGCGCACTGATCGCCGTGGCCTGCTCGCGCTTGAACCTCATGCCTGAAGCACCAGCCTGCGATGGGAAATTCACGAACGACCGCTCAATCATGGTGTGCCTTTGATCCAGACTCGGTTTGCCGAAATGTCTATGACTTTGGATGCATTCTAAGGACACAATGTTTAGTTGTAAACATATCCATAATCATCGCTTACCCTGATCAAGCAAACCTTATGCCAGTCGCATGTGCGGGGCGGCGTCGCACCAGCCGCGCATCGACGTCTTCATTGGCGGAGTCACCGCCGATGGGCCGCGCCAACTCCGTGCGAAATGCTGCCACACAGCACCGTTCTTGTGCAAGACCAGACGAAAAGCGGGCCCGCGTGCACCATCGCATGGCAGGCATTTCACGGCCAAGAAAAAATCTATCCTGATATGTTGACATCTAAATCATTACCCATAAAATACATCCAAAATCATGGATAAGTGACCACACAATCCATTACCCCACAGAGGATCAACATGGCTGAACGTTCATTCGTCGAAGAGGTCAAGAAGCTGCGCCTGGGCGCGGGCGAGGTGTTCCGCGGCGAGGGCATCCTGGCCGTCACCAAGGCCTTGCTGGAGTCGGGCGTGAACTATGTGGCGGGTTACCAAGGTTCGCCGATCTCGCACCTGATGGACGTGCTGGCTGATGCACAGGACATCCTGGCCGAACACGGCATCCGCTTCGAGAACAGCGCCAGCGAAGCCACCGCCGCCGCCACGCTGGCCGCATCGGTCAACTACCCGCTGCGCGGCGCCGTGACCTTCAAGGCCACGGTGGGTACCAACGTGGCCTCCGACGCCCTGGCCAACCTGGCCTCGGGCGGCGTCACCGGCGGCGCGCTGGTGATCGTGGGCGAAGACTACGGCGAAGGCTCGTCCATCATGCAGGAGCGCAGCCACGCCTTCGCCATGAAGTCGCAGATGTGGCTGCTCGACCCGCGCCCCAACCTGCCCAGCATCGTGCAGGCCGTCAAGGACGGCTTCGAGTTGTCCGAGGCCAGCCGCACGCCGGTGATGCTGCAGCTGCGCATCCGCGCCTGCCACGTGCACGGCCACTTCATCGCCGCCGACAACCGCCGCCCCGCGTTCACCATCCAGCAGGCGATGGAGCAGCCGCAGCGCGACGTCAGCCGCATCGTGCTGCCGCCGGCCAGCTTCCTGCACGAGCAGGAGAAGATCAAGGACCGCTGGCCCGCGGCCGTGCGTTTCATCGAGGAACGCGGCCTCAACGAGTTCTTCTCCGAAGGCATGGGCGACATCGGCATCGCCGTGCAGGGCGGCAGCTACAACACGCTGATCCGGGCGCTGCAAAAACTCGACCTGGCCGACGCCTATGGCAACAGCCAGCTGCCGCTGTATGTGATGAACGTGGCCTATCCGCTGGTGGACGCCGAATGGCTGCGCTTTTGCGCCGACAAGCGTGCGCTGCTCGTCGTCGAGGAAGGCCAGCCCAACTTCGTCGAGCAAAACGTCGCGACCATCCTGCGCCAAGCTGGCGCCACCACCGCGCTGCATGGCAAGGACGTGCTGCCCGTGGCCGGCGAATACACCACCGCGGCCGTGCTCCAGGGGCTGCGCGCCTTCCTTGAAAAACACGGCCGCCTGCAGGCCGCTGCGAAACCGGTCGTGCCGAGTGGCGAACGCAAGATCATCCCGCTGCGGACCGAGCCCGCGCTGCCGATCGAAGCCAATGTGAACGCCCGCCCGCCGGGCTTCTGCACCGGCTGCCCGGAGCGGCCGATCTTCACCGCGATGAAGCTGGTGGAACGCGAACTCGGCGAACACCACGTGAGCGCGGACATCGGCTGCCACCTGTTCTCCATCCTGCCGCCGTTCAACCTGGGCAACACCACCATGGGCTATGGCCTGGGTGCGGCCGGCGCTGCCGCGCTCAACGTACCCGCCGGC
>Ga0307515_10001448_pt1 | contig 53303 bp, 60 predicted proteins | sample 17_EM_MG_FD_194513 | JGI IMG/M metagenome (GOLD analysis project Ga0307515, IMG submission 194513) | Populus trichocarpa ectomycorrhiza microbial communities from riparian zone in the Pacific Northwest, United States - 17_EM | ecosystem: Host-associated > Plants > Roots > Unclassified | place...
TCGTGAGTGAAATGACCAAATCGGTTCACCTCTGACCCTTCCTAGATGTTGCTGACTCGTTGACCGCTGATCGTGGTCGACGACCTGGACGTGTTTTTCGCCATCGAGTCTTCCAGTAAGTCCAATGATTCATCTCTCCAGAGAGTGACCTCATATATCGCACCAGGATGGTCAAACATAGGAGTCACGTATTATTTACTGACTCGTCGTTCAATTCACCTTTCACCGTTCGCCTCAATTTGTATCAAAACTTTTTGTTTGCAGCAATGAAAACCGTCAGCTACATCAAATCCTGGGGGTTAGATATTAAGAATCGATGCGCGTTCATTTTTAGTACGAACCAACTCCCTTTGGCAGAGTATCGAAGAGCTGACCACGCCAGCAGGAGTGATTCGTGAGGCCGTATCTTTCGCGTATGTCAATATCCGTAACAAATTTGTCGGTGAACTTGCGAAACAAAACGGAGCAGAATGTGGCTTAAGAAGAGCTGATGTGGTCTGGTAAGTCGCTCTTCGTTGGTCCCAAGCAAATACTAAGGGTTATTACAAGGCTGGGACTGCACGCGTTTGGCCGGATACTCAGGTCGAAAGCGGATCTGAGGACCTTAGCAGACGCCATAGACCTCGCTATGCACGAGCGGAAATTGCGAAGCCTACACTATTTGCATGACAAAGTGACCAAAGGCGGTATGCATGGTCTAGAAGGCATATCATACTGATTTGCATGTATCACGACTGAGAGAATGGTTGAATCATTTGATACAAATATCAACAGGGGAAAGAGGTAGAGATCAACCTACTGTATCATACCCCATAGAACTGAACCATAAACTGGCATCAAGTTGACATGATAAGCACCCAGGTGGTGCCGAAACCAATATATTGGCGAGTATGATTCGTCACTCCTGCGCCGCACTGCTGGGTTTGATTTGTCATATTTTAAGCTCCTGAATGTTATCTAGTCCTGCCCTGTCACGTCCGAGATAACTAGTATAGGCACAGAAATAGGGCGCTGCGGCGGTTTACGGTTTATGGTTTACACACAGCTGATAGGATCGGTGAAAGCCACGAACCACGATCCGAGCTCCCCAACTGGGGAGCACCTTGATAACGTGATAATGCAGCATATGCAGCATATGATATGTCAACGGTTGTTGTTCTAGCTACTCTGCCGTTAGCCGTTAGCTGCTCAAGTCGTGCCGACGCCGGGAATTGAAGAACGGGTGAGAAGGTAGGAAACCAAGTACCCAACCTTCGGTTATTAGACAGCATAGCAGTAGCAGTCTGGCAGCACCCCTTACTTTGACTTTTGACGGCTTTTCCAGCCAAATACTGCCAAACAAACCGTCGACCTACCCACCTCAAGCTATTCCCCTTACTCTCAGAAGACTGGTCAAAAACAGGTCAGAACTGGCTATAGAGATCGATTCCTCTCAGCGTTGGTCTGGAATCGAGACCGTCGCTCAGGTTCCGCTCACAAATTCCCACAGCCTGATTCGATGGACGAATTTTCCGCGCGAAAATCGGAGCTTGCAGCCAGGTTGAGCATGGAGAATGACTCGGAAGCAAGCAAACCAAGTATACAAGTGCCCGTGACTCGGTTGAGCTCGGCGTACCATCACCTGTCTAGAGAATTATCCCCGCCCTCTAGCTACTCGAACGGTAGCTCGACACACACCTCCCCTCAGTATCGGAACCTTTCGCGGCCTTCTACAGCTCCACAAATCATGGACGAAGACGGCACTTTAGCTCGTTATGCACCCCTCCCACCGCCCAGCTCATCACAAACTTATTTTGCCACTCCCGACCCCAGGGACGTGCCGCTACCAACGGAAGACCTCTCGGACGACGAGCAAGACGAGAGGAGTAGTGCAGTCTCTCCTACCCACCAGCATCTCATCGAGTGAGTAATCATTCTTCTTTCCGTTCCTTTTTTCTTCGGCGTTTGGGTGCTACCTTTGAAGGTAGCTTCGTGCTGAGTTGTCTTCTATTATAGCGTTGAAGAGAGTGTATCTTCTATATTCAGCGCGGATCGCGTGCCTCCGTTTGCCAAAGCCGGGCGTAGTGCGTCAGTTTCAAGTCATAGCTCCTCTCCCCCTACTGCGCCTGCTGCGCCAGCTGCACCAGACCCGTGGAAATCAGCAAACGTCACCCTTGCACCACTTGTTACTCCTTCAGTTCTCGATCTCAGCCAGAGCCATGCCACCCAATGTCTACCAAACCCAAATATCAGTCCCTCCAGCCCGAGCGCTCCTAGCAATGAACGCATACGCATACGTGTGGATGAGATGGTACGTCTCGAGCTAGAGCGTATCCAGCTCCAGGGACTGGAGGAAGCCGCGAACGAAGATATTGTGTCGAAGAATACAACTTCAAGCTCCACTATTCCACATGGCCCGCCACCGTTTGCATCTATCGCGTCTATTCGCTCTTCTACATTATCAGCACCTTCTCGTTCCAAGCAGACGACTTGTGACAGCACATCCTCTCTCGAAAGCATCATCCTCGCTGAATCACAGACCTGGGAAAAGGTGGAGGGATTGAAGGACGAATGGCAAGAACTCCGTAATCCTCGTGAAGAAGTCATGACCATGAGCGAGTCAGAATCGGACATCGATGATGACGAGGAGGAAATGTGGAAGAATGCCCGGGCAGTGGATGAACTGAGCGAGGACAAAGGCTTCCTCCCAAGTGTTGAGCGGCGCAGAAGGCAGCATGCACATGCGGGCAACGCTGGTACTGCGACCCCGACGGCACAGAGAACCCCCAAACCTTCTTTCGCTGTCTCGAGTCCTGCAACCCAGCAACAGACACCCTCTTACCACCCTCAACCCAAGAACTTCTTCCAACACCACCCGCTTCCAACACCTGTCGTTTCCGTCCCTCAGTCAAAACTCACCCCCGCGCAGAAGCAACTAGTGGCGGAACTACAAAGAAATAGGAGTGGTCGTGGCGTGCACACCCATCACACCATGCGCACCGTTTCTCCATTATTTGGGGACTGGTGAGCACCTCAAACACCACGACTCACCACATAAAAGACGGTACCATACGCTTGGGCTTGGTAACAATATTAATATACCGTTCCTTGTTTGTACCCGGCTTCCTTGTCCCATCACTCCACCGATCCACCAATCGCGCGCTCTTCGACAAATCTCTGACCAGCAATACTCTCACCCTTTCTTGCTGGTGGTCGCATCGCGCTCCCCATGTACCCTGGTCTCTAAACTCTGTCTGGGCTCCTGCACCCCTGCCCCTTTACCCTGCTACCGAACCGTAACGCCCACCACCTTGTCCAATCCGTCCCCTATGCGTCAACCCAAACTCCAAGGTGTTTCTCTTACTAGAATAGGCTACGTGCTTTTCTGTGGGACGATGAACCCTATATTCTTGGCTGATGGTTGTATTGTACAAGAAATGGAGACCTGTTGTACCTGCTCTTGTTCTTCAGCGTGGATTTGCAAATGGGTCTTTTCCGCGGCCGGCCGCGGCACCTGCGCGCTGGCCGCGTCCCCTCCACACCAGCCATGAAGGAAGGTTCGAGAGACGCATTTGATCTCTATATTATTGTATTCATGATTTGCGCTCTAGACCGGGGACACCTGCGACATGCGACATATGAAGTCATATCTGCACCTACTCGCAGATTTATTTTTGATTGTAATACACCGCCAACTGATTTGTCACTGGTATCACATCAAAGCGTGTTCTTCCAATCTTCTAATGTGTTCAGCAGGTGGGGCCTTCCTGTGCGGCAAGTCCTCGCCTCACGATAGGTGACGCGCCTGAATGGTGCTGGTGGTCGTTCTGTCGGCTGTCGGCTGTCGGCTGTCGGCTCTAAATTCTCCCAGACAGATGTGACACTATCATCGTGGCTGCTAACGATCGATCCGGACGATGTTGACTGCTTCGGTGATCAAAATCGGTTTCGCAAAAGAAGTACGACATTTAGGGGAGCGAGGAAATTCCGCTGTACCACAGGCCCCGCTCCTGTCCTCATTCTTTCCTGTCCCGAGAGCGCACGCAGAGCGCGCGGTGACCCTGGCACCGAAATAGCGAAGATACCCCAGAAATAGAACGGGCCACGGGATTCGTGTCATGGCTGTACTATATATAAGCCCACTGGCTGGAAATCCAGGCTGGACTTACTCTTAACTCTCCTCCCTCCAGCCCGTCCATCCCCCTCTCACTCACCGATCATGATTGTCGCCGGTTCTACCTCAACGGACCCTAAACCTTTGACAGTCCAACCTGGACTTTCCACTGAGATGGGTACGTTGACTACTGTAGTACTCATACTTCATGCCGATCTGATGAACGCCTTCGTCTTCATATTGTGGATTTGATCTGCAGTTATGGACCCCAGCGCACCAAAGCCTGCAAGCAAGCAAGAGTGCCTCAAGCAGAAGAAATCACCGCTACGGCTGAGAGGTGGTGGCGCTGCCAAGGTCAGGAATGCTCCAGTGTGGCCATCTTCCGGCTGACTTGGGTGTGTAGGACTGCTTCCTTGGTTTAATCGCGTGCTTCCTGTGCTTGGAGTGCTGTGAGGGCTGCTGTGATTGTATCGGAGATATTATTTGTGAGTGCTCACTTGTTGTGACCGTTCCGGCATGGGGCACTGTTTAACACACTCCACTCCTAGGCTGTCCCTGCGAGATGTGCTGCGAGGACTAAGTTGTACTATGCCATCTACCGGGGCGTCACCATTTTTGTGTAGACTTTGTTGAGATGATGCATTGTGTAGGATTGGAGTAGCTTGATACTATTTCGTCTATGAACAGTCCATTTATTGTTGAAGTATTCTTCGTGTACAAACCCTTGTTCATTCACAACATGTCGTATGTGGTACCGCGCTCCTGCCGCCAAACAAAGCGTCACCCATGCCAACTCGCCCCGTTGCCACATTTACCACCATTTGGCAGAAATGGCGTTCGCTATTGCACGCGACGTCGTAGGGCGAGTGGTAGGTCAGATGCAACGGTTTGACGCGTTCCTGCTCCGCCAGCTGTCCAACAACGTCCAACAAATGCAGCATCAATTTCAGCAACACCCGCCTGGGACTCTCGAGGGACAGACACCACGAGGAAGGGATGGATTTCATAGGGTGGCTGCTGGAGAGTCGGAAATGATTGCAATCCAGATTGCACCGTGGACATTTCTGACCTCGGGTTATGCCTGGAGTCTCCTAATCATGGTCAGTTCGTAGCCTATGATCTCTTCGGTGTTCCCCTTTCACTTATTGCTAGACAAACACTCATTGTTTAAGCAGGCCGCAGTACTGAGCCGAATCCAGCACATTGTCACTCCACCACGAGCAGCCCCGCGGCATGCGCGGCCACCTCCCGAACAGAACAAGGTCTGGAACGTAATTTCTACCATCTGGTACTATATTCTTCCAGTCAATATGTCATCTACATTTACCCGCGCGATCGTTCGGATGCCTACCCTCTACTTATTATATCGATCTTTCATTCTTCAACTTACCGTGTGGTTGCAAGCAACTGGGACGATGCCTCAGTGGCCAATCCTTAAACCGCTGAATGACTGGGCGGCCCACTTAGACATGGGACAAATTTGCTGGATGTCCTTCAGCGCTGTCTGTGCGGCATTGTTCATGAACGCTCTTACCCGTGGGTTAGATGGCAGGTCAGCTTCCTTCCTATCATTTGTTTCGACGAACTGAAGTTCGCAGCAGCCCCCATAGCCATTCAATCTTTAATTTAGTAGGCATTACCATCGTGGCCTCAGCCTCACTTGCTCATTTTATCAATATAGCCCCAATACGCATTTTTGCTGCATATCTACTCCTCTCCCTACAGCGACCTATTTACACCACCGGATCCACTCCAACTCGCAAAACTACCCAGGAGACCCAGCCCTCACGTTCTTTTCACCCTCCTTCTGCCATTACTTCAAATAACGATGCATCACACCCAAGGCCTACGCAAACGATGGAGCAACCATCTCCTCATCCCGACAGCCGCGAACGGGGTATTGGCATTAGTGAGTGAGGGGAATCTGGTAGAACCCTACGTTCCTTACGTGTTACGTGAAGGTACACTTCAACTATGCCATTTACACTCGACATATTCTCGACTACCCATACGCATTGCTCGTGCCTTCCATCTTCGAAGAATTCTTTCTCCTCCAGATTCTCTTGACCACAGGACTCAATGCCTTAACTCAGATCCTGCTTCAAGGGCGGATCACTCGACCCCTGCTCGGTGTTGGCGCAGCAGCGCTCCCTGATCTCGACGAAGATTTTGGGGTCGCACTGATCAGGATCGGGACGTGTAGTATCGCGGCCACCAGCACTATAGGGCTAGGAAACGAGGTCGCAGGAGTATGCTCTGCAGATCGCACCTTTGTGAAACTGGAGAGAGACTATGCTGTTGTGCACGGCCCAATGCTGCTTGGCACAAGGATTGGGGAAAATCAGCCTGGATTATCAAATGAGATTAAGGGAATCAAGGTCGAGAAAAAGGATCCGGCCCGGTGGGCGAACTCCCCTTGGATGAATGAAATGAAGCGCTTCTTCCTCACCGCTTGGAGGGTTCTCAAGAGCGCTTTCCGCTCTCGTCGGAGCCGGAAGGATTCTCCTAGGCCGGACATTCGGACGAACCCGGTCGGTGCTCCTATCGAGGGTGATGCCGGAGAAGGACCTGTCGAACACGACGTCGAACTCAAACATGCGCACACATATACAACCTTTCTCCGTGGCGACCCCATCACGGACGATGAGGATGAACCCTATGAGGAAGGGTCTAGTTCGCACTCAGACGGAGACGAAGATGGGGATGATGAGCCACCACAAGGCGATGACGCCGATGACACTACCTCTGAGTCGACGCAACTTTTCTTAGTGCATGCGGTGGAGTCCTCTCGCCGAGCTAGTACACCCACTCCCTTGGCCCCCATTCTTTTGGCCCACTTAACCTCTTCAGATGGTTCTCCACTTACCCGAAGAGGCTATAGTGATTTAATCCTTAGCCACTCCTCTGCGACTGCCCCAGTACGAAATAGCCCACAACCTCAGCACAGACAGATCAATATTCAGGACGAAGTGGAGTCCGAGCAGGGCCGACATTTGTGTGTAATTTGCTGGTCTTCAGATCGGTCAATCATATGCTGGCCTTGCCGGTGTCTGGCGATGTGCGATGATTGTCGAGCAAATATTGCGTCGAGATCCACCGCGACTCGACACACCTGTCCATGCTGTAAACAAGGGTACGTGAAATCCTTCACTTAATCAGGACGGTCAAGTGATGTCCCTGCAGGGTTGATGGCTACTCTCGGATCTACATACCGTGACACCAGTCTAGTTTGACATTAATGGAAGTTGAATGTATTACCCATTCTTATACGTGCAATTGAAAACAATTCCAAGTACGACATCCCAACAGCTCTATGGAACACGCAACTGGCGCACACGCGAGTCAACAGCCACCCCATATGTCCCAGTCCAGCCATTTCAACAGGTGCGCGATGCCACCCCTTCATCTCATCAATAGCGAGTCTGCTGTTGCAGGAGAAGCACGTCCCACGACAAACGCTCCAGCCCAGATGTCACCTAGTGATCTACAATAAAATCCAGGCTGGGACACCCTCCACAGCGCCTTGATTCGCACCTGTGATTTGGTCAACATGTTCCGTAGCGAGGTCGTGCCTAAAAAACAGGTCAACTGGTGGCGGGATAGGGTTGGGAGAGGCTCGCAGGTCAGTAGTAAATAGATATGCTCCTGGTGTATCCTGCATCGCCATAATATCGCCGGACCTCGCCTATGGTAGGCTATGAAAGATTGCCAAGGAAAGGGGTTTCAATGCTCAAGAAGTGACGGGACGAACAAACCAAATCCAAGCCGATCACCTGGGTAAACACATCCCTTCCATAAACTGGCCGATACCGCTCTCAAAGAAGGTTTGAAGATGACGTCAAGGGGTCCTGTTGATTCAAGAACAAAGGAAACATGCGGAAACATAGAGACATGGGCTTACACTAGCCAATATTAATCACAGGTCTGATATGTATATGTCGGACCCTTGAGCACCTTTATCTCCCGCGAACACCTCAATTGAAATGCACCCCGAAAGATTCAACTAAAACGTTTTGACCAGATGTACAGGAAACAAGAGGCGGGTAAATTTACATGTATACATGAATCGAAAGATATAGAGGGCGATTGCGACACTGTATAAAGGTTTCTGATACGCCAAATGCCCTAAAATCCGCTCGTTCTTGTCTTCCTCCGGCCAGCAGTCGTCTTCTTGGAAGCCTTTTTGACACTCGAAGTAGCCGACCGTCCGATGGCAGTCTCTGATGCGACTTGGCTCCCGTCTTCGCCGTTCAGGAGCGACATTAGCCGCTTCTTCTCCGCTCGAGAAGTGGGGTCATCATAGTGCACGCCGCAGCTTACCTCACCTGTGGTTGTGTCGTCCAATGGCGGCTGACTGTCTTCCGTGTCGCCCACACTGGCAAAAAACACCTGCGGTTGTATCCGTGGCGGGGTCTCTGTAGCATCTGATACGGTCTGGGACAGCTGAGCGCACGATCCACACCGAGGAAAAATGAGCACACACCTTGGCTCTCGATATTGGCCTGCGGCGCCGTTTCCTGCTTCCACCACCGCTCACACTCTCAGTGTTCGCAAGTATGTCACCCTCGTTACCGTCGTCCTCTGCTCGTCGCTTACTTCCAAGCAAGAGCGCTCCAATATTCCCTGCCAGTCCTTTCATCTTCTTTGGATCCAAGCCCTCGGGTGGCAATTGTGGGAATTTGAGTGCCTCAGGTGAGACGGACGATGACACGCGGTCTTTGCTCAGAGGAAGCGGCGTATTTGTAGCAGTCAGGTTTCGTCGAGGCGGGGAGGGGGATGCGGGGAATTGCGCTCGTTCCGGCCCTTCTTTAGTTGGTGAGCCCGTCACAGAGAGAGGGAGGAGGAATGAAGCGGGATCCCCGAAAATCGCAGTGGACTCTAAGGGGGGGTTGAAAGCCGAAGACGAGGGCAAATCGGGTGCAAATAAGCGAGTGCCTGGTGATGGGTGCACATCGATAGACACAGATTTCCCGGCGAAACTGCCGCTATCATCCGATGAGATCGTGGAGGCTGTGGAAACTATAAGCATGGAGAGTTTGGCTACTTGAATGTCACATACCATTAGTGATGTCCGCAAAAGACGAAGGATGTGAGGGTGGTATCCTCCCACTAGTCGCAATGTCTCTCAACCATCCCAAATCAACAATACGGATCTGCCACTCTTGTGCTTTATCGTATTTCGGTCCTTGCCTCGAGGGACATAGTAAATGAGTGCACGTTTTAGAGAAGGCGTGCGACCAGTTCATGCCTGCATACCCTCATCAGGGAATTTCGGGGTGGATGCATGTGTAAACATACCCAACACTCGTAGGAGGCGTTTAACCCATGTTTGTTCAGAGAGGTCCAGCCCGCTCGATGCTACAAACAACTGACTTGCATCTGTGGCAAATAGATGTTAGTCACATTGCACAAACAATGCCAGAAACCGTACCCGCTAATGGTGTTGGGATTCTCAACGGTCGAAACGTCACATTCTCGTCGACTTCACATATTCTGCTTTCGAATATGCATCGTTCAACCCAGCATTCAGTGCGGACTTTATGATGCTCCTCCTCTGATACTTCTTTCTTCACTAGTTCTGCACCACTGCATGTAACTGTTAGTGAAATATATTCGCAAGAGCCAAAAGGCACAAGGTGCACACCCAGCAAGTCTCACGACGTAAAAGTCGACTTTTGCGCCCATCCCATCGATAAGGGCAGCTCCAACTCTCTCCATCTCCTGACGGAGAGCTGCACAATTTGCCTCTCCGATCGTGCGTACCCGCTTGCCTGCGAGTATCTCACTTGTCAGACCGTCAGGGTCCTTATTCTTCCGCACTTGATACTCTGGCAAGGATATAGGCACAGGTTTCGCAAAGGAATTGGTACGGTCAATGCGTCCCAAGAAGGTCGGTGGCTCAGGTTTCTCTGTCCTTTTACCAGTAACGGCTCCGGGTTTCACTAGTGCAACGGCTTCATTCTCTGCTGGAAGTCGCATAGCAGAGACTCTTCGTGGACTTGAAGAGTCGGGGACTGCGAGACCAATTGCTTGTTGGGCCGATTCTGCGGTGAGGAAGACCTGCTTCTTCTTGGGAGGAGAGCGCTTGTGCCATCCCGGACTTGCATTGACCGTACTAGGTGACAGTGAACCTTGTCGCCTCAGAGGAGTAGCAGGCGGCTGGGGTGCCTTCCTCGGTGGCGTATATCGATTGTATACATCGTTGGCCGCGCCTCGGCGCAGCCCTGGTAAAGCACGGCGTTGGATGATACGATCCCATTCTTTACGGCCCGCATTCCGGACTCGCTTCGCGATAACGGGCATGTCCAATTCGTCGGTCAGTTGGGCAACTGGAGTGGGTGCGGTCAAGGGGGCTTGCGTCAATGCTGGCGGAACTTGTGTTCCTATCTCTTCCTGTAGTGGCCATGGTTGCTTCACGACATCCCTGTATTTCCGCTTAGGTCGAGGCTTGGAAAGCAAGTACTGCGATTCGTCAAGCCTCCCTGCATTTAATGTTAATAAAGAATACACAGTAGATACAGCTTACGTACGTCCAGCAGCAAATGAATCCCAGAGCCATTCCTCCCAGATCATCATCGGTGGTAACCTTCTCGAATCTCTTGGCTTCGAGTCAAGCCTCTGTACCCATCGAATCTTCTCCGAGTTTTCGGTAGAACATACGAGGTGTGTACAGCCGAGATCGAGTCCTTTCATGGACATACCACCTCCTTGAAGCACTGCTAGGCGGGCATTTTCGCGGACTACTGGGTCGGTCGAGCCCGTCAGGGAGAGACACAGGCCTGTAAAAGGTCCAATGTAGTGGGGTTCCATACTCTTCATCACATCGACTGTTTCATCCAGAAGCCAGTGTTCATAGATTTCGTCAATCCACGAGGGTTTCACAATGTGCATTCCTGCCTTCCATGCAGCCTGTCACGAATAAAGACACCTCAGGATATTGTCGATATGGTACGAATTATTACGCTAGAGCCACCAGATTGGGACTTGCCTTGTATTTCTTGTTATCGTAGTCAGGTTCGAGAGCTAGTAGATGGGTCGAGAAGATCATCAAACTTGAGGAGGCTTTTGCACCCATGCTTTGAGCCTTGGTGAATAAGTCCTTCTTAACCAGGGACGGAAACATCAGCAGAACCACTCAATATGACGTATTGCCTTTCGAACCTTTTCTGATATTCCAGTTGAAGATATATGTGCACTACGAAGAGGTTTGGAACCCTCTAGCAAAGCGTGTTGATCAAACTGTGGGGATCCTGGGTCGTCCCGTGCTGAGCCTCCTGGTGCTTGGGACGGGTAGTATATGAGCAGGAGATAGCAAATCGTTGGTCATACTGACCGAGCAAGCTCCTCTCCGTGGGCTTCTTCTGCAGCTGGGCGGGTCGTAGCTTTACATTTGGGACTTTACTGCCTCCTTTCGTCCTTGGCATTGCTGTCTGCTAGCACTGTTTTCTTTCTAATTTGTTGTCGTGGGTTTCGAGGATAATGGCTGGGGGGCACTGGGTGAGCCAGTCCAAGATCGGAGTTGACACGACTTCGACTCCGACAACGCCTTGTCCTGGTTTGTTCCTTCAAGGATCACATCGCGCCCCAAATCATCACCAAGTAGACATGGACTTTGTCCCAGCAAGCGATGAGGAGGATATTTCGTTCCCAGCGCCAGTTGCAATGCCAAAGAACAACCCGCTTAAGGACCCCTACAGCTTCGAAGCTCTCGTCGGTATGTATACCACACTCTTACTTATGTTCACCTCAATCGTCAACCTTTTCTTTATTTTCCGCAGCTGCTGTGCCACGTCGGCCCACACCTCAGGCAGCAAAACCGGCACATAAGCCGACAACTTCAGCGAGATCTCCATCTGGTGCTCGTTCGACCTGCCAAGACGTCGAATCCATTTCTGAGTTTACCGAGGAGCAACCCGCGACGCACTGTGGGAATCAAACCATTCTCCCTCCTTCCTCCATTGCCGAATTCTCGACCGCGCCGTCAGCGCAATCCACATCCAAGGCGCGCAAAAGTTCGACATCTAAGTCCTCTCTAACATCACTGGGCCCTACTCCTGGTGAGCGACACAACACGACCTTGGATGAGTTCCAACCTCCAGTAATTGATATCAGCGATGACTCCGACTATGGTATATATAATACTCCGTTTCTAGTCCAAGTCTCTAACTACGACACCCAGACGGGGATCCCAAGGCGAAAGGGAAACGGCCTAAGAAACCCAAGAAACCTACAGAAAAGCATGGATCCACGTCGAAAGCACCAATTAAGCCAAAATCTACAAACCAGTCTGAGTCTGAGACTATGCATCAGGTGGAGGTGGGCATTGAGGGGGAGAGTGCGTCACTCTTATCTGAGCCGCTCCCGGCGATGCAACTTACCATGGCTACATAGTTCTGTCTGACAGTAAACCCCCACTTCGCAAGCGCAAGGCACCTGTCGAAACCGCTCAAGACGAACCTCCCAAGAAGAAGGCAAGAAAGGCCCCTGCGAAGAAGCTATTCGATTGTGACTTGGCCTTGCCTTCACTTCCCGGCTCCACTGTTCTTGTACTACGGGTTCCCCCCAAGGACACACCATCCTCCCTTGATGCCGCGAATGCTTATCCCAAGCAAAACATTGTGGAACCTTCAGAGAACATCGTACCACCTCCACCAAAGAAAAGAAAACGAGCCAGAAAGGTTGTTACGAGCTGTGGGGACGAGGGTACACCTGAAGCTGAGTTGACTATTGAATTGAACATGACAGAGTCTGGAAAGAAGAAGGGAAAGCCGAAGAATGTCCCAGTTGTCGACTCGGGAGCTGACACTGTGGGTGCAGACGCAAGTGCAGCTGTACCACCCAGGGACGAGAAGGCCTTTACTCCTCCACGCAAACTCAAACCCGTCATCGAACTGACGAGGAGGCGCGGTAACAAGAAGGTGGTCCAATCTGACGAAGATGTGGACCTCGCTGTAATTGTCAAGAGCGAGGACGAGTTGCTTTTACTGTCGACGAGCACAAGTGGACGGGCAAAGGCTACTTCTAAGAACTCTGCATCTAAAAGTGATAAAAGTGGGAAGAATAATACCTCACGTGTCGCACCAGGGGAAACGCTGGCGGCGCGAGCACAAGGCACAGGCCTAATTGCGGAAGTACCGAAACAACTAGGCACCTCGATGGAGGGCGCTCGGGACGTACCTCAAGGGGAGGCAACCAGTCTTTTCGTTCCTCATGACCCCGCTGTTGCGAACTCGAATTCACCACCTCCGCCGTTTCGCGATACTAACCCTTCGGCTAATCCTGCGACTGTGGTTGCAGAACCCTCAACACCTAAACCCAAACGTCCTTCAATGGGGCACATGATTCCCAAGCGGAAAGACTCGATGACTTCAATTTTGCAGCGCACTGGTTTGCACGCACCGCTTTCCTCTTCCCGACTCACTGTTCCGGCCACTGCACGCATCGCCCCACTGCATTTAAACCGGAAAACCCCCCCACCTCCGCCGCTGCCTGTTCCTAAGGCTAAGAAGAAGGTGGAGAGTGAAGAGGAGACGGATGAAGAAGAATACTTGGGGCTAAGTGAGCGGCAGATTACTAAGCTCAAGGAGGAAAAACGAAAGAGGGCTTGGTACAGTCCTTGAGGGTCGAGATATTGTACATGACGAACATTACTAGTGGGTAGTGGGTAGCCGATAGAGACGGGATGTATTTCTACCTCTGAAAGCCGGATTGTGCAAGTACCCTTTAAGCAGCAGTGTGTAACTAGGCGTGGGCTGGCTAGGGCGGGGCTGCCAGAGCCTTGCGGTTTCAGAGACGGGGGACCATGGTGGAGGATAACAAGGCCGAATGGCGTTGTTTGGACGTCATTCGGTACTATATATTCATGAACAATACAAGTAAACTGAGTGGGAAAAAGACAGGGAAAAGACCAGGAAACAACGGGTAATGGCCTACCATTATATTAGACAGTAGACTTCTGAAGTGGACATCACCCAAAAGGAGAATGTTTATAGTTTCGACCACTTAGAGTTGGTGGTCGTTGATCTTGAGTGCAAACAGCATAAGCCGAAGCGGAGTTGAATGAACATGCAAGCGTAGCGCCTATGAAACTGAATAAAGTGTATATTCTGAAGCAACGCCCGGAGTTCGTTACAAAGACAAACCACCGTAAATTTTTATGAAGGAAACTTGCATCACTTCAGAATGTGGCTTCTCTACCTCTGGCGCAGTTCGGTGACGGTCGCAATAAGGTTCTGAAGGAGATCCTCCAGTCTTTGCAGACGCGTCGTCACATTCGACTCGATACCATCAAGATGACCTTGCAATACCCCGATCTTCTCTTCGAGTTTCGCGTCCAGAGCCGTCAAGCGATCGTCGGCCGCTTCCTCGTCAGTGGGTTCTTCGCTGGCAAGAACCAAAGTATGCATGTAGTCGTGAGATTCGTCATCCGCCGGTTTGCGCTGTAGTTGCCATGGTGCCTCTGCTTCGTGCCGATTGTTACACTCGAAACAGATACGAGGATTATCTGACGGGAACATTAGACGTCGGGGCTAGTGTAAGCTTGGTCGAAGGTACTCACCGGCGCATTCTATGCAGCACCAGTAAGGTCGAGCCTTTATGGGAGTATTGCAGAAGGTGCACTCCGCTAAGTCGTCACTTTCCTCTTCACTGTCCGTCCAACTACCCAGGAAGTCCTCGATAAAAGTCTTCCCGCCATATAGGAGCTGAGAGATTTCCGAAGGAAGGACAGGACGTCGGATCTGCAACAAGTGGTGTGAAGGGATGTGATGCTTGTCATCGCTGTCTCGATCGACGTTCTCGGCGATGCAATTTGGACAAAGGTCAACCGTGTCGTATACAGCGCCTTCATTGCATTGGATGCAGTGGAGCCGAGTTTTCTTAATTGTCTCACCGCATCCACCACAAGTGTTACTACCAAGGTGGTGAGTCCACATAATGTCTAAATGAGGAACGCTTACTCGTCGAAAATAGGCTGACGCAGCCTTTTGAAAAGCGTGATCGAACGCCAGAGATTCAAATCAGCCGGGTGTGTCGATTTCACCAGCTCCGACCACTTCACGACCTGTTCAGAGTTCCGCAGGCGTCCATTTTGCCTAATTTTTCCAAGAAGCTTCGCGTAACGATCGCGTTTCTCTCTCCTTTCCTTGACCACATCCCACGTTAGGTGTCGTCGTTGAGCCCAGTATCTTGCAACATTGCGAACCAGCTTCCATAGAGCTTGCGCTTGGTTTTCCTGGTACTCCTGTGTGGGCGGGCGGCACATGAAATACTCGACAGGTTTCCGAGATAAGACGAACGACCCGCTATTTTTCTGCTCGGTGGAATTGGCGAGTACGTTCTGTGGCGCTGCCTCTGTGGCGTCCGTGATAGAGGCGTTAATTTCGGCTTTTTCCTCCTCCTCTCCCTCCTCTCCCTCCTCTCCCTCCTCTCCCTCTCCCGCTTCCTCCTCCTCCGCTTCCTCCTCCTCCTCCTCCTCCTCTTCCTCCTCTTCCTCCTCCTCTTCCTCCTCTTCCTCCTCTTCCTCCTCGTCCTCCTCCTCGTCCTCGCTCAGGTCCTCACCATTACCCTCTCCTGATTCCTGCGTGATGTATCCACAGATCTCATCACCTTCCTCATTGAGGGTACCGGAGTATGTCCAAGTGCTCTCGAAACCTCCCTGAGAAGCTGAGTATGTCTTAAGGATAGTTACTCCTCGGTCTTTGATTTGACCCTGGACAGTGAACTTTCCGAGAGCATCCGCGCCCTCGCCCGAGAAATCTCCTTGTGGGGTGTGTGTCGTAATGGTGACTGTGAGGAGACCATCCGAAGCCGAAGATGGGGTACGCTTATTGACATTCATTCCGCTCCATTCGCCGCTCCATGCACCGAGCAGTGACCCGGGTGCCATCGTATTGTCGTTTCCAACGCCGGATGGTGCAGAGTCTAAATGGTCCTCTTGCGTCTCAAACTCCTCTTTTTGGGCTTCGTGATAAAGTGCAGGCTCCGTATTATCATCGTCGTCCGTGTCTGCATGTTCTATGTTTTCCCAATCACTCCAATCTTCAGAGAAGAATGGGGTGCCTGATGGGGCCCATTCATCTACATACGTGAGCTGTAGGCATATGGATAAATGACACTCTGCACCGTGTGGATGAACGGACGTACCAGCCCGAAGCAAAAGCCCTTCAACTTCTCCTTAGGGTCGCCGTTCTGCATATAGAAGATGGCTAAGTAAAACGATACGGGTGTAAGCCACTGGTCCAATTTATATAATTAATACACTCACATTGCAGCTTAGCAGACCGGGCGGTGATGGGTTCCCAAAGAGTATCGAGTGAATCCCGAATCACAATGAGCTCCTGCGGGTGTAGGACAACACTGTGCGCCTGGTCCATCACCCACAAGGCGCGTTCCAAGAGGAGGTAAACTACAGGGAGGACATACTGGAATTGATCTTAATGGTTATATCGACTCTGCTCAGACAGATTAACATACCGTCTCCGGTCGTCCACCCCCGGTTACAGTGGCCAACATGTTATCCTCATCGATCCAGTATGAAAGGCTTCGAAGTACTCTTTTCATCTTCCTCTCATTGTCTAACACGTACTGCTTGAACTTGAGGAAGAGCCAGTCTTCGTCCCAATCGGTGTCGGCATAGTCTCCGATTCGCAGGCCAGCGAGGAGGTCCTGGACGTAATCAACCTGATCGGAACGTAGCCACTGGCTGATATACCTGCGGTTGGCAGGCAATGCGGTCTTGGATGCTTGGGTAATCAAAGAAAAAAGCTGACGTATACGGTAGTAGTACCAGGTGCAGGTCATTTCAAACCCTACAGTCCAGTAGGCGATCCAACGGGGCAGGCTACAAGAGGATAAGGGAAAGCCGAGGGAGGAAGAAAAGGTCGCCCACGTACCTCCACCCTGCTGGCCGACGTGCAGTGAAAGCATTGACTTCTGCGACTGACGCGAAGGAGGAACAATCGTCGTCCACTGCCTCAATTAAGGGTTTAACTCGATGCGGAGATATAAACTCCAAGGTCCATTGATCCTCGGGTGGCATCGACGGAATGACGTCATGGGCCACAGTGGCAATTTCTTTGAGTTTGTCTTCGGCTGAAATGTCGGTAGCGTTGTTTGTGAGAGAGTATATTTGCTTGAGTGCTGCGCCCGACTTCTCGCTGAAGTGGTCATGAATTGCCATCACCAGGTGTGTCGCTTTAACGCTACCCTTCCAGCCCTACAACCTTAGTGGTAAGCGGAACCGCCGAGTACCCGATGGCCAACGCACCATCAATTTCCAGATCTCATAGATGTCCTGATTGGTGACAGATATCAACAAGGGATAAAGACCTCAATCAGCGTTGGGCGCACCTTGTCACGGATGTGTTCATGAGGGCCTGCGTTGACCCCGGCAAGGATCTCCTCAATGACACGATCGCTCTGGCGTTGGATTGTTACCGTGACTTCCTTGAGTGAGAGTTCCATTGCCGCAAACTTCTGCTCAAAGAGCTTGCTATTTTCGGCCAACACGGTGTCGATGTCCAGGCTCAGCTCATGCTTGAATTCGCCAAGTGAGAGAGCACCGCCGTCGATGGCACTCGTGTCCTTCGATCGTCCGCCTCCCTTTTCATCCTTGCCCTTCGACTGCCTCGCGAGGATTTGCTTCAAGGTGTGGTCATCGTTAAGGATTGCTTCAGCACTCTTGCCATGAGTGAGCGCAGCAAGCTCTTTTTCCTCCGGCGTGGTCATCCCTTCAAACACCATCTTCATCATGACCTTGACATTCTCGTTCACCTCTGCGAGAGTATGGTTGGCCTTTGTCATCTCGACACTTAGGTGAATTTGAAGTTCAAACTGGAGGGCTTGCGTGTGTTCAGCAAATTGGCCCGCGACCTCCGTAAACTTCGTCTGCCATTTGAGGCTCGTCAATATTTTGACTTGGAGTGGTCGTCAATGTGCGCCGAACCCTGCAGGTACACAGGTTATGACCTACTAGCAGTGTTTCGCTTCTGATAACTATCACAAACTTTTGCGCATCGCTTGATCGACTCGCAAATAGCACCCATTCGTTTGGAGAGGCGGGTTTCAATCGTCAGACCGTCCGGGCCACAGTCATTTGAGCTTTGTACTCTCTTCAACCTTATCTGTGGTGAGTGCGAGAGGCTTGTACGTCAAGTCCACTCACATCGTCAAAACGTCCATCATATCCGCCATCGTTGCATTCAAAGCCAGCACTTTGCCATCGTTTTCACGTCGAGTTAATTCCATCTTGATGGCTGTGCTGAACAGAGATACAGCAACTGCAGGACGTAAATAAATGTCCTGTCCGATTTCCTTGTCTGATACACGAAATGGTATAGACATACTTTGAATGAACGGATGGACCTTGCCAACTTCGTCCAACACACTCATTAGGGTTTGGCTTCTCTCAACAAACGACGAGACTTGATCCTTGACCATTGAGAACGCGGCGCTGGCCATAGCATTCTGGGCGACTGAAACAGTTTGACTCTCTGAAACAGCAAGGGCCCTGTCGCCTGTAGGAGTGAAGTCAGGATTGTATCTGCCCGGAGGTTCAAAAACTACATACCTATTCGATTGAGGAGTTTCTCCCCTCTACCGGCTTGATATGCCTGTGATGTCTGCAAAGCGGCAGCAGCCTCCTCCATTGCAGCACCAGAGAAGGTTGCAGCCATGGTGTTAGGATCAGGAGGCGAATGGGGGAGGTTTCGATGTGTGGGAGGAGCGCCATTTAACGATCGCCGAAATTTGAGCCGTCAGGAGTAGGACTGTCTGTCTCTTCCTGTATTTCACACACGGTGGTGACTAGCCGAGGTTCATAGAAGCGAACGGCTCAAATGGTACCTTGAGGGCAGCTCGAAAACGGGCTTGCGTCTCGGGCGGCGGTGTCAGACCCTTTCATGCTCAATCATTATCCAGGGCTGTGTTTGTGTGACATGCTTCCGTCAAACCCTTCCCCTCGAGCTTCAGAGACGTCAACCTATCCAAGCAGGCCAGGCAGACGCGCATGTGGGCATAAGCACGGCAGCTGGGACGTGGTTATTATTAGAATGTGTGCAGTGCATGTGTGCAGCATCAGCACTCCCCAACAAGTTTTGTTCTGAGCGCTTCCTGTCGACTGCTTCTTTGCCTACAGAATCTTCATAAGCCCTCCTCCTGACTTCCTGATAGATAAGCGCCGTTTCTCTTGACCGGTGGTGTTGATCGGGCTAGTGCGACCGATCAAAGCCACTTGTGTTTATTTTTAAAGTTCTAGCGAACCTCGGGCCACGCGCTCACAGAAGGAAATTTCTCTTGAAATTACCTCTGCTGTAACCGAAACCGAGTCTCTCAGACTTCAACTCCTTCGAGGGCAATGAACATGATGTCGGGTCTCTTTAAAAGAAATCGATGGTTTAGCTCCTTTCTGCACAACTTGAACTCCCCTACACTTCCATTACTCTTGTATAATCGCCAACATACAGCAGCTCTCGATTCTTGGGCTGTAAATAAGCCAGCTACCGGGGATTCTTCTGGCAGGCTGGCAATCGTCACTGGCGGTGCTCGAGGCATAGGGTGTGATTATTCAATCTCCCTTCTCAGCCTGTGCATAATGTTCGTGCCAGTTACGAACTTTCCCGCGACCTCGTACTTGCTCTCAGGGCTCGGGTTATTGAAAAGAGGGGCAAGGGAAGAAAGCAATCGAAAGAGGATTCAAACGCCAAAGTCTCAGGAAGGTCCGTGAAGTTTTCAGTGATTTGAGAGAAAAGGAGAAACGTTTGCTTCTTACGATGTACATGCACTTACTGAAGGCGCATTTCTAATAGCTCTTGCTTAACGGTGGAATCTGCCTTAACAATATGATTGCCTTAACTGGCTTGGTCACTTCTACGCAATCAATCTATAACCACTCATTCGCAACACCTCCCAGCTTCCCAACACGCCTCCGCCTTGCATCATCTTCGAGAGCTCGGAACCTCATCGCAATGCTCCCTCCACCCTTCACTTCGGATCTTTGGATGAGATCAACAGCCCTGAGATAGGACCTATTGAACTCTACGGCCGCACGAAGCTCGCGATGATCCTCGTTATCAAGTATGGACCCTACAAACAAGTCGCCCATCCCAGAACGGTACACCATCCAGTGACCATCTGACTTCCCAGCAAGTTGTCACTGACGCTCAACACTAGTGGAAAGGAGCGTACCCGGGGTCTGGCCTGTGAACCGCTTGTTTTTCCCCACGGATCTCCGCGCGCTGTCTATACTCGCAGTAGTATTGGCAGTCATGCCACCAAGCGCGCCTTCAAACACTGAAGAGTTATTTTTGTTGCCAGTTCGTTCCGTGCCTATATGAGGCTCATGATGCTCGCCGATTGGTGCTCTGGAGAGGAGAAGTAATCATCACCTATATTAACCTACATGGTACGGCACCCTTCCAAGCGTAAATGTAAACACTTACTTACCTTACGGGCTATGGGTCCACTCTCAAAAGGATGGTCGTGATCCCAGTTTCCCAGCTGCTATTGATGACACTGCCTTGCAAGTCGCCTACGTCTCAAGCCCTACCCACCTCCACGATCCTACTAGTTTTGTAGTGCGGACAGGAATATTGACTTTGGCCTTGGAGTCGGCACCATTCTCGGAGAAGCTATTTGTGGTGGTAACCCGCTTCCTACCCAACCATCTGTGGTCTTCTTACCCTCCCAATCCAGTGGGCTTTCCGGTCAAACGAGCCCCCCAAAATCTTACGACTACCTCGCCCCATCCCTGGAACGAGCATACCAAACCACCCTTTTCATTCCTTTCTTGTTTCATTTGTTTCCCCAAACCCTGATGCAGAGCAAACGCAAGCCTCACGCCTCACCCATTTTCGCAGTTGTCGGCACATCCAAGACACCTTTGGTGAAATGCAAGTGCGATACGTTTCGTGCTTTCGGTGAAGAATTTGGAGCCAAGTTGAAGTCGAAGGGGAGATAAAAGGGCAGACGTTCGCGGTCGAAGCATCGGTAAGGCATGGATGGAATAATAAAAATGATACGAAGGAAGGAGTACCAGTATGGAAGGAAAGGTGGAGATGTACGACGAAGCTGCGAATCTCGTTCATGATGAAGTCGCACATTGTTTATTCATACGTCTTCAGTGGGTCGGTGGCACATGGGGACTTATCCTCGATGCATGATATACACAAGTGGCGGCAACACACCTCAGTTATGGTCATGAAGGCACATCACCCATCCAACATAGATTTCTTGGGTTTGGACAATCGAAACTACTTCAAGAGCCAAGTAGATGTAATGGTATTTGCTGTAGAACCGCCACTTGTATGGGACTTATCACCAAAAACACCACTACTCAATAAAGTGCTGGACGACGACCTCTGGTCCAGGTATAGAATTGAGGGATCGTATGAACAATATCAATAAGATGTAGAATGTTTTTGCGAACAATGCTCATTGGGACCCAGCCTTGAGTTGAGAAATGAAATTGAGTGGATTGTCCTCTGCCTGGTTTTGTGCGCTGGAGGCTAAATTTGACCTACAAATGGGACGCGCGTGTATACAAGAACTGGTAGATAGGGGAATACATGGCCGGAGCTGTCGCTCCGGTATTCAGGCGGCGCTGCGCTTATGAGACCCAGACTGGAATTGCGGTGCTAAGTGCTAGTCCGATATTCGGGGAGGGAACGAAATACTCACAGGCCAGCGCGAGGACGACGTACAGTGCAATGAGCATGAGACCTTCGAGGTAGTTGCTCTTGCCGTCTCTAAATGTGTGCATCAATAATGGGATATAGAGATGAGATAATACAAATAACGCACTGGACAAGCATGTTCACCAGGAGAACAGAAACGAAAAGTGCGATTGTCTAAGAGGCTGTATAAGCAACTAGGAACAGAGTATGAAGGTCATTTTACCTCAAAGTCTTCAAAGAAGAGTGTTAATGGATGACCGGATCTGCAAGGAGGACATCAGTCCTGTCTCGAGACGAGAGTAGGGCTTTCTCACATCCAACCGACGATGACCAAAAGCGGGACGACGAGTGCGCTAATTTGCTACAAGCCAAGAGTCAACGGCCAGTTCGTAATCAAGCGGAATATAGGTACGATCGAACTGCCGATGCTGATCCCAATGGTGAGTTCCATCTTGCCCTAGAAGGCGCCGTTAGCTAGATCCGTGACGCAAGTAAAGAGTACCTACTTTCATAGCCATCCACACTGCAGTAAAATGTTCAGCGGCATTGGCCTGTTGACTTCAGTCAGGCGGGGATATATACTTATCTCTTTCGGACGGAACACACCACGAGAGGGAGCAGGATGAGACCAATGAAAGCCTTCGGGATGTGGTACCGTTCAGCGGTTTCCTCTATTGAAGCCACCACTGAGAAGGTTTAATTTCTCAGTCGCTGAATGATAGAGGAAGCTCACAATAGTCGGCGCAGAAAGCCGTTACGATTGTCACACTTGCCAACCTAGGAAGAATAAGCACCTGTGCTAGCCTCCATTTCGGGAACCTACGCAAGGCAGGCGGCAGCAGTGTTCATCTTAGGTCTCTCGGGTTCTTCGTCTTCCTCTGATTCGATCGCTCGGAACAACTCGGTGTGGGTGCGAAGTTGGAACCACAAGTAGAAGCCATATACGATCAGGAGGATGATCGAGGTCCCGTGTGAGATTGCGAGCAAGCCGGGAAGGGGTTCATCGTGCGAAGTGTGGCTTTGGGCGGCATGGTAAGCAGCAGGGATAATCAAGGCTGCAAGGGTGATGAGATGAGCTTGGGGTGGGTTTAATTATCACTCACTAATACAAGACAGTGTCATGAGCTGCACAGGAAACAGTTAGTGAGCTATAAACATGGTCGCAACACAGTGACACACGGAGCTAGATCTGTATATAAGAGGCACGGTATCAGACGCTCTCCAGAATGGACAACCGAACACGAAGGAACATACGTCTGGGCAGCTGTCATTTGGAAGATGCTCTCATGGTGGTTCAGACCACCGAAGAAGCAGCTACACCCGAGCACAAGCAAGATATTCGACAGAATGGAGCCCAGCATCGATGTTTGGACAATGCGAAGCTCGTCTGTGCGAGGCAATTTTTAGGGATGAATTTAAGTGGATAAGCGACCCGCACCTTGGAACAAAGCAGCAATACCGACAATTACTTCGACCTAGCCTCGCGCATTAGTGGTAATTCTCAACGTAGCACCAGAGTTTAGGGCATACCGCGTTGCCGAAGGTCGCGTTCAACAATGCACCCAAAGTCTGACCAACTTCCATTGAAAGCTAATGGTGCCTGTCAGTGTTTGCATCCTTGGCGCGGTTTGTCTCACCTGTTCAGTAGCTTCACCCAGGAGCTTTGAAGGGAGGGTGAGCGCTTCGAGCAGCGATTGAATACCACATACACACCTGAGCAAGAGGCATGATCGCCATAAAACTAAAGCCAAATCGAAGGCCTGCATCCCAGTTAAGGTGGTGGGAAAGGAACGAGAGCGGGATGAAAAGGAGAAGGATATTCCACCAGTTGCCAAAGAGGAAAAAACGGAATGATTGTGCATATGAAGGTTGGTCTTGAGCACTTAACACGTATTTTATGCGCGCGAATGAACTTGGCCGACTCTCCACGCCGTCGCCGTTGTGAAGCCTGAGGAGGGGAGTGTTTTCGTCGGTTGCGACTGGATGAAACGTTGGTGAGACGAATAACGAGGCATGCTCGGTCCCCCATCACTAACCTGGCATTGTCGAAAGAGGGTCCAAGGTGGAAACCCTGATGTCTTAGATGTTTAGATCTTAGATGATACTCTACTCCGCTCAAATTCCGGGCCGTCACGTAATGACGTTGGGCTCTTGGCTCTTGGCTCCTGGCTATGCTCCTCGCCGTGGTTGGCGTGGAGCACACGCACGTTACGTGACGCACGTTTGGTCAGCCTCCCCGTCGCCCCTGCTCCCAAGATCGCTCCCTAGGGGCTCGAAATCTTTCCATTGGCGAGCGGAATGTAACAGCAAGACTAGAATATAGAATCGAGGAGCTATTTATGTATTTCAAGCCATTCAGAGACTCGCTCTACAAGGTCGGCTTTCTTTCCTTTTATAGACAGGTTTTTCGCTTTGCAAAACGCCTTGAGGTCATCTACCGTCAACTGTCCCCACTTGGTAAACGAGCTTCTCAATCACTTTACGACTAACGTACCTTGGCAAGGACTCCTGCCTCAAACTTCTCCCGAACGATTTGCTCGTCAATCGACGTCGTCTGTCAGCCCGGACCTGTCAGACCCATCTAGATACGACAATCAGCTCACAACTGACCGCTTTACGCTTCGTTCCTGCGGTGGCAATATACGCGTTACTGTTCGGATCTTCATTCAATAACTCCTTCCACCTTGCAACTAATGGACCTGTACGCTAAAGCCACCGACTATCAGCATCACCTTTCTCACACGATGCACGATGGATAAAGAAGACCTTGTGAATCATGTCCAACTTCGGCGCGGTGGCATCCTCAAACTCGTCCTCTGCAAACTCTTGCTCGAATGCCAGTGCTTCAAGTTGTGCATAATGGATTGCGAGAGCTGGGTTTGGATACGCATCAGGTTGGTACCCCTTCTTGATGGTGACTTTCTCAATCCATGCCTCGGCGGCGTTGGTGAGCTCCTTGGAGGCTGCAGGAAGGTCAGTTTAAGGCCCAATGGATCGAAATGGTATCTCACCTCGATATGCTTTTTCTATTGGTGCAGCCCGAATGTCATCCGCATAAGGGAGTGGAATGAGATGGAAGCCGGCTGGCTGTTCTTGCGCTCCATTCTCATTGAAGGTTTCCGCCTATACGCGCCGTCAGCCTTTGGAACTCGCGTATGTATGTTAAGTGTACCTGTGGTACCATCGCATAGAAGTACGGTGAAGAGTTCCGCCTGAACAATCCAAGGCATAGCGCGAGCTTCTCTTTGGCAACCATCGTCTTGAGCAGGGCGTTGAACGTTCGCGTGCTACCAACGAATGCCTTCTCGTTTGGGTAGATAAATTGTGAGTGCTTGATGTTGTCTTCGAATGCGAGTTCGCTGGAGTCCTTGAATCCGAGAAGTCTCAGGCCTACGAGAAGCCATTCAGGACGGCACCGAGAACTAGAAGAAGGCATTGATCGCACCAGGTTCCATCCCAAAGGTTCGAAGCGCTTTCACATCTTCGGCAGTATAATAAACCTATCTTTACGTTCATTATTCTGCAAAGACGGCAACCAGAGAGCTTCGCGTACTTTAGTTTTAACAGCGACCTCCTTATTCCCCTCCTCAGTCTCGTTCGTGGTACCACCCTCTTCTCCCCTTGCCACCGCTCCTGAACCTAGCGACATACCGAATACAATTTGTCCATCCACACCGTCATTGAGCGTACCCTGATTACGAGCGTCAGTCTTCCCATCCTACACGGCTCTCCACTCACATCCTCGAAATACACAGCCCGACTCGAAGCCTCGACCAGCCCGTCCCGCCCGCGATCAACGAAATACTTATAATTTCCCTTCTTCTGCGGAGTAACCAGACCGTACCCTTTGATTCCTATTGTGAACCCATCACCAAGGATGAATGGAATGGAGAATAGAGAACGCTTAGGTGTTTCGCGGATTTTTATGTCTTCGAGGAGACGGTCAAACCCTTGTATCACGTCAGGAATGAGTTGTAGATCTTCGTTGTCATTATCTGCGGAAGAGTTCGTAGTTCTTGAGAGGATCCCCATATAGGATTTAGTCGGATCAAAGGGCTTGTTTGGGGTGCTGATGAAGAAAGGTTCAATGGTAACTCCGAGAGCGTATAGGTCCTGTAAAGTGTGATGACTGGTCCAAAAGAGTGTGAAGTAGAAAGAGGCTCACCTCGAGTATGTTGTGCGCGACCGTGTCCATATGTACGAGTCCATTGTGTGGATTATCCTCGTCGGTTACCAGGAATACACGCTTGGTAGCAGCTGCAGGCGCGCTGAACGGTGTGTTAAAGCCAATTGGAGTTGATAGACTCGTGAGCATACCCATCACGCAGGACCCAATTACAAGTGCTGAAAACGTCTCCCATAGGTACACGTTTCGACCACGGCCGAAAGGTGTTTCTGAGGTGATCGGAATCCTCCTCAGCCGCTTAAGTGTTCGTCAGACTACCCTGTACGCGAAGCTGAGTTCCAGCGTACCAGAGACCAACTCGATCAACTGGAGAACATTGGGCGCATTAATTTGTGCTACAGGTTGGTATATGTATATGTGATCTTTGACGTCGCCCATCTTTCCGCCAGCGGCTGACCTCTCAACCTTCCCTTTGGGTCAATCGCGTGCTCTGAAATAGCTATTATACATACGCACCGTATTAAAGAAGAGAATTCCCACAGAGTCATTTGGAGAGTACATGACTTTGCGCTTCTGTAAGGCGATAACCGCCTGCAGAACGGAGAGCAAGTGGCTTTTGGAACCCTTTTGGTCCTCATGAATAGCGTGCATCGACTCGGAGCAGTCGACAGCGAAGAGAATCACGTCCCGCAGGGATTCAGTGTACTGCAACCGTGAGTCCGATTTTTTTGCCACCGCAACTTGGACAACACTTACAATGGCATACTGCTGGTCTTCATCATCTACATCATCTAGAAAGTCCCAACGCCCGTCTGTCATATGTCGTTATCTTCGGTCGTGGCCAGGTTTTAGTGGGGTTTACTTTGTCTGTCAATGTACGACGTGCTTCTCTTCTATATTCGCTACTATACTAAGGAGAGGGTGTGCTCTGACTCCATACGTTGCATAGGGTGTTAGTTCAGGTTAACCATTGTATCTATAGCTGGGGGGCAAATGGACTCAGGATTCCTTCTAGTCCTCATAGTCGAGACCCAAATACCATAGCCTCGGACATGCCTGTGGTAGCGCTTTACATATTTGCATGCCAACCGAACGCATGGTCAGCTATTGGAGAGCTCAAGTACCGTGGAATAACAAACTCCAGTCTTGATGCACGGTAGAATCCCGGAAGATAATTCGAGGTGAAATCATGCTGTTGGGGGAGGAAAGAGTAAGTAAAATACGATGCGAATTTAAGTCTCCGCTGATTCACCACGGACAAACACACAAACGATCGGGTGCAGGACACCTTTCAAGGAGGGATTTGAGGTGTGGGGATTCAATTCACGGATAGTGAGGCATCACAGTTCAACATTAGATTCCAAAAATGGGCAGGATTGTTCCAGTAGAAAGTTCAAGACTATGGATTTGCGTGTGGTACTTCTCAAGAGAGATCTTTTTCGCAGGCCGACCAGGAATGATGACAATAGCGGTAACAGCGGGTCCCTTGTACGTCCCCGGGTTCACGACATGACTATGCTTTCCAGTGGCTTCTGAAAGGTCAGGCAGAGAGACGTTAGAGCTGGCAAACAGAAGAGCATACTTGCACACTCATTGCTGAAATTGATGATAGCAATATCCTGCAGTTGATGGAAACAGGATAAAGACGGGTGAGTTCGAAAGACGGCCATTGCCTCTCCAAACAGAGAGACTGGGAGGATACCAATCGAATCGGGATTGTCGATAAGGCAGTCCTTGACGTTCAGGAAGGCGTAAATATATGATAACAGTCCGGGCTGAGCTAATGACCCCCACGTTCTGGTTGGGATCTTTGATAGGACGAACGCCACCGTACGCAGCAGGACAAATTCGTTGTAGAACTAGTTCAAGATGATGACTAAAGGTGCTGGTAGGAGTTTCAAACCGTCTACAGGTGAACTGGATTGATTACCTGCTGCAGGAATTGCACCACTTCCCATGACGAATGAAGGTAGCAGGACCACTCGCCGACGGAGAGGGCGCAATCTCCAGCGGTAGGGAGGGAAGCGACAGCTAGACCGTTCAAAGAGTAACATTATGAGAGGATAAGCTTTCGGACCGCACCAGGGGGTGCAGAGCATACGCTCCCACATATCGGACTGACTTTATGGAAGTAGACAACCAAGCGCGTTGGAAGTAGGACGTTTACCAGAGCGTCAACATGGTTCTCTTTGATTCCTTTTGGGACCAAAGCAGAATTTTTTGCTCATAGCTCTCAGGTTTCGGTTTTGAGAGTTGAGCTACGCTAACTACGGTGGTTCGTTCATGGAAAGCTTGACGAAGCGCACTTTTCGGAGAACCTGGTGATTTGCAATCCCAACTGTATGAAATGGGGGCGAAGCTGCTGCAAAAGGACTGGCTGACGAGGACGAGAGATACATGGTGTCAGTCCTTTGGCGTCAAATATATAACTGGCGACTACCTCTCAGCCATCTTCTGGTCAAGGTACTTCTCCACTAATACTGTCTACGAACGCTCACCCAGCCCTTCGCAAACCTTGCGGATGTGGCCAACTCCAAGGTTGGTGTGGGTAGTTGTGGGTAGTTGTTGCACTTATCTCTCTCTCAGAGCAGAAGTGGCATAATCGGAGGTAGTCAGGGTCGGGGGTACAGGGGTGCGTGCGGATTGGCGGAATACATTGTCCGGCGATCTCTCGTGGCTTACTCCTTATTGATGTGCTGGCCACTGGACGTAGAGGAAGGCCACCACGTTGATGCTTGAGTGTTTGTTTGGGCTCGCTCTCTGCCCTCCTCCACTGCCGACGGCCCACCGCGAGTGTCGTCCCAGGAGTCTCCGCAGACGGTGAACATCAATGGCAAAGGTAAGACCTCACTCCCCCACATGATACCATCAGCTAGTACCCCGCCCGTCGCCGCCGCCACAGAGACTCGCTGACACCCCGTTTGGGTCGCGGGCACACAGACCAAAACAGAACTCCTCGCCGATCAGGACATCATCGACATGGAATCGTTTGGGCAGCTCATAGAGCTCGACGAGGATGACGATTCGTCATTCTCAGAGACCATCACGCTTGAGTACTTCGAGCAGGCAGAGAAGACATTCAAAGAAATGGATGAGAATCTGTCAGTTTACCTGACGTCTAATTATTGCATTATCCATTTACCAACCTTCCGCCGCAATTTCAGAGAAGCCAAAAATGTAAAGCGACTCGGCGAGCTTGCTCATTTCCTGAAGGGCTCATCCGGGCAAGTGGGTGTCAGGAAAGTCCAGGAAGAGTGCAACAGGATGCAATACTACGGTAAACTACGAGACGAGGAGAAGAAAGTCGACCTCAAGGAGGAGCAAGCAATCGAGATGATTACAGCGTCTCTCAAGGTAGCCAAGAAGGACTACGAAGAGGCAGAGAAGCTGCTAAAAGAATACTTTGACGCTCCAGGGGAACCACCTAGACCACTAGCAGACTCATCCGACTCCGACGACCCTCCGCCACGAAAGAGGTGATTCTGCGTGTCCGCTATCCCTCTCAATACACGCTATTCCAGTTCCTAGTAACATGTACTGCAATTTGTGACGCTCCAGCTGCTTCATCATGCCGTTTGTTCAACCAACCAACCATTATTCGTTCGATCATCTGAATATCGTGTATCGCAATACCAGAAATACAACCGGTTACCCTACGCTCTTGAACCTCTCCCATTGCTCGTCTTCTGCAACCGCTTAAGCAATTCTTTGTTTGATCGCCGCGCTGCTAGGGCATCATCGTGAGGATTGCGTTGGAGCAGACTGGAGTGCATCTTTGGTGCAACCGTAAACGTCATCAATGTCCTCTCTGGTACGCTCGCTGAGTGCCTCTTCATTCTGGCAGGGTCCGCCTCTTCACGCGCCCTATTGAGAATAGAGTTGAGTTTTGGTAATTGTACGGTCCGGAGGCCCTCGATTTCCTCTTGGGTAGCAGTTGGAATGAACCTGTCACGATACGATGCCGACCGCTTGAGAATCGGGCGAGACCATTCTTCGACCAGTTGGGATGCAATGCGTTGGATTGGCTGGGTGACGCGCTTGCACTTTGTGTAAAAGAGGACTATACGAGCCAGTCCAGATTCGCGCAAAGTCTCTGTGTCTATGTTCATCTGCGGATTAGGTCAGTCACATGAGCCACGGAAGACTACTAATATACCTTTGTGAACTGTTCAAAAAATGCACGCTGAATGTTGAGCGTAGGGAGAGATTTGGGGTCCAACGGTTCAAGCCAGACTTTGCATGCACCGAGTAGATTTTGGTCCATAATCGAGGATGTGTATTGCCGCCTAACGAAGGAGGTTAGTTTGGGTTTCCAAACGCCAAGTAACCAAAGCAACGCATACTTCTGCATGGCATCCATGACTTCGTCGAGCATGGCAAGCTTGAACGGCGCGGGCTGGTTGTTCGCGTAACAGTCCTTATCTTTTGCGGCTGCCCCATGCATCCTATCACGTAGTTTCTGGATATAGGCATCTGCAGCCTGATCAAGCTAAAGATTTTGTCAGCCTCTTGTGGTGAAGTTGACCGCTATCGCAACGCACATCGTCCTCATTGGCTTTTGTCCGTTTCTTCGCACGCTTCGCAGGCTTGAGGACCTCTTTAATTGCCTTATCCAACTTCATTCGACGCGCTAAGAGTAAGCCAAACATTTACTCAGCACGATACGTTGGGCCGATGGGTTAACTCCTGCGTACCTTCCTCGGGGCTTAGCTCTGGCAACTCGGCCTCCTCTCGCGGCGGACTTGGCTTTCTCTTCTTGCGTTTTCTGGGAGGGCCTTCGCCTTCTGCAGCCTTTGCCTTGCGTTTCCTCGGTTTCAACTGTCTGTCTTGTCCTTCTTCACCTGAGTCACCTGAGGACACCTTGCTTTTCCTCACTGCGTTTACGCGATAGTCATCTAAGGTGCGGTATTGTGAGAGGTCGGCGCCTGATGCTCTGGAGGACGCTTGCCTTCATCCTCAGAGGAGAGATCAGAGCCCTCGCCGAAGACGGCTTTCTCGAGTTGTTGCTGAACACCACGAGATCAGAAGGAATCACAGTGCCCATAATATGTGCCATACTTTGGTTGCCATTTTAGAAGAGGGAGGTCAAGGCTGGTCCTTTGTTTCTGACATCCGTTGGCCTTGTACTAGGAGTTGGAATAGAAACACTGTGAAACAACCAGAATGCGATGATTATGGAAGATATTGAGATATTACGTCTTGGATGGAGAAGTCCAACGGTTCACTAGGATCCATTTCGTCTGAGGCTGAAACTCCCTCGGGCGGCTTGCCAGAACATCATGGGATGTCCACTACCATAGTGGTCATGGGAGCACTGAAGTAGAATGATCTGGTAGTTTGCCCTACCAGTTTAAAATAATCAGTTGTTGAGCCTAATATTAATTGTATTCGAGCTTTGCAAGGCTAAAGAGAAGTCCTATCGTTAACGCTATCGCTCAAGTTACGTCTGGACCCCTGTTGCTTTATCAACCACATTACTGTGACTAAATTTAGAGGGTAGACATTCAGAGTGAGTCAATTTAGAGCGGTACATTGTAACTAAGGTTCCTTTGGTTAACATCTTTTGCTTGTAACTCTTGCTAGAAATTGATTATTTACCCTGTGCACACTGTGCACACTGTGACATTTAATTGAGAGTAACTATGCACACATTCTGCACTGTGGAGAAAGGTGCTCATCGAGGGAATGATCACTAACGAGTCAGGAAACGAGTGGAAGAGGTTGCAATCGCGCAAGGTCTCGTGGAGCGCGCGCCGCGTCCTTGCGAAAGAGGTCCAAACAACGAGAGTGCCGCATAGGTAACAAAGGATATATGCAGGAAGAGACACGCTAAGGATGATTGAAAGAACCCGTTACGTACACTCTGGATAAGGGCGACTACAGTATCTTCTCTCGGATGGTGTGTTGAACGTCTAAGAGTCTTTATATACCTACCACTTTCTCCGAATGTAACAAGGCCGTGTGGCTCAATGGTAGAGCGTCTGACTACGAATTGTAGGCCTATCAGGAGGTTGCAGGTTCGATCCCTGTCTCGGTCAATCTTTTGTGGATTATGCGACGGTATATTGTTTTGGGTTTGAGCTACCTTTTGAGGTTTCTGTAATACTCAAAAGAAGCTTCACCATGCGATCACATGTATGTGTACCAGAGAACCTAAATCATCGCTACTGGGAACGATCATAAGCTATGAGCATATGGTGTCAGAATAGAAGTTATGTATGTTGACTCATATAATCGAGCTGCCAACGTACATGGTTGGAGAGTTCATGTATTAAAATACCCCCTCACCCATTACCGATGGAAGGACGGAATATCCCTCATTGTTCCACAGTGTTCTCCACTCTAGTGGGTAGCTGCTTCAGACTCCCACCTCGACGGGTGAGCCTCTACCTTGGACCAAGCCACCGGAACTTTATGTTCCCCAACCGGCACGAATATCGGCTAACGCTTCTCGGACGTTCACTTTTACTCGTTGGATGCGAAATATTCGCGAATATCGCGTGTTGGATCGTTGCGATCCTCCTATTTCGGCCTCATACCGGTGGAGACGCCGGTGGTCTCCTAAGCCTCGCCATGTTGAGCTGGGTATGTAAAAATAGTACACCTACGTGCGTTTCTAATCAGATGTTCCTTCCCCAGACGATCGGATTGAGACATGGTTAGTCCTTGAGCATGCTACGGTCTGAAGCACGTTAATCGTGAACGAGTATAGCACTAGATGCGGACCACATTAGGTGTGGAATAAATGAAATGCCTCCCTGCGTCCGTATTCTGACTTCGATTCCAGTGCTATCGATAACGCAACTCGAGGACTGATGCAACTCGGGCAACTACCTGTGACATGTGGCCTATTCTTCTCACTTGGACACTCAACCATTGTTGTCATTTTTATTATCGCGATTGCGATCTCCACGCACGTCTTTGATAAGGCAGGGGGGTTTGGAGACGTAGGAGGGATTATCGGTAAGGCCCCCGACTATTTGATTCCGTAAGTGGGGCCGATACTTATATGGACTCTCCATCCGCTGTCTACAGGAGCTTCCATTAGTGGTTCTTTCCTGTTTCTGATCGGAGTTGCCAATTCCATCACGTTATACCGGGTCATCAAGCGAAGGAGAACAGTGAGTCGTGGAGTCTCTTATGAAGATTACCCTGCTAAATCTCTGGCGTTAGCGCCAACGGCAAGCGGAAGCAGCAGGCACTGGGCTCATGTACGCAGAAGAGGATGAACAGGGGCACCACCACAAGGACCAAATGCTGTTGGTGAGGATATTGAGCCCTGTCACTCGTATGGTCGATCGACCGTGGAAGGTGAGTTTATCCAGGTCGTCCAATTCCGACTGACCCACCAACTGAGTAGATGTACCCCGTGGGCGTACTATTCGGCTTAGGTCTGGCTTAAGGGTTCTCATTGTTGGGATGTCAATCTCACTGTCAATCCACTCAGGCTTCGACACGGCGTCCTCCATAGCACTGCTCGCTATCGCGGCCTTGGGAAAACGTGATGCAAGTGGTAAAGGAATGTCTTCCGCGTCGATAGTCATTTTACCGGTGCGTCACTTTGCTTTGACGTCTCGACAATCTCTCACTGCCAATACAGTTCCTTTTTACAGCAGGGATGACCTTGATCGATTCTCTGGATTCTATTCTCATGCTCTACTCCTATGCCGGTTTCCCAGAACGAGGGTGGAAGTTGATCCGCCACAAGACACCGAAGGGAAAACGACGTCTCCCATTGGTACAGAATGACCAGGAGGTCGAAGCTACATCTGAAGTACCACAGGGAGTACACTCGAGAGCTTCATCAAAGAGGTCGGTCATAGACGAACAAGGCGAAAGAGGGCCGGTCACTTCAGGAGCGCACGTAGTGCTCGGCGTGGACAACGAGGATGATGAAGACCAGAGGAGGAAGCGCCTCTTGAAAGACAGCACCATGTCGGGGTTGAGCATTGTCTTGACAATGATCTCCATCATCCTCGCGTTCACGTATGTCTATGGCTTTCTTATGCAGCGGCAGCAAAAGCTAACGAGTGGGTGTTTTGTAGTATCTCGTTGATTACCATATTGTCCCTCATCGGAGAGAACTGCCAACAATGCCGCGAAGCAGCTGAGACGGATGATGGGCATGGCGGTGGCCTGGCCGGTCGCTGGTGGAGGGCCTGGGCTGCTGCATCCGATGCATCGGGTTACATTGGAGCCGGGATTGTGGGTGGCTTTGCCGTGGTGGTGGCGGGATGGTATGGAGGGCGTTGGCTAGTGAGGCGGGTACGCAAGAATACCGTTAGACGAGAGGAGGAATGAAGGAGACGTAGAAGGAAGAGGTCATGTGACTGGCGTAGTTCATCATGTATTCGCACTCTTCCCTCTAAGTCCGAATTGCTTTGTCTCAATTTTCGACCACTCCTTTTCTCATCCCATCATCCCAAAAAGTCTCGCGCGTCGACATGGCCTCACGATCGATCTCACAGCTCCTCCGTACACAGACAGTCCCTATGGCGCGTCAAAGACCCCTCCTCACTGTTCCCCGACACGTCTCACGAAGGTTGTCAAAACGGCCTACTGTTGCGTTTGGACTGCGGAGCATGTCGACCGAAACACCTGCCCTTGAAGAAAAAGATGGTTCTACTGTATCGGCCGAAGACAAGGCAAAAACTGGTGCACCTCTGGTGGCTGACTCGAAAGAGGATTCAGTCACAAAATTGAAAGAGGAGCGAGACGACCTGGTCGTGCGTCCTTACCCCAGCTTTCTACCCCTCGTTGCTTGCTAATCCCTTCTCTTGTTTCTCTATATGCATGATTGTGCGCGCAGAATCGTCTACGGTATGCCCAAGCAGATATAATAAACGCACAACGAATCGGCAACGTCGAAAAAGAAAAAATGCGGGATTTTGCAATCACACGGTTTGCATCAGACCTTGTAGGGACGGTGGACACGCTCGCCATGGCTCTCTCGTCTTCTACGCCTTCTACACCCAGTTCATCAGACACTGCACCCACCAATACGACCGAGCATATGCAGGCATTGCGTACTGGCGTAGAACTTACGCATAAGCAACTCTTGTCGACTCTGGAGAAGTATGGAGTATCACAGTTCAACCCCGAAGGGGAGAAGTTTGACCCTAATTGGCACGAGGCACTCTTCGAGGTGCCTATAGACGGAAAGGAGCCGGGAAGCATTGTACAGACCTTCAAGGTCGGGTACAAGATCAAGGATCGGTGTTTGAGGGCTGCACAGGTCGGTGTGGCGCGTGCGGCTAGTTAAGCTGGAGACATAGGAGTGGTGGATTTAGTACTATCTTGATGGGGAAGCTGTATTGGGTTTTGTTGTCGCGCATTTGTCCTAGTCACTACTATACCCGCCTAGTAATCATCTCACCTCTTTCGATGCATACCGCTCTCCTTCGTTCAGATGCACACAACTAGCCTCTCGAGTGTCAAGTGTCCGGCATTGACTGTTTCAAGCTCATATTTCGGGCTAAGTGCTCGAAACATGAGCGGTTCAAATTCTAGTCAGATATATAGCAAGAAATAATATGCAGGACATGTTCATGCAGCGCTATGCGTTGTGTTCATGTTGATAGCCGAGTAACCCGCTAATACAGATATCCCCTCGATTAGAACTGGTGCTCGAACAGCTCCCGATCTCGGCCTTCTGCCTCTGCTTGTGGATCAGCGGCAGTCCCGTTCGCGTTGGCCCTGCGCTCGCCGTACAGCCCACCGACAGGGTCCTCAGGTTCAACGACGTCGCTCCTGGAATCCAAACTGGAGTTATTATCCGCGCTAGAGCGCTTCTTACTTCTCTTTGCACCACTCTTCTTCTTCCGCTTCCGGGCCTTACCCTCCCCTTCGTCGGGGAGTACGCCCATCCGCGCATCCTCGCTGAGTGCCCAGCGGTCTTTCTTCTTCTTCCCGCCACCAAGGGGGAGCTTGTGGTGTTTCGAAGCAGCAGCTGTGGATGTAGGGGCATCTGCTTCATCAAAGTTGGCCGGGTAGTGCCATCGTCCTCCGCTGCCGATGCTCGAACCGCCATGATCGCGGTTTCGCCGTCCGTAAAAGCTCTCTTCTTCTTCATTGTTCCATAACGGGCGCTCGTTGCCGTCAATGTTGGGCGCCGAGTCGTCTCGCGGGGCGTCAGGAACTTGGCCTTCGGCGTACTCTTGGCCCTCTAGCGCCGATTGTGGGAGACGGTCATTGTACCGGGTTGCCCATTGTGAGCGTTTCTTCCTGCGCCGCATTTCGGAGTCGTCTACAAGGCCATAACGGACCGCCCATTTTGGTGTGCGGCGGTTATTTGAGTTATTCCGAATATTCTATAGGATATGTCAGCAATGGTATGTAAATTTCGACTATTACTCGAGGAGACTCCGCGACCCTTTGGACGCGTCAATGCCGCGGCAATGACATTCGCGAGCACAGCAGGGTTATCGACTGTCCTATACGCCAGCGAAGTTGTTTTCGGGAACCGACAGGTCACATCTATCACTGTTCGTGACTGACGGGCGCAGTAACCAGTGCGGAGGGGGGATGAGCCTGGCGGATTGGGGGCGTAGCGCATCCCCAGAGCGGCGAGGGAGTCTTGTGGCGAGCACAAGCACCAATAAGGCCAGATAGAGGCCATGAAGGGTGGTCTGGGAACGGAGAATGGGTGCCATTTACCTGGATGTAGAAGTTATGACCGTGTCCTGTACAGGCCAGCCCACAACGCCGTCAGCGGGAGGACAGGTGGGATGGAGCTTTGGGTAGATACTCGCCTGGGATGTAGCCACATATTGTCAAGAGCACGTTGAGCCAGAAGTCGCCGCCAATACCAAAGCGGGCCGCGACAGCTACAATGAGATGTGGTGGAATGAGCGTTAGCAGTATATACTTCTAGTAGTAACAAGACTTGGATACCAATCGGTGGAAATATTGTGCCAAAAATAAATAGTAGGACATTGAAAAAGTGGAATCGCCGGGGCTTGAGATCGAGCTTGGTGAAGTCGTTCGGGCGAGAGAGTGTGAAAGATTGGGTGATTGGCTCATCCTCTCGCCGCCGCGAGCTCATCTTGATTGCCGTCTGTGTGTGTGGGTGGTCAACAACGATAGCACATATCCGGCCCAAACACTTGGTCCCTGACGTCCCTCCTCTCAAACGACGGCCAGGCCCTTCCCAAACACTTTGCACGTATAATGTTGTCGTTGCCGTTCATGGTCGCCGTTGGCTTCAACTCTCCGGAATTTCCACACATGACTCTAGCGTCAGCTGCCAAGCCCGCATGGGTTTGCCTCACAAACTGGTGATTGCAAGTTATATTTACACTAGTACCACCTTACGACCCGCATGGTATTTTGCCCGTTTGATTGGTCCCAAGTTCATCACGGATATAATGGCCGTGCGACAGGTTGCTGGCAATTCGGCACCATGTGGACCACCAGTGCTCCATGCATTTTTTCTGTCCGTTCTTGATCCAGCGTTTATCTAGGCCAGATTAAGGTTCCCTGGTTTCGGCAGAGTAGCAACGACGACCAAACCACCACAAGTTTCTCCATGATCACTTCTTAGAGTGCATTATGCGCCCTTCATTTTTCATGGCACAGAGCGGCATGATCGCTATTCAAGCTTCGATGCTGTGCCTGACTTCTCTCACGTCTGTACTGTACGGGGCGCGTCTATCAGTACGCAGCACACACTCTATGCAGTGACCAGTTGGTTCGAGGAGGACCAAACAGCCTTCCATCTCATTTCCCTCCCACCTTGCCGCTCCTTTCACGCGTCGTCCATGGCCCCAGCCACTGGATATGTATACCGCGCACTCCCTTTGGATCATCAAGGAGGCGCAAACCTCGGGAAACGGGATGAGCAACCCAGTAACGGGGTCTCTGTCACCGGATATGTTGCTGCAATCGTGATCCTTGCTGCTATTATTGTTGGTGGGTCTCCTTTTGGCCATCCAATAGCTTGACCCTCCCTGTTTATCGTTCGGTTCACTAATACTTTTTACTCCCTCGACTTGTAGGCTACATTGTTTACCGAGTCGTGGACCGTCATTTGCACCTTCGTGCAGCCAATGCATCAACAGATTCCGCACGAGAGAAAGCACGAGTCAAGAAAGGCGGTGTTCTGGGCCAGATTGGTATAGCTGATTCGACCTACGACCACTTTCCCTCCCTCACTAAATTCCGGCAAGACAACAAACAGAAAGGGGGCGTTGTGGTGCTACCAGCGGCCCCCCTCACTCCTCAATGCAACAACTGGAGACCGCCTACCCTCACTCCCTATCAACATGGCCACGGTTCCAGCTCAGAGATCTCTGCCCTAGAACGACATGATCTGCCCCCACTGCCCTTGACACCCGCACCTCCTGTGTCTGCTAAGCTCAAGGAGGGTAAGCAGATGGTAAAGAGCGGTCACTACGGTTACGGATCCATAGAATTTCCTACTCCGCCACCCCAATATGGAGGCTTTGTTCAGCTTCCTCCGGAGACCCTAATCATCGGCCCACCTGCCGTCGGAGAGAAGCACAGCGAAGCTGACTGTGAGAGAAGCCCTAGCCCTAGCCCGACTTTGCACACGGAGAGTGGCCACTCTCGTTTTATGGACAGGAAGTCGATGGATGGGAAAGCGGCTGCTCGGGCATCTATCGCGACTCAGGCGACCCACATCACCGTCACAGATGCAGATGGTCACAATCCCAGACGTCTCAGCTCGTTCGTCCATCCGCCATGGAAAGGACCGCCACCGTCTCCGAATCTTCCTCCGCCACCTGTCCCGCCACTTCCTTCCCTGCCACCACTTCCCAGCTTGTCATCCCCTTTGCTCAAGCCCAAGTCAGAGCCACCATCTTCAGTCCCGTCACCGTCCTTGTTCCCAGTACCCCCAGTACACCAATTCTCATTACCTACCCAAGCGGCAGACGACCAGGCCGAACGAAAGGATGAGCTTGGTCGTCCGCTTCCTCGGATTCTCATTGTCACGTCCACCTTTGCTCCGTCTCTATCCGACGAGCTCCCTATCACGCTTGGAGAAAGTCTAAAACTGCACGAGGAGTATGCCGATGGGTGGTGTTTCGTCCAGCGCATCTCGGACGAAGGCGTAGAAGTACCCGAATGCGGGGCCGTCCCACGATCCTGTGTCTCAGAGATTGATACAGTCTTCCCGGTACCCTCGCGGCGCTCCATGCGTCGCAAAAGCACGCGCAGTGTTCGCAGCCTCAGAAGTGTGCCCGACGAAATGGTGTTCACTGAGACCGGGAGGGGGGGTGCTATTAGCGGGAACATTGTTTACAAAGCGCCTAATGCAAGTACGGACACCATCAATCGCCTACCACCGACGCCTAAATCTGGAGGTAGTACCATTCGTGGTGGGAAGGTGCCTGTACAAGCAGCACACTCGACCATCTTCGCCACGAGTGGGTCTATGAGGCGCACGCCTTCTTCACGCTCAATGACACGCGCTCCATCCAGCGGCGTTCCCCTGGAGGCGCCACCGCCCCTCTCAAGGCCGAACTCGCAGATCCAGCCGAAGTTGAAGGGAACACCTAAACCTATGATCCCGCCGTTCCCATTTTCCTCTGGACTATTCGACTCTGATCCCGAAGCTGAAAAAGCGCTGAAGACCGAGGAAGCGCCTCACAGTCGCGAATCGGAGGACTCGAACCTCGATCCATGGGGTCTTGCCCTTACTTCCGGGGCATGTACCCCGTCTGCTATAGCTCCTATGCTCTCGCCTGCACTAGCCTCGAGCACATACGGACCACGCTCAACAATCCATACCGTTATCCCGACTGCGCCAAGCACACCGTGGTTCCCTCCCTCACCCACAGCTGGGGAGAGTTTCGACGCATTCTGGGATCGGCGTACTGAGCAGGTATCACCGCCTGTGCCACCAATACCGCCGCTCGGGAGAGGCGGCCAAGGAAGAGACGGGCATGACCACTCGTATCAGCCTCTTCAGGAATTGGATAATGCAGTACCCGTCGGGCCACCGCGTGTACGTAGAATGTCACAATTTCCGCATTCGGACCCTTCCGAGTCGGACTTGTCGCCCACCTCTGCACCTGTGCCTAATCATGGGGTAATGACTATCCCGCCACCACTCAGGCAGTCCAAGAGTCTTCGGAGCACGCGGTATAGCCGTGGCAGTGTTGCGACTTTTACGACTGTGGAGACAGACGTGGTTAAGAGGAAATTAAGTGTTGATTCTTCGATTGTGAAGAGGAGTAGAAGTGTCGGCGCTGCCAAGAGAAATGGCAGTGCCGTTACCATTGGGAGATAGAGTTTTGGCTGTTTTGACTCTCGAGTCTTCTTGGGGCTTTCTCTTGGACAATACTCACCACAGCAATTCCTTGAGCTTTTGCTCTTCTGCTGTCAACCACGCTCATTTTTTCGTATCTTAAAGGCCTGGCCCACCCATATTCACCCGACTTTTCCATTTTTCAATGCTTCCGTTGTCGGATGACACTTGACCGATGACATACGCGACACAGCGACAAATGAATCAAATGGCCGTTCAGGGGCTCGATCGACACACTAGGACGTCTTCTCCTAAAGCATGGCCTTTATTCAGTCCAATTCTTAACGCTCTATTTTCCTTTCATATTTCTCACATAAGACTCTTCGTCATATACCTCTCGTTACTCGACACTCGCCGCATTGCGTATATTGCGCCGGGTTCGCGTTCTTCTCCTTGTGGTTATTTGCTCCAACGTCCTTACCTGCGGCGTGCTTGATAGCTTGATGCTTTCATTTGCTCTTCCGTGAATGGAATAGGCATGTTCAGAGTAGTCTAAATTCCATTTGTCACCGTAGGCGAGAAATCGATTTGGTAGGTATTACTATTTTGAATATGGATTGTTATATGAGATCTCATCTATACAAGGGCAATTATGGTTTTAACCACCAATAGACGATATCGTAAAGATGCAACCTTAACACGCCCAATCGCCGCGTGGCTGTCCATAGACCTTGCCCTTTGCTGTGCGATTGATCCGTCCGACATACCGGGGCGTTCTCTGCCCCTACCACAGGTGATAATAGATCAGCCCAAAATCAATCCAAGTCTCCCTATAGTTAGCCTGGACAAGATGGTCCGGTTCTCGCCTTGCCCTTTCCTTCCCTTCTGGTTGCCTGTTGGTCATCCAGGCTAGTCCCAAATCGACCTTTTCCATCTTCCCTCAACACTAGTTCAGCTCATCTTCAAGGAGGTGGATTCATCGCAATGAGGATCAAGCAACTCTGGCCACTTCCCTCCAGTCTCAGGCTTGCAGTATGTACTCGTCTTGACGATGCGGTGAGCTTCTGACACCAATAACACCTCCCTCAGTATTCTCTTGTGATACTTAACCTCCCGACCGCCATCTTCTTCCTGCTGTCGTTGCTGCAATTCATCACTCTGAGTGGCGTTCATGGTTGGTTGGTCTCGCACCACCGTTCTTTCACTCTCCAGATTGAGGAAATTGCCTTGGATACCCGAGTTATTAGCCGGCCTCTCGTCGTGCTATCCGGAGATCAATTTTTCTTGTGCGACGCGATCCCAAGGTTCGCCGGAGGACCAGGCAACTGCACCAAAGTGTCATACGCGCAGAACCAACCGTTCAACGCAACCGGCACCCTGAATGCCAATAGTTCTCTGGTGCAAACTCTAGCCAACCATACTCAGCCAGATGCTCTTCGCTCTGCTGCCCGCCAGTGCGCAAAAGTATCCCCTTGGGTATTTCAAGAGTGCGTCCTCTGTGGCAATTCGTTTGATGGGAACTCACCACTGCGCAGGCTGCGAGCAGCCAACCACGAAGACATATTTTTTATCGTTTTTCAGTTCTGGCTCCTCTGCATTTCGTTATCAGCAGTGAGTATTCCAGGCCTACTCCCTACAGCCCCGAGCTCAACTATTACACATCAGGTATTATCCCAGTCCATTCCACATCTGTGAGTCCCTAGCTCTCTGTCCATCGTCCCGTTACTCACCAAGACCACAGCATGACTGCTCTAGCCTCCAAAATCTTCGCTAGTGTCGCCACATCCTATCGAATCGCCGGAACACCACATTTTGAAGCCGAATTTGGGCGATTGGTTACCAACGGTGCTTGTCATGGAATCGATCTGCTTCGAGGGTACTTCCCACCGCGTCATACTACAGAGGTACATTATCCCAATATCTTTTGCGGGGTTGATAGCTGATGCCTCTTGTAGATTATAATTTGCGTTGTCAACTGTACGATGCTCGTTGTTCTCGCGGGCTTAACATATCACCTCGCCCAGGCAAGTTATCAACCCGTACGGAGTGTAGGGTTACTGATACGGCGCACAGGTTTATGGACGGGATTCATTCGAAAGGGTGCAGCGGAGGCTGGATATGAGTCGGCTGTACATTGTAAGTGTCATGAGGTCCTCTCGATCCTGCATCATCAACTATTATTTGGCAGGTTCTCCTGAGTTTATCTTCCTCGGTTCACTTGGCAACTTTTTTTATTGTGGCCAGCCTCGGCCTTTTCACTGATCAGCTCGTGCTGGGACCACTGCGAGACTTGGCACTGGACAAAGCGAAGTCGGTCGCCATCCATGCTGTTACCTATGCGGTATGTATCAGCTTGTGGTTCGATTGACGTGCTAATCCCCGCTTCAGCTGTTTCTACCATGGATATTCTTAGTGAGTTGGAATTTCAACCCACACTCCTTGGTTGACCGACTCGTATATAGGGCTGGACGTGCCGTCGTGCCGAGAGCAAACGAAGAATAGCCGCTTTCATTGCATTTACCCTCGCCTTTCTAGTTCTGTGGGCGGGCTCGTTCACTTGCTCGACAAACCGTTTCGTATTCCTGACCTGGGACGTCTTCGCCGCTCTCACCATTGCATCGGGTTTTTTCTTAGTCTGCATTCTAGTGTTAGGCATTTATATATGGCTCCATCTCGACTTGGGGTTGGCGGCCTATCGTGAGTCACCACGATATTCCCTTCCATACAGAGACTGAAGTAATCATGTAGTCAAACGTGCGGAACCCCCGTACCCCGCAGATGAAATTCCTCGGTCTTTCGTTTCCATGTCGGATACAGAGAAAGGCTACTCCCCTCCATTAGTAGACGGATCTGCGAAACTCTTCCCGCCAGTGGTTGAGATGCGTTCACCCAGCCCTTCGAACAGTTCCATTTCGACGGAGAGCAACACGCCAAGTGATAGCATAAATCCCATCAAGTCACATTCGGCTCCCCTAGACTCCCATTCGGCTCCAGAGATTACCACGCCGAGAAGGGTACGACTGGGGATTTTTCAGATGGCACAGCGCGCCAGAACCACCTTCTACCAGGGAATACTCACCCGCAATATGATGGTATCTCCAAGTGCACCACCACGGCAACCTTCCACACACCAGTCATCAGCTTCGGTTGGTACAACACCGCCTATGGACATCACTGACTCTTGGGTGAGGCGTCATATCGCCACCAGCGTTATTATTTCTGCGCCTCCAACCCCAATCGACTCTCACCGTTTGTGAGCAATCAGAGACCCAGCGTGGTTGGATACCCAAAACGAAGACTTAAAGCCCTTGGTATTTACAGCAGGCCAGAACCTCAGCCATCGGAGTATTTATTCCGAGCAGTCACTGGCTCGCGCGAATTCCTATTTGGAGGTGCGGCCAATGTGTGCCGTCCACACCCATTGGAGGCATTCACCTAGATTCACCATCCCTCTGTAAGTAGATACCCCGGAACGCAGGGTGCCCCGATATTCTCTGGGCCCGCTGGCGGCCATCACAGCCCCATCGCCACCTCGCAAGTTTAAATTCCCGACGCTCGGCCCTCTTGATCTCCGGTGGCGCTGTTTGTGGGATAGCATGCGGTTTGCTTCTGGGGTGTTCATTCTCACGTAGTTCTTTTTCCTCACGCTCTATGCCCTCGGCTTCTATTTCGATTAGCCTGGACTCCAAGCTTTGAGATCCCCCTCTTAAATTGTAGCTTCACGGATTCCCGTCTCTGTTTCAACCCAATGTCAACCCAATAATGTAGCCCGCGATAGTGTATGTACGTATGCTAGATGGTTCAATTTGGACGCACCCCTGCATTGATTGTAAAGTATTACAGGAATGGGATATCGCATACACCTATATGTATTTGTTGATCAATAATACACTTATCGGCGCTTGATAATATTCCACGGCAAAGCAGCTAGTGTGCATAGCGAGCACGCGGAGGTTGCGCCACCTCGCCTCCAACAATCGGACATGAAGAAACGAAATGGCGAATATAGGGATACGGCACAACGTGGCCATTTGAACACGCAGGCAAGACGCGCGAACGGAGGCTCCCCGGAAATCCCGACCTCCAACCCTGGTCTCTGCCCTATTACCTCACTAATGTGATTCATTGGTGAACCTCCTGTATGAAGGTTGTCTTCGGGACAGAGACTAAGTACTTTTGGAAAAGCACACCAACTCCTCTGATTCTTAACGGGCTTGGGCACCAGCGAGGGGTCTCCATTAGATTTGCGAGGGTTCCACGTGACTCAAACTCACAGCAGCTATTCATTTAGCTAGACTCTGCCTTGAGGCGGAGGAAGAACGCCGCGGTTGGGCGTATCGAGGCTTAGGGCCTGACACTGTTACACCATTGATCTGCGATTCCACCGCCAATGACAAGACATACTAGGCCAATCCAATGAGACCCTGTGGAGCCTCCCATCCATTCCTCACCTTCCTCCATCTAGGCGTGAGCATGCTTGGATCCCGCCACAATTTCCTCAAAGTGCGCGACGTCCGTCAATGGGTACAATATGCCATTCCGCCAATTTCTACTGGTTTCGATTGTGACTACTGTGCCCTTCCCCTCTGGGGTTTCGGCTAGCTTCTTCATCATCATATTTCCACTCTCGCTCTCAAATTCATGCATGGCTCTCTTGAACCCGGAGCTATAGATCCGCCGCTATTTTCATCGTCTAACCATTCAGCTTTAACCAGATGGCGCTAAATGGAACCATTTTCGCCGAGAGGACGCCTCGACCCGGTTCGAGGCAATTGACTTATGGTTTCCGATCAAATATATGCCCCACCATCGAAGAACCTTTGCATAGAAACGACGTTCGTTATGGGTACACAACCAGCTCTTTAGATGCTATTATGTGGCTTGGAAAGCTCATCATCGCGTTCAGTATGGTTCCTCGTCTTATTATCCCCTCTACAATATATCACATTCGCCGGGTACTCCTTGCTACTTCGTCCCGGACTATATCCGAGCAGCAATCGTGGGCCTAAAACTGCTGGTACAGTCGTCTTCAGCTGCCGATTGGAAATACAACCCCTCATTACGGGTAGAGTTTTACTTCCAGATCACGAGCTCGACAACTTTGAATATGTAACGAAAGGGGTAGCTTCGGTTGATTATGTCCTCCTCCATCGTAGTTATCATCTGGAGCCATGTTCGCTTTGGTGGACGCCGGAGGTTCGACTATCGACCCAATGTTATAGCCTTGTAAGGAGGCACAACCAGAGGTAATTTTGCAAAAATTTTGTAAGGGGCTTTTGAAAGCGGGTGTATTCAAGCTGGTTCGGTCTGCGTGGATCAGGCGATGCAAAGCCACCTGTAAATCAAGCTGTGTGGCTCGTGATTCAACAATCCCGAAGACATCGCGAGAATGATAAAATGGTTTGAGGAGTGCACCGGCCAAACGCCGTTTTGATTGGCAGAGCACCGAGTATTATCTGCAATTCCGTACAACTAAGGACATGGAGCTAGAGTCCGGTATTTCCAGAGGCTGACCGAAGCTCCGTAAGAGCTACGAAGGTAATTCTATTCACATTGATGCATACATCCTTTGACTCGACCAATGACACATTCAGCACTTCTTTCTGGTTTACGGATTCGGTTAATCACCTTATCTCCAAGCGCGATTTAGGGAAACCCTTGGAAATCGAGAGATACTGCTTGTCGCTGTCGATGAAGCCAGGTCGGTTCGACTATATTCTTCACAGTTCGTTACTGATTCGATGATCGAGCAGAAGGAAAGCAACCTCTGAAGGGCTGTCCGCTGGTACGTCAGGCAACTGGTAATAGCAAAGCAACTGCAGCTCGCTTTAACTTAGGCATACGTATCCTGAAATTTAACCCGAACGATCTACTTCACCAAGCATGCAGAGATCTGGTTTGGAAGGCTCTCGAGCTTTATCAGGTAATTTCGTGCCACCCATTCTCAAGGTTAAGTCGGCTCTTCTGGGGGTGTTTACAGCGTTGAAATTGTTTCCCCAGAATAGCGTAGCGCGTAGTCAACGAGAAAATCTTCGGTGGACGAACAATTGTCTCGTCTCATGCAAAATCTCGCACCGTTCAGATTCTCACCTACAGCGGTTCTGGAGGGCCTGTATTTCAACAAACGAAGGAGGCACGCTGGCCTTGACATTAGGTGAAGAACGTAGGCCAGATGAAGCGAAGGCGAACCTCTGTACAGTAATCTCTATCGCCTTCGGACATATCTCTCTGCGCGTTCACCAAAAATCTTATCTACCGTTTCAGGGACAAGTACGCGAAGGGTTGGTCACTGTGCTTGCGGAGCAACTTGGAAACTCGGTCCTTTGTTGTGGCACTTGGGCGAATATCCCATTCCACAAAATTTATGGTTACCATTGGACCAACCGTTCCCTTCGGATTACGTCTTAGTGTCTGTTATGTATCGCTGTCGAGCTGTGGGTGTGGCCCACAAAGCCACGATAAGATCACGAAGGTGGTCGTGTCGAGGGCAATTGGCGAGAACGCCCCAGAGTAACGCATATTTCAAACCGAGCGGCGTACTGGATAGCTTCCTTAGAGGTGCTTCATCGTTGCTTAGAAGGTGAGCCGCAGAGGCCTCGCCACTACTGGTGGGCTCGTGGAAATGATTAATAATGATTAATCGGTCGACTCGACACCTATTGTTCGGGTTCGATGAGTCCGAATACTGTGAATGGACAGTGTATGTCATTTATGTATTATGTGATTGGGTGTGAGTTTAATGCTCTCTTGCAGTCAAAAATGATATTCGCGGAGTTAGGAGTCGAGTCTACAGAAACATCACCATATACCAAGATAGGTACATGTCACTTTGAGGAACGTCGAAACTCAAACATTTGTCAAAACAGAGACTCGAACAGGAATCACCTCCTCCCTCACATACTGCCCCTCGTCTGCGGACACGGACCTCCATGCCTTCAGCCCGAGCCCAAGAACGGCCACTACCTTTCCATGACCCTTTTGTTTCTTCCTGTCGTCTCCTCCGTAGTTCATCTCCCCCTCTTTGAATGGGCTACCCACGTCAACAGCAAAGACCTCGTAATTGTAGGCAAGGTACGCGATTCTCGCTTTGTCATGTAGAGCTAGGGCAGCTCTGAACATTTCTATCGCTCTCTCGAGAACGCTCATGGGTAAATCGCCTTTCGCAGGGTGACAACCGGGTGCGCAAAGATTGACAAAGGCCAGAGTACGCTCCACCCACCACCTTGCTGCCCCTGATAGTTCAATGCTCTGCGGACGTACGTGACTGTACGTCATTGCTCGCCAACGACCACCGTAAGCCTGGGGATAATGCAGGGAGAGAGAACGGTACAATTCATTGAGGTTGTAACTGAGCGACTGGTCGGTCACAGGTGCGAACTGCATAAAGATTGTGTCTAGAAGATACTTGCAAGTCGCGTGTTGGATCCCATATTGGAGAACTTCCGCCAACGATAAGTTTGTTTCGATAGCAAAGGCACCCAAGGTCTCCAGTGATCCCATGTCGGCGAGTCCCTTCTCTGTTTCTGGAGGCGCGAAACGTGCTTCGCCCATTTGCGGTGGAACGAGGTCACCGACAATATACGCGAACTCATCTATCTTCTGATTGAGGACAGAGAGCATGTCTACTAGTGTCTTCCCATCATCGGAAGCCTCTGTTGAGACAAAACTTCGACTTGCTTGCAGGTCTTGCCGCACTTGGACTAGGTCTGCTCGCGTGGCGGTAAGCTGATCTTGCAGGGCAGTTGCAGTCGATTTACTACGATGAAGGTGATCCATATATTGATTAATGGTATGTTCCATTGATCGCATGCGATCTTGCAAATCATCGCGCTCTTGGGAGACGGCTTGATAACGCTCCTTCAGTTTTTCATACTCTCCTGGCATCATTTGAGGGTCGAATTGGGCATCTTGTGGTGGTTTGCACACTATTTCTGGTGGTCTACTTGTCGCTTCAAGATGGGGTGGCTCAGGCCGAACCGAATTGACTATCACTCCACAGGATCGTTCCTCAGGGTCAACCTGAGTCGGAGGAGCTCCTTCTGGTCTGGTCTTGGGACCTTGATCATTGTCGCGCGAAAAAGACATTACAAGCTTGATGAGAAAGGACATGAGGCTAGTAAGTGGATGGTCGGTCACAGACCCTTTACAACACGTAACGAATATGCCCTCACCCTGGTGATACTCCGCAGGGATGTGGGTCGTGGAGACCGCAACCGACGACCTTTTGAGCAAGTGGGAGGTGACCAAGTCGCCCTTGAATGTTTAGGACAGGCCACTAACGACATTTGTGGTAGGCTCTTAATAGTACTTGTGGTAGGCTCTTAATAGTACTCGTGGTAGGCTCTTGATAGTACGCATGGTAGGCTCTTAGTAGTACTCGTGGTAGGCTCTTATTAATTCTCGTGGCAGGCTCCCAAAGAAGGCCTTTTAATCACTGGCCAGACAAATCAACCTGACCGGAACCCCGACTACCACTCCCAGGCATATTTCGAACATGACCTCTCCATTCAACAGTATCTATAATGGACCGGAGAAGATTGTCATTGGCATTGACCTTGGGACTACGATGAGTTGCGTTCTTCGTTCAAGCACTGTTTCAGATGGCTCATCTATCGTACTTCTCTGCTAGGTGCGGTATCGTACGCTCATCTCGTTCCTGACACCGTCCCAGAAGTACGTATTGTCAACCAGTGGCCAGGTCAAGCAGAGGCCTCAGGAGACAGCAAGGTCCCTCGCAATCCTTTCCTTCCATGCGTACAGACTAATCATGCTTTCCATCTAGATTCCGTCTATTGTGGCCTATCGCGATTCAACTGCAGTGGCTTTCGGATCCCAAGCTTTGGACCTCGCAGCAGGCGATTCTGCTATGAAGGTGGCCAAATGGTTCAAGCTCCAGTGAGATTTGTCTCAACTTTCTTTCCCATTTTCTTCTGATTAATTCCCCGCCTTCCAGCCTACACCCTGATTCCATGAAATCCCCAACGAACTCGGTTTCGGGTAGCTCAAGTCCCGCTGCACTCGAGATACCTCCTCTTCCCAAGGACATACCAATCGATAAAATCTATTCCGATATGTTCAGGTGGTTGATTCAACATACAACCCACTTCTTCAAATCGCACACGGTTGACGGCGGTGAGATATGGGATCGTATTGGAACACATTGCACCATCATCCTCGCGATTCCCAACGGCTGGGAGATACAACAACAGCACTTGTTGCGGAGAGCAATCGTCATGAGTGGCGCACTCCCAGTCAATTTCGAGGAGGACCAGCTGGACTTTGTCACAGAAGGCGAGGCTTCCGTGCACTATGCGCTGCGGCACTCTCGCAATCCCAATTGGCTCAAATCAGGGATGGTGTTCGCTCTTACGGATGCCGGTGGTTCGACAGTCGACTCGACCATGTACATTTGCAAGCAAGTGACTCCTAAAATTCTCTTGGAAGAAGTTTGTGCTAGCGAGTGTATTCAAGCAGGCTCGGTCTTTATTGATCAAGCCATGCAAAACCTATTGGAGAGGAAGCTGCGAGCGTCACGATTTAATGACCCGGAAGATATTGCCGTGATGGTGTCTAGATTCGAAGAGACAACGAAGCGTCAATTTGGGGATAATGCAGCAGAGTACTTCCTCCGATTTGGGACATCAAGAGACAATGACCCCAAGGTCGATATTGCAAGAGGGCGACTAAAGCTTCGCAAGGCAGAGGTAGAAGAGGCATTCTCAAACGTTATAGCGACTATAACCCGAAGCTGCTCTCGTTTACTTGCCAAGGGTACAGCGAAGGTGAGAAACGGGGACCATTCACAATAAGAGAATCACTGACCCACAGAAACCACAGCACCTTCTGCTTGTTGGGGGCTTCGGTGAATCAGTACACCTCCAGCGCCAGTTGGCCGAACACTTCCGGAATCAGAACGTTCAGATAGTTACCGTTGACGAGTCCACGTACGTCGAACGACACGGCAGCCCATCAGTTCCCATCATGTTTTTATATAGGAAAAAGGCAGCTGCAGAAGGCGCTGTGATATGGTACACGAAAGAGTTGGTCAGGGCGCGTGCAGCTCGTGCAACCTTTGGGATTGAAGTTCGGGGTCCGTTCGACGCAAGAAAACCATCTCACCAAGTTCGCCAAAGTCTCAAATATATCGACCTTCGAGGAGAGACGTGTCTGACCGGGATTTTTGATCCTCTGGTGATTCAGGTGTGCTATTCTGTCTTCTCATAACCGTCGTATTGGCCCTGGAGCTCTTTGATAGGACAGAGTTGTAGAGAGAGAAGAGTCTATCACTAGAGCATACACCAGTGATGTGATGAGTTTGTATGACCTGGGCACCTGGGCCGTCACCATCTACTCATGTGAGAGCCAAACACCGCCTGAGTTCATGAAGGATGAAGAAGGTTAGGTCAAGCGGGTATCTTAGCCTATCGGTGCTGAATTGTTATTGCAGGAGATATGAAGCCTCGGTTTCGAGAGGTTTGCGAGCTAAAGGCGGATTTATCTGGGCTGCAACGGTCCTTGATAGCGCAGTTGAACCCGATCACGGGTATGAATTACTATACTGTCAACTTTACTGTTGCAGTTCTTTTTGGGGGTACTACCCTCAAGGCCAACCTGCGTTGGTACGAGAACGTGAGTGTCGAACCGAATCAAACCCACCAGCGAAAAACTGAATATATCGATATCAGGGTCAATTGCGTGAAGGACCAATAACAATTATCCCCAACTCCATGATCTGAGTTTTCTCGTCGTGGAATCATGTTTCTAGATTGAAAGTTATACACCAACGATCATTATGAACCAATTTTGAATACCTATCACATACTATTAAGGCTTGAAAAGTCCCAGTTGTCTCGAAAAGCCCAACAACACGACCGGTTTCTTCGTCCAAAACGACGCGGGATGCGACGCTTTTGCGGATCTCTGACGCCAGTAAATAATTGAGAACGCCGGAGGGGCAGATGATCGAATAAAAGACGGGTCGGATATTAGGTAGCAGAGGAAGGAAAAAGAAACCCACAAGAACAAGTCAATACAGTAATCCCCATCATAACTAACAAAAGGCAATACACACGTTGCGATCCTAGTCCCATCGATGTTTTTAGCCTTTGAAACCGTTCAATGATGCATCCCGAGTGAGTGGCGACGAGTGCGATGGTCTGGGCCTGAAATGTCCGGCTCGAACCCATGCTAAGTGGTCGAAGCGCGGTCCACATATATATGAATTTGGACAGCTCAGGGCTCGCGGGGTTCGGGATAATGTTTATCACTAGTGGCTCCTTTTTCGTGCAATCCGTCTAACATCTCTCGGAGTCACGCTCTACCAAAGGTATCACAGTGTGAGGATTTTGGATTCTCTCTCACGCGGCAAAAAGGGGCAAAGAAGAAGTGACTGTATTCGTACTTAGCTCGTGTTGGCAGAGTGAGGAACCTTGAGGTCCGCACTCTATGATCTAATATACATGAGTTCATCGAGTACAGTGAAACACTACTAAGTACAGGGGATGGACGGTCCTTGGCCGGCCCATCTGCCGAGCCCTCCCTGTAAACAGAACGACTAAACTACTATATATATCATATCATATTATTAATTTCCGCTCTATGTACAAAATTTGAGGTAAATCGACTGAGAAATGCGCCCTCTGTGTTCCTTTCAAAACCACCTGCGGACAACCCTTGGCCGATTGCTCCCTGGGTCAATTCATGATGGTTTTCTGCATTTCAAAAATATATATAAATTCATCTAACAACCTTAGCATATGTTTCGCACTCTATTCAGCCTCCTCATTCCCTTCATCTTCGTCCCACTCATCACTGTCTCCAACTACATGTCACTCTGTTGGTTTCCTCCGCTTGCTAACACCCCCAAATCATGCTGGAGTGTCCTTAAATTTTGGTTGCACTGGTATCTTTGGTTTCCAAGCACCTGGAGGAAGTGCCTCACACCTCAGCTGCCACTCTGCAAGATTCTGGGCATTTTTTGATGCCTATCAGCATTAGCTTGCATCCTCCATTCATTATGTGCAGCTCTAAGATCCCTAAGGGACCTGTAGTAACACAGCTTTGATATTCCTTGATAGCAGCTTGATGCCTCTCAGCAACTTTCCTGTGCTTCTTTGCAGCTTCACTCTTGGCAATTCAAACCATTTGGAGTGTCTGTGTAGCAACCTGGTTGTGGAGGAAGGTGAGTTGGCTGGGGAACACAGGGGCCATGGATGCCTCATGGCTTGGGCACTACATGAAGGAATTTTTTGAAATGCCGATTGTTTACCGCACTTTCATTATATGTCTAGTGTATGTTTAGTGAATTAATATAAATTTTACTACCCACCAATGCAATGCTATAGCAAGTACAAGCGTTCATTGTAGTCTGCCTGGGGAACAGTTGAAGCGATTCCCATTTAAAATTTTACAAAGGTAGATGAATATTGTGGGATCTTATATTATTCAATACAGAATTTTAACTACATTTACTGATTATGAATTGCGATTTCGGCCAAGGAGGGTACACCCTTTACATGAAAGATTTTTTTCATAATGCCAATTGTTTACAGCACTTTTGTTATATGTCTGGTGTATGTTTGGTGAATTAATATGAATTTTACTGCTCACCAATGAAATGCTATAGCAAGTACAAGCATTCATCATAGTCTGCTTGAGGAACGGTTGAGGCAAATCCTATTAAAAATCTCACAATGGTAGATGTATATTATGGGATCCTATATTATTTAATACAGAATTTTAACTACATTTACTGATTATGAATTGCAATTTCGGCCAAGGAGGGGACATCGGCCAAGGACCGTCCATACCCTGTACGTCAGAACAGTAAGCAATGAGTCATAGCGAGGGCCGATCTAGGCCCTCGATCGTGGCTGGTCTCGAGATCTGAGCCAAAGTTTCGGGTTGGCGTAACCGCACGGGTCCGCTTCCGAATAGGCCGATTAAGAGAGATCCGAGGTCGGGTACACACAGGGTCGAAGCGCCATCGTCGAGCAGCATAAGACAAGCCACAAGAAGGTCACGAAGAACGCCCAAGAGTACGCATATTTCATGCCGAATAGTGTACTGGATTGCTCGCTTAGAAGGGTAAGCTCCACTAGAGGGCTCATGGAAATTCTTAATCGGTCGACTCGTCAACACCGCTTCTGTTCGGGTTCGATGAGTTAGAACGTCGTGGATGGACAGTGTATGTCATTAATC